>ERZ1292640.1598-Hain-H43-02um-R1-1598-length-18580-cov-7_pt1 | contig 18580 bp, 13 predicted proteins | sample MGYA00564404_ERZ1292640 | MGnify/ENA primary metagenome ERZ1292640 (study PRJEB36523, sample SAMEA6512636) | groundwater metagenome | collected 2019-01-08 | study: AquaDiva: Metagenomics assemblies of 32 groundwater samples
CGGGTCCGGATAAACGGACTCTTACCAAAGGCTGCAACGGCTGCTTCCTCGTCGGTTAGCGCTTTCAGGGCCAACTCTCCGGAAGTAAAATAAGGCAAGTCGCTGAGTCCCAGTCCGTAGAAAAGCAGGATGTGACAGCATCCTGAAAGCGATTTCATCCCGTCCTTGCCGTCGGGCGCGCTTATCCGGGCGAGCGTGGGAATGTCCTTGTATTTTCGGCCATGGCTTTGTTCCGAAGGCTGCGCTAGATCACCAGCTTGATTCGCATGAGCCGTTGGATCTCTATTCGTGGTCTGCTTCACGGCATCTTGCGACCGCTCGACCTCAGGCGCAATGACTCGTGCTGAAGTTTTGAAGGATTCGAGAGTTATGAACGGATCCGCCTCAACGGTCCGCCTCGTCGTCACCTCTACTCTTTCGAACAGACCCGAGGTTGAAAGGCGACCTAAAGAATCTGCCGTGAGGAGCATCAACTCCGACAGCTTAAACGTACGTTTCGATGAGGCTTCCCATAGCACGCCTTCTTCTTTCAGGAGAACCAAACTCGGCGGATTAGGACGTTCCAAAACTCTTCCCTCCGAAATGAATTCGGCTTTTCGGGCAACGATTGTCTCCTTCTGCACTTCTGTGGGCTGATAAGAGGATGCAATCAACGGCACATCAAAATGAGCAATGAGAACCCCAGGCGCCTGTGGAAGAAAAACTACGAACGAACAAACGTTGCAATCGATCGGGTTAAACGACACGCGAATCGCTCGGCCAACGGGGGAAACCTCAGCCCACCCGAGGTAATAACCTTTGGGAGACGCATAACTCGCGCAGGACCAGAGGCCACACCAAACGAGGAGCAAAAGGAGGACGAATCTTCTCATTGGCCGCCCTCCTTGTTCTTTTTGCGGGTCTCGGCGGCTTTTTTAGGCGCGGCGCGCTGGGCGTCGGTTTTGCTGGCGCGAAGCGCTAGGCCGATCTTCGGCAGCAACTGCGGCTTGTCCGCCAAAGCCAGCTTGGCATTCTCACGGTATTCAGCCACCCAATTGTTCAACGCTTCCAAATTTCCGGCCTGGTCGCTCGTCCCGGCCTGGGCCGTACCCTTGGCGGCTTCCTGAGTTTGATCGGCCTTGGCAAAGGCCTCGATCTTTTCCCGTTCGGTCTTCAGCTTGGTTTCGGTGTATTTGCGCTTGGCCAGCCCGGCCAGGATTTCCGGGTCTTTGAGCGCATTGTCGAACAAGGTCCGGCCCGCTATGATGAACTCAGCGGTGGTGCGGGGCATGGAACCTGTCAAGCCCAGTTTTTCCAGCAAAGCCGGGTTTTGGGTGAAGCGTTTGCGCGCCACTTTGGCCAAAGCCTGGCAGGCCTTTTGGCCCGCTTTGAAGGTCTGTTCAACTTCGGCCGTGGCGGCCTTTTGGCCGCCGGCTTTTTGTGTTTTCTCCTTGCAGGTGTTTTCGGCGGCTTTGAGCAGTTCCTGGCCCTGTTTCAGTTCAGCTTCATCGTAGCCCTGTTCGGCCACGGCGGCCTGGATTTCCGGGTCCAGGAGGCTGTTATCGATCAGGATGCGGGCGGCGTCGAGTTGGTCGGCGATGCTGTGTTTGCGTGAACGCGACATGGAAAGGATTTTTGCGCCTGGTGAAACGGGAAGGCAAGATCGGAAAGTACGTAAAAAGTACGTACTGCTGAGGAGTCGGAAAGAAGAAAACAGAATTAAGCTCAGGCTCGGTTTTGAGTAGAACGTGGTTCGCGGTCCGCCAGCCGGGCGGTTGAGCGAAGCCATGTTCAGCTCTTATTCGGAAGGCATTTCCGAATCGGATTCTTTCCGCCGGATGTGAGCCAGGTGGGAGTTGACCGTGCGTTCGGAGATGCCGAGTCTTTCGGCGATCAATTTGTAACTGAGCCCTTGCTGCTTAAGCTGGAGAACCTCTCGTTCGCGGTTGCCCAGCAGCTCGCTCGGACCCTGAAGCGAGGGGAGAACGATTTCCCAAGTGGATTGCGGCAAGTAAATCTCTCCAGCGAGGACGGTTTCAATGGCATGCAGCATCTGCATGACAGGAGCCGGTTTGATAAGGTAACCGTTGGCTCCTGTTGCGAGGGCTTTTCGCACTTCACCAGGATCAGCACAGGCGGTGTACATGATCACCAGAAGGTCCGGTCGAGTTTTTTTCAAAAGGCGCGTGGTCACGATCCCATCCAAGCGGGGCATCCAGATGTCCATGATCACCAGGTCTGGCGGGTTGTTTGGGATTTTTCGCAGGGCCTCAACGGGGGAGGAGTAGAGGTCCACTGGGCCAAATGACTGCTGCGCGATAAAGACCTGGCGCATGGACTCAAGGATGGAGGGATCGTCGTCCACCACGGCCAAATGCAGTTTATAGCTGAAGGTGGTCATTAGCCGGTCGTGCTTTGTTTGTAGTCCGTGGCCAGTCGGTCTTCGTCCGCATGTCATCGGAAGCCATTCTTGGCAGTAATTGTGAAGGAGATGCCACGCTGGGTGGCATACTGCAAATGCTCCCAGTCGGATGAAGGTTGCCAGGTCTGTTGGAAATCTTGCGCCTCGTCGCGGGAAGGTTCCTACACGATGGAGCAAGGATGTCCCCACTTGCTGGAACTTTGCTCCCGCTTGCAGGAGACTTGCTCCCTCTTCCAAATGATTTGCTCCTGGATGCAAATGGTACAGCGCCAGTCGTAGGAACATCGCTGGCATTTAAAGAATAATCGCTCCATGTTGCAGTGAGATTCCTCCGCGCCACCGCGTTTTTGCTCCCAGGCATGCCAAGGCTGCGCCTAACTCGAGGGGCGATGCTCCGGAATGTGGGGGTAAGGTACTTGCGGCAGAGGAGTTGAGCGGGGGAGCGGAAAACTTGCCCCGGTCAAGGATTTGATTGCCCGAATGGGAGCAAGGCGAAGAGAGAAGGGTCCCAATGTGGAATTTCTTCCACCAAAGAGATTCGCGGCTCCGCGCTCGGACCTGTTCCAAACACATGACAACTCCAATCCTTCACCACCGAGCACAGCAAGAAAAACCTTGCCGCTCAAGGCTGCGGTGAGCTTCTTCCCATCGCAAAGAAAGCTGATCCTCTGCTGTGAACGTGTCAAGCGAGATCGACGAAAGGATAATAGGCAAAAACGCTCTCACGCTCTTTTCTGGCAAAGTGGCCACTTTAGCAAAAGTCGGCTTCCGCGGCCTTCGGCCTTTTTTTGCCGACCAATTGAGATCTTGATTTCCCAGGTAAGGCGCGACCGGAACCGCGTCCGGTTTCTGAAGCTGCGCCGCGCACCGGATTCTGGCCAGCGAAGTCATAACCGGCCGCGATAAACCGCCCGCACGTTTTCCGGCGGCACCTCCGGCTGAAACAGATGGGAAGGACCGAGAATGTATCCCCCGCCGCGTCCCAGTGTCTCGCAATACCGGCGCGCCTCGTTTTGGACCTGTTCCGGTGTCGCGAACGGCAACAGCTTTTGCATGTCCACACCGCCATGAAAACTCAACCGGTCGCCAAAATCGGCTTTGAGCCGTTCCGGAGCCATGTCGGGACCGGTGAGTTGGATCGGGTCAAGCACATCCACGCCCAGTTGGATGAGGTCGGGAATGAACACACGAATCGAGCCGCAGCAATGGAACAAGACCTGTCCGTTCAGAGCGTGGATGCGCTCAATCATCTCTTTCAGGTAGGGCGCGACAAACTCGCGGAACATCGCCAGCGAAATCAAAGGTCCTCGTTGTGTTCCCAGGTCGCTGATGAGCAAATAGAGGTCGATCCGCCCGCCGGTCACTTCCGCTGCGCGCGTGTAATCTTCGAGGTAAAAATCGGTGAACTTGCGGCAGAGGAAATGGACCCAGTCCGTCCGCTCCATCATATCGACAAACATCTCTTCCCAGCCGCGCACCAGCGCCGGGCGCTGCCAGACGTCCGCAAACCCATAAACCAAGGCGCAGTTCTCATGCTGGCGCGCCGCTTCCTTCAGCCCAGCATGATTGAAATTGTCCGGCGTGGGCCATGCAAACGCCTCCAGTTCTGCGAAGCTTTGCGCGCCCGCCAGCGCCCCTTTGACATCTTCGCGCATCGGGCCCCAAGGCGTTTGCTTATAGAGGTAGCGTTCACCCCAGAAATTCTGGAAAACACCGCCGCCCACGGCGCGTTCCGGCGGTTCTTGCGCCTTAAGATGGCGCAGATCAATCTCCAATTGGCGCAGCAACTGTTCCCTGTCCGAGCATCCCCTATCGGCCAAAAGGCGGTTCCACGCCGCGTCTTCCGCCCAAAAATCGCACGGCGTTCGGTCCGGTTGCTGATGGGCTAAAGCGGTTAACACTCTCTCGCGCGAAGTCATTTCAAGTCCGACCTTTCTACAAGTCGCACACTCTTATCACAATCCAAAACAGCGGACGCATCTTCGTCGCCTTCTCGGTCCATAACTTCACGCGACACCTCCAATAGAAACGCCAATTTCAAATTCGTATTTTAAAATTGCTTGATTTGAGAGTGTTGGCAATGCAAAATTGGTGCATGTCGATCGTCTATTACCGGCGCAGCATCGAAACTCGTCTCCAAATCGCGCGGGAGCAGTTCCCGGCGGTCTTGGTCACGGGTGCAAGGCAGGCTGGCAAGTCCACCTTGCTTCGCCAGACTTCGCCTGAATGTCGCTATGTTAGCCTGGATGATCCGGCGCAGCGCGCGTTGGCTCAGAACGATCCGAGATTATTCCTGAGCGCGTATCCGCCACCGGCGATTGTTGACGAGATACAGTATGCGCCCGGATTACTGCCCTACCTTAAGATGTGGATTGACGAGCATCGTCGGTGGCACGGGCAGTATCTGTTGACCGGATCACAAACCTTTCAATTGATGGAAGGCGTTTCGGAGACACTGGCCGGGCGGATCGCGATTCTGCGTTTGTATCCCTTCAACTGGCTGGAGATGCAGAGCATGCCGGGCGCGAACCAGGAATTGGCGAAGGATGATGGGAAGATGGCGGACGAGGTGGTGCGGGGGTTCTACCCTGAATTTTTCGTGAATCCCGCTTTGGACAAGGACTTGTGGTTCAGCTCCTACCTCGCGACCTACCTTGAACGTGATGTGAGGAATATCAAGAGAATCAGTGACCTGGCCCGATTTCAAACGTTCGTCAGCCTTCTGGCCACTCGCGCGGGCAGCCTGCTGAATATGTCCGAATTATCCAAGGAAGTTGGCATTACCCAGCCGACAGCCAAAGACTGGATCACCATTCTGGAATCAACGTCCATCGTTTATCTGCTGAGGCCATATCACCAGAACCTTACCAAGCGCTTGGTGAAGACGCCCAAACTCTATTTCGTGGACACGGGGCTCTTATGTTATCTCCTGGGCATCCATTCAGGCGAGCGGTTGATGAAGGCCGCCGAGCGCGGCCGAGTCTTCGAAAACATGGTTGTCTTGGAAGCCCTAAAACGGTTTTCTGCGCGGAGCACGCCGGTGAAGTTTTTCTTCTATCGGACACCGGCAGGGGTGGAGGTGGACCTTCTCATAGAAATGGAATCCGACTTCTACGCTTTTGAAATCAAGCTGGCCAAGACTATCGACCGACGCATGGCCTCCGGCTTGATCGGCCTCCAACAAACGAAGGCGTTCAAAACGGGCCGCATTCTTTCCCTGCAAGAAACGGCCGTGCCGATCACAGAATCAATCATGGCGACACACTGGCTGGAAGGGCTCGACGTCCTGGAATCTGGAAAATAAGCGGCAAATGAATCAAACTCAAAAAGGATTTGGCTATGATAAAAACCATTTGCCGATGCAGGTTGCTCAGTCTGGTGGTCGCGATTGCTGGGTACGCCAGCGCTGCACCGGGCGCTGAGAGCGGGCCGCCTGCGCCCGTGTTTCCCTTTGTCCTGCCGTGGGACGACGCCTCGCCGGGCGTGACCGACCTCTCCGGTTGGCTGCACAAACCCGCCGGCAAGTTCGGCCGTATCCGCGTCGGCGAGGACGGCCATTTCTACGCGGGCGAGCAGCGCATCCGCTTCTTCGGCGTGAACCTGAGCTTCTCCGGCGGCATGCCCACGAAAACGGACGCCCCGAAAGTCGCCGGCCGCCTGGCCAAGTTCGGCGTTAATATCGTGCGCTTTCATCACCTGGACACTGGCGCGTGGCCTAACGGCATCCGCCTGCGTGACGCTCGGGGCAGCGGCGAACTCGACCCCGAAGCGCTTGATCGGCTGGACAACTTCATAGCCGAGCTGAAGAGCCGCGGCCTTTACGCCAACCTCAATCTGCTCGTCGGCCGGCCCTTCAATGCGGCCGATGGTTTGCCGTCCGAGATCGAGAAGCTCGATTGGAAAGACCGGCACATCATCGGCTTTTTCGATGCGACACAGCTCGAACTGCAGAAGCAATACGCGCGCAGACTGCTCACGCATCGCAATCCTTACACGAAGCTGGCTTACCACGAAGACCCGGGGGTCGCGTTCGTCGAGATCAACAACGAACAAGGCCTGGTTCACGCCTGGCTCGGCGGGCAGATGGACCGTCTGCCGGAAGTGTTTCTGAAGAATCTGCGCCGGCAATGGAATGACCGGCTGAAACTGCGCCACGCCACAACCACCAAATTGCAGGTGGCCTGGAGCGCGGGCACGGAACCGCTGGGTACTGAATTGCTGGCCAATGCGGACTTGGCGCGCCAGTTGGAACGTTGGGATCTGGAGCAACACAGCGGCACGTTCACGGCGAAGGTCGTCGCTGACGCGCCGGCCGCGCTCGGCTCTGCCGTCCCCGCTCCCAAAGCCGTCGAGTTTGAAGTCAGCAAACCGGCGGAGCTGGCCTGGCATCTGCAGTTCATTCAAGCCGGCTTCCCACTGCAAGCAGGCCGGGCTTACACGCTCCGGTTTTGGGCCAAGTCCGGAGCACCGCGCGCGCTGGCCGTCAGCGTGGGCCAGGGTCATGAGCCGTGGCAGAATCTTGGTTTGTCGGCCAACGCCCAGGCTTCGAGCGAGTGGCAGGAATTTAAATACGTTTTCAATGCCTCGCAAAGCGATGAGCGCGCCCGGGTCAGCTTCAGCAACTTCGGCCCGGCCGGCGCGACCGTCACTCTGGCAGGGTTTTCACTGCGGCTTGGCGGAGTCGATGGCTTGAAACCGGGCGAGCGCTTGGAGGAAGCGTCGTTGCCGCTCTTCGAGCGCCAGACATTCGGCGAACGCGCGATCGAGGCGCAGCGCGACTGGATGCGGTTCCTCGCAACTACTGAGGACCACTATTGGCAGGCCATGTATCGGTTTCTGAAGGAGGAGCTGAATGTGAAAGCGCCGGTCACCGGCACCATCGTCGGCTGCAGCCCGCCCAACCTGATGGCGAAGATGGATTGGGTGGACACCCATTCCTATTGGCAGCATCCGCGCTTTCCGCGCCGCCCCTGGGACTCCGTGGACTGGATCGTCGAGAACCGCAGCATGGTCAACGAACGCGGCGGCACGCTCCCCGGACTGGCCTTGAAACGCATCCTGGAAAAACCGCACGCTTGCACGGAATACAATCACCCCGCGCCGAACACTTACAGCAGCGAAGGTTTTCTGCTGCTGGCGGCCTACGCGGCCTTGCAGGACTGGGATGCCGTCTATGTTTACAGTTACGCCCATGCGCGCAATGACGGCTGGGACTCGAAGCGCATCAATAGCTTCTTCGACATTGACCAGCACCCGACGAAAATGGCTGCGCTACCGGCCGCCGCCGCGCTGTTCAGTCGCGGTGACGTGCAGCCCGCCCGGCAACAAATCGTGGCGGAATTGAACCAAGAGCGCGAACTGGACCTTTTGCGGCGCGCGCGCGCCTGGTCGCTCGTCGATGCCGAGCAGGCCGGGGTGCCGCGCGAAGCGGCTTTGATACACCGCGTCGCGCTCGCTACCGAAGGCCGAGCGCTGCCGCCCGGGGTGCTGCGACCGGAGGAAGTAAAGCTGGAAGGGAACCGCTTCATTTCCGACACCGGCGAACTGGTGTGGGACTTGAGCGAAACCAATCGTGGTGTCGTGACGGTCAACACGGCGCGGAGCAAGGCGGTGATTGGTTACGGCGGCGGCAAGAAATTCGTCCTGGGCGATGTGGCAATTGAACCCGGCCAGTCGATGCAGAACGGCTGGTGCGCCGTCACCATCACGGCCATGGACGCGGCCCGCCCTCCCAAGCATCTGCTGGTTACGGCTACCGGTTACGCTGAAAACACCGGCATGATTTGGAAGGATGCCGAGAAATCAAGCGTGGGCCGCGACTGGGGCAAAGCGCCCTCGCGCGTCGAAGGCCTTCCCGCCCGCATTACTCTGCCCTTGCCGGCATCGCAGGTCCAAGCGTGGGCGCTGGACGAACGCGGCCAGCATAGGAAGGAACTTCCTGTGGAAAAAACTCCCGAGGGCAACGCCGTTTTGGCGCTCGGCCCCCAATGGCAGACGCTCTGGTATGAAGTGAGCGTCAAATAGCGTCCAGCGGCTTCTTCCGGAGATCTCATCAGCGTCTTCGAAGGTATCGGCCAGTACAAAGCCGGAAAACTCACTGAACCGCAACTGGCCGATCTGGAATGTTGCGCTTGCCCCGGTCCCGGCTCCTGTTCAGGCATGTTCACGGCCAATTCCATGAATTGCCTCACCGAAGCCATCGGCCTGGCTTTGCCCGGCAGCGGCACCATTCTGGCCACCGACCCGAGGCGCAACGACCTCTGGCGCGCGGCGGCGCGGCGCATCGTTGAAATGGTCCGCGAAGACCTGACGCCCTCCAGAATTGTGACACGCGAGGCCATCGACAACGCCTTTATTCTCGATATGGCCATGGGCGGCAGCACCAACACTGTGCTCCACACGCTGGCCATCGCCCGCGAGGCCGGCCTCAAGTATGACCTTGACCGCATCAACCAGCTTTCGCAGCGCTGCCCGAACATCTGCAAGGTCTCGCCTTCTTCGCCGTACCACGTGGAAGATGTCGATCGTGCCGGCGGCATCAGCGCCATCCTCAAGGAGATCAGCAAAATTCGCGGCCTGCTCCGCGCCGACACGCTCACGGTCACGGGCCGGACGCTCGGTGAAAACATTGCGGCTGCCGAAATCAAGGATCCGCAGTGCATTCGGCCGCTCGACAATGCCTACAGCGCCGAAGGTGGCCTGGCGGTCTTGCGGGGCAATCTTGCGCCCGACGGCGCGGTCATCAAAACCGCCGGTGTCGATCCGAAGATGCTCCGGCACCCGCGGCGCGTGTATCGGCCACGTTTCGCCGGAGGCGGCCGAAGGCGGTCCCATTGGGCTCCTGCGCAACGGCGACATCATCGAGATTGATATTCGGGCACGGAAGCTGGCGGTGAAGCTTTCCGCCACGGAACTGGCAAAGCGCAAGAAAATCTGGCGGACGCCGAAGCCGCGTTTCCGGAGCGGTTGGCTGGCGCGTTACGCGCAAATGGCCACCAGCGCCAGCACCGGCGCGGTGTTGCGGCAGCCGGAGTAAGTGTAGGCTGGGAATTGGATGCAGAGGACTTCACACTCGCCGGCATGACCGAAGAACAACGTCTGATTGAAAAGCTGCAGCGCATCGAAGCGCTTTTCTCTGGTGCCGCCACGCCGGGGGAGCGTGATGCCGCCGCCCAGGCGCGCGAGCGGATTCGCGCCCGGCTGCGCGAACTCCAGCAAACCGATCCGCCGATCGAGTTCACCTTCACCCTGCGCGATCAATGGTCGCGCAAGCTGCTCATTGCTTTGATGCGCCGTTACAATCTCCAGCCCTACCGTTACCCGCGGCAGCGTTACACCACGGTCATGGCGCGAGTGCCGAAACAATTCGTCGATGAAACTCTGTGGCCCGAGTTTCAGGAGTTGAATAAAACGCTGGCCAGCTTTTTGGGCGAAGTCACCGATCGCGTGATTGCCCACAGCATCGAGGCTGACAATTCCGAGGTGGAGATTCGTCCGCAGACAGCGGCGTTGACCTCGGGAGGCAGGGGGGACGGAGGGCGGGAATTTGAGTTGGACTGAAGATTGATCCTGGCACGAGAGTTTCCGGCATCCTATCATCAGAAAAGAAAAACCATGAACATTGTTCGCCATCCCACAATCCGGGCGGGGTGTCTGAGCGCATTTCTTGCCTCAGGCGCGTTTGCCTTGGCCGCTGACAAGCCATCGCCATCCCCGGCTGGCCAAGCCTCCGCCGCGCGAGTCTTCAACATCCGCGACCACGGCGCAACGGGCGACGGTGTCACCCTGGATACTCCGGCCATCAACCGCGCCATGGATGCGGCGGCGGCCGGCGGGGGGCAGGTTCTGTTCCCGCCCGGCCGTTATCTGTCCGGCACGGTTCATCTGCGCAGCCGCGTGACGCTGTTCTTGGACGCCGGCGCCACTTTGGTGGGAACGACCAACCTCACCCAATATCGGCAGCCGACGCCGCCCGACTTCATGCCTGAAGCCAAATGGGGCAAGTGGCACCGCGCGCTCATCCTCGGCGAGAACGTCGAAGACGTTACCATCACCGGCCAGGGTGTGATTGACGGCAACAAAGTCTTCGACCCGACCGGCGAAGAACGGATGCGCGGACCGCACACCATTGTGCTGGTGGACTGCCGCCGCTTTACCCTCCGCGACATCACCATCGTGGACTCCGCGAACTACGCTGTGTTCTTCCAAATCAGCGACGACGTGGATATCCGCAATGTAAAGATTGTCGGCGGCTGGGATGGCGTGCATTGGCGTGGCGCGCCCGATCGCTGGTGCCGCAACGTGAACATTATCGGCTGCCAGTTCTACACCGGTGACGACTCCATCGCGGGCCGCTACTGGGACAACACCGTCATCGCCGATTGCATCGTGAACTCCTCCTGCAACGGTCTCCGCCTCATCGGCCCCGCCACGCGGCTGATCGTGAACAACTGCCTCTTTTACGGCCCCGGCCTGCAGCCGCACCGCACCTCCGGTGAGAAACGGCGCACCAACATGCTCTGCGGCATCATCCTCCAGCCCGGCGCCTGGGACGCCACGCGCGGCCCGCTCGATGAGGTGCTCCTCGCGAACAATACCATGCACAACGTCGCCTCGCCCGTGACGCTCTGGACCAAGCCCGGCAACACGGTTGGCCGCGTCACCGTGAGCGGGCTGAACGCCAGCGGCGTCTATCGCTCCGCGCTCTCCGTCGAAAGCTGGTCCGGCGCACCCATCACCAACGTCATTCTTCGCAATGCGCATATCGAATTCACCGGCGGCGGCACGGCCGAACAAGCGAAGCAGCCTGTCAAAGGCCCCGGCGTGGACGCCCGCCCGCTTCCCGCCTGGGGCGTTTACGCCCGCAACCTGGAACAGCTCACACTCGAAGATGTCCGCCTGAGCTTGGCCAAAGATGACCTTCGACCGGTGGTCTTCGCGGACGGCGTGAAGCGGTTGGACATTGACAACCTCAAATTCACGCGAGTCCCCGGCGTCACAGAGCCGCTGGTCACGACCAATGTTGGGAAGGTGAATCTGCGGGAGACTGGTCTTTCGGGTCTTGATCCGCGCTAGCCTTACCGCTCTTGGTGCGGCTCGCCTGAGCCGTGATTATTCGATAGTCTGGACAGGCCAGTTGGGCTGGTTCATCGGGACGCTTTCGGTCCCGGGCGGGCGGCAAGGATGCCTCCGGCTACGGCAGGCAGGATGCCCGCCGCTACGTTCGCCCATTGATTTGGGTCAAAGACAACGGCCTGGCCTTCCGATGCAATGACAAGTATAAACTTGCGCGCGATGGCAACGGCAAAATTATCCCTCAAGATACTCGCCTGCGAAATTGCCCAGCGGGAAATCTGTTTCGCCGCGGCCCAAACACCGCATCTTTTGGAGGTGGAATTCCTGCCCGTCGGGCATCATGACGAACCCCGGAAGGGGCATCGCGATCTGCAGGCCCGGATTGATGCCGTGCCGGCCGGCCGGTACGACGCCATTCTGGTTGGCTACGGCCTTTGCAGCTTGATGCTGAGCGGCTTGACCGCGGGCCATACCCGATTGGTCGTGCCGCGCGCCCACGACTGCATCACCTTGTTTCTCGGTTCCAAGGAACGGTACAGCCAACTGTTCCAGTCCTGTCCGGGCACCTATTATTTCACGGCCGGCTGGCTGGAATTTCCCCAGCGCAAAACCGTGCGCAGCGCCGGCCTGGACGCCTTGCGGGAAATGACCGATGACATCGGCAGCCAAACGACGCCCTTTGGACTGGGACAGTCCTTTGCCGATCTGCTCGCCAAATACGGGGAGGAAAACGCCCGTTACCTGCTGGAGGTGACCCAGCAATGGGCCGACCATTACGATCGTGGCGCCCTGATTTCCTTCGATTGCACCGCCCAATTGGGACTGCGAGACAGAGTGAAAGACATCTGTGAAAAACGCGGCTGGCAGTTCGATGAACTGGCCGGCGATCTCGGCCTTCTGCAACGCTGGCTGGGCGGCCAGTGGGATGACAGAGAGTTTTTGATTGTGCAGCCTCAACAAAGCGTTTACCCCTCTTACAACGATCAGGTCATCGAAGCGCGTCCGGTGACAGGAGAAAACTCGTAAGCCATGAATAATATAGCCAACCAGGGCGCGTCGCCCGACAGGCCTCCACAAGATTGGACCCGCCGCCAACGCGTCGAAACCACTCTGAATCACCAGGAACCGGACCGCGTGCCCTACGACCTCGGCGGCTCCATTTTGACCGGCATCCATCACGTCGCCTATCGGCGGCTCCGGCGGCACCTTGGCCTGCCCGAAGTCGAAATCCAGCTTGAAGACCCGATTCAGCAACTGGCCCGGGTGCATGATGATGTGAAGGAACGTTTGCAGGTGGATGTGTACGGCCTCAATCCCGGCAAACCGCGCGGGAGGACCTCTCCCGCCTGGAGCGAGGAGGGCTATGACAAGCTGCGCGACGAATGGGGCATCGAGTGGTGGAAACCGCAGGACGGCGGTTTGTACTACGACATGCGGCGGCATCCGCTCGAGGACATTGACACCGTCGAGGAACTGGCCAAATACAAATTTCCCGATCCGCTCGATCCAGGCCGGTACGAGGGTCTGGCCGAGCGCGCGGATGAACTGATGAACCGGCGGCAGGTGGCCTACATTCTGGGCCGCAATGCGCCGGGCATTTTCGAAATTGCGCTCTGGATGCGCGGCTTTGAGAATTTCTTTTGCGACATGGTCGCCAACGAGCCGTTCGCCGAGGCCCTCCTCGACGTCATCTGCGAAATCAAGATGAAATATTGGGAACATGCTTTGGGTCTGCTCGGCAAGAATGTGATGATGATCTCCGAAGCCGACGACCTGGCCAGCCAGAATTGCCTGCTCGTTTCCCCGGATTTGTACCGCAAGCTGATCAAGCCGCGGCACACCCGGCTGTTCGCCTTCATCAAACAGCGCGCCGCCACTCCGGTGAAAATCTTCTATCACTCCTGCGGCGCGGTCTCGGCGCTTATTCCCGATCTGATCGAGTCCGGCATTGACATCCTCAACCCGGTCCAGGTCAGCGCCGCTCAGATGGACACGCGCGAGTTGAAACGGCGGTTCGGCCGGGACATCACGTTTTATGGCGGCGGCGTCGATACGCAGCGCGTTTTGCCGAGGGGCACGCCTGCCGAAGTCCGTGATGAAGTCCGGCGGCGCATCGACGATCTGGCTCCAGGCGGCGGATTCATTTTCAACACCGTGCATAACATTCAGGCTGATGTCCCCCCGGAAAATATCATGGCCATGTGGGAAACGGTCCGCGAATATGGCGTTTATGGTTGAGTTGTCGCCAAGGCTCTCCCGAAGCCTTTTGGATTAAATGGACCAGGAACGTAACGACGCAGGAAGCGCCACGCCGAGCGAGGAGGAGGAATCGAATTCGCCGGCTTCACTCGCCACTCGTCACTCGTCACTGGCCCCCGTTCTCCAAATCACCGGGCTTTCCAAGTCGTTCCCCGGCGTGCAGGCGCTGGACGACATTTCGCTCACGGTCGGCCGGGGCGAGATTCATGCCCTGATCGGCGAAAACGGCGCCGGCAAGAGCACCTTGATGAAAGTGTTGGCCGGGATTCACGCGAAAGACGCCGGCACGATCCTGCTCGATGGGCAGCCGATCTCGCCCGCCACGCCCGCCGAAGCTCTGCGCCTCGGCCTCAGCACCGTGCACCAGGAAATCAGCCTCGCCCCGAATCTGACGGTGGCGGAAAATATTTTCGTCCGGCGCGAGCCGACGCGGTTCCATCTCATTCGCTGGCGCGAGCTGGAACGGCGCACGCGTGAATTGCTGGCCCCGTTCGGAGTCCCGTTGTCACCGAACGCACCCGTCCGCACGCTCAGCCTGGCCCTGCGGCAAATCGTCGAAATCGCCCGCGCGGTTTCCTTCGAGCCGAAAATCCTGATACTCGATGAGCCGACGTCCTCGCTGGAGGCACATGAAGTCGAACGCTTGTTCAAGCTGCTGCGCGAGTTGGCGACGCGCGGCATCAGCATCCTCTATGTGACTCACAAGCTCAAAGAAGTCTTTGCTCTCGCGGATACAGTGACGGTGCTGCGCGATGGCAAACGGGTCGCCACCCAGGCCGTTTCCGCAACGACCATGGACGAAGTGGTGCGGCTGATGGTCGGCCGCGAACTGACCCAGATGTACCCGCCCAAGAGCGCGAAACGCGGCCAGGAATTATTGCGCGTCGAGGGACTGCAACTGGAAGGCTGCTTCCACGACATTTCCTTCACGCTGTACGCCGGTGAAATCCTGGGCCTGGCTGGCCTGGTCGGCGCCGGGCGCTCGGAAATTGCCCAGACCATTTTTGGCTATCGTCCCAAAGACGCGGGAGGCGTCTGGCTGGATGGCCAAGAAGCGACCATTGAATCTCCGGCGGATGCTATCAGGCAGGGCATGGCGTATCTGCCGGAAGACCGCAAAGCGAGCGGTTTGTTCCCGCAAATGTCGGTGCTGGACAATCTCGTTGCGGCCAGCCTGCCGCAGTATTCTCGCGGCGGCCTGCTCTCACAGCGCGCGCTCACGTCCGTCGCCACACAGCGTGTCGAACAATTTCACATCCGCACACCTTCCGCGCGCCAGCGCATTGCGCTCCTGAGCGGCGGCAATCAGCAAAAGGTGCTGCTCGCGCGCTGGCTGGAGACCCGACCGCGCGTGTTGATCGTCGATGAGCCGACGCGCGGCATCGACATCGGCGCGAAAGCGGAAATTCACGCGCTGCTCCGGCGGCTTTGTGACGACGGCATCGGCGTGCTGGTCATTTCCTCCGAGTTGCCTGAGATTCTGGGCCTGTGCGACCGCATTCTGGTCTTGCACGAAGGACGCCTCGCCGGAGAGTTGTTCGCCAATGACGCCTCGGAGGAAGCGGTGATGCGCTTCGCCACCGGGCAGGAAGCCCTTTCAGAATAAACTGCCGTGCGATGAGCCAAACCACCCAGCGCCTCAGCCAGTTTGTCCAGGCTTACCGGGAAGTCGTCATTCTCCTGGTCTTGGGGGTGGCCTGCGCCGGTTTTTATTTCGCCCAGCCGGGCGATATCAATCGTTTCCTCACCATCGACAACTGGCGCGTCATTGCGGTCAATATCTCGACCGACGCGCTCATGGTGGTGGGGATGACGCTGGTCATCATCGCCGGCGGATTTGATTTGTCGATCGGCTCCACGGTGGCGCTGGGCGGGATTATCGCCTGCAAATTGATGGTGGGCGGCGTGCCCATTCTGCTGGCCGTGGTGGCGGGATTGCTGGCCGGCGCTCTGGTCGGCGCGGTCAATGGCTTTATCATCACCAAGGTCGGGGTCAATCCGCTCATCACGACGCTGGGCACGATGATCATCGTGCGCGGCCTCTGCCTGGTGGCCGTGCAAGCGAATCCGGTCACCGGCCTGCCACCCAGCTTTGCAAAACTGGGCGAGACCATGCACCTCACGGCGAGCTTTGATCTGCCCTATTCTGTCTTGCTCATGGTCATGACGGTGATGGCGGCCGATGTGCTGCTGCGGCATGCGCGTTTTTTGCGCCAGGTCTATTACGTGGGCGGCAATGAAGAAGCCGCGCGTTTCTCCGGCATTAACGTTGATCGCGTCCGCAGCTTCACCTATATCCTGACGGGCGTTCTGGCGGCGCTGGCCGGCATCGTCAACGCTTCGCGGTTGATCAGCGCCTCGGCCAACGCCGGGGAACGGGCCGAGTTGCGGGTCATCTCGGCGGTGGTGATTGGCGGGGCGAGCCTGGCAGGCGGCACGGGCACCATCCTGGGCGCTTTCCTGGGCTTGTTGCTGGTCGGCGTGATCGAGAACGGCATGGAAATCCTTCGCGTCAACATTTACATGAAGAACGTGGTGATGGGGACGATCCTGATCCTGGCCGTGACCATCGACCGCATCGACTGGCCGATGCTCAAGCGGATCGGCAGATGGTTTAAGAAATGACGGTCGTGAATAGATAGCTTTCTTTGTTGGCAACTGCCGCCCTAGAGAAACATGAAACTGAACTAACGCCTATGTCCAAAGCTCTGAATCTCCTTCTTGGCCTCGCCACGCTCGTGCTGGCGATTCTTTATTTCTCGTCTCGCAAGCAGCCTGAGGCCACGGCGACATCCGGCGCCGCTCCATCGAAGGCGGCGGCGGACGAAGAATACGTGCTGATTGCCGTCTCCGTGGGCAATGCGTATTGGATTGACGCGCGCGATGGCTTCAACGATGCGGCCAGGAACCTGGGCGTCCAGGCCACATTCACCGGGCCGCAAGGCAGCGATGTGAAACAGCAGGTGGACTTGATCGAGACGGCGATCACGCGCGGCGTCAAAGGTCTCATTGTGGTGCCGGCTGAGCCGGAAGCGGTCATTCCCAGTATCAATCGCGCCATCGCCGCCGGCATCCCGGTCATTACCCAGGACACGGATTCGCCCAAGAGCCGGCGGTACACGTTCATTGGGACCGGCAACTTCGAGGCCGGCCGGCTGGGCGGGGAATTGCTGGCCAAAGAAATTGGCGGCCAAGGAGAAGTGGCGCTCTTGATGATCCCGGGGCAATGGAACCTGGAAGAGCGCCGACGTGGTTACGAAGCCGCGCTGGGGAAACATCCCGAAATCAAGATTGTGGCCGTCGGCAATGACCAGGCGGAGGAAAGCCAAGCGGCCGCCCAGGCCAAGTCAATTCTGCAGGCGCACCCGAACCTGGCGGGCTTCGGTTGCGTGGATGCTTCCGGAGGGGCCGGCGCAGCCGTGGCCGTGCGGGACGCCGGCAAGAAGGGGAAGATCAAGATCATTGCCATGGACCGCAACGAAGCGACGCTCGACTTCGTTCAGCAGGGGTTCATTCAAGCCTCGCTGGCGCAGCGCTCTTACACCATGTCGTATCTCGGTCTCCGGATGCTGCATGATCTCAATCATGGGCGCATCAAGATGGTGGCGGATTGGCGCGCGGCCAAGACCTGCCCCCTGCCGGCGCTGGTTGACACGGGAGCGGTGGTGATCACCCCTGAAAATGTGCAGGCATTTCGGCATGTGAAATAAGCCTGAAAGAAGGGTCAATCCGCCACAGCGCCAGCGCAGACAGAAAGATTCGGGTCAGAAATATTTCTGCCCCCATGTTTCAGTCTTTTTCCGATTGCCTTCTGCAGTTGGGGTCTCGCCGCGTCGGTTCTTTCTTGCTTACTCACTTCGCTTATCAGGTTCAGCGCCCCTTTCAAGTCTTAAACCTCCGCCAAAGCCCGGTTCATCCGTTCGATGGCTTCATCGATCTCGGCGGGGCTGGCAAAACCGATCACCACCGCGTCCAGCAGACCGCATTGCATGGCGAAGCGGATCGACTTCTCGCGGTCTTCGGGCTTGGTGAAATCGCCGTTGCCGATCAGTTTCATGCCGATGATGCCGCGGCCCTTGGCACGCATGGCTTTGACTTCGGTCAGCACCGGGCTGAGGTCGTCGCCGGGTTCATTCCAGTTGCCCGACGGGCCATCGATGTATTTCGCTTGAGGATTGACGCGCACCAGATGCACGTCCACCCAATCCACCTGGGTGGCGCGGGTCAGCGCCGGCAGGCCGTGACAGGAAACGCCCTTGGCCAGGATGATTTTCTTTTCCTGGGCTTCGGCGAACGCATCGAGGAGCCGCTTTTGGTCTTCGTGCCACGAATTCTTGGTCGCGCAATGGATGAGCAGGCTGTCGATATAGTCGGTGTTCAGTTCCTTGCGATAACGGTCCAGCACTTCGAGTGGTTTATCGGGCGAACCCGGCATTTTGGATTGAATGAACAGCTTCTCGCGCGGCAGGCCTTTGATGGCGTCGCGAATCCATTCGTGCGTCTGGTAATCCTGCGCGGTGTCGAGGTAGGTAATGCCCCGGTCGTAGGCGTAACGGACCAATCGGTTGAAGCCTTCTCGGCCCAGGTCGCGCTGCACCTGGCCGCTGTTGCTGCCGGTGCCCATGCCGAGGCGGCTGAGCTTTAACCCGGTTTTGCCCAAGGTCACCCGGTCCACGGCCGTGCGTTTCTGCGCCGTTTCCGCAGCGTGCAACGCCCAAGGCGACAACAAAGCTGCGCCAGCGAGACCGGCGGATTGTCGGATGAACTGGCGCCGGCTAATCTTATTATTTTTGGGTCTTCTGGAAGTCGAGTGGGTAGTTTTTGGTTCTGAATGTGGGTTTGAGC
>ERZ1292640.1599-Hain-H43-02um-R1-1599-length-18565-cov-6_pt1 | contig 18565 bp, 21 predicted proteins | sample MGYA00564404_ERZ1292640 | MGnify/ENA primary metagenome ERZ1292640 (study PRJEB36523, sample SAMEA6512636) | groundwater metagenome | collected 2019-01-08 | study: AquaDiva: Metagenomics assemblies of 32 groundwater samples
AAATCAATTCCGTTGTCTTTACCCGTTAGAACCCCTCCATCCTTACTGGAAGTGAGAGGGGAGGTGTTAATGCTGAAAGCGGATTTTCTGGCATTGAATCAGCGTCAACTGGCCAAAGGCGAGAAAGAATTTGCCAATCCGCGCAATGCTGCGGCAGGGTCGTTGCGTCAACTGGATCCGGGTATTACGGCAACCCGGCGGTTAACCTTCTTTGCCTATGGCATTGGGGAATATCAAAATGCACACATGCCGCAGGATAAGCACAGCCAAGTAATGGCGTACCTTGCCGCGTTACATTTTCCCGTGGCGAAAGAATGTACTGTGGTTACGGGGTTGCAGGAATTGCTGGCCTATTATCAGGCGATCGGTGCGCAGCGTGAGAGTCTGCCCTATGATATCGATGGCGTGGTTTACAAAGTCAATGCTTTGCAGCAGCAGGAGCAATTGGGTTTCGTGTCGCGCGCGCCGCGTTTTGCCATAGCCCACAAATTCCCCGCGCAGGAAGCGGTGACTCAATTGCTGGATATTGACGTACAGGTCGGCAGAACCGGTGCCTTGACGCCCGTTGCCCGCCTGAAGCCGGTCTTTGTCGGTGGTGTGACCGTGACCAATGCCACATTGCATAACGCGGATGAAATAGAACGCAAGGATGTGCGCATCGGCGATACGGTCATCGTGCGCCGCGCCGGTGATGTGATTCCCGAAGTGGTGTCGGTCATTCTGGACAAACGCCCTGTTGATGCGCAAGTATTTGCCATGCCGGCGCACTGCCCGGTATGCGGCGCCAAAGCGGTGCGGCTTCCGGGAGAAGCGGTTTCGCGTTGCACCGGCGGACTGTTTTGTCCGGCGCAACGAAAACAGGCCATTTTGCATTTTGCTTCGCGCCGCGCGATGGATATTGAAGGTTTGGGAGACAAGCTGGCGGATCAAATGGTTGACAATGCTATTGTGCGCACACCGGCTGATCTTTACAAATTGGGATTGACTGCGCTGGCTAATCTGGAGCGTATGGCGGATAAATCGGCCAATAATATTCTATCCGCAATTGAGAAAAGCAAGCAAACCACGCTGGCGAGATTTATCTATGCGCTGGGTATCCGCAATGTCGGGGAAGCGACCGCCAAAGAGCTGGCCGCTCATTTGGGCAGCCTGGACCGGCTGATCGAAGCGGATAATGAACGCTTGCAGCAAATCCCTGATATCGGCCCGGTGGTTGCGCAAAGTATTGTGGATTTTTTTGCCGAGCAGCATAACTGCGAGGTGATTGAACAACTTCGTGCCAGCGGTGTGCATTGGGATGAGCACGCAGGAGAACCTGAATTAAGCAGCGCGGCGGCACTGCTGCAGGGGAAAACGTTTGTGCTGACAGGAACACTGCCCAATATGAGCCGGGAAGAAGCTAAAGAAAGCATCGAATCGCTGGGCGGTAAAGTCACCGGGAGCGTTTCCAAGAAAACGGATTATGTGGTTGTGGGGGCCGATCCGGGCAGTAAATATGACAAGGCGCTGAGTTTGGGTATTACCATACTCGATGAAGCAGAATTACAAGCATTACTTCAATAATACTTAAACCTTTATGCTGACCTATCAACAAGCTAGACTAATCTTGAGTGAAGCTGAATTAATTCATTCAGCGCAAGTGGTATCGCAAACGGTACAGCGTCTGGCTGCCGATATCACGCAGGTTTTGTCTCATCAACAACCGCTGGTTTTATGCGTGATGGGCGGGGCAGTGGTGTTTACCGGGCAATTATTGCCACTCCTCAGGTTTCCGCTGGATTTTGATTATCTGCATTTGACGCGCTATGACAAAGCATTGAATGGCGGGGAAATTCACTGGCAAGTCGAACCGAGAGAGCAGTTGCGAGACCGGGTCGTTTTGGTATTGGATGACATTCTGGATGAGGGGATTACCCTGGATGCAATCCGTGACAAAGTGCTGGAACGTGGCGCCAAAGCGTTTTATAGTGCCGTGCTTGCGGAAAAGGAAACGGGGCAATCCAAACCATGCCGTGCCGATTTTGTAGGACTGTCAGTGCCCAATCGCTACGTATTTGGTTTTGGCATGGACATTCAGGGTGCCTGGCGGAATTTGCCCGCTATTTATGCAACAAAAAATTAAAACGAGGGAATAATGCTTGCAATTATTGGCGGCAGTGGAATGACCCGGCTATCCTGCCTTGAAATATCACACCGGCAAATCATACGCACACCCTATGGCGAACCTTCCGGCCCATTGACGTTTGGTAAAATCAAGGATCAAGACATCATTTTCCTGGCACGGCATGGGCACGGCCATACGATACCGCCGCATGCCATCAATTATCGTGCGAATTTATGGGCATTGCATTCATTGAAACCGTCGCATGTGATTGCTGTGGCCTCGGTGGGTGGTATCCGCGCAGACCTGACTCCGGGCCGGCTGGTGGTGCCGGATCAGATTGTTGATTACACTTACGGGCGTAATTTCACTTATTTCGAAGGCAAGGATCAACCGGTTACGCATATTGATTTCACCCTGCCGTATACCCAGCAAACCCGTGCATTGATCTTGCAAGCCGCTGGCAATGCGAACGAGGACATTTTTGATGGCGGGGTTTATGCCGCGACGCAAGGACCCCGGCTTGAAACCGCCGCTGAAATCAACCGGCTGGAATACGACGGGGCGGACATGGTCGGCATGACGGGTATGCCGGAAACCGCGCTGGCACGGGAGATAGGGCTAAATTACGCCACTATCGCGGTGGTCGCCAATTATGCCGCCGGACGTGGTACCAACGTGAAAAGCATTCCGCTGAAAGAGATTTATGCGGTGCTGGAACAGGCGATGGTGGGTGTCAGAAACATTCTGGAACATGTGGTGAATTGTCATGGCGATTAAACAGGTACTGAAAATGGGCGATCCTGTATTGCTTGCAGTGGCCAAGCCCGTCGATCGACTCGATACCCCGGAGTTACACGCATTAATTCAGGATATGCACGACACCATGGAGTCGCTGAATGGCGCAGGCCTGGCGGCGCCGCAGATCGGCGTGGGCTTGCAAGTGGTGATTTTCGGGTTTGAAAAGAATCAACGCTATCCCGATGCCGGTGAGGTGCCTTTTACGGTTCTGATCAATCCGCAACTGACATTCTTATCCGAGGAAAAAGAAGACGATTGGGAAGGTTGCCTCAGTGTGCCGGGGCTGCGGGGCATGGTGCCGCGCTACGCGCAATTGCGTTACCAAGGCGTGGATCAATATGGCACGGTGATTGACCGCAACGTCAACGGCTTTCATGCGCGCGTGGTGCAGCATGAATGCGATCACTTGCAAGGGATTCTTTATCCGATGCGGATCAGGGATTTTCGCTTGTTTGGCTTTACCGATGTGCTGTTTCCGGGGCAAACAGTAATTGATGATTAGATTTATGCTGGCTATCAAATTCTAGTTGATCTTGACATAGTGCTGCGTAGCGCTATAATAGTTATTTCTCGATTTGCTATGGAGAGCCGTTATGCCTTTGAACCTTGATTCTTTTGTATCTATTCCGGTCTCGAATGAGCTTTATGCCGAGTTTTCCCGCCGCTTCCCAGGTGGGGTGAGTTCGGCGCTGGAGCAAATAGTTCAAGACTTTCTCGATCGTACAGCCGCCGACTTTGTGACACATGAGCCACGCACACAGGGTGTCTATTGGGATGCTCTATTCCTGCCAGAAGGCAGTCGAATTCGCACCAAACATTATGGGGAAATCAAAGTTGCGGAAGTCGTTGCCGATAAAATCATATGGAAAGAAGAAAGCTATCCGTCTATGTCTCAACTTGCTCGGGCGATGCGCGGAGGTACATCTAACAATGCTTGGAAAGTTCTTGAAATCAAGCGTCCATCTGATCCTAAGTGGCAACTAGCAGTTCTTTTGCGGCGGTGAGTAGGAGGTTGATCCGGCAATCAGGAGAGCCAATGCAAAATTTTCCAGTTCCTCATTTTTACGTTAGGCTATATCAACCTTCGAGGTAATTACATGGCAAAGGTAATAATTAAAGTTCGAGTAGCTTATCCAAGTAATCTCATTAAAGTCTTTGACTCTCAGGCATCGGTGCGAGAAAGCTCAGGGGAACGCTCCAGCAGTGTTTGCTTCTTACCAGAAGATCCGAATGTCACGTTTTTCATTCTTGATTGGAAACATGTTGAAGAAGCGAAGATATTCTGGGCATCTAAGTCCGCAATTAACCAAATGGCGCAGTGGCACTCTGTTGGTTCTCCAGAGATTCTCTTTCTGGAAGAGTTCCGTCAACAATAGCTGCTCATTCTGCCTGGCCTGTGTGTTGGGGCTGCTCCCGATCAATTGAGGCGACCAAGAAATGGAGAAGAAAGATGAAAACACTTTATTTGATTGTACTTTGCGCAATTATTTTGGGTTGTGCAACCTCAAGAGAAACATTCGTGCCAGATGGAGGAAAGGGGCATAGTATCAATTGTTCTGGGGCCGCACTGAACTGGGGAATGTGTTACGAAAAGGCCGGTGAGATCTGCGGTGCAAATGGATATGATGTAATTGCAGGAGGCTCGGATCAAGGGGCGATTGCTGCTGGCAATCAGTACGGATTTTATGGTGGATCTGTAATAAACCGCAGTATGCTTATCAAGTGTAAGAACTAGGGTTCATGACCTTTGCTCGTCGGTGAAGGATTTTGGATTGTGTAGTCAAAGAAATTCCTAATGATATTAAAGATGTATGTTTTCTGTTTTTTGATTTATCAGCGCGGTAGGGTGGATAAGCTTGCGTCATCCACCATCAATCTTGATAAAACATCAAAGAAAAAGAGATTATCTCAAAAGGAGAGTGGGATTATGAGTGATTTAAAAAAATATGTCAGCAACCGGAAAGTCGCTGATGCTGCATTTAATGAAAATTATGAAGAGGGGTATCAAGCATTTAAAATTGGCGTGTTACTGCGTCAGCCCGGGAAGCTTCCGGGCTGACACAGGAACAGATTGCGGAGAAACTTAATACCAGGAAATCAGCTATCTCGAGGATTGAGAATCATGCCGAGGATATCAAACTATCGACTTTAGAGAAATTTGCATCGGTGCTGGGTTGTAAGATTGAGGTTTCAATTACGCAGGATAGTTAACAATCAGTAGTGGATTTCTTTCTCCGGTCGCAATGACAAAACTATCATTCCGAATTGATGTGAGGAATCTTAAAACTCAGAAACCAGCGCAACCAAATCCGGTTTAACCACCACCAGAATTACGACGGCAAACAGAACCAGCACCGGAAATTCATTGAACCAGCGGTAAAAAACATGCCCATGCTGATTGGCATCATTTTTAAACGCTTTAACATATTTGCCGCAGTAATAATGATAGAAAATCAGTATCAAAACCAATGCCAGCTTGGCATGCAGCCAGTTACCGGAAAAACCGTAACCCAGCCACAACCATGCGCCGAACACAACGGTCAGTACCGCGCCGGGGGTCATGATGCCGTAATAGAGCTTGCGTTCCATGATCTTGAATCGCTCCTTGCCGGGCTGATCTTCACACATGGCGTGATAGACAAATAAACGTGGCAGATAGAATAGCCCCGCGAACCAGGTGACCATGAAAATGATGTGCAATGATTTTATCCAGAGCATGGCAGTATGAATGGTTGATGTTAAAGTTGTTATGATACGGGGCTTGGAATTTTAGCGCTATCCCCTGGAATGAGCGAAGCCCTGAACAAGTGTCATTTCGAGCAAGAGCGAGAAATCTATTACACTGATTATTAAAGATTCCTCACTGCGTCCGGAATGACAAATGCGGGTTATTCAGAGTTTCCTTGGGTGGATTATGCGCAATGTTTGTAACTGGATTGAAAAAACGGGATAACGATGAATCGACACTATCAAAGATTAGTTCAAAAACTGGAAGAAATCACTCATTTGAATGGCGTCATGAGCACGCTGGGCTGGGATCAGGAGGTGATGATGCCGGCGGGTGCAAGTGATGCGCGTGCCAAGCAGATTGCGGCGCTGGCGGGGGTCATTCATGAGCGTATGACGGATCCGGAACTCGGTGATTGCCTGAACGAGCTGAAAGAGGGTGTTTTCACTTCGTTAAGTGAAGTGGAGCGCTGCAATATCCGCGAAGCGCTGCGCGGTTATGAACTGGAAACCAATGTGCCGAAACGGCTGGTGCAGGAGCTGGCAGAACTGGGTTCGCGCGGGCATGGCATCTGGGTGACGGCGCGGCAGGAGAATAAATTTGCCGGTTTTGCGCCGGTGCTCAAACGTTTTCTGGCATTGAAGACAGAATGGGCGCAGTGTGTGTCACCTGAATTGAGCATCTATGATGCCAATATCGATCTGTTTGAACGCGGCACGACGATGGATAGGATCACACCGGTATTCGAGCGTTTGAAGGAGGAGTTGATCCCGTTGATTCATGCCATTCAGAACCACGCTTATCAGCCGGATACTTCGTTCCTGCAGGGCAAGTTTGCGCTGGATAAGCAGGAAGCCCTGGCGCGCAGAATCAGCCAGGATATCGGCTTTAATTTTGAACAGGGCCGCATGGATGTATCCGTGCATCCCTTTTGCGGCGGCAGTCATCCGACGGATGTGCGCATTACGACACGCTACAAGGACAGTAATTTTGTGGAATCACTGTATGCGGTGATCCATGAAACGGGTCATGCGCTTTATGAGCAGGGACGTCCGTGCGCGCTGGGCGATTTGCCAGTGTCGGAATCATTGACGATGGGCATTCATGAATCCCAGTCTTTATTCTGGGAGCGCATGATTGCCCAGAACCGGTTCTTTTGCGCGCATTATCTTGAGACGATTCGCGCGGCATTTCCTGATCATTTGCAGCAGGCTACCGTGGATTCATTTTATCGCGCGATTAATACCTGCAAGCCGGATTTTATCCGGGTGGAGGCCGATGAAGTGACTTATCCGTTGCATATTATTTTGCGCTATGAAATCGAGAAAGGTTTGTTTGATGATTCAATGAGGGTCGATGATTTGCCGGAAATCTGGAATGAGCTGATGATGAAGTACCTGGGCATTCAACCTCCCACCGATACACTGGGTGTTTTGCAGGATTCCCATTGGAGCGGGGGAGCGTTCGGATATTTTCCTTCCTACACATTGGGCGCGATGTACGCCTGCCAGTTTTATAAAACACTGCTGAATGAACAGCCGGGCATCGAAAGGAATATTTCAGAAGGGCATTTTGCGCCTATCAAGAATTGGCTCAATGAGAAGATACACAGCCAGGGCAGATTGTATACACCGCAGGAGCTTGTTCAGCGCGTCACGGGCGAGCCTCTGAATCCAGACCATTTTATTAACCATCTTAAGCATAAGTACAGTGAAATTTATGATCTGGCTTAGGCTTGGTTTTTTATACTTGTTTACGCCCCTGGTTGTTCTCGATCCATTTCTTTACGCGGTTAGCGTCGCCAATACGGGTGTTTTTACCCCAGGAATTCAGTAAAACGATGACAACGGGTTGACCTGAAATATTTGCATGCATCACTAAACAGCGTCCGGCTTCGTTCAGATAGCCCGTTTTGGAAACATCAATCGCCCAACTTTGGCTGCGCACCAGGCTATTGGAATTGACATATTGTAACTGGCCCCGTTTGTTTCCTGGCGACACAAAATGCTCTGATGTGGTTGAAAATTCACGGATAATGGCATAGCTGTTCGAAGCTGAAACCAATTTTGCAAGATCGCGTGCAGTCGCCACATTACTGCTGCTTAAACCGGTCGGTTCCACAAACTGGCTATTAAACATTCCAATCTGTTTTGCTTTGATATTCATGGCATCAACAAATGCCTTCGTGCCGCCGGGGTAGGTGCGGCCCAGGGCTGCCGCAGCCCGGTTCTCGGATGACATGAGGGACAATCTTAATAGTTCATGGCGTGCGTAGCTGGTGCCGACAGGTAATCGGGAAGACGAGTGTTTTAATCTATCAACATCAGCATTTTCAATCGTGATGATTTCATCCGGTGATAAGCGTGCGTCAAGAATGACCATGGCTGTCATTAATTTGGTAATCGAAGCGATGGGCATTACTTGATCTGCATTCTTATCATAAATGACGTGATCATCCTGGGCGTTAAAGACCATCGCAGCTTGAGATTTGATATCCAGGCTGTTTTTCTGCGCAAGGGTATTACCGGTATAAAAAAATATGATGCAAAATAAGAAAATTACCTGTTTCATCCGCTTCTTCTCCAATTCATAGCTGTTTTTTGAATCGCATAAATGTTTTTTTATAAGAAATAAAAACGTTAGTTGAGAGTCATTAGTGGTTTAACGGGGTTCAGTGCTGGCAGCTTCACGAATAGCAATCAATAATGCTGCATCCAGATGACCATCCGCAATCCGTTGAGTATTCTGCTGAAAACGGCTGATCGCCTGACGAGTGGCTGAACCCATCACGCCATCCGCTTCGCCTGCGTCAATACCCAATGCCAATAAATCCAGCTGAAGTTGACGTACTTGCTCGCGGGATATTTTCACTTGATCGACAGGCGGTATGCGATGTAACGCGGCTGCACCCGCAATGCGATCTGCCAGATGGCCAACGGACACAGCATAAAACTCAGAACGGTTCCAACGCATGATGATATGAAAATTCTGCGTGACCAGGAAGGCAGGCCCCTGATGACCGGCAGGTACGAGTAACGCAGCTTTTTGTGCTGTCGCTGGCAGTGTTTCTCCAGCGACGGTGGTGACGCCATAGTTAGACCAGTCGGCCATGCTGAGCAGTTGATCCCGGCCGGCCAATGAATAATCAAAGGATGGCGGTAATCGAACCTCCTGTCCCCAGTCTAAACCCGGAATCCAACCCAACTGCCGTAAAAAATTTGCCGCAGATCCCATCGCATCAGGGATGCTGCCCCATAGATCACGACGCCCATCACCATCAATATCTTTGGCATACCGTAAAAAGGTGGATGGCATGAATTGCATATGTCCCATGGCGCCTGCCCATGAACCGATCATTCGTTCAGCAGGAATATCACCCGCATCAAGAATGCGCATGGCATTCAGCAATTCCTGGGTAAAAAAAGTGCTGCGGCGCGGATCACAGGCGAGGGTGGCTAATGAATCCGGCACTGACCAGTCACCAAAATATCCTCCGTAATTAGTTTCCAGACCCCAGAATGAAACCAGATATTGCGCGGGTACACCGGTTTCTTGCTGAATCTGATGGAGTAATGTGCGATGTTTGGCCAATAATTCTCGGCCGCGCTGGATGCGTTCATCATTGATGCGTGTGCTGAAGTAATTGGCAAATGTCTGCGTGAATTCAGGTTGACGCCGGTCCAATTCAATAACGCGTGGTATGTGTTTGGCTTTACTCAGTACTTGATAAACGGTTTTGTCAGAAATACCTTCGGTTCTTGCTTGCGATTCTATTCTGGCCAGGCATTCACTGAAATGATGATTGCTGGCATGGATGTCATGTGTGAGCACCAGACCAGCGAGTATCAGGATTGCTGAAAGGATGTTCCTGCAACCGAATTGATGAAATGAGTAAAATTTAATTTCAGTAAAATAGTTCGTTGCGGGCACTTGCATTTTCTTATTTTCGATGCGGGCAAGCTGATTTAGCGCAATCGGCATACAGTGACAATGAGTGTTCCTGTAGCGTAAACCCCCGTTCTTTGGCGATAGCTATCTGGCGTTTTTCTATTTCTGAATCATAAAATTCTTCCACAAGGCCGCATTGCAGGCAAACCAGGTGGTCATGGTGACCGTCGCGTTTAAGTTCAAATACAGCTTTACCGCTTTCAAAATGATGCCGCTCCAACAATCCAGCTTGTTCAAACTGGGTCAGAACGCGATAGACCGTTGCCAATCCGATATCTTCACCTTCATTGAGGAGTTCTTTATAGACATCTTCAGCAGACAGGTGACGTACACTGCTTTGCTCAAACAGATTCAGTATTTTGAGTCGTGGTAAAGTTGTTTTGAGGCCGGTATTTTTGAGGTCTATGCTTTTCAGATCGCCTGAATTACTCATGGTTATCTCTATTCAGAAAATTATTTACTGTATCATATAGTGCTATGCTTACTTTGGAAACATATAATATCAATAAAATGGTTGCAAAAACTTTCGCCCTGCTTGCGTTTCTACTATTGGCAGGGTGTTCATTCCTTCCCCATCTGCTCTATAGGATTGATGTTCAACAAGGCAATGTTGTTACAGACGAAATGGTGGAGAAATTAAAGCCGGGCATGACTAAATCGCAGGTTCTCTTTGTCATGGGATCGCCTCTGATTATTGATGCTTTCCGTGATAACCGGTGGGATTATGTTTATTTGTTTCGTGAGAAAGGCGATTTGGTTGAACAGAAACGGCTGACTATTTTTTTTGAAGATGATGTGCTGGTTAATGTTGAAAATTACTTACAATTTTCGAAGGACCCAGTCAAATCCAAACCCGCTGAAGTCAGTCCTGATAAAGAAAAACTGAAACCGGATAGTGCGGAAGAAAAGTAAACGGATCATTTATATTTAAACTGTCTTTAAACAAGAAACCATCGCAGGAATAAGATGATAATTCAAAAGATTGCTATCGCTGGCAGCTCTGGGCGTATGGGTCGTGCGCTACTTGAAGCGGTTACTCAGGCACCCGATTTGCAGCTTTCTGCTGCCCTGGAAAGAACCGGCAGTCCCTATCTGAATAAGGACGCAGGAGAATTAATAGGGGGTAGTTGCGGTATTAACATTGCCAGCGATTTTGCAACTGCTTTAAAGGGTTGTGATCAATTGATTGATTTCACGCGCCCTGAAGGTACGCTGGCGCACCTCGCCGCCTGCCGGGAAGCTGGGGTGAAGATGGTGATCGGTACCACCGGTTTTTCCATGGAAGAAAAAGCCATGCTCAAAGCGGCAGCAAAAGATATTGCAATAGTATTCGCCCCTAACATGAGTGTTGGAGTCAATGTGACTTTTAAGTTACTGGAAATGGCTGCCAAAGTGCTGAATGAAGGCTACGATATCGAAATTATCGAGGCACATCACCGCCATAAAGTGGATGCGCCGTCCGGCACAGCATTACGTATGGGCGAAGTGATCGCGGAAGCTATGCACAGGGATCTGAGTAAAGTGGCGGTTTACGGACGGGAAGGGGTAACCGGTGAAAGAAATCCAGACACTATCGGATTTGCGACAATTCGTGCGGGAGATATCGTGGGCGATCATACGGCTCTGTTTGCCGGTATCGGTGAACGTATCGAGATCTCTCATAAAGCCAGCAGCCGCATGACCTTCGCGATGGGTGCGGTGCGTGCGGTGCGTTTTCTGGCGGATAAACCGGACGGTCTGTTTGATATGCAGGATGTGCTGGGCTTACGCTAACGTTCCTCCTGGTATTGCGATGACAGCCGCCATTCAATAATTTATTTCGTCAAGCGATAGCCCAAAATGGCAACGTATGCAATGGGTGATCTCCAAGGCTGCTTCACGACATTTCAGCGGCTCATTGATTTAATCAATTTTGATCCCACTCAGGATAAATTGTGGCTGGTTGGCGATATCGTCAATCGCGGCCCTGATTCATTATCAATCTTACGTGTTATCAGACAAGCAGGTGATGCGATGATCATGGTGCTGGGCAACCATGATTTACATTTGTTAATGGTTGCAGCGGGCATAGTAAAAAGCCATCCGGGCGATACGATTCAATCTGTTCTGGATGCGCCTGATCGAGATGAGTTGTTAAATTGGTTGCGTCACCAGAAATTATTTCATGTCGGAGGCGAATATGCCATGGTGCATGCCGGATTATTGCCGTCCTGGTCAATTTCACAGGCTGCACAATTAGCTCACGAAGTCGAAAATGCTTTGCGTCAAGATAATTATCAGGAATTGTTCTCACAATTGTATGGCAATGCGCCCAATTACTGGCGCGATGAGTGGTCTGGCTATAAACGCCTGCGTGTGATTATCAATGCCATGACACGGATGCGCATTTGTACGCCGGAAGGCAAAATGAATTTTGCTTTTAAAGGAGATATGCCATCTATTCCGGCGGGTTATTCGCCTTGGTTTGACCTACCTCAACGGGCCAGTCAGAAAAATACCATTATTTGTGGTCACTGGTCTGCATTAGGACTGTATCTGACGTATAATGTGATTGCATTGGAGACCGGTTGTGTATGGGGCGTGCAATTGACGGTTATACGTCTGGAAGATCGAAAAGTTTTCCAGCTTGCTTGTGAGGAATAGGCAGTGACAGCGTATCAGCAATCGCTTGCTCAGACAGGCGCGCCAGCTCCCGCCGGTTTTTCATGCCACACTGAGCCGGTTCATTAAAGGTTAGTTCAGCATCAATTCTTGTTTGACTCAGTATCTTTTGTAGCGATAAGAGCAGAGAGGGTTCTATATAGGCCGCTTCCCGGCAAATATCCCCTGCCATATTCCGATACCGGATGGCTACTGGATAAAGCAGCGCATCCGCCGTTATTGCCGACTGCAACAATGAGGCGTGAAAATGATTTAGGTGCGTGCCATCGGCTATGGTTCCTTCCGGGAAAACAGTCACCCGCTCGCCCTTTTCCAGCACTTCGCTGATATGTTGATTCATGCGTAAGGTATCACTGCGCCGGGCGCGTTCAATAAATAGGGTCCCCGCATTTCTACTCAGTAAACCTAATACCGGCCACTTGCTGATTTCAGCTTTGGCCACAAAACGGGTGGGACAGGCTGCCATCAACGCACAGACATCCAGCCAGGAAACGTGATTCGCTGCAAGCAACACGCGCGGCATTTCCAGGGTAGGCGGCTTGCCATGACAATGCAATCGGATATTGAGGGTGGACAATAAGCCTGTTGCCCAGTTTTGCATCATGCGCCGCTGAATATGCAGAGGGAAATACGGATAAACAATCGATTGCAACAGTCCTGAAACGACGTGCAACAGTAAATGAATTAAGCGAATACCACGCAATAGCAGGGGGGTTGTTTTCTGCATAAGGTCAATTGTGCTGGATAACTGGATATTAATTCAAGTGGCAAATTCTGGTGATGGAGTGCTTTCAATAGGTTAAATCCTTAACCATCTCCCTTCTGCTGGCCGGTAGCAGGGGGAAGATGGTGTGGGATATTATCAGGGAATTTGAATAACTTTTCAGTTAAATCAAACCTGAGGCTCTGGTTTTTCGCCAGTATCTTGAGCTTGTGTTGCTGCTGCAGCTTTGCTTTCCAAAGCCATGATACGAGACTCCAGTCTTGCTACCAACGCCTTTGTTTCAGGCGATTCTACCGGAGTTTGCGGTTTGGCGGCAGCAGTGGTATGGCTTTCCAAAACTTCCACGCGAGTTTGTAATTGCTCGGGCAGTTTTTCTGTTTCAGGTCCTGCCAAGTGCGTGAATTCCACACTGTCTTCATAAGGTTCGCGAGTGGTGCCGGTTGCCTTGATGATGGCGCCCGCAATCAGACCGCCTACGATGGCTATGACCAGTGTGATGACTATGCCATTGAATTGAGCGATTGCGACACCGGGAACAACCAGGAAAGCACTGAAACCGCCTAATAATCCAGGCATTCCGTGCAGGTTATGCACGCCGCAGGTATCCACGATTTTAAATTTTGATTCTAACAGGGGTTGCAGGAAGACATAGCCCAGGACAGAAATTGTGCCAGCCAGCAAGCCGATACCAAATGCGCCGGCAGGAGATACGACATCACAAACAGAGCCGATGGCTACGCCACCCGCCAATGCAGCATTCGCCATATCAACCATGGACGTTTTTCCATGGTGTAACTTGGAGCTGAGAAAATAGGTGGCAATGGTGGCGCCCGATAGTGCGAGTAATGTATTGACAACAGTTTGCGGCATATTTTCCAATGGCACCAATGCAGTGGCAAAACTTGGCCAGAAAAGCCAGAGTACCATTGAACCCAGCATGGCAAAGCGATCCGAGGTATGATCCGATTCAATCGGTTTGCTGCGTTGATAAGCAGTGGTCAGAACAATCGACATGCTTAATCCAAAATAGGCGCCAAATGCATGGATAACGAGCGAGCCCGCCGTATCCTGGAATCCGGTGGTATAGCCTAGTGCATCATCAAGCACGATCCATTCATTCAGCAGATAGAGCGGCACCACCAGAAGCGCCAGTAATGCATATTGGAAAACACGTAGACGGCCCAGCACTGCACCCATAGCGATTAACGCGGTTGCGACGGATAGTTCGGCAAATAACAATGAATCAAGCGTATGAGGTTCCAAATGGTGGCCAAAAATGCCGTTTGCACGTAACAGGATATACAGAGGAAGTCCGACCGCGACTACCAGATAGGTGCCGGTTACGGCACCAAACCCGTAGCGGCGGACAAATACCATGAGAAAACCGAAGCCGATCAGCAGCATGGCCAGGATATGGATGATGTAATTATATTGCGCGACTATCCGTGCCTCATTAACAACGGGTACTGCTTCACTACTGGCACCTACCCAACTGCTGAAACCCAGGAGAAACAAACCCACTGCCCCCAGCAGTGTCAAGCAAAAGCCTTTGTTCATATGATTCTTCCTTATGTTAGTGATTGTCTGGAATATACCTGGGAGAGTGCCGGTTAATAGTGAATCAGTCAGAATTAAATGAATCGGATCAATTGGTCAATTGCTTCATTTCAAAGTGCAATCATCGTAATAAGCATGGTGTTTCTCTAATTACCTGCTATGAAGCGGCAAATTTTAAGCAAAATATTAACGCATGCATTAATCCGCGCTTTCTATCATGATGCTCTCAGAAAGTGTATTTAACCTGAATGCAGCTTTCTCCCCCACCGGAGTTTGAACTCTAATTACCATAAAAACAATAGGGTTTATGCAAATAATTGATGATGGGATGAATAAAGTTCAGGTGATTAAATAGCGATGAATAAAGATTCAACCATGGGGAGTCATGCATATTGGATGTCTTGAATGGATGAGAGGTAGCAGATAGTTTTTCAACGATTAACGGAATATTCGTGGATGCATCCCTGCTTTTAAAGCCTGGATGGCTTCTTCAGGGCTACTTACGATTTGTTGATGAGGGCAGAAAATATTTTTGGATAATTCTCGCTGTGCATAAAATTGCCTGACAAAATCAAGCTTTTGCCATTCAGATACACGAGGCTGTGACCAGGTTTTATCATTCCGTCCCAATGCGTACAATTTTCTTTCTTTGGTGGCGCAACGAATGCCTTCATAACTGATATTCAGAGCGCCCTCGGAAGATTTGATAACCAGGCTAAAGCGAATGACACCATCTTCACCTATTTTAATGGAAGTTGTGTCAACGAAATATTGATTGCTGGTGGCCGAACCTGCATCGAATGCCATCAGGTTTTTTACATCCGGGTAAGCGGGCAGTTGCGTTAATTGTTCAACCCAGGGTTTGTCACTCTCAAATTCATCTTTGAATGCCGGCTTAGCACAGGCCATCAAAAACAAGACACAGATCAGCGCAAGTGTTCGTTTCATGCAACGGATAAATCATTTAATAATGAAGTGCGGGTACTGGCATCAACGGCATCAATAACTGCTTGATAGGCTGGATGATCGACACCCATATTCAGAGTTGCACCTTGACGGAGTGACTGGATCATGTCGGGGGTGAGTTCAAAACGCAGGAAATGAACGGATGAAGTTTTTTCGCTGGTTTCACGTTCCAGATCCTCATCAGCAATCGCATAGACCGGTACATGCCCGGCAATCCTGATCCATACCTTGTCTTCTATGCCGACCATGGTGGCCAATTTGGCTGCGCGCACCGATGGATCAGGGTATTCGATCATCATGGTGGCTTTCCAGTTATGACCATCCGGAATCAATGGGGTATAGGTCTCAAGCTCATGAATGATCTCTTCTTCCTGAAAAATACGCTCTACATGCAACATCTCCTGAATTTGATAACGAATAGTCAATTCATCTTCAAAGATCAGCGTGATATTTTCTCCCAGGGGGATTTTACGTACTTTTTTGTGCGCCATCACTTGAGCGCGGAAATCCTTGCGGATTTTGGCATAGGCCTCCAACGTCATCAGGCTGTCGCGGGCTATTGGGGTCATGTGTTTTTCACCTTGCTGAGTGGTTTGGGTGGCTGGTTGATCGGAATCAGTCGTCATCTGGAGATCGGTATCGTCGCCATAAGCCATGTACAATAAAGTGAGCGGGTGCAGTTTCTGCGCCTTGCTTTCGCCCATGCCTTGCTCGATATGCCGTGCGGCGATAGCGCAATCTGAACTGATGTAATCGGGATCCGAGGCAGCCATTTGTTTGAAAACCGGCCGGCCAATTTTCATGGAATCGGCAAAGTGCTCACTTTTGACACCCCAGGTGCCATCATGGCCTGAACAACGTTCTACGACATTAAGCTTCGTGCCGGGTATGAGTTGCAAAATGTCGCGAGTTTTTTTGCCGAAATTTTGTACGCGCTGATGACAAGGGATATGGTAAGCCACATTACCCAACGGGTTTTTGAAATCCGTTTTGAGTAAATTATCCTGATTTCTCAAGGCCAGATATTCAAACGGATCAAACATGGCTGCGGCAACAGTCTGAACGGCCTCGTCATCGGGAAACATGAGCGGCAATTCCTGCTTGTACATCAGTGTGCAGGAGGGAACTGCGGAGATAATGGCATAACCTGCTTGAGCCAGTTTCAGTAAATGGGGTATGTTTTCATTTTTTAATTTTTCTACCGCTTCCAGATCGCCCAGTTCCAGTTTTGGCATGCCGCAACAAGCCTCTTTTTCCACCAGGCAGACCGGGATTTCATTATGTTCCAGTATTTTCAGTAAATCATGGCCAATGCCCGGTTCATTATAATTAATGTAGCAGGTGGCATAAATAGCAGCTTTGCCGGGTGTGCGAGCGCCATTTTTTACCGGAAAAGTATTGTTGGGTTTAGCGCTTGAGCGGAATTTATTGGCCGTGTATTCAGGCAATTTTCTATCGGCATGAATTCCCAGCATGCTGTCCATTAACTTTCTGGCAACCGGGGTTTTGTTAAGGGTATTAACCGCTTGGACCACCACTGGAATCGTAGCCAGCTTACCCACTAAGTCGGTACTGGAAAGTAACCGGTCGCGAAAACCGGCGCCTTTGCTTTTATATTTGACTGCTTTGGCGCGTAACATCAGATGCGGAAAATCAATATTCCATTCATGGGGAGGCACATAAGGGCACTTGGTCATGAAACACATGTCGCAAAGATAGCAACGATCCACTACCTCCCAGAACTGGTTTTTATCAACGCCATCCAATTCACCGGTCGAACTTTCATCAATCAGATCAAACAAACGTGGAAAAGCTGTACATAGATTGACGCACCGGCGGCATCCATGACAAATGTCATAGACACGCTCCATTTCGTTCATCAAACTGGTTTCGCTATAAAAATCAATGTTCTTCCAGTCAATGGGATGGCGTTTCGGTGCCTCTAAGCTGCCTTCACGAGTAGACATAAATGTGTTTCAAGTGATAGAAAATGATCAGGATCAAAAAGTGATGGGGTTTAACCAAGGAAAAATATTGGCAAACCCCAGTCATTTCAACCAACAAATATACTGATATTGAAACGAATTACTCGACCAAACTATCCAGTGCGCGCTGAAAGCGATTGGCGTGTGAACGCTCGGCTTTGGCCAGTGTTTCAAACCAGTCAGCGATTTCATCAAACCCTTCATCGCGCGCTGTTTTTGCCATACCCGGATACATGTCGGTATATTCGTGTGTTTCACCGGCTATGGCTGTTTTCAGGTTGTCGCGGGAAGCACCGAAAGGCATGCCCGTTGCTGGATCACCGCAGGTTTCCAGATATTCCAGGTGACCATGGGCATGACCGGTTTCTCCTTCAGCTGTAGAGCGGAATACGGCGGCCACATCATTTTGTCCTTCCACGTCGGCTTTGGCTGCAAAATACAAATAACGACGATTAGCTTGAGATTCGCCTGCAAAAGCGGCTTTCAGGTTTCCTTCAGTTTGAGATCCTTTCAATGGCATAATTTTCTCCTTTTTAATATGACTTATTGAGATAGTTGAAAAAAATATGTATTAACCAGTCACACAAAACTTAGATTGACTGAGAAACGAAGACATGAGGTGATGGTTCTGCATCTTGCCAAAGTTTTCTTCAGTTTTATCAGAGCATGGCGAGTGCGTAAAAATACAAAGTTTAATCCGTGCGAGGAGACTATCGAAGGGCTTGTGGATTGTCAACTGTTAGCTCGGGTTCGACCCGGTCTGAATGGAAGAAATTTCAGCAAGTGGCGAGAGAACGGTGGTATCGTATGCAATCCGTTATCTTGTGCCTGAGTCATCTAACAATACTACAACTGTGCAACCCACCGTAATCATCAATCAGCATCGTAATACTGCAATAGTTGTTGCAACGAGCGGTAAGAAATTACTTGTCATTAAGTTAGGTAAGGGAAAACTGACCGTGACTCCGTTAACCATAGAAAAGATTAAAATCCAAGGGTATATAACCAGTGATTATTCACCCAAACTGGCGGCGCAATCCTATCTGCAACATGGGGCGGGCGTGAGTGAAAGGGCCGGAAAATATCTTGAAAAG
>ERZ1292640.1600-Hain-H43-02um-R1-1600-length-18565-cov-5_pt1 | contig 18565 bp, 19 predicted proteins | sample MGYA00564404_ERZ1292640 | MGnify/ENA primary metagenome ERZ1292640 (study PRJEB36523, sample SAMEA6512636) | groundwater metagenome | collected 2019-01-08 | study: AquaDiva: Metagenomics assemblies of 32 groundwater samples
CTAGTGAACTATGGCAACTCATCAGATATTATTAACTCTGCTAGTCTAGAGCCATAATAATTAAAACTATTACATTAAACTTAACTGGAGAAACATTAATGGAAATTCATCAGGTCAACGCAAAACAAGGACTGCAATGGATTATGAGTGGCTTCTATCTATTTCGGAAAACTCCAATGGTTTGGGTATTAGTATGCTTTACATTGATTCTTATCGCCATGAGCATGGCTTTATTACCCCTACTGGGTAAATTTATTTTTACCTTAATCTCACCGGTATTCCTGGCTGGCATCATGATGGGATGTAAAGATATGGAGCAGGGAAAGCCGCTTGAAATTGCACACTTGTTTGTTGCTTTCAAAACCAATGCCGCGCCATTAATCACCATTGGCGGTATCTATCTGATCGGACAAATTCTAATCATTGGCCTGGTCATGCTGATCGGAGGCTCTCAGATGACAGACATGCTGCTCTATGGAAAAAGAGTCGATGAAAGTGAACTGATGGGCGTAATGAGCAGCATGCTCACATCTTCACTGATTGCATTGACACTTTCCATTCCGCTCATGATGGCTTCCTGGTTTTCACCCTTACTGGTGGTATTTCATAATGTTCCGCCCATTGTTGCCATGCAAAGAAGCTTCTTTGCCTGTCTAAAAAACTTCATTCCGTTCCAGGTTTATGGCATTACCCTCATTATATTGACTATCCTGTCCATAATGCCTTATGGAGCCGGACTCGTTATCCTGATTCCCACGCTTTTTGCTTCCATCTATGTGAGTTATAAAGATATCTTTTTAGCCGAGCCGTTGCGCTTTAAAAATAACCTATCCGGGCAAGATGATCGGAAAGCAAACTGGGTTAATGCCAGCGAAGAACCATCAACAAAAGAAAATGAAATTAAACCGGAATCCAATACCACAGAAAATAAATCAAAAGAATCCAGTAACTTGGTTCAATGCGCTCACTGTAATTTATCCATTCCACGAAATGAAGCGATTCAAGACAAGGAACATTTTTTCTGCAGCGATGAGCACCGTCAGCAATTTCAATCGAGGAATAAACTGGAGAAATGAATCGGGATTACTACACAATAGAGCACCACTATTTATGTTTGTAATATAACGCGGATTCAATTTCGAAGTGCAACACCTAACGGTGATTTGGTGTAGCGCACCGTTTTTCCGAAGAATACCTCAAACGGGGTTCTGAATCCAAGTACTTTGCGTGGTCGATGATTGAGTCTATCCACCGCCCATTGCACCTGTTCTTGGGCAACCTCAATCAATTCCATCCCCTTAGGGAAATACTGGCGCAATAGCCCATTGCTGTTCTCGTTCAAGCCACGCTCCCATGAATGGTAGGGATGAGCGAAGTAGACATCCGCATCGAGTTTCGCCGCGATGGTTTCATGTTCTGCAAACTCTTTCCCGTTGTCGAATGTCATGGTGTAGCACTTATCTTTATGGGGGTACAGTAGCTGCGTTACTGCCGCCGTCACACCCGGTGCATGTTTGTCGGGCACTTGGGCTGCCAGCTGGGGAATAGTTTCATCTCCACGTATCGCAGCCAGCGCTACTTTCGCCTTGAATTCACTGGAATATTGTGTACGTTTCTTGCTCATCATTATGATCCTCTATAGTGTTCATAACAGAGCTTAACAACCTGTCCAGTTTTGCGATACCACTTCATTTGGTACCGGGCCGGCAATCCGAAGCCCATTCAATAACATCATTACGGAAGCGATCGGCACATTCATGCTGGTTGTTTGGCGTTATGATGATCGTTTCGCCGCAGCAAAACCTGGGTGCGCTGGATGCCTTGCCCGTTGCTTTGCTGCTGTTTGGTATCGGTCTATCACTGGGCAGCCCGACCGGCTTTGCTGTTAATCCTGCACGTGATCTGGGGCCACGCAATTCTCCCAATGGCCAACAAACGCGATAGTGATTGGGGTTATGCGTATGTCCCTGTTGTCGGCGGATTGGTTGCCGCAGTGGTCGATGCTGTAAAGCTTATTAGTTTTAACTTACGGTAGCTTGTATCCAAACAGAGACAGTTGTGCGAATGCTATCAATGATGCCGGGCAGGTGGTGGGAACTTCTTCCACTGCAAGCAAGTAGCCCGGCTAATCCTGTGTTATTCGGCATTTAATCGGCAAGCACTACATCCGCCACACCAGCAAGGCTTGCGCGACATTTTCTTCGACGTTGGATCCCAGTTTATGGCTCCAATATTGCCATTCGGTGCCAATAAAAACTTTCTTTGATTTCTTCAGCAGCAATTCGCCGATATCATAGCGTACTTGGGTTTGACTGAAAAACCATGCATGGACTTGTCCGAATTGGTTGCGGCGTTCGCCGATATATTCCGCATGACCTTCGATACTGAAGTTGGCTTTGAACAGTTTGAAAGGATACTGGCCGTTGATATCGATCATGAAGCTGTTGTTTTCTTTGACTGCGCGATCGCTGTAATCGATATACGCGGTGATATCCGCGTTTAGAAATGTAAAACCTGGAAAATCCCAGGAAATACGCAGACCCGGTAAATACTTCAACACGCCGGGTGTGGGCGCCCAGTTAACACCCATGAGCAACCCAATATCCTTGATGGGACCGATAGCAAGATCGACCCCGGAGAGTTTACTCAAACTGAGGCTGCCATAATATTCACCGTAATAATCCATTTTTCCTTGATGCGGCATCAGGGTATCAAAGAACAGAAAGTTGTTGCCATAACGCCAGCCGTTGATATGCTGAAAAGTAACCACCGATGTGCCGGCTTCCTGTTGTTGTAAGAACGGTTGTTTCAGTCTGCCGAATTGATAATGCAGTTCGGTAATGCTCCAATCGAAGCTGAAAGCCTTGGATGAAAACTGCATCAGAAAAAGGCCGAATAATAGGAATAACCGTCGAGGCGGTTTTTTGCGGGCTTGCTTTTTTTGTGCGCTTGTCAATGTCAATGAATGTGCTGTAACTCGAGTTGTCTTAGCCAGTCAATACCTCGGTGAGCCGCCGCAGCAAGCTCATTATCCGAGAATCTTCTCGATTGTTTGCTTGAAATCCTGAATATCGAAGGGTTTGGTGATGTACGCGTCAAATCCAGCATTAATGCTTGTCTCGATATCTTCAACCATCGACGCTGCACTCAACGCGATAACCGGCGTTTTTGCCAGCGTGCGGTGTTTGCGGATAATTCGTAAAGCGTCGATACCACTCATCCCCGGTAAATTGATATCCATCAAAATAAGTTGCGGCAGCTCTTTTTCGGCAGTCGCCAAACCCTGCTCAGCAGTCGTTTCTATTAGCAATTCTACGCCTGGAAACATCGACATGATTGTCTTCATCAGCTCCTGATTTAATAGATTATCTTCGATACAAAGAATCTTTGCGTTTACAGTCTTCATGTCAGTAATGCCGGCTGCTGGTTTTTCTTCAAGGGGGACTGAGTGATCAATATTATCGGTAGCTTGGGGAAATTCGAACCAGAACTCGGAACCGGCTCCAGCGGTGCTTTCAAATCCGATTTTGCCGTTCATTGACTCAACCAGACTCTTGGTAATGGCCAAGCCGATTCCGGTGCCCTCGATCCGGCTGTTTTCCGCGCCAATGCGATTAAAAGGTTGAAAAAGTTGCTCCCACTTATCTTGTGGAATGCCGATGCCGGTATCGGTTATTGACAACCGGATTTTTTCATCAGCCGTTTTCCGGTAACTAACGGTAACGCGCCCGTCTTTACGGTTATATTTGATGGCGTTGGAGACTAGATTTAAAACAATTTGTTTTAGGCACTTGTGATCGGTCCACACGAATAACCTGGAATCACTGGGGTGATTAATCGATACCGCAATGCCGTGCGTTTTCGCTAAAGGTTGTGCGAGTACCAGGCATTCGTCAAGTACCTCGGGTACGGAAACCTGTTCCGGTTTCAATTCAAATTTGCCGGCGTCAATTCTTGCCAGATCCAGAACTTCATTGATGAGCGCCAATAAATGCTGACCGCTGTTCATAATATGCTTTACATATTGTTTTTCAGTGTCGTTTGCTGCATTCATGCCTAAATCCAGCAATTGCCCAAAGCCCAGAATGGCATTTAATGGGGTGCGCAATTCATGACTCATGCGCGATAGGAATTCCGATTTGGCACGATTGGCCTTTTCTGCGGCTTGCTTGGCTTCCATCAATATTTGTTTTTGACGGTTTTGTGCATTAAGCCAACTCCAAACCGCAAACCCAATCATCAGAGAAAAAACAATACCGCCGATCCATAATCCATAAGACAACTTCGATGATTGCATCCAGCCGCCTTTGGGTATAGCGCCGAGTTGCCAGGTGCCGCTCGGTAGAAAGACTTCCATCGTGATCGGACGTTGCTCAAATAGTGAAGGCTCGCCAAAAAACACAGCGCCTTTCGGGCCAGAACCGTCTGCTCCGCGTATTGCTAATTCAATAGTGCTTTTCTCACCACCGGAAATTCCCGCGTTGGCAAAAAGTGTATCCGCATTAATGACAAGACTGGCTACACCCCAGTAACTTTCATCCTGGTTGTCCGGTGTATGGATCCATATCGGTGTTAAACTGATGAAGGCAAGATTACCTTCGACCAACTTTAGCGGCCCTGAAATTACGGTTTTCCGCGAAAGCATGGCGCGTTCGACTGGCGGCCATTGATCGGGATTGTCACGGTATACCAGGCCGATTGCCATTTCATTGCCTTCAATCGGAAAAATATGATTTAACACATTATTGGGCGCTAGGCCGATATTGCGGACACTGGTTCTACCGTGCAATAACTCTTCACCGATAATCTTGAATTCAGCCTCGGTAAAACGAGGATACGCTTTCACTAAGCTGACTAATCCTCTGGTCAGGTAGAGATTGGCGTTAACTTCAGACTCCAAACGCGATCGCACTTGACTCAACTGATCAACGACCTCGGCATGTAAATCTTTCTTAAATCGCGCTTGTTCCATTCTGTCAAGCGCAACCACTATCAGTAATAGAAAAACAGTAACTGTTAAAGCGATCCACGTGGAGTGAGAAAAGATTTTCATGCGTACATTGTTTTGATACGTTAGGTAGAAGCCATATAGTAACGGTTAGCTTAAGAATCAATAGACCGATAAAACAATTAATACTGCCGCTTTAATCGAAGATGATTTTCAAGGGGCTGCGTACGAAAAACTTACACTTGATAAAGTCCGATTATATTAACGATTATCCAATAGCACTTGATAATACGCACGATGAGCGTCGAGACTTTATATTATTATTTGAAAACTATTATTAAGCTTTTTAAACCGCTGTCAACTTCGCATACTCCAGCAGTAACCACTTCATTCCTGCATGGTCAAAATTAACCTGCACACGTGCTTCGCCGCCACTGCCTTCACAGTTGACAATAACGCCCGTCCCAAACTTGGCATGTAGCACGTTTTGTCCGATTCTCCAACCACCGTTGGAAAACTTTTGTGGATTGTAACTTGAAGTTTTTGAGGTAAATGTTGTGGTCTGACTGCTGGCACTTGAATGATAGGGATTTATATTCATTTTGGGGGGTGATTGCAGCCATTTCAAGCAATTTTCCGGGATTTCATCCAGGAAACGCGAGGGAATGTTATAACGGGTTTGCCCATGCAGCATGCGGCTTTGCGCGAAACTTAAATACAGCCGGCGGCGGGCGCGTGTCATGGCCACATACATCAAGCGCCTTTCTTCTGCGACTCCGTCCGCTTCATTCAGACTGTTCTCATGAGGAAAAAGCCCTTCTTCCAGCCCGCTCAGAAATACACTATGAAATTCAAGTCCTTTGGCTGCATGTACCGTCATTAGCTGCAAAGCATCCTGACCGCTGCCCGCTTGATGCTCACCGGCTTCAAGTGAAGCATGCGCAAGAAATTCAGCCAGACTGTCATCTTCCGCTTCATGGACGAAACTGGTTGCGGCATTAATCAGCTCGTTCAGATTTTCCAGTCTTTCTGCACTTTCGCGTTCTTTCGCGTAATGCGCCGATAACTCACTGTGAGTCAGCATCTGCTCAACAATCTGCGGTAATGGTAACGTATCGCAGCTTTGCCGCATCATCAGGATCAAATGAACAAATGCGGCAATACCTTTTATTGGTTTTGCCGGTTCTTGAGTAACCACAGCTTCACCGCCGCATTTTTGCAGTGCGGCGGCCCATAAGCTTCCACCTTGCAAACGGGCGTCATCCTGCAATTGTTCCAGGCTCCGCGCCCCAATGCCGCGTGCCGGAAAATTAATCACGCGCAACAGCGCGCTGTCATCGTCAGGATTGGCCATCAAACGTAAATAGGCTAACGCATGTTTGATTTCCTGGCGATCGAAGAAACGCATGCCGCCATAAACCCGATACGGTATTGCAGCATTAAACAAGCTGTGTTCAAGAACCCTTGATTGCGCATTGGAGCGATAGAGCAATGCGATTTCTGACAAAGCAGTGCCTCCGGCATGCAATGTCTTCACTTCATCGGCGATAAATGAAGCTTCGTCAAAATCATTGGGCGCATTGTACACGCGCAGCAACTCGCCCTTCCCTTCGGCGGTCCAGAGATTCTTCCCCAGGCGCTCGCTGTTGTTTTCTATCAGTGCATTGGCGGCATCCAGGATATTGCCGTGCGAGCGATAGTTTTGTTCCAGTTTAATGACCTTGGAGATGCCGAAATCACGCTCAAAATCTTTCATATTGCCTGTATTCGCGCCCCGGAATGCGTAAATACTTTGATCATCATCACCGACCACGAACACTGCTGCGGCATTTGGATTTCCCACACCCGCCAGCAATTTCAGCCATTGATACTGCAATCGGTTCGTATCCTGAAACTCGTCCACCAGGATATGACTAAAACGCTCTCGATAATGCCTGCACAGGATTTCATTGCGACTCAATAATTCATAGCTGCGCAGCAGCAACTCAGAAAAATCCACCACGCCTTCCTTGTTACATTGCTGTTCATAAGCTTGATAAAATTCAAGCATGCGGCGCGAAAAAGCATCGTCCGCCTCAACATAAGCAGCGCGTAAGCCGGCTTCTTTGGCATGATTGATAAACCATTGCACCTGGCGCGGCGGGAATTTTTTCTCATCGGCGGATAAGCTCTTTAAGATGCGCTTAATTAAGCCCAATTGATCTGCAGAATCCAGAATCTGGAATGTTTGCAGCAACCCTGCATCCTGATAGTGTGTACGCAACATGCGATGACACAATCCATGAAATGTCCCAATCCACATACCGCGCGTATTGATCGGCAGCATAGCGGTAATTCTTGTCAGCATTTCCTTGGCGGCTTTATTGGTGAAAGTTACCGCCAGTATGCCATGCGGGCTTACCTGTCCCGATTGAATCAAATAAGCAATGCGCGAAGTCAATACACGGGTCTTGCCACTTCCAGCGCCGGCCAATATCAGCACTGATTGGCGCGGCAGCGTGATGGCCTCGAGTTGCTGCGGATTAAGATCGGATAATAGGAGAGTCATGTAATCAATATGAATGAGGATTACTGCGTGGAAAGCAGTACCACGCGGTCAAACCGGATTGACCAGTAAAAAAGCATGACTGAAGTCTGTTCAGGCCATATCTTAAACAAGATGATATGGATTTCCAACTTACTGATTAATTCCGAATCAGATAGTGCATATAAGCATTTAATCGTGATTCATGAATTAACCAAAAGTCAGTTAAAAACACTATGCTCTACTTTTAGCGACGATCTCCAGAATCAATGGAGTCAGTATGAGTTCTATCGCCATGCCCATTTTTCCACCTGGAACAACAATGGTATTGGGCCGAGACATGAATGAATCATGAATCATATTCAACAAGAAAGGGAAATCCGCTTTCACCGGATCCCTAAAACGGATCACCACGAGACTTTCATCCAGCGTTGGAATATCGCGGGCTATGAATGGATTGGATGTATCGACAGTAGGCACACGCTGAAAATTGATATGGGTGCGTGAAAACTGCGGTGTGATGTAATGCACGTAATCATGCATGCGGCGCAAAATGGTGTGCGTTACTGCTTCTGCTGAATAACCACGCGCATTGGTATCACGATATATTTTCTGAATCCACTCCAGATTAACGATCGGCACAACACCAACCAGCAAATCCACGTACTTGGCCACATCAGCGGTATCACTTTTCGCTCCGCCATGTAGTCCTTCATAAAACAACAAATCAGAACCGGGTGGAATAGGCGACCATGGGGTGAATGTACCCGCTTTTTGTTGCCACGGTTGTGCTTCTTCATCATTGTGCAGATATAAACGTGTCTGACCGCTGCCGCTTTCGCCATATTCTTTGAATAAGGTTTCCAGCTTCTCAAACTCATTGGCTTCAGGCCCAAAATGGCTGATGGCACGCCCGCCATTTTTCTCTGATTCTGCAACCGCATGTTTCATCGATTCACGATCATAGCGATGAAAACTATCACCTTCTACAATCGCTGCTTTCAAATTCTCACGACGGAAAATATGTTCAAAACTACTTTTTACCGTTGAGGTGCCTGCACCAGAAGATCCGGTAACAGCGATAACCGGGTGTTTTTGCGACATTCTAATTTTCTCCTAAAAAATATAACGATTAAGTTCACCGGCTCAAGTAAAAGCCATCGACGGCAATTCTGTACCCCTATGATACCTTTTCCCATCCATATTTGGCAGGGCCATCAGTTTGATATTTAGCGTCCATTTCGATTTAAAACGACGCTATATCGAGACCCTATTGGAACCTATCGAATTTAAATCATGTCAGATTAATTGCTTAAAGAGCATGAGTATTGTATACCAAGATCACAAGCAAATTGTCTTTGACATTTGCCTGACTGAATGGAAAAGTAAAAGCTTTCTCTTCTATTTTCTATTATTTGCTTGATTCAAAGTTGGGTTCATATGAAAAATTTAAAATGGCGATTGATCACAATATCATTACTGGTCGTCATGCTCGATAATTTAGCATTGGCTGAGGGAGACGGTGGGGGCGATAGCGGGGGAGATTCAGATGGAAGTGGTCACTATGACGGCGATGGTCATCACCACCATTGGGATCATAGTCATGGTCATAATCATTTCAGTGTAGGCATCGGTGGCTATTATGATCCTTGGCTCTGGGGCGGTTACTACAATCCAGGGTTCTGGGGAGGTTATTACAATCCGGGATTCTTTGGCCCAGGTTTCTATGGCTATCGCGCATATGGATATGCAGATCCTTTTTTCAGGCCTTATTATGCTTACCCGCCCGCTGTTGCAGTTCCCTCACAACCACCCGTCTATATACAACAGCAAAAACCAACGGCTACTCAATCGAAAACCAATTACTGGCATTATTGCCGGGATCCGGAAGGATACTATCCATATATCAAGGAATGCCCGGGTGGCTGGTTACAGGTTGTCCCCCAACCCTATACACAATGATGAAGCGAGAATGATATGAAAGCAATTAAACGAATATCGATACCATCAATAGTTTGTCTACTGGCAGCATGTGTCAATTTACCGGCAGGGCCCAGCGTTATGACACTGCCGGGTACCGGCAAAAGTTTTGAGCAATTCCGTTATGATGAATACGAATGTCGGCAGTATGCCTACGAACAAGTGGGCGGTACAACACCGCGGCAATCCGCTCAACTAAGCGGCATGGAAAGCGCTGCAATTGGAGCCGGCCTTGGCGCCATTGCCGGCACGGCTATCGGCGGTGGAAGTGGCGCTGCAATCGGTGCCGGCGCAGGTCTTTTAGCCGGCGGGCTCGTGGGATCCGGCACTGCCAGCACTTCTGCATACGTAAATCAACAACGCTACGACATCAGTTATATCCAATGCATGTATGCCAAAGGCCATCGCGTACCGGTATCCGGCAGAATTACCAATGATCCGCCTGCAAGCAACCATCGGGAAATTTCATCTCCGCCACCCAATTTCAATCCGCCGCCTCCACCACCTGGCAATCCGCCCCCACCTCCTCCACAATGATTTTTCCAGTAACTTGGGTAGTAAGCCGCTGAATAAGGGACTGAAGACTTTGATCTGTCAATAATTCAAAACTTCTGTAAAGACTGCAATCATTAACTTGTTTATCAAACAAATAATAACTGAGTATCATATTAGGCTAAAATACGCATTTGAATGGGGTCGGTGATTCATCAATAATCACCGATGCTCAGTGTAACAACTGAAATTTAGGCTTTCTACAAACTGCAACTGGAAAATAAGACATTAGGAGTAAAACTGTGCATCCGATTGTACCCGCTATCATGGCACTTGGTGCCATCCTGTTCCTTGTAGGAATAATTGTCTTTGCCCGGCTTGGATTGCAACGAATCAGCATTGTAAAACTACTGGGGAAAGAATATAAACTTTGGCGTTTTGTGGTTGCTACTGTGGGCTCAGGTGTAGCGCTGATTATGTTATCGGTTCTCATACAGAAACATATTCCTTATCAACCTGAGCCAGATCCCCAGTCTTTACAACCGGTGTTATCCAGCAACTTAAAATATGAGCTGGAATCCATTTTATCCAGGATGGATATTGATAAAGACACCATGATGGTGGCCATCAATCGATTCCAGGTGGAATACCAGGAAGCATCACAGAGAGGGGATAAAAACACGATGGATCTGCTCATTCTGGAAATGGCTTATAGAATCAGGACTGAGTTGAAGAATCAAAACTACCCGGAAAACCAGATTGAACGTGAAGTAGAAAGAATTATTGGTTTACTCAAGCAGAAACCCAATAAATAATGTAGCAATCAATAAAACGCATGTTCAGCTATTGTAAAATTTAATCACTTTATTAATTACTGAAGGATTCACTATGAAAAAAACCATTCAATCACTATTGATCCTGCCCATCCTGTTTTTGGCAGTTCCCAATCCAGTGCTTGCTGATCAATATCCTGACAAAGCCGTCGAAAAACTGGGAAATGGCTTGGCTAATGCGGTTACTGGTGTCGCTGAAATACCTAAAACGATAACAATCGTCGGCAACAGGGATGGCGTTATTCATGGAATGACTGTCGGATTCCTCACCGGCATTGCCAATGCGGTTGGACGGTCAATGAGCGGTGCTTTTGACATTGCGACATTCCTTATACCCACCACGCCTTTTGTCAAGCCGAGCTATATTTGGGATGATTTCAACCGGGAAACAACCTTCGTTGAATCACACATGCGCTAAATAGTTTCGCTTCTATCCCTGCCACGGCATGATTGGCTGGAAACAATAAGCAGGGATAGAAATATCTGAGTTATTACATAAAATTACGCGTATGCAAGGCTGAAAGTGACCGTGCACTCTGCTCATCGAAGCCAATCTTGCGCAAACGCCGGATACGCCCCTGATCCATATCGGCAATCAGCGCCTGTACTTTTTCCCATCCGGCACGCAAAGCTTCCGGCTGCCACGATCCGGCAGCCAATAATATCAGGGAATCAAACACTTCTTCATTGAGACCGGCAGTATGGGCAAGAACATCATGACGATGTTCGATAGCCGCTGCCAATCGTCCCAGCAACACCGGATCTTCCTGCACATGCCGCGTCAGATGGGCAATACCAAACGCAACATGGCGAGCTTCGTCTTGTCCAACCAATCGCGCTATCTCGCGTGTAACCGGATCTGGCGCATATTGATGCAGAAACCACAATAACGACAGGAAACTGCCCTCACCCAGTACCGAAAGCAGCATTGCCGATAAGGCAAAATCCAGCTCATCAATAAGCGTCTTAAGGGATGCCTGACCACCGGCGGTTGATAAGCCAAGTTTCGATCTCCGCAACAATGCACGCCGTGTAAATACTTCGATATGACGTGCTTCATCAGCCGCCTGAATCGCCAGCAGCTGCATCACTTCACGGAAATGCGGATGCACTTGCGATGCGAACCGGGCCGGAATCACGAGTGCCGCTGTTTCATTCTCGATAAGATAAGTCATCACTTGCACGACCGCATCTTCCACTTCGTCCAATAATACGAACGGCTCATCCCACGGAATGGCTGCGGCAGGATTCCATTGCGAGGCGGCAGCCTGGGCGTATAATCGCGCAGCTTCCTTCGCCCATACTTCAGCACGCGTATCGAGGGGAAAATCGAAAACCGGCATGCCGGCTTCAACTGTTGCACCGCGCCCCGCCAGTCCCCAGTTGGCAGGTGCACGTTCTTCCGGAGTGGCGGCATCGCCGGTAGATTGCGCACCACGCCAACGCCCAACTTCAGCCCCGCCACGATGTATCACCGCAACCGGGCCGCCCGTGATTTGTGCCATTTCAATATCGTGACCCTGGGCACGGCACCAGCCACGCAGATGAATGGCAAGTTCCGGTGCATCGCCATACACTGCAACCGGAGCATGCACCGGCACTGTGCGTAGCGCGCGTTTTATCAGCAAATGCCCGCCCTGATCCAGTCCCAGATCGCCAAGCTCAACCGTGCATGGACCGCCTTCGGTCATAAGTAGGATTTGCTTACATTAGCAACGAATGCATCGATCGTTTTAAATCGATCCGCAGCTCTGGCCAGCAGTACGTATTTCCCGGTACGGCCTGGCTTCCATAGTTTCAATCCTTCAAGATCCAGTAAAGGCCTGACCTGCGGATCATCATACGACATGGACAGCAAGAGTTCACGAAAACGCGCAATCGTATCCTCAGGTACGCCATCCAGCACGGTGAAATTACAGTGATCATACTCGGCGGTCTGTGCAAGAATGCGCGTGCTGTTCGATGACAACGTGCCTTCGCGGGAAAAGAGCAGATGATTGCCGTCGATCATGCAGGCCGCATCAACTGTCCCTTCAATGAGTGCTTTGGCGGCATGGCGTTCGCCCCCGATATGATCGCCATGTTTGCCAACCAGTACATCAAACATGCGCACCGTAAAGTCTTTTTCCGGCTCAAGCCCAGCCTCTGCCAAATGCAGTAATGGAATCAATGTCGCTTGCGGTGAATCGGAGGCGCCCACGGCAACAATCTTGCCGCGCAAATCTTCAATTGACCGGATCGGCGAATTATTGCGCACGACGATTACGCTGGTAAGATCGCAATCGGTATCGCGCATGGCGATTGCCCGGACTGTGCGGCCTGTTTTTGCGGCAATACGTTCAGCCTGCAGCCATGCTAACGGGGAGTTCCAGGCAATGTGAAAGTGCCCGGCAAAATGCCCTTCCACTTGCCGTTCATAGTTTGAATACAGGATGTAATCAAAATCAAAATCGTGCTGTGCAAACCACTTTTGAAACCCATCCCAGATAGTGATCACTTTCGGGTCGTATGCTACCGCCCCCAGCAATAAAGTCGCAGACATGTCTTGTTCTCTCAGAATACCGGCAGGCCGCAAATGGCTTTGCCGATAAAGTCATATAATTGATCCGTTGTCGGTGCCATCACAGTACCGGCACGAGCATCACGAAACCGCCGCTCCACGCCAACCTCGCGGCGAAACGCTGCACCGCCGCAAACACGCATGGCTATATCCAATACTTGGGTTGCCGATTCACCGGATGCCGCTTTGCACTCCAATACACGCAACATCACATCTTCGCGCCCGGTTTCCATCGCTTGCAGCGTGTCGAGCCATAAACAACGTGTCTGGTCAGTAGCAATTCGCATTCGCGCCAGATAAGCCCGGATGGTCGGCAAATCACATAATGCTGAATCAAGATGTTCATAGCGAGTTCCCGCCACGTGGCCGCACGCTGCCGCAGTCGCACCCTCCATCAGCCCGATTCCGGTGGCGGCTGTTAACACATTGAACAAAGGCAGCACCGTCTCGAGCATAATCTTCAAGCCATCGCCATCTTCACCCAGCAGGGTGTGCTCAGGAATCAAGACATTCTCGGCAGTAACCGGTGTGGAATCATTACCGCGCAGACCCAGGCCATCAAAACCACCTGCTATCGAAAGGCCTTTACTGTCACTTGGAACCAGCCAGAGGGTGCTGGCACCTTCAGCAGCAACCGGTTTGCTCGACCACACATATAACGTGGCATGGTGCGCCGATGTCACCCAGCTTTTTCTTGCATTTAAACAAATACCATTCTGGCTACGGGTCGCCGTACCGACAGGCGCCCAGAAGTGACTACGCGACCCCGCTTCCGAGAAAGCCAGCGTCGCCAGATGCTTACCTTGCGCGAGCTGCTTGCGCACTGCTTCAGAACCATATTTTTCAATCACTGCTGTTGCCGTATAGTGCATACAAACAATCATCGCTGTCGATGCACATTCGCGTGCAAGACGTTCAACCATCAGCGCGGCAGCATGCAGCCCCTTCCCCAGACCACCCACATTTTTTGCACTGATCAATCCAAGCAACCCGGCATCGCGCAGTGCATCAACCGCTGCTTGTGGAAATGCGCCTGTTTGATCTACCTCGGCTGCATTCTGCGCTACAACATTGACAGCGATCTTTTCTACCATATCTAAATAGTCATTCATGGATTCTTTACTGATGTAACTACACCCAAGCAGGTGCGGCGTTAATGCTCAACTTTACACTCTGATTTTACTTTTTGGATTGATCAGAAACTCATATCGCCTCGCCCATACTTGCCGGTGATGAATCTGCCACAAGACATTCGCTGAACACATAGCTATCCGCCTCTTCAGCCAATCCATCACTTTCAACGAGCACAAAATGCACACATTCCCTTCCTTTGAAAGAATATTGATATTTATCAGGCTGTCTCATGTCAGGCAAAGCAATTTCATGAAACAGGCCATCCTGAACCCACCAGCGCCCTGACTCAGTGAAACTCTTTGTCATGCCGTCCATTTCTGTAAAACTGAACGCTATCGTATACGTGCCATCAGCATTTCTCGTTTGCATCCAGCTTTTTGTCGTGCCGCTCTGCTCGGCATATTCACCTTTCCATACACCGATCAGTTTGACATCAATGAACGGGCGTTGATCAGCCGCAGTAATAGCCTTACAACCGGACAAACTGATCGCCAGAAGCACACAAAAAAACAATCTCATCACTCTCCATCTTTTATTCAATATATTCCCGGTTTAGATGATCTAATCAACACCTTTCCACTTCCATCGCAACCATACCCGCAATTGCCTGAATTCCTCTGCATCCATACTATCCGGCAGTATCACCACACTGCGTGTAAAAAAATTTTCCGCAGGTTTCAGATTCAGCACTGTCAAATAAGGCGCCACGAAAGTACTACCCAATATGCTGCAAGCAATTGATTCGCCGGATCGTGTTGTCAAAGCGCATTGCATCTCATCGGATAGCGCAAGAGCCACCACAGCGTTGTTTGCGGTAAGCAGGGCATCCTGTTTCAAATAATGGATCAGACTGATGATCAGTACGAAAGTACCCATCGCCTTGATGCCCAAAGTCAGTGCCAGCGTCCATAATAAACCGGTTGCGACGAAATGGACTAAACTGAGCAATATCACAAGCTGGAGCGAGGGTTTGATATGGATAGACAAAATTGTCAGATTAAATAGAGACTAACCCAGTTATGATTTCTTTTTAGCTTTCTTTCCTTTACTGCTTTTCTTCTTGTTTTTATCCTTCTTCTTATCCTTGCCTTTCATTTTCTCTTTCTTCTTAGCGTCTTTTTTATTTTTCGTCTTGTCCTTCGCCTTATTACCCGCTTCAACCGGACTCATTGCTTTACTGGTAACAATCTTCTTAGCCGCTGTTCTTTTAATTGCAGTTTTGGCATTACTGGTTGCAGTCGTCAAGTTCTTGCCTGTTTTCCCTTGCAAGCAATCAGATGCTGCCTTTTTAGCCGTCTGGGCACGGGTATCACTAAAACCTGGTATCTTTTTTAATTCTACGAGACTGATCGAAGCCAGCGCTTCGACTGTTCTGATATTGTGTTCAGATAACAGCTTGGCTGTGACGGGACCGATTCCAGTTACATCAGTTAATTTAACCATGACTAGACTCCTGTTTGCTTAAAAATCTCATTATATCCGTCTGTCAACTTAATACAACGAGCTTCAGGCCGACTTTGCTAAGTGTCTGCTTGCGGTGCCAGTTATGTTTACCAAGTAACTGTCCGGAAATAGAATGATTGGCTGTGGAGAAGCTATTTTGACCATATTTTCCGGTCATTTTCATTAACAGCTCAAATACTCGGGAATCACTTTAAAATGGCTTTTCCTCGCTACGATCACTATTTCTGAACAAACTCTTAATATATTTCTGACTATTATTTGATTAATGTCATCATTATCAGCCAAGGATTTTATATCCTGACAAAAGTTGGGTAATATGAAGATCGTCTAAATAGTTTCTGAAGATGTAGTCTTAAGTGGAGAGATCATCATGACACAGTTTATTCTGCAGTTGTTTCCTAAAAAAACCATCTTATTGATATCACTTCTGTTTTTTTATATTCCCAATAGTTTTGCTGATATGAATCTGAATTCAGGCCATGGTATACGCATATATCAGATCAACTATCTCAGTGAATCCCCCCAGACGAACTCAAATACCGGGCTTCTGGATATCGATCTGATAGCTTTACGGTCAGCAACTAATATGGAACAAGGTTACATCAATATGTTGGTGGGTGACTCATGGAAAGTTCGTAACTTAAAGATTAAAAAGAATCTGAATATCCCTATTCTCATATCACCACACCTTTCAATCTCGGAGTGGAAATGGGAACTGATGTAAGTGAATTAAATGCCAGTATTTCAATTTCAGCAATTCCTTTGAAAGAATTTTCTAGCATAAGCCTGGCATCTTATACGGTGGAATCTATCGATTACATGATTGGAGGTGTACCGGATCATCCCGTTGTTGCACCACCATCACCGCCAACACTAGAGGATATTTTGTTTGGCAACCCAACAAATACCGATGCAATTACACAATTTGACCATCCTAATATCGAAGCGGCTGTCAATCAATGTATGCCAGCTTCAATTGCAAATAGCCTACAATATCTTGAAGATACAACAGATTTGGAAATACCGCATGAGCATAAAATGGGCTTAAAAGGAGACGACTCATTGGTTGGCCAACTGGATACCCATACCGATAGAACAGTGGTAGATCGCCGTTCCGATGTAGGAAACAGCGGCACCTGGGGGCTTGCAGGTAAAATGAGTTATCTGGCAACAAATGGGCTACAGAATAGGGTTGTGACCACACACATGGGTAACGGTGATTATGCCGGAACTGAAAATGTGAGTGTCGCTGTTGATGGAAAAACTGCCACTGCCACAGGGCTAGGAACAAGTATAAACTTTACCACCTTACTAAACGCCATGAAAGAAGGACAGGATTGTGAATTAGTTTATGCTTGGCCGGGTGGTGCTCATGCTGTGGATGCCGTAGCCGCAGGCACAACAAATGGTGAGCCGTGGATCGTGCATGGTTCAGATATTGATCAGAGCTCTGATAGCAGAGGTGCGGGTGCTTCAGGTTTTGTATTTGAATATCTGAAGGATACCGATAATGACGGCTTACTCAATCTTAGTGGAACCGACAGCCAATTAGTACAAGTTATCTGTGAAAAATATGTAGCACCGCCAGCTACATTAACAGTAACTGCTATCGAAGATCCTGCTGGACACAGTTGCTGTGTAACGCCACCTCCCAGCACTGTTGATATTGCACTTAAAAATGGAGATTTAACGATTAGCGGCAATGCATCCTGGTTACCCATGACAGGAACTCTTTCCGCTAATGGTGAATTCCTTTTAACCAGCGTTGCTACGGTTGCGGGTTTCCCAAATATTCATAACAGCTTCTCGGGCATTTATCATAATGGCGATATTACCCATGCCAAAATTACGTTAGGTACTGATGGCGGGCTGCCTCAGCAAACCCCAATTAGTTATGATGTCAATATTGCGAATACAGGATTAGCAACGACTATTAATCCGGTCATTCGGGCAAATGGTTTTCGTCGTGAATTTTCTATTGATGCAGGTGACCCGTTATCGATAAGTATAACCTTTGATGCAGATAGCCTAGTGGAGCAAACTGCTGACTGGTGGGCGGTTTTACAAACCGAAACTGGCTTAAAATCTTATAATCTAACTACCGGACAGTTTCAAGATGGCCTGAACGTAAGTTATCAAGGCCCGCTTGTTCATTTGCCATTTACCCGGTTGACTCTATTTAATAATGGATTAGAAGCTGGAATATATACCTTCTATTTTGGTGTCGATTTGGTGCAAAATGGTAATCTGGATATCGAATCCGCTTCGTATGATAAAGTAACTGTAACAGTACAGTAAAAAGCAGAAGGGGTCGTCATTTGACGACCCCTTCAACAAGCTTGCAAATCCTGCCAGTACTATTTACTCACAACGGCTCCACAACATTACACGATAGGGCAGCCTGTTCTCATTATCGAAAATGAGCGAACTTAATGCACCCGATTTGATGCAACTTTCTGGCTCAGAAAACTGATGCTAGGTTTTAACTTGCGATTTATTTCTTTAACATGTCTTTGAGATGGGCAAACGGATTAAATGTAGCCATCTTTTCAGGTGTCCTGCTATCAGTTCGGCCCATCGAATCTTTAAGCTTGGAGTGCTCGTTCTCATGACAATAGGTACAGAGTAAC
>ERZ1292640.1601-Hain-H43-02um-R1-1601-length-18556-cov-8_pt1 | contig 18556 bp, 19 predicted proteins | sample MGYA00564404_ERZ1292640 | MGnify/ENA primary metagenome ERZ1292640 (study PRJEB36523, sample SAMEA6512636) | groundwater metagenome | collected 2019-01-08 | study: AquaDiva: Metagenomics assemblies of 32 groundwater samples
AGGCCTTCCACCTGATGCGCTCGGGCCGCCCCGGCCCGGTGCTGATCGACCTGCCCTTCGACGTGCAGATGGCCGAAATCGAATTCGACCCCGAGACCTACTCGTCCCTGCCGGTCTACAAGCCGGCCGCCACGCGCGCCCAGGCCGAGAAGGCCCTGAGCATGCTCAACGAATCGGCGCAGCCGCTGATCGTGGCCGGCGGCGGCATCATCAATGCCGACGCCTCCGACCTGCTGGTGCAGTTCGCCGAGATCACCGGCGTGCCGGTGATCCCCACCCTGATGGGCTGGGGCACGATTCCCGACAGCCACCCGTTGATGGCCGGCATGTGCGGCCTGCAGACCAGCCACCGCTACGGCAACGCCACCATGCTGGCGTCCGACTTCGTGCTGGGCATCGGCAACCGCTGGGCCAACCGCCACACCGGCTCGGTCGAGGTCTACACCAAGGGCCGCAAGTTCGTGCACGTGGACATCGAACCAACCCAGATCGGCCGCGTCTTCGCGCCCGACTACGGCATCGTCTCCGACGCCAAGGCGGCGCTGGAATTGTTCGTGCAGGTGGCCAAGGAATGGAAGGCCGCCGGCAAACTGGCCGACCGCAGCGCCTGGGCTGCCGAGTGTCTGCAGCGCAAGGGCACGCTGCACCGCAAGACCAATTACGACAACGTGCCGATGAAACCGCAGCGCGTCTACCAGGCCATGAACGAGGCCTTCGGCGAGAACGTCTGCTACGTCAGCACCATCGGCCTGTCGCAGATCGCCGGCGCGCAGATGCTGCACGTCTACAAGCCGCGCCACTGGATCAACTGCGGCCAGGCCGGCCCGCTGGGCTGGACGGCCCCCGCCGCCCTGGGCGTGCGTGCCGCCGACCCGACGCGCAAGATCGTGGCGCTGTCGGGCGACTACGACTTCCAGTTCATGATCGAGGAACTGGCCGTGGGCGCGCAATTCAAGCTGCCCTACATCCACATGGTGGTCAACAACTCCTACCTCGGCCTGATCCGCCAGGCGCAGCGCGGCTTCGACATGGACTACTGCGTGCAGCTCGGCTTCGACAACATCAATACCGAAACCGATCCGGTGGCCAAGGGTTACGGCATCGACCACATCAAGGTGGTGGAAGGCCTGGGCTGCAAGGCCATCCGCGTGCACAAGCCGGAGCAACTGGCGTCGGCCATCGAGCAGGCCGAGGCCTGGATGGCGCAGCACCAGGTGCCGGTGGTGATCGAGGTCATCCTGGAGCGCGTGACCAACATCGCCATGGGCACGGAAATCGACAATATCATGGAGTTCGAGGACCTGGCGCAAACGCGTGCCGACGCACCGACCGCCATCGCCTCGATGCTGGACTGATACGAAGACAACGGAGACTGACTGAGATGCCCAAATTTGCAGCCAACCTGACCATGCTGTTCAACGAAGTGCCCTTCATGGAGCGCTTCGCCGCAGCCAAGGCGGCCGGGTTCGAGGCGGTGGAATACCTGTTCCCCTACGCTTTTGACAAGAACGAACTGGCGCAGGCCCTCAAGGCCCACGGCCTGAAGCAGGTGCTGCACAACCTGCCGGCCGGCGACTGGGACGCGGGCGAGCGCGGCATCGCCTGCCACCCCGACCGCGTGGACGAATTCCGCGCCGGCGTGGACCGCGCCATCGACTACGCCACCGCCCTGGGCTGCCCGCAGCTGAACTGCCTGGCCGGCAAGCTGCCCGAAGGCGTTGCCCGCGAGCAGGCGCAGGCGACCTTCGTCGCCAACCTGAAGTTCGCCGCCGACAAGCTCAAGGCCGCCGGCCTCAAGCTGCTGATCGAGCCGATCAACAGCTACGACATCCCGGGCTTCTTTCTCAACACCACGGCGCAGGCCGCCGCCATCCTGGACGCGGTGGGCAGCGACAACCTGTACATCCAGTACGACCTCTACCACGCGCAGCGCATGGAAGGCGAACTGGCCGCCACGGTGCAGAAATACCTGGCCCGCATCGCCCACATCCAGCTGGCCGACAACCCCGGCCGCAACGAACCGGGCACGGGTGAAATCAACTATGCTTTCCTGTTCCGCCACCTCGACGCCATCGGCTACACCGGCTGGATCGGCTGCGAGTACAAGCCCAAGACCAGCACGGTCGAAGGCCTGGGCTGGATCAAGAACCTGAACAAGTGAGAGAGTGAGAGAGACAACATGACCAAATCCGGACTCAAAGTAGGCTTCATCGGCCTGGGCATCATGGGCACGCCCATGGCCATGAACCTCATCAACGGCGGCCACGTGCTGTTCGTCAACACGCGCAGCAAGGTGGCGCCGGAACTGGCAGAAGCCGGCGCCACGGTGTGCACCTCCCCGGCCGGTGTGGCCGAGCGTGCCGACATCATCTTCACCATGGTGCCCGACACCCCGGACGTGGAGAAGGTGCTGTTCGGTGACAACGGCGTGGCCCAGGGCCTCAAGGGCGCCAAGGGCAAGGTGGTGGTGGACATGAGCTCCATCGACCCGATCGCCACCAAGGCCTTCGCCAAGAAGATCAACGAACTCGGTTGCGACTACCTCGACGCCCCGGTCTCCGGTGGTGAAGTGGGCGCCAAGGCGGCCTCGCTCACCATCATGGTCGGCGGCGAGCCCGCCGTGTTCGACCGCGTCAAGCCGCTGTTCGACCTGATGGGCAAGAACATCAACCTGATCGGCGGCAACGGCGACGGCCAGACCTGCAAGGTGGCCAACCAGATCATCGTGGCGCTGAACATCGCCGCCGTGAGCGAAGCGCTGGTGTTCGCCTCCAAGGCCGGTGCCGACCCGGCCAAGGTGCGCGCAGCGCTGATGGGCGGCTTCGCCTCCTCGCGCATCCTGGAAGTGCACGGCGAGCGCATGGTCAAGCGCACCTTCAACCCGGGCTTCCGCATTGCGCTGCACCAGAAGGACCTCAACCTGGCCCTGCAAGGCGCCAAGTCGCTCAAGATGGCGCTGCCGCAGACCGCCAACGCCGCCCAGCTGATGCAGGCCTGCGCCGCCCTCGGCCACGACCAAGCCGACCACTCGGCGCTGGTGAAGGCCATCGAAGCCCTGGCCAACCACAAGGTCGCGCCCGACGCCTGAAACCGGCCCAGCAGCCCGGCCCCTCTACGCACCCGGCCCCCTGTCTTCCCAGACGGGGCGCCGGGTGCTATCATTTTGAGACCGCATAACCCCGCATCAAGTGGGCCGGAGCCTGATACTGCTCTGGCCTTCTTTTTTATGTGCCGAACTAGAACGAGAGCTTCGAACCTGGAGAACGCCGTTGTGGCCCTTGACGAATCTTGATGCATCGCCCCTGGATGAAGACGATCTCTCCGCGGCACGGGCACTGGTCGTCGACAGCAACCCCACCTCCAGAGCGATCCTGGTCAACCAGCTGCGCGACTTCGGCGTCGGCTCGGTCTCGCAATGCACGCGCGTGGTGGATGCACGGCGCCAACTGGAGTTCAAGACTTTCGACATCGTCTTGTGCGAGCACCACTTCGGCAGGGACTCCGCCACCGGCCAGGAGCTGCTGGACGACCTGCGGCGCAACCAGCTGCTGCCCTTCTCCACCGTGTTCATCATGATCACGGCCGAGGCCAGCTATGCCAAGGTGGCCGAAGCGGCCGAGTCGGCGCTCGACGGCTACCTGCTCAAACCGCACACCGCCAGCAACCTCGGCGACCGCCTGTACCAGGCACGCCAGCGCAAGATCTCGCTGCAAGACATCTTTGCCGCCATCGAGGCGGAAGATTTCGCTGGCGCCGCCAAGCTGTGCATGGCGCGCTTCGACAGCCGCGGCCCGTTCTGGCTGTATGCCGCGCGCATCGGCGCCGAACTGTGGATGCGCCTTGAAAAATACGCCCAGGCCCAGACCCTGTACGAGGCCGTGATCGCCGCCAAGACCCTGCCCTGGGCCAAGCTGGGGGTGGCGCGCGCGCAGCTGGACGGCGGCGAGCCGACACGCGCCGTCAGCACGCTGGAGAACCTGATCAGCGAAGAACCGAACTACGCCGATGCCTACGACGTGCTCGGCCGCGCCCAGTTCGAGCTCGGCCGCTTCGACCGTGCGCTGGACACCTACAAGATGGCCTGCACCATGACGCCGCACTCCATCAGCCGGCTGCAGAACCTGGGCATGATGACCTACTACAGCGGCGACCGCGTGGAGGCCGAAAAAATCCTCGGCAAAACGGCGCGCCAGGGCCTGGACTCCAAGATGTTCGACTGCCAGACCCTGGTGCTGCTGGCGTTTGCGCGCCTGGAGACCAACGACCGCAAGGGCCTGCAGCACTGCCAGGACGACTTCAGCAAGCTGCTGGAACGCCACGACAAGGACCCGCGCTACCTGCGCCTGGCCGCCATCGTCGACGCCCTCGTTCTGATCATGGACCGGCAGTTCGCCCGCTCGGTGGACGCCGTGCGCGCCATGGCCGCCCGGGTCAAGGACCCTTTGTTCGACTTCGAATCCGCCACCAACCTCCTGGCCCTGATGGCCCAGCTGGCCAACAAGGCCATCCAGCTCGACGAGGTCGACAAGGTGGTCGACACCATCGGCATGCGCTTTTGCACCAGCCGCTCCCTGGCCGAACTGCTGGCCGGCTCGACCGCCGTGCACCCACCGTATGCGGAGCGCATCCGCCAGAGCAACACGCAGATCCTCAAGTTCGCCGAAAAAGCCATGACGCTCAGCATGGGCGGCAACCCGTCTGCGGCCGTCAAGGACCTGATCATCCACGGCGAGGAAACACTCAATGCCAAGCTGGTCGAAACCGCCTACCTGGTGCTGCAACGTTATGCCGCCAAGGTCGAGGATCTGGAAAAACTGACCGAGATCGTGCAGGCGCTGCGCGCCCGTTTCGGCCCCGCCAGCGTGCGCCCCACCCTGGGCGAACCCAAGCGCGAGGCCGGCGCCCTGCGGCTGCGCACCGGTGCGCGCCCGGCAGCGCAAGAGGCTTAGCGGGTAGAATCCTCAACTCGCATGAGCGACCCGGAGGTGTGGCAGAGTGGTCGATTGCACCGGTCTTGAAAACCGGCAACGGGCAACCGTTCGTGAGTTCGAATCTCACCGCCTCCGCCAGATACCCTGATGCCTGCCGCAATGGCTGGCTCGCTGACCCAACTCGATGGCCACCATGGCAATCTGCACTCCAAAATACTCCTGATTTGATAGCTGATCCCGCAGTATTCATGCGGCCTGGAGCATCAAAACGTCTTGAATTTGCGCCGTACCTGGGAAGCCGGCATCACGCTTCAACATCTGACGGGATCGTTCGGCGCCAAGGCCTTGGCGGGTCGCATGAAGATGCAGATGCTCAGCGCGTTCGCTGAGTTTGAGCGCGGCATGATCCGCGAGCGCTCGATGGCTGGCCAGCAGGCCGCGATGCTCAGAGGCGTCCACTGTGGCCGCGCTCGGTCGCTACACCCAGAAGACGAGGCCGACCTGGTGCGACTTTGGCAGCAGGGCTATTACACCTTGGACACCCTGGCGAAGATCTTCAACATCCATCCGTCGAGCGCGAAGCGGGCAATCTATCGAGTCTATAAGCCGGGGCACTCAAGCTTGCGCTGAAGTCCTGATCAACCAGTAGAATCCGCACAAATATTCAAATATAGAGGGGAGAGACCTAGATGCGCTGGATCGTAGCGAGCGGCACGGGGATTTGCTAGTGACTACAAATCTCTCACTCCCACCATTTCTCAAATGGGCGGGTGGTAAGCGATGGCTTGCCTCATCTATTGCACCAGTCACGTTGCCTGCGAATGCGACGTACTTTGAGCCATTCGTTGGTAGTGGCGCAATGTTTTTTCATTGCCTTCCCTATCGAGCCGTCCTCTCTGATGCCAACGGCGAGTTGATTGAGACTTTCATGGTGATAAAAGAGGAACCAGAAGCGGTCTTTCAGGCGCTACAGACGCATTCAACTCACCACTCGACCGAGTACTACTACCAAGTTCGCTCAATGAAGTGCCGCACAGCGGTCACGAGGGCTGCCCGATTTATCTATTTGAATCGCACGTGCTGGAATGGTTTGTATCGCGTGAACAAGCAAGGGGAATTCAATGTACCGAAGGGGACAAAGAGTTCCGTCATATTTGATACCGATGATTTCGTCTCTATATCAGTTCTGCTTGAAGACGTTGAATTGGTATGCTCCGACTTTGAATCTCAAATCGAGCGCGCGCAAGCAGGAGACTTCATCTTTGCCGACCCGCCCTATACAGTCAGGCATAAGCACAATGGCTTTATCAAGTACAACGAGAACTTGTTTAGCTGGGATGATCAAGAGAGGTTGTGTGCTGCCCTGTTGAGGGCGAAATCTAGGGGCGCCTCTGTTCTGGTCACCAATGCTGACCATGAAAGCATTCGCACCCTTTACGCCGACTTCGATCTCGAAGAGGTATCTAGATACAGCGCAATATCGGGGGCCGGTAGTCGTCGTGGGCAGTTTGACGAGTTACTAATCCGGTAGCAATAGGGAGAGGTTGCAAAAGATGATTTTTTTTACGCGCCTTCGGCACATGTGTTCTCATCTGCCCCTCATTGGCCCTCTCTTTTATGCACGTTGGCCAGAGCACCGAGCATCCCTGAAAGAGTTGTTCATCAGTTTGGCATTCTCTACCGTGACCTTCTGGTTAACGGCTATTTTTCTGCTGGGCGTTGGAGCATCAAAGGGTCTAAGCTACTTCAGCCTCGTTCACGCCACGATTTCCAAGGGGGAGTTGTTTATCTTCTCAGTTGGCTTGCTTGGCCCAATCCTGCTAGCAACAGCTGACGACATTGAAGACAAACGGCCTCGATTCGGGCGCATATGGCACATCGTTGCTCTGGTGGTGCTAGCTCTACTTGCCTCCGGATTCCATTCGCAAATCAAAGCAGCTCAGTTTGAGCAGCGATTGGAAGCAATAAACGTGACCTTCATGTTCAACATGTCTGTGATGATTGCCGTAGCTGCAGTTCTTTTGCGCTACCTCGCGCTTTTGTATCGCAAAGCAAGCTTTATCCCCTCTCGGGAACTGAATGATCCGGTCGATGACTTTTCTGCCGCATTCAATGCTCGTCACACAGCCAAGGATTGATCATGAACCAGAAGACGTTGGCAAATTCGACTGACTCTATTGACGCACCATTTGAGATCGAATTCCCGTGCATCCGCGTTAGTCAGCCTTTGGGTGACTTCTTTGTGGCATCGATTCCTGCAGCTCAGCTAATTCAAATTACATACAGTGATGTAAGAAAGATGACCGGCGAGCGTGAGGTCGATACATACATGGGCATACAACGCGAAGTAGACAAGAAGCGCGTTGCAGAGCTCAAGCGCTACGTCAATACTATTGATGCATGCTTCCCAACGTCTGTGATCCTAGCCGTTCCGGAGGAATGCACTGAATTTGACTCAGAGCGCAATAAACTCAAGTTGAAATCTGCTGAGGGCGAAGACGGTCGAATTCGAATCAACAGAACGGAAATCGCGAAGGTACTTGATGGTCAACACCGAATTGAAGGCTTAAAGGGCTTGGAATCGGGACGCACATTCGACATTAATGTCTCGATCTTCGTTGACATGGATCTCCCTTCACAGGCCTATTTGTTTTCTATCGTCAATCTCGCACAAACAAAAGTAAAGAAGAGCCTCGTCTACGATCTCTTTGAGTACGCGCGCGCACGAAGCCCTCAAAAGTCAGCGCACAGCATCGCTGTTGCACTCGATGATCTTCCGGGAAGTCCGCTGCATAAGAGAATTAAGCGACTTGGTAGTGCCACACCTGGACGGAAGGGCGAATCAATAACGCAATCAACATTTGTCGAGGCGCTGCTCGAACACATATCCCCAGATCCCATCGTCGATAGAGACCTCTATCTTCGTGGAAGTAGGCCTTCGACGCCTACGGAATCGGAGAGAAAGAAGTACGTTTTCCGCGATTTCTTTCTGAAAGGTGAGGATATGAAGATCGCGGATACAGTGCTTGCGTATTTCAAAGCCGTGGAGAAACGTTGGCCTGCCGCATGGAGCAGGCAAGGGCAAGGCTACATGCTTTCACGTACCAGTGGTTTCAGAGGCTTGATGCGATTGCTTGGCCATGCCTATGCAATCATGAGCAAGGACGGTGAAGTCCCCTCTGAAGATCGATTCTATGAACTGCTTACAAAGTCTAAATTGAAAGACGATGATTTTGTGGTCACGCAGTTCTTGCCTGGCTCCGGCGGGGAATCTCGGTTGTTTAGAACTTTGCAAGAAGAACTCTTTGGCGACCGAAATCCGAAACTGATTTAGACCCTTTTGAGCATGTCTTCTGGCGACTGGTAAGTAATATGGCTGTTAGCTTCGGAATTGCAAAGAAGATCATCGAGCATCGTTCATACAACCTCAGCTTGGCGCTTCCGTTTGTCGCTGCGTTCTATCTCCTTAATGACAACGCCCCTGTTTCCGTTCCCCTAGTTGACTACGCGTTTGGCGAGCAAATGTCCATGGTGTTGAAGGTGCTTGCTGTCGCGTTTTATTACTGGTTCTTCTTGCTGTTCCTCGTCTTGTCAGCTGGCGTATCCAAACTCACGACCTCATCGAAGCCGTACTACGTCTATCCTGCGCTGATCGTTGTTGCTAGTGTTTTTGGTTTCCTGAATCAAGATCAAGGATCAGCAAACTTCGGTCTCGTATTTGGACCGCTCGCTCTCGTATTTCTTGCTCTGTCGCCATTTGATAAGGGATACCTTTCCTGGCTATTGGTGAGCGCATTGACGGCAATCTGCTCACTTCTGTGCTTTGTCTCTGGAATCCTTTGGTTTGAGGATCATTACGTATTCCAAACGGCTATCGCGCACCTCTTTGGGTTTAGCGCCTTAAGCCCCGAGTCCCTTAAGGCAGGTTGGCCGATGCTCGTCACGTTCGGCTATGTGCTCTATTACGCAGTGTTTGAGACCGGAGAGGCTTGGGGTTAACCAATTTGCTCAGCCGGCTATGCCGGTTGGCGCTGCTGAAAAAACAAAACCCGGCGAACTGGGTTTTAAGAGTGTTGTTCGAAAGCCAGTGCCTTCATTCCATCCACTCCACTCAATGCTTCGGCGCCCCCGCAGCCTTCGTCGCCGCATCAAAGCCGCCCTTGGCCGTCCAATCGCTGAAGCCACCCTGCAGGATGCGCACGTTCTCGTAACCCGCCAGGCGCAGCGCGAAGCCGGCCTGGGCTGACAGGGTGCCCTGGTTGCAATAGATCAGCACCGGCTTGTCTTTCGGGATCTCGTTGCGCTTGGCCAGCACCTGGCGCCATTCGATGTTCTTGGCGCCGGGGATGTGGCCCTTGTCGAACTGGCCCTTGTCGCGCGCGTCGATGACAAAGAACTTCTTCCAGTCGTCCTTCGGAATCTGCTCCGGGAAGATGGTGGCGCCGCCGTAGTCGACGAACTCCAGATAACCCTCCATGGCGTCGATGACGGCCTTGTCGTTGGCATGGGCCGGCAGGCTGGCCGCCGTGATGGCGAGCGCGGCGAGAGAGAGCGAGAGCAGTTTCTTCATGAACGTCCTTCGTTAGGAATATTGAATTCAGGCGGGGTTGAGCCGCGGGTGGGTTTCTTCGCCCAGCAGCCACAGCAGGCCGCCCGACAGGGCCATGGCGATGGCGACGAACCAGAACGCGCCTTCCATGTGGCCGGTGAAGTGCGCCACCAGGCCGAGGCCGAGCGCACCGATGCCGTAGCCGAGGTCGCGCCAGAAGCGGTAGATGCCGATGGCCGAGCCGCGCCAGTGCGGGTGCGAGATGTCGGCCACTGCGGCCGACAGGTTGGGGTACAGCAGCGCCATGCCGAAGCCCGACACCGCGGCCGACAGCGACCACCAGGCCACGCCCTGTCCCAGCAGCATCAGCGCCACGCCGGCGCCGCACAACCACATGCCCAGCACATTGGGTTTGTGGCGGCCGATGCGGTCCGACAGCTTGCCGGTGAAGAGCTGCGAGCCGCCCCACACAAAACCGTAGACGCCAATGACCCAGCCCACCTGCGGCAGGCTCAGGCCCTGCTGGTAGAGGAACACCGGGTAGAACACCCAGACCAGCGCGTCGACGAACTTTTCCACCAGGCCAGCCTGGCACAGCGCGGCCAGGCGGCGGTCGCGCCAGGTCATGAGGGCAAACATCTGCCAGGTGCTGGGGTTGGCCGGCACATGGGCCGGGTAGCGCGGTGTGGGCCCGCTCACCTTGCCGGCGGTATGGCGCGCGCCCTCGGCCCGGGCCCAGGGCAGCGTTTCCTTGACGAAGAACTGCGTCAGCAGCAGGGCCGAGACGATGACCACCAGGCCGAAGATCAGCAGGCCCTGGCGTGGCCCGAAGGCGGTGGCCATGTAGCCGGTGACGATGCCGGCGATGGCCACGCCCACATAACCGGCGAATTCGTTCAGGCCGATGGTCAGGCCGCGCTGGTCGGGCCGGGTGATGTCGAGTTTGGAAGTCTGCGTCATGGACCAGGCGAAACCCTGGTTCATGCCCAGCAGCACGGTGGCGGCCACGATCCAGCCCCAGCTCGGCGCCCACAGGATCATGAAGGGAATCGGCAACGCACTGAGCCAGCCGATCAGCAGCACGCGCTTGCGCCCGATGTTTTCCGACAGGCGACCGGCCACGAAGTTGAGCGAACCCTTGACGAAGCCGAAGGCGACGACAAAGGAGATCAGCAGCATGAAGGAGCCCTTGGGCACGCCGAATTCGGCGCTGGCCAGCGCCGGCACCACGGTGCGCATCATGCCGATGGTCAGGCCGACCAGCAGCACCTGCAGCAGCTGATGAACGAATTGCGCCAGGTTGTGGCGGATGCCGTGCAAGTAGTCCTGCACCTCGTGGCGCGCCACGTTGAGTTCACGCATGTGCATCACCCTCAAGCCCGGCTGGCCGAAGCCTTGTGCGTAGCGCGCAGCAGCACGCGATGGGCCAGCCAGGCGCCCAGCACCATGCTGGCCACGGCCAACAGGCTCGACACCGACAGCGTGGCCACGCCGGCCATGCCCTGGCCGATGGTGCAGCCCATGGCCAGAATGCCGCCCAGGGCCATCAGCACGCCGCCGGCCAGGTTGCGCAGCATCTGCGGGCCGGTGGGTACCGTCCAGCGAAAGCGGCCGGCCACGACGGCACTGGCGAAGGCACCGATGAACACACCCAGCACCGCGGCCGAGCCGAACTTGAGCGGGAAGCCGAGGCGTTCCATGGCGAGGTAGCGCACCAGGTCCTGCGCCGGGGCAACGAAGGCCAGCGCCGTCGCGGCCGGGGTGTCGAACTCGTCGGCACCGGCAATGCTGACGTACCAGCTGGCGGCCACCAGCAGACCGACCAGCGCACCGGCCAGGGGCTGAGACCAGCCGCGCCAAGCCGAAACCTTGGGCGCGGTGAACAGGAAGATGGCCATCAACGCCAGCAAGCCGCTGGTCACCGCCCAGGCCGGCACGCCGCCGAACAAGGCCGGCAGGGAAGCCGCCGGCAGCGCCACGGCTGGCCCGCTCAGCCGTTCACGCACGGGGGCCAGCACGCCTTCGAGGCTGGCCATGATGGCAAGCACAAACACCAGCCAGGTCAGCAGGGCCGCGCCCTGGCCTTCGGCCGTGCGCACCAGCAGGCGGCTGGGGCAGCCGCCGGCCAGCATCATGCCGGCGCCAAAAAGCAGACCGCCGGCCAGCAGCCCGAGCAGCGACACGCTGGCGCGCAGGTAGGGGGTGCCGCTCAGGTCCACCAGACCGAAACCTGCCAGCGCCTGCGTGCCCAGCAGCGTCACCGCCATGGCCAGCACAAAGGTGCGCAACCGGGTCTGGTCTTCGCCCTCGAAGGCATCGGCCAGCGCGGCGCGCGCGCAGAAGCTGCTGCGCTGAAGAACGATGCCGAGCAGCACGCCCAGCACCAGCCCGCCCCACAAGGGGAGCTTCAAAGCACCTGTTTCCAAATCTGTCTCCGTTGAGTTCTATGCGTCCTGGGACCCGTTGGCCTCAGGCGGCGATGTTGGCTGCCACGATGCGCGCCATGTCGGCCGGGCGCGGCGGGATGTCGCGCGTGAGTTCGGCCACGAAGTCATCGCGCGCCATGGAGAGCGCCGGGTTCCAGCGCTTTTCGAAACCGATGGTGGAGGACGGCTTGCCCGAAATGCCGGCGCCGCACACGCTGCCGGCCTGGTGGCCGGGGAAGATTTCGATCTCGTTGGGCAGGGGCAGCAGCTTGTGCTGCAACACGTCGTAGAGCTGGTTTGCCATTTCCTTCTCCTGGCCCGCCAGGTCCGGACGGCCAATGGCGCCGACAAACAGGGTGTCGCCCGTCACCACGAACCAGGGCGTTTCGCCGCGGCGCAGGTCGGACACCAGCAGGCAGATGCTGTCGGGCGTGTGGCCCGGCGTGTGCAGCACCTCGACCTGCACATTGCCCAGGTCGAGCTTCTGGCCGTCGCGCAGCGGTTCGAAGTCGAACTTCACCTTGCCGAGGTCCGATTCATGCAGGCAGTACGAGGTGCCCAGCATCTCGGCCAGCCGGCGCCCGCCGGAGTAGTGGTCGGCATGGACGTGGGTGTCGATCACGTGCGTGATCTTGACGCCGGCCTGGCGTGCTTGCTCGACAAACCATTCCTCATCGCCGGCCACCACGTCCACGGCAATGGCCTTGGCAAAAGTGGCACAGCCGAAGAAGTAGGACAGCGAGGCTTCCTTGGTGGCCAACTGCTTGAAAAACATGCCTTCTCCTGAATTCCTAAAAAACCAGCACCTTGTCGGCGTCGACCGTCCAGTCTGCCAACTCCTTGAGCGTCGAGCGCCGGGCTCCGGCGATCAATTCCTCATCCTTGACGCTGCGGGCGTCCATGCAGGTGCCGCATAAGGCGACTTCGCCATTGCGCGCCACCTTGCCCAGCATGAGTTCGATGTTGTAGTACCCCTCGGGCAGCTTCTGTCCGGCGCGGGCGCAGCCCACGGCATCCGCCAGCAGAAATACGCGCACCTGCTGGCCGTCCCTACCCGCCACGGCACCCGCCAGGCGCAGCGCGTTGTAGGCGCGCTCGCTGCCGTAGGGAGCTTCGTTGAGGATGAAAAGGGTGCGTGTCATGTCATGACTTCCTGGCATTTCAAATGCCGGCCGTGCTCAGACGCCGGGCGAACGCTCCACCGCCATGCCCGCGGCCTGCCATTCGGCCACGCCGTCGAGCAGCTTGCGCACGCGGTAGCCCTTGCGGGTCAGCAGCCGTTGCGCCTCGTCCGAGAACAGGCAGAACGGGCCGCGGCAGTAGGCCACGATGTCGCGGTCCTTGGGCAGCTCGGCCAGGCGGCGTTCGATCTCCGCCAGCGGCATGGAGCGCGCATACGGCAGGTGCGCCACCTCGTACTCCGCCTGCGGGCGCACGTCGAGCATGACCACCTCGCCATTGCGGGCCTGTGCCAGCAGTTCGGCCCGGTCGGTCTGCACCAGCTTGTCGGGTGCCGAGACGAGCTGGCGCAAGGCCATCTGCAGTTCGACCAGGTGCTCCTCGCCCACCAGGCGCAGCGTCACCCACAGCTGGGCCACGTCATCGCCGCTGAGGCGGTAGACCACGTACTTGCCGTCGCGCCGGTTCTGCACCAGGCGCGAGCCGCGCAGGGTCTTGAGGTGGGCGCTGGTGAGCTTGATGTCGATGGACAACGCTTCGGCCAGTGCCTCGACCGTTTTTTCGCCCTGCGCCAGCAGCTCGAGGATTTCCAGCCGCTTCGGGCTGGCCACCGCCTTGCCGATGCGGGCCACTTGTTCGTAAAGCAGGTCTTTGAGTTCGCGCTTTTTCAGAGTCATGAGAATATTCTAACGTTTATTGGATTGATTGCAAGTTCAAAGTTGAACCAAGTCGGGATGTGTCAGCTCCAGAGGTCGAGCGGGGGGTCGTGCACCACGGCGCGCAGGATGTCGGTGCGCGAAACGAAGCCGGTGACGGCGCCGTCTTCGCTGACCACCGGCAGGCCGGGCAGATGGGTGTCGAGCAGCACACGGGCGACGCGGCGGATGTCGGTTTCCTCGGCCACGGCCGGCACCGGCGTCCACATGACTTCGGCCACCGGCTGGTTCAGCAGGGCACGCCAGACCAGCGAATTGGCGCCCGGCAGCGGCAGCTTGTCAGGCTGCAGCAGGTCGGCACGGGTCAGCAGGCCGACCAGCCAGTGGCGCGCATCGACCACCGGCGCCTGGCCCACGCCTTGCTCGGCCAGCCACTGCCAAGCCTCCAGCACCGGCATGCTGGCCGGCACGGTGATGACGCCGCGGCTCATGACATCGGCCACCCGGCTGAGCGGATGGCGCGCCGCATGGGCCGCACCGGCCTGCGCGTAGGCCGCCAGCGGACTGCGCTGGCCGGCTGGCGCCGCGCCATGGGATGGCACGCCGGTTGGCGTTGTCGAGGGCATGGCCTGCGGGTTCGACGGTTCGATGCCGCGCGTGCGCGTGACGGCACGCACGGCCGTGACTTGCCGCAACTCCTCCATCGCGCCCCTGAAGAGCCGACCTGTCTCCCCGTAGACCGAGAACATAGTGCCCCTTTGTTACGCCGCCCCAAGCGCGGCCTTCACGCTGCCGATAGCCGCAATATACCGGCCCCGCGGCTGGCCGGCTGTCACATCGGTTGAGCGATCGCCTCAGGTTTCGGCCAGGAACAGGGACTGCAGGTCGCTGAGGAAATCGAAACCGCGCTCGGTGGGCATGATGCGCGCCAGGTCGCGCACGATCAAGCCCTTGCGCTCGGCCTCTTCCAGCCCGCGCTGGATGGCGGTGATGGCCAGGCCGGTGCGCTCGCTGAATTCGGCCAGCGCAAAACCCTGGCGCAGGCGCAAGGCATTGAGCATGTACTCGAAGGGCAGGTCGGCCAGGCGGATCTCTTCTTCCTGCGCCATCGGCAAGCCCTGCAAGGCCTGCTCCATGTAGAGCCGCGGCTCGCGCAGGCGCACCTGGCGCACGATGCGGTGCGCGAAGCTGAGCTTGCTGTGGGCGCCGGCGCCGATGCCCAGGTAGTCGCCGAACTGCCAGTAGTTGAGGTTGTGCCGGCAGTGGTGGCCGCTGCGCGCGTAGGCCGACACCTCGTAGCGCTGCAGGCCGGCCAGGCCGGTGCGCTCGGTGAGGATGTCGAGCATGGCGTAGGCCTCGTCGTCTTCCGGCACTTTGGGCGGGTACTTGGCGAACCAGGTGTTGGGCTCGATGGTGAGGTGGTAGATCGACAGGTGTGGCGGCGCAAACGCCAGCGCCTGGTCCACGTCCTGCCGCAGCTGGGCCTGGGTCTGGCCCGGCAGCGCGTACATCAGGTCGAGGTTGAAGGTGTCGAAACTGCGCGCCGCCTCTTCCAGCGCGGCAATGGCCTGGGCGCGGTCGTGCACGCGGCCGATGGCCTTGAGGTGCTCGTCGTTGAAGCTCTGCACGCCGACCGACAGGCGCGTCACGCCAGCACTGCGGAAGGCACGGAAGCGGTCTTTCTCGAAGGTGCCGGGGTTGGCTTCCAGCGTGATTTCGCAGTCAGCCGACAGCTTGAGGCGCGCGCGGATGGCAGCCAGCAGGCGGTCGATCGCCTGCGGCGAAAACAGGCTGGGCGTGCCGCCACCGAGAAAGATGCTGTGCACCGTGCGGCCCCACACCAGCGGCAGGGCGGATTCGAGATCGGCCACCAGCGCGTCGATGTAGCGCTGCTCAGGCATGTCACCGGTACGCATTTCATGCGAGTTGAAGTCGCAATACGGGCACTTGCGGATGCACCAGGGCAGATGCACATAAAGCGAGAGCGGCGGCAGGCTGCTCAACTGCAGCGTGCCGGGACGCAGGTAATGCTGGATGTCGGGCTGTTGCACGACGCTCACAACCAGTTGGCGCGAATCAGCTCGACCATGGCTTTGGCGGCGCGGCCGCGGTGGCTGTTGGCGTTTTTCACCTCGATCGGCAGCTGTGCGAAGGTCTGGCCGAATTCGGGGATGAACATCACCGGGTCGAAGCCGAAGCCGTTGGTGCCCACCGGCGCGCGTGCGATCTCGCCGACCACGCGGCCCACGGCGATCAGCGGCTCCGGGTCGTCGGCCGAGCGCAGCGCCACCAGGGTGCTGACCATGGCGGCGCGGCGGTTGTCGATGTGCTGCATCTGCTCCAGCAGGGCGCGCACATTGTTGTCGTCGCTCTTGGGGTAGCCGAACTGGGTGGCGTAAAACGCCGTGTCCACGCCCGGCAGGCCGCCGAAGGCGTCGACGCACAGGCCGGCGTCGTCGGCCAGCGCCGGCAGGCCGCTCAGGCGGGCCGCATGGCGCGCCTTGGCCAGCGCGTTCTCGACGAAGGTGCGAAACGGCTCCTCGGCCTCGGGGATGCCCAGATCACCCTGGCGCACCAGCTCCAGCCCGAGCGGGGCGAGCATGTCCTGCAGCTCGCGCAGCTTGCCCTGGTTGTTGGAGGCCAATACGATTTTCATCATCAAATCAGGCTCTAAGCCAAATGAATATTGCGCTGACAGCTATTATTTTGATAGCGATTCGGTTTGCAGGCGAACCAGTTCGCGGATGCCCTGGTCGGCCAGCTCGAGCAGGTCGTCCATCTCCTGGCGGCTGAAGGCGGCGCCTTCGGCCGTTCCCTGCACCTCGATGAAGTGGCCGGCGCCGGTCATGACGACGTTCATGTCGGTGTCGCAGGCCGAGTCTTCGGTGTACTCCAGGTCGAGCAGCGGCGTGCCCTGCACGACACCCACCGACACCGCGGCCACGTGGCCGGTGATGGGCGACTCGGCCAGCTTGCCGGCGGCCAGCAGGGTGTTGACGGCATCCTGCGCCGCCACGAAGGCGCCGGTGATGGCGGCGGTGCGCGTGCCGCCGTCGGCCTGAATCACGTCGCAGTCCAGCGTGATGGTGCGCTCGCCCAGCTTCGCCAGGTCGAACACGGCGCGCATGGAGCGGCCGATCAGGCGCTGGATCTCCTGCGTGCGGCCGCTCTGCTTGCCGCGTGCGGCCTCGCGGTCGCTGCGCGTGTGGGTGGCGCGCGGCAGCATGCCGTACTCGGCCGTGACCCAGCCCTCGCCGCTGCCGCGCTTGTGCGGCGGCACCCGGTCCTCGACCGAGGCGGTGCACAGCACGCGCGTGTTGCCGAACTCGATCAGCACCGAGCCTTCGGCGTGGATGGTGTAGCCGCGCGTGATGCGCACCGGGCGCAACTGGTTGGCGGCACGCGCGCCGCTGCGGATGAATTCGCTCATGGTTCTTTCAGTTCAGAAAACTTCTCGGTCAACGGCATCAGCCGCGGCGGGCGGCGGTGCGGCGGATGGCTTCGTTGATTTCGGCGATCGAGCGTTCGATCGCTTCGTCGTCCAGGTCTTCGCCCGGGCCGTCCAGCAGGCTGGCCTGCACCGTGGAGGCGAACACGCCTTCGTTGATGCTGTCGGTGGTCACGCCGCCGCGGGTCGCCTCGAAGGCGTCCGGCGTTTCCCACTCGAGCGCGATCACGGTCACGTTGTCGCTGCTGCCGCCGGCCTTGACCAGCGCCTTTTCCACCAGGTCCGGCACTGCGTGCGACACCGGTTTGAGGCCCAGGTCATAGACGATCTCGACGTCGCTCAGACTGCCCCACAAGCCATCGGAGCACAGCAGGATCTTGTCGCCCTGCTGCAGGCTGACCGGCCCGGTGATGTCGAACACCGGGTTGACCGGCGACCCCAGGCAGGTGAACAGGATGTTGCGGTTGACCGGTTCGCCGGCCTTGGTGAGAGGCACCTCGTCCCGGCGCTGCTCCAGGTAGGAGTGGTCGCGCGTGCGCGCCAGCATCTCGCCGTCGCGCACCATGTACAGGCGCGAGTCGCCGCAGTGGACCCAGGTCACGCTGCTGTCCTGGATCAGGGCCGCCACCACCGTCGTGCGCGGGGAGTCGAGCATGCCCTTCTCGGTGGCATACCGCAGGATCTGGCGGTGCGCCGCCATCACCGCCGAGGCCAGGAAGGCGCGCGGGTCGGCAATTTCGGGCCGGGCTTCCTTCTGGAACATGGCGGCAATGACCTGCAGCGTCATCTGGGCCGCAATCTCGCCTTCGGGGTGACCGCCCATGCCGTCGGCCAGCAGGAAAAGACCGGTATTGCGCGTGTAGCAATAACCCATGCGGTCTTCGTTCGTCTCGCGGCCGCCTTTGCGGCTGATCTGGTAAACCGAAAATCTCATCGTTGTTTTGCACCCAGTCCTGGCATGCCTTTGACGCTTTTCTTGGTGTCGGCCACCATGGTGTCGAACTGCAGCCGCACCTTCTCACCCACGGTGAGCTTGGTGTAGTGGCGCTCGCTTTCGCGGCTGAGCTCCTTCTGCAGGGCAAACACCGACTGCGGCCGGGACAGCGGATCGAGTGCCATGCACCATTCCACCACTTCGATCAGGTTGTCCGAATAGATGCCGCGCAACCGGGAAAGCGCAATCGCGATGCGGTCCTTCTCCAGCCGCTGCGGCGCTTCGTTGGGCGGATAACCCTGCATGCAGGCATAGATGCAGGCGCCGATGGCGTAGATGTCGGTCCACGGTCCCATGGCCGCATCGCGCCGGTACATTTCGGGCGCGGCAAAACCGGGGGTGTACATGGGCCGGATGAAGTTGCCTTCCTTGC
>ERZ1292640.1603-Hain-H43-02um-R1-1603-length-18550-cov-10_pt1 | contig 18550 bp, 19 predicted proteins | sample MGYA00564404_ERZ1292640 | MGnify/ENA primary metagenome ERZ1292640 (study PRJEB36523, sample SAMEA6512636) | groundwater metagenome | collected 2019-01-08 | study: AquaDiva: Metagenomics assemblies of 32 groundwater samples
CCGGGCTGGGCCACGGAGATCAGCACGATCAGCCCGCCGTAGATCAGCAGGTCCAGGGCCTTGCCCCCACCGCCGAGCAGTACCCGCGTGCCCTCCGAGAGGGGGACAAGCACCGCGGCGCCGAGGAGCGGGCCCCAGAGCGTTCCCACGCCTCCCAGCACGGCCACGAGACAGATCAGGATCGAGAGCGAGAGGGAAAGGACCGACTCCGGGTCGATGAAGAGAATGTACTGGGCGTAAAACGTCCCGCCCAGGGCCGTGAGTCCCGCCGAGATCCCCATGGCGAGCTGTTTCGTACGGGCCACGTTGATCCCGAGGCTCGCAGCCGCCTCCTGATCCTCCCGGATCGCGCGGAAATAGTATCCGGCCCTGGAGCGCTCCAGCAGGCGCGTGAGGAGGAGCGCGAGGGCGAACATGGCGAGCGCGATGTAGTAATAATTTTGCTTCGACTCGTGGAACTGGAGGTGGAGCAAACTGTCAGGGCGCCGGATGGGGATGAACACACCCCGCGCCCCGCCGATCCAGTCCCAGTTGATGAACAGGGTTTGGACGATCTCCCCCAGGGCGATGGTGGCGATGGCGAAGTAATGGCCTCTCAGCCGGAATACCGGGAAGCCGATGGCCTGGGACACCACCACGGCCACCGTCGCCCCCGCCACCATGCCGATCCAGGGAGAGAGCGCCGCCTGCTTGACGAGCGTGGTGGACGTGTATGCTCCCAGGCCGAAGAAGATGGCGTGGCCAAGCGAGATCTGTCCGCAGTAGCCGGCGAGGATGTTCCAGGCCGCGGCGAGCATGGCGTAGAGGAGGATCATGATCAGCACGTGACGGTGATGGGGGCGGGTGACGAAGGCCGGGAGAGCCAGGAGCACCAGGAGCGCGAGCCCGCCGGCGATCCACCTGATCATCAGTTTTCTCGTTCGGCCGTGGCGAGGAGCGAGCAGCCCAAGGCCCGAGGGAGGAGCCGACCGGAGCGTACGCAGTTGTACGTGAGGATCGGCGACGACCAAGAACGCTGGGATGCGACGGTAATCGCCACGGCCATCAGAATTTCCCGAAGAGGCCCTGCGGACGCACGAGGACAACGACGAGGTAGAGCAGGAAGACGATGGCGTACTTCAAGGCGGGGGCGATCAGCAGCCCGCCCAGGACTTCCACGAGCCCGACGATCACGCCCGCCAGCAGGGTGGCGGGGACGTTACCGAACCCCCCCAGGGCGACGGTGACGTAGGCCAGGAGGGCGAACGTCGCCCCCACGTCGGGGAAGACGTAGAAGAAGATCGCCAGCAGGGAGCCCGCCACGCCCACGCAGGCCGAGCCGATTCCCCAGCCCAGCGCGAACATCCGCTCCGTGTTGATGCCCATCAGTGAGGCCGCCTGGCGGTCCTGGGCCGTCGCCTGGAGCGCGAGGCCGGTCTCCGTGCGCGTGAGAAACCAGTAGAGGAAGCCGAACGCGACGAGGGCCGCGACGCTCGCCGTGAGCTGCGGGAGGCCGATGAAGAGGCCGCCGAGCGAGATACGCCCCTGGATCCACGGGTCCCGGACCACGCGGAAGTCCACGCCGAAGAGGAACTGGGCGCTGCTCCGGAGGAAGATGGCCAGGCCGAAGGTAGCGAAGATCTGGGCCAGCATCGGCCCGCCGAGGATCCAGCGGATGATGCCCTTGTAAGTCAGGACCCCGAGGAGGAACAGCGCGGCGGCGGTCAGGGGGAGGGAGAGCAGCGGGTCCACGGACCAGAGCGCCCACCCCCAGAAGGCGCCGAACATGGCCAGCATGAGGAACTCGCCGTGGGCGAAGTTGACGATTTCCATGAGGCCGAAGATGAGCGACAGGCCGGCGGCGATCAGGGCGTAGACAAAGCCCATCAGGATGCCGCTGATCACGCTCTGGAGGAGGATCTCAGCCGTCATGGCGGGGGCAAACCGGCCGCAGTATAGGGGGTCAGGTCTTGCAATGCAACAGTCGACCCGTGGCGACGGCGGCATGCGTGATTGCAAGACCTGACCCCATAATAGGTGGCGATGCGTTTCCCCACGCCGCTTGTGCCAGGCAGGCTGGTCAAGCGCTACCAGCGGTTCTTCGCCGACGTGCGGCTCACGGGCGGGCGCCTAGTGACGGCCCACTGCCCGAACTCGGGGAGCATGCTCGGATGCAAGGAGCCGGGGAGCCCCGTCTACCTCTCGCATCAGACGGGCAGGGGCCGGAAGCTCCCCTGGACGTGGGAGATGGTGCGCATCGGGCGGACCTGGGTGGGGGTCAACACGCTTTGGCCAAACCGTCTGGTGGTGGAGGCCATCGAGGACGGCACGCTCGGCGAACTCCAAGGTTATGCGGGGATCCGGCGGGAGGTCAGGGTGAGCCCCCGGAGCCGGCTGGACCTCCTGCTCGAGGGAGGAAGCGGTCGCTGCTGGGTGGAGGTCAAGAGCGTGACCCTCCGGGCGGGCGCCCTCGCGGCCTTCCCCGACGCCCTCACCGAGCGCGGGACCAGGCACCTCCGCGAGCTGATCCGGCTAGCCCGACGCGGCCAGGGCGCCGCGCTGGTGTTCGTCGTCCAGCGCGGCGACTGCGCGGCCTTCCGCCCCGCGTACGAGATCGATCCCGAATACTGCCGATGGCTCCACCGCGCCCTGGATGCTGGCGTCGAGATTCTCCCCTACCGGGCGCGCGTCACCCCTCGCGAGATCACCCTCACGCGACGGCTCGAGCTCGTGCTCTAGGCCCGCGGCGGGTCCTCGGTCGGGGCGTTCGGGGGCGCCATTGACAGATGACCACTTTATGTGGTCATATGACACCCAATTATGGTCAAGACGACGTCGAGCCCATTCGGAGGGCAGGGGCGCACCCGGGTCTTGCTGGCGCTGCGCCTTCTAGGCGAGAGCTATCCCAGGGAGCTCGCGCGGGTGCTCGAAATGCCCCTCTCCGGTGTCCAGGGGGCGCTCCGCGGGCTGGAACTGGATGGCCTCGTGGTCGGCCGGTCCCTGGGCCGGACACGTATCGTCCAGCTGAACCCGCGGTACTTTGCCGCCGCTGCGCTGGGTGAGTTCCTGGGGCGCCTGGCGGAGCCCGAGGCCGACCTCCGGGACCGTGTGGCGGCTCTTCGCCGCCGGCCGCGCCGGACCGGCAAGCCCCTGTGAGGATCACCGAACGGTCCGGCCTGGGCGCGGCGGCGGTTGCCGTCGGGGACGCCTTACGGCGACACGGCATCAAAGCCGTGCTGAGCGGCGGCGCGTGCGCGAGCCTGTACACCCGGGGCGCGTTCCAGTCGGCCGACATGGATTTCATCCTGACCGGCCCGGCGAAGCAGTCGCAACTGGACGCCGCGATGGCAACGCTCGGGTTCACCCGGAAAGGGGATCGGTACGTGTGTTCCCGGACGCGCTTCTACGTGGAGTTCCCCCGGGGACCTCTCGCGATCGGCAATGACTACGACATTCGCCCCGTGACCCGCAGGACGCCTCACGGCCTGGCCGTGATGCTCTCGCCCACGGATTCATGCCGGGACCGGCTGGCGGCCTTCTACCACTGGAACGATCGGCAGAGCCTGCAGGTGGCGGTGTGGATCGTCCGGAGAAGCCAGGTACATCTCCCCGCGGTGCGCCGCTGGAGTGTCGCCGAGGGATTCGCCGACCGCTTCGAAGAGTTCCTGGCGGAAGTGAAGCGGGCCCGTGCACGCAGCAAGCATCCCGGCCGGCGCCGGGTCGCCGGTAGGCCTCGGACCTGATGCTGGAGCAAGCGTAGGAAACATAAGAATTACCCATGAAGGATTCACTCGTTCTGCGGAGGCCCTGATGCAAAACGGGCAGATCGACATCGATTTTCGGCGGATGATCGCCAAGTATTGGGAAACCTACCTACCGGAAGGTGGCGCGGTCGTAGATCTGCCGAGTCCCGAGGTGCGCTCAGGGCCCCCGACGGCTAAGGCAACCGATTGACAACATCTTGCGCAGTGGCAACAGCAGCCGCGGCCATCGGCGCCAAGTTTTGGACTACGTCGTCATAATCGCAACGATTTCGCCATTGGCGCAACATGTCAAGCCACGCAGCGAGTTGATGTTGCTGCCCTGCACGATAATGCTGGCGCACGAGGGCATGGTCCTGGGGCGCCCCTGTCGGAATGAAGTTTTGGTGGTCACGAGCATAGTTTCGTGCATGGCAGAACGCTGCGTAGTACGATCTGCTGGTTGCACTTCGTAGTGCCGCCTCTGCGTTTACGCCGCCGCCGGCATTTCCTTGGAGAAATGTGGCTACGTTTAGGTATTGTCGCCAATCGAAGGCCACGCGATCCTCACTGTGGCGCTGAGAAGTCGGTCGAGATCAGAAGCCAGCCGGACTTCTCCACCTGCTCCGCTTGAGACTCCTTATTTAGCGTCTGGATGGCTTGGAGGACCTCCCTGTCGTAGTGGGAGTGGTGGACGTAGAGGGTTAGGTATTCGTCCGAGATTTCCGGGTCGCGGTACACTTCCAGCGATAGCTGTGTCGGCGGCTCGAATTTCTGCCACGCCCTGCTAGATACTGACTGCACAACATCGATCATGTCGGGGTGAGCAAGCAAGTAGTGGCGCACATCATCAGGTCCCGGGATACGGACCCGTGGTTTGAGAAGAGTCAATAACCAATCAACCTGAATGGAACTCCAGAACTCTCCGTAGGAGTGTGTCACGGGAACGAGGTAATCCGATAGGGCTTCGATCGACCTAGTTAGAATGACACGGAATCCTTCGCCAACCAAGGGAAGAGCGGGATTCCGGGGATCGGAAGAAAAGTAGGGCTCCTCGTAGACCAGGTGACGGCGCCGCGCCAACGGCATGCGGACCACGTAGCTCATTTGAAGAGCTCCTGAGCCTTCTCCGTTATGCTGAGGAAGAATATTCGATTCTTAAATTCCCTGAGCTGGTCAAACGCCGCCCACAAATCGGGACTTCCCGGATCAAAGGCCTGCTCTCGGATCACGTCGATGTCAAAAATTAGCGAAAGCGTGTCTCCCTTGGGAGGGGCCATTGTCTGCGTGACGATAGCCAGAGAACCTGAATCCGGATCCGGAATTTCGAGGCGCATAAGGAAGTTCTGTAGGCCTTGAGGCAGACTCGGGGCGATCTCGGGAATGGTGCGGATGTAATCTTTGAAGTCCTTCATTGGAAGTGGGATGTTCAATTGGTTGATGTACCTCAGCGCTATTCGAGAAACCTTTTCAGGTGCCGCAGTTTCGACGTAGAGCATCCACAGTTCTTTCGCTTCCTTCCGGAAGGTCTGCCATCTGTCGTAGGGCTTAAGCCAATTGAAAGTGAAGCCATCGAGACGAGCTTGAACGACACGGCGACCGTCGGAGGTGGTGAACAGATACCCATCAGTTCCTCCGGTAGACGGTTCGACCTTCACGTCGCCAGTAGGGCTAAGTTGGAGACCGGCTTGCCAGGTAGAGCGTTCACGCCGATTCGGGTAACGGTCTCGAATGCCTTCGTGGAACCTAGCCAAGCGTGCTAGGTCAGTGGAAGCCGGGAGCTTGGCCCGGATATCAAGCAGCGCCTCGTTGATGGGAGCGTTAGGAAACCGTGGCCACTCCGGCATTAGGCCCCTGATCTCATGGTGAAAAAGCGTCCAGCACGCAAAAGGTGCCCTCTTATGGCCCCCAGGTTCAGTTTAGGGCGTTAGAGTCAGTTTACCAAGACCCACGGACGACGCCTAAAAAGCTGCGCGACCCGGATCACCAAACTCCATCCAGCCATATCCCCAGATCACCGTGATCCAAGGGCTAAGTTGTCTGCGATTCTACACCCAACGGCTGACTCCTACCGGCCCCTGTTCTCGGTCGCGTCCGGGAGGCCGATCGCCGACCTGGAAGGGGCGATTCCCTCACTTTCACCAACTCCCCCCTACGCGGGGGGCCATGGAAGCGTCAAGGGCGGGCGATGGGCGTCCACGGTCAGCGACAGTCAGTACGACCCCCGGGGTGCGCATTTCGGTCATCGTGAACACCCCGATCGCTCCATGGTGAACGCCCAGATCGGCGCATCGTGATCGGAGCGGAGCGACGCTGGCGGTTCGGTCAGTCGTCGAGCTTGGCCTCCTTTCGTCGTGAAGGTCCTTTTAGCACAAGTCGGTGGGCGGCGAGCGAGAAGAAGGTCTCGTGGCGGAGGCGGGCGAGGATCCAGCGTTCCACGACTTGCACCGCGACTTCGATCTTCGGCTTGTCCCGTGGCTTCGCCGGCCGGGCCGGCAGGATCACGGTGCCGTAGTGCTGAGCGAACTCCTCGTACGTGCGCTGCCGCCCGGGCTCGTAGCGGCAGGGGACCACGACGCCGCTCTTGAGCTGGTCACACACCACGGCGTGGGTGACCCCGCCAAGGAACTGGAAGGCGCGCTGATGGCTCGCGATCCAGTCGGGCACCTGCTGGGTGCGGGTCGCGTCGGCGTCGGTAGAGTTCGAGGCGCCCAGGACAGCCACGAAGAGTTCGACGGGGAGCACTTCCCCGGTCAGGGCGTCGATGATCGTCGGCTTCTTCCCCGCGTAGTCCACGAAGCACTTGTCGCCGGCGTGGTGGACCTGGCGCATCGACAGGCCCCGGCGGTGAAGCCAGCGCCGGTAGAGCTCGCAGAACTGGGTGTCGCGGTAGCCGTCCGGGTGCTGCTCGAGGGACTCCAGGTGGAGCCGTTCGAGGGTGACGCCGGGCTTGTGCCGCTCGGCGTGCAGGATCGCGCAGTCCCGCCATGGGCGGGATGATGCGTGGGCGGCGTCGGCGGCCCGTAGAGCCGGGCCTCCAACACCTCGTCGCTGAGCGCCTCGACCTGAGGCCAGTCGAGCCCGGCGGCGCGGGCCCGTCGCTCGACGCCGGAGACGGTCCCCAGGCCGGCCCCCAAGTGTTGGGCCACCGCCCGGTGGGTCCGCCCCAGGGTCCACTGCTGTCGCAGGATCTCGCGGATCTGCCGCATGGAGAGTCGCTCGGCCGCCATCGCGCCCCCTTTCGGTCTCGGGGCGGACGGCGCGCTGGACCATCCAGCGTCGCGGCCTTCAGGCGCCCGCCCCCCTGGGCAGGGTCGCCTGTTTACGATCACCGATCTACGTGTTCACCATGCCGATCGTGCTGTTCAGCATGACCGATCCCGGTGTTCACCTTGCTCCGATCTGAGTGTTCACGTTCGACCGATCTGGGTGTTCACCTTGGACCGAAACGCGCACTCCTCATTGGCCGGGCGCGCCAAGCCCAGCCGGAAAAGCCGCTTGACAAGTGCCGTCTTCTCACATATTGGAATAGTATTCCATATAGTGAGTAGTGGATGGCCCTGGAACGCTTTCCTTCGAACATAAGATATTGACTTACATGGTATATTTGTGAAAAAAGTGGCGGCCGTGGATGGGACCCAGACGGTCGGCCGGGCCCTCGAGATTCTCGAGTGCTTCACGGCGACGGACCGCCCCTCGCTCTCCGTCACGGAAATCAGCGCCCGGGTCAGGCTCACGGTGCCGACGGTCCACCGCCTTGTCAAGGCCCTTCAAGCCCGGGAGATGGTCGTCTCGGACCCGGTCTCCCGCCGCTACAGCCTCGGGCCGGGTGTGATGCGGCTGGCCCGAGTGATCATGCAGCGCGACGACCTGCAGGTGATCGCCCTGCCCCATCTGTTGGCGCTGCGGGAACGGACCCGGGAGACGGTCGGGCTGCACTGGCTCGTCGGTCACGAGCGGGTCTGCGTGGTGGAGCTCGTCAGTCCCCACCCGATCAGGATGGCCTCGGGGGTCGGGCAGGTCTATCCGCTCTATGCCGGAGCGGCCGGGAAGGCGCTCCTGGCCTGGCTCCCCCGGGAGGAAGTCGACCGGTTCCTCGAGAAGGCCGAGCTCCGCGCGCTGACTCCCGACACGCCGACGACCCGGAGGGCGGTGAAGTCCGAGCTCGCGCAGATCCGGCAGCGGGGGTTCGCCACGAGCTCCGGCGAGACGGTCTCCGGCGCCGCGGCCCTGGCGGCGCCGATCCTGGACTCGAGCGGCAGGCCGGTCGCCGCGATCAACATCACCGGGCCCAAGGACCGCTGGACCCCCACGCGGATGGCCGACACCGTCCAGGCCCTCCTGGACGCGACGTCCCGGATCATGCGCTACCTCGGCCACCAGGGAACACCGGAGGAGACGGCCAGATGAGCGACGAGCCTCGCACGCTTTCGGGTCTCCCCCTTCGATCGGTCTACACCCCTCTCGACCTGTCCGAGCGCGACTGGGACCACTCGCGGCAACTCGGCCTTCCCGGGGAATATCCGTTCACGCGGGGCGTCACGCCCGGGATGTACCGGGACCAGCTCTGGGTCATGGGGCAGTACTCCGGATACGGCTCGCCGGAGGACACGAACCGGCGGATCCGCCGGCTGCTGGAGCAGGGCCAGCGCGGCTTCTCCATCGCCCTGGACCTGCCCACTCAAAACGGCTTCGACTCCGATCATCCGCTGGCCAAGGGCGAGGTGGGCCGCGTGGGCGTCTCGATCAACTCCCTCCAGGACATGGAGGAGCTCCTCGGCGGCATCCCGCTCGACCAGGTGCGGCAGATCCGGACGACCGCCAACGCCATCGGACCGATCGCGGTCGCCCTCTTCATCGCGGCGGCGGAGAAGCACGGCTACTCCCCCCGGCAGTTCCGCGTCATGCTCCAGAACGACATCCTCAAGGAGTACGTCGCCCGCGGCACGTACATCTTCCCCCCGCGCCGGGCCCTGGAGTTCTCGGTGGACGTGGTCGAGTACTGCGCCCGCCACCTCCCGCACTGGGAGCCGATCGAGTTCTGCGGGTACCACTTCCGCGACTCCGGCGCCAACGCCGTCCAGGAGCTCGCCTTCGCCCTGGCCAACGGCCTGGAGTACATCCAGGCCGCCCTGCGCCGGGGCCTGGACATCGACAGCTTCGCCCATTCCATCTACGTGTTCCTGAGCGCCCACCTCGACCTCTTCGAGGAGGTCGCCAAGTTCCGCGCCGCCCGGCGCATCTGGGCCCGGCTCATGCGGGAGCGCTTCCACGCCAGGCGCGAGGAGAGCTGGAAGCTCAACATCTTCGTCTACACCCTGGGGAGCCCGCTCACCGCGCAGGAGCCCCTGAACAACGTCATCCGCGTGGCGTACGAGGCCCTGGCGGCCGTCCTGGGGGGCGTTCAGACCCTGGCGACCTCGTCCTTCGACGAGGCCATCCGTCTCCCCTCCGAGGAGGCCTCCCGCGTCTCCCTGCGAACCCAGCAGATCCTCGCGTACGAGACGGGGGTCGCCGCCGCCGCCGACCCGCTCGGCGGGTCCTACCTGATCGAGAGCCTGACCGACACCCTGGAGCGGGAGGTCCACCGCTACCTGGACATGATCGAGCGCCTGGGCGGTGCGCTGGCGGCGCTGGAGCAGGGCTGGATCCGGACGGAGATCGAGCGGGAGGCGTACCGGCAGCAGCAGGCCATCGAGAGCGGAGAGCGCGTGGTGGTGGGGGTCAACCGCTTCACGACCCAGGAGAAGGCCGCCTTCCGCGAAGGGCTGCCGGTGGACCCGGGCCTCGAGGAGCGCCAGATCCAGCGGCTCAGGGCGCTCCGGGAACGGCGGGATTCCGCGCGCGTCGATCGGGCCCTCGAGGAGCTCCGGGCCCTGGCGGCCAGAGGGGAGAACACCGTCCCCGCCATCCTCGAGGCCGTCCGCGCCTACGCCACCGTCGGCGAGATCTGCTCCACGCTGAAGGAGGTCTGGGGGGAGTACAAGCCGTGATGACGATCCCGCATCTCATCGCCCGGGCCGCGCGCTGGCATCGCGAGCAGGTCGCCGTGGTGGACGGGGAGCGCCGGCTGACCTTCGGCGAGGTCGATGCGCGCTCCAACCGGCTCGCCAACGCCCTGCTCCACCTGAGCCCCGCGCCGGCCGCGCGGGTGGCGCTGCTCCTCCCCAACCGGCTGGAGTTCGTCGAGGCCGACTTCGCCATCGCGAAGGCCGGCAAGGTCAAGGTCCCCATCAACCCCCGGCTCAGCGACGGCGAGCGGGAGTACATCCTCGCCAACTCGGGCGCCGAGACCCTCATCTTCGACGAGAGCTTCCGGCCCTTCGTCGAAGGCGCCCGCGATCGGCTGCCGGCCCTCCGGCATCTGATCGCGCTGGGACGGGAAGGGCAAGGCGTGCACGAGTACGAGGGCCTGCTCGCGAAGGGCGCGGACTCCTGCCCGGAACTCCCCCTCGCCCCGGAGGCGCCGAGCTTCATCCTCTACACCTCCGGCACCAGCGGCCGCCCCAAGGGGGCCATGTCCAGCCAGCGCGGGCGCCTGGCCGCGACGATGAACATGCTGGCGGACGAGCTGGACGCCAGGCCGGGGGATGGGATGGTCCACGCGGCCTCGACCACGCACGGGAGCGGCTCCAAGATCCTCGCCCACTTTCTCCGGGGCGCCCGCAACATCCTGCTCCGGAAGTTCGAGCCCGAGCTCTTCTTCTGGACGGTGGAGCGCCACGGCGCCACGGGCAGCTTCATGGTGCCGACCATGGTCACCCTGCTGGTCGAGGCCCCGAGCCGGGGGCGTTACCGGCTCGGGGCCCTGCGCACCATCACATATGGCGGCGCCCCCTTCGCGCCGGACAAGCTCCGGGCCGCCCTCGACGCCTTCGGCCCGATCTTCGTCCAGGTCTACGGGTCCTGCGAGGCCCCCCACCCCGTCACCGTCCTCCGGAAGGAGGACCACCTCGTCCCGCCGGGCCCGGAGCGCCGCCTCGCCTCCGCCGGGCGGGAGGCCACCGGGGTGGAGGTGCGGATCGTGGCCCGGAGCGGCGAGGACGCGAAGGACGGAGACCCGGGCGAGCTCTGGCTGAAGGGCGACAACGTCATGCTGGGCTACTGGGAGGATCCGGCGGCCTCGCGGGAGGTGCTGCAGGACGGCTACTACCGATCGGGCGACGTCGGCTGGCGCGACGAGGACGGCTTCATCTACATCGTGGACCGGGAGCGCGACCTGATCATCTCGGGGGGCTACAACATCTACCCCGCCGAGATCGAGGCGGCCCTCTCCGCGCACCCCTCCGTGCTGGAGGCCGCGGTCATCGGCGTCCCCGACGACGTCTGGGGGGAGAGCGTCAAGGCCTTCGTCGCGCTCCGCCCCGGCGCCGCCGTCAGCGAGGCGGAGCTGATCGATCACTGCCGCCGGCAGCTCGCCGGGTACAAGAAGCCCCGCTCGGTCGAGTTCATGGAGTCCCTGCCCAAGGGCTCCACCGACAAGATCCTGAAGCGCGTGCTCCGCGAGCCGTACTGGCGCGGCCGCGCGCGAGAGGTCAACTGAGGGGGCCCGGCCCGCCATGACGGCGCGCGCGCTCTACCTCATGCACGGCGGGTGGATCTCCCTCGAGCGGAGTCTGCTCACCGCCGGCATCGGCAAGGGCGAATGGATCCTCGTGCCCATCCCCATGGCGCTCGTGGACACCGCCGACGGCTTCGTCCTGTTCGACACGGGCATGAACTGCGACGGGATCCACGACCCCGAGGGGATGTGGGGGGAGCGCGCCCGGACCATCCGGCCGCGGCTCGTGCCCGAGGACGACGTGCGGGTCCGGCTGGGCGAGCTGGGGGTGGGCCTCGATGAGATCCACCTCGTCGTCAACTCCCACCTGCACTGGGATCATTGCGGCGGCAATCGCCTGTTCCGGCACTGCCCCGTCGTCGTCCAGAAGCCGGAGCTCGCGTTCGCCCGGGCCCCGAGCGGGTTCGTGGGCGGCGGCTACATGCGGAACCACTTCGACCTGCCCCTCGGCTACGAGCCGATCGAGGGGGACCAGGACCTGGCCCCCGGCGTCCGGGTGATCACGACCCAGGGCCACACGCCCGGACACCAGTCGCTGCTGGTCCGCCTTCCGAGCGGCGCCCGGGTCGTTCTCTGCGCCGACGCCGCCTACACCTACGACACCCTTCGCCAGCATCTCCTGTCCGACAACGTGTGGGACCGGACCGAGACGGAACGAAGCCTGAAACGACTCCGCGCCCTCATGGACGACGGCGCGACCGTCATTCCGGGGCACGAGCCCAGGCTCTGGGAGCAGCTGGGCCCCCCTCCGGTGCGGTTCGTCTGAACCGATGACCCGAGGCTCACGAGAGGAGGTGACGGAGCGGGTAGGCCGATTCCCGGCCGCTTCCCGGCGGCCGGCGGATCCCGAAGAAGAACTCATTGCACGACAAAGGAGATACCAGACATGACGTTCGACATCTTCCGCAGAAGCGCAGCACGCACATGGGGATTCGCCGTAATCCTCGCGGCCCTGGTCGCGGTTCTGGCGCCGAGCCCGGCAGCCGCCCAGGACGACAAGACCATTCGCATCGGAACCACGTTTCTCCTCACCGGCAAGTGGGCCGTCTACGGCCTGGACAACAAGGCCGGCATGGAGATCGCCCTGGACGAGACCAACAAGGACGGCGTCCTGGGCAAGAAGCTCCAGATCCTCTGGGAAGACACGGCCGGGGACAAGACCGTGTCGGTGGCCCTTCTCAGGAAGTTCGCCGGGGACACCGGCATCCCCCTGATCATCCAGGTCTCCACGGCAGAGCTCGGGGCCCAGGCCCCGCTGGCGAAGTCGATCGGCATCCCGGTGATCTCGACCGGATCCGTCGGGGCCGGCGTCCCCCTGAACGAGTGGACCTTCCGCGTCAACCTGCCCGTCACCACGGCCGTGCCGATCCTCATCCAGGGGGTCAAGGAAAAGAAGGATGTGAAAAAGTTCGCGGTCATCTACGACATGGCCAACGAATTCCCGTCCTCCGAGGCCAAGGTGGTCGAGAAGCTCATCGGCGAGGACAAGAGCCTGCAGCTCGTCGCCATCGAGCGCTTCAAGACCGGCGACCGCGATTTCTCGGCCCAGTTGACCAAGCTGCGGAACCTGCCCCATGATGCCCTCTGGATCTCCGGCACCGCCGACGAGGTCGGGCTCATCATGCGTCAGGCGCGAGAGATAGGGATCAAGTCGCTCTTCGTGGGCGGGACGGCGCTGGTCGATCCCGCGACCTTCAACATCGCCCGCGGCGCCATGGCGGGGGCCATCCTGTCCCTCCAGTTCTCGCCGAGCGACCCGCGGCCCATCGTCAAGCGCTTCGTGGCCGAGTACGACAAGCGCCACAAGAAATCCCCGCCGCTGTACGCGGCCCTGGGGTACGATGCCGTCCTGATCGTGGCCGACGCCATCAAGCGCGCGGGGAAGGTCGACCGGGCCGCCATCCGCGAGGCGCTGGCCGCCACCAAGGGGCTCGAGGGGTTGACCGGCCGGTACACCTACAGCGGCCAGCCGGACAACCAGACTCCGGGCTTCAAGCTCTACGAAGTAACCGAGAAGAACGAGTACCGGCCGCTCTAGCCCGCATTCGAGGCCACGGCGTGCGCGTCCACGTTGCGCGGGAACCTCCGGCGACGCCGGCCAGCGGCTCGATGCCCGCAGGCCGCCGGGCGCCGCCCGCCGTGGCCTCGCCGGTTCTCCGATGACCGCCCGGCCGATCCTCCGACTGCAGGGCGTCTCCAAGCGGTTCGGGGGCCTCACCGCCCTCGACGAGGTCGACGCCGACGTGGCGACCGGCGCCATCACGAGCCTCATCGGGCCCAATGGCGCCGGCAAGACCACCCTCTTCAACATCGTGACCGCCATCCTCCGGGCGGACGCCGGATCCATCTCCTTCGAGGGCCTGGAGATCTCGCGGATGGCCGGGTTCCAGATCGCGCGGCGGGGAATCGCCCGCACCTTCCAGAACCTCCGTCCGTTTTCGAACATGAACGTCCTCGAGAACGTTCTGGTGAGCGCCCTCCACCGGGATCCGTTCAACCTCGCCCTGTCCATGCTCCCCCTCTTCCGCGAGGCCACCGCCATGAAGGCCGCCCGGGCCGCGTCCGAGACCCTGCTCCAGCTCACCTCGCTCCACGAGCGCCGCTTCGACGCCCCCCCGGAGCTCCCCTACGGCTCCCAGCGCCGCCTGGAGATCGCGCGCGGCCTCGCCCTGAAGCCGAGGCTCCTGCTGCTCGACGAGCCCTTCTCGGGCATGACCCCGACCGAGGCGGCCGAGCTGATGTCCCTCCTGCTCGGCCTGAAGGCCGGCGGCCTGACGCTGTTCCTCATCGAGCACAACATGAACGTCGTCATGGGCATCTCCGACCACATCATCGTCCTCAACTTCGGCAAGAAGATCGCCGAGGGCCCCCCGCGCGACATCCAGCGGGATCCCCGCGTGAAGGAGGCCTACCTAGGTGAGTGAGGCCCCCCCTCTCCTCCTGAGGGTGACCGGCCTGCGCGTCCGGTACGGATCGATCCGCGCCCTCGACGGGGTGTCCCTCGAGGTGCGAAAGGGCGAGATCGTCTCCATCATCGGGGCCAACGGGGCCGGCAAGAGCACCCTCATGAAGGCGATCATGAACCTCGTGAGGAAGGAGACGGGGCGCGTCGAGTACAAGGCGCACGACATGACCGCCACCCCGCCCTACAAGATCCCCCTGGCCGGCCTCAGCTACGTGCCGGAGGGGCGACAGCTCTTCTCCAAGATGAGCGTCCGGGAAAACCTCGAGATGGGCATCATCTCCTTCCCGGGCCGGGGCCTCTCGATCCAGGCCGAGCTCCAGCGGGTCTACCGGATGTTCCCCGTCCTCGCGACGCGCGAGTCGCAGCTGGCGGGGACCCTCAGCGGGGGGGAACAGCAGATGCTCGCCATGGGGCGGGCGCTCATGAGCAGGCCCGAGTTCTGTCTCTTCGACGAGCCCTCCCTCGGGCTCGCCCCCCTCCTCCAGCGCGAGGTCTTCCGGGCCATCGCGGCCCTCAGGGCCGAAGGGGTGAGCACCCTCCTCGTCGAGCAGAACGCCAAGAAGGCCCTGGAGATCTCCGACCGCTGCTACGTCCTGGAGCTCGGCAAGGTCGCGTTCGAGGGGCCGAGCCGGGACGTCGCCGCGGATCCGCGGGTCGAGAAGGCGTACCTGGGGGGCTGACGAGGGCCATGGAATTTTTCATCCAGCAGATCGTTAACGGCGTCCTCTTGGGCTCCACGTACGCCCTCATCGCCCTCGGCTTCACGCTGGTCTTCGGCATCCTGAACGTGCTGAACCTCGCCCAGGCGGAGATGGTCACGTGGGGCGCTTACGCGGCCTACTTCCTCAGTCTCTACCTGGGCTTCTCCTTTCCCGCCGCCCTCGTCGGCGCCATCCTCTTTGCGGGGTGTCTCGGCATCCTGGTCGAGCGGCTCGCCATCCGTCCCGTCAGCAACCCGTTCAAAGAGGCCGAGCACCTCTCCCCCCTCATCGCCACCATCGGAGTCGGCATAGCGCTCCAGAACCTCGCGATCCGCGTCTTCGAGCCCAAGGGGACTCCCTTCCCGCTCGCCTTTTCCGGCGCCGCCCTCGACCTCGGCCGCATCCACATCGCCGGCGGCAAGCTCTCGGCGTTCGCCATCTCCATCATCGTCATGGGCCTGCTCATGGTCATCCTCTACAGGACGAGCCTGGGCAAGAAGATCCGCGCGACGGCCGAAGACCCCCAGGCGGCCATCTTCCTGGGCGTCAACGTCTACTCGATCTTCACGATCGTGATGTTCATCTCCAGCGCCCTGGGCGGGATCGGCGGCGTCCTGACGGCGTCCATCTACGGCATCATCAGCCCATTCATGGGCGCCAGCCTGGGCCTGAAGGGGCTCGTCGTCATGATCATCGGGGGCGTCTCGAGCCTGAGCGGCGCCGTCGTCGGGGGGATCCTGCTCGGAATCGCCGAGGCCCTCATCATCGGCTACATCAGCTCCGCCTACGTGGACGCGGTGGTGTTCGGGGTGCTGACCCTCATGCTCATCGCCCGGCCCCAGGGGCTCCTGCCCTCGTTCAAGTGAAGCACCGGAGGATCGACCAGCAATGATCAGCGGCTACTGGATCGAGCTGCTCTCGGGGGCCACGATCTCGGCGATGGCCTCCCTCGGCCTCTACGTGCAGATGTCCACGGGGCAGATGAACGTCGCCCAGGCCGCGTTCCTGGGGATGGGCGGCTACGCCGCCGCCATCCTGACCCTGAAGCTCGGGCTGCCCTTCCCCGTGGCCCTGGTCGCCGGCGCCGCCCTCGCGGCGGTCGTCGGCCTCCTGTTCGCCACCGTGGTCCTGCGGCTCAGCCACTGGTGGTATGCCATCGCCAGCCTGGCCTTCGGCGAGGCCATGGTGTCGATCGCCTCCAACCTCGACTACACCGGGGGGATCCTGGGGCTGATGGGGATCCCGTCGCACACCACGTTCGCGCTCCTGCTCTCCGTCCTGATCCTGCTTCTCCTCTTCTTCGTCGGCCTCGAGCGCTCCCGCTTCACGCTCGGCATGAAGGCCATCCGGGCCGACGAGACGGCCTCGATGGCGAGCGGCGTCAACGCCCGGGCGATCCGCGTCGCCGCCTTCGGCCTCGGCGCCTTCATCGCGGGGCTGGCGGGGGGCCTGCACGTCCACCTCCTCACCGTCATCACCCCCACCGACCTCGGCTTCCACATCTCGCTCAACTATTTCGTGAACGTGGCGGTCGGCGGCACCCGCCACTTCTGGGGGACGCTCGTCGCGAGCTACGCCCTCTTCATCCTCCCCGAGCTCCTCAGGTTCTCGGCCACCGACCGCTTCATCCTCTTCGGCATCCTGCTCGTGCTCATCATGATCTTCCTGCCCCAGGGCCTGACCTCCCGCCGGCTGGCCTTCCGCCACCGGCCCGGCTAGGCGCCGGCCCGAGGCGCCCGGTGGCTTTCCGCAACCCGCACAGAAAGGAGAACGGCCCATGAAACAGGAAGAGTACGCCGGACGGAAGCTCCTCTTCTACCCGGGCGCGAACCTCAGCCAGCGGGAAAAGGAGCGGATGGACAACTACGAGATCAAGATCGAGGAGCTCACCGCCGACCACGTCATCTACAGCATGAGCCGCCAGGTCGAGAACAACTTCCAGGTCTTCTACAAGGTGGCCGAGGAGATCGTGGGGGAGGAGAAGGCCCTCCAGATCGCCAAGGAGATCGGCCGCCGGTACGGCGGCACCGGCTACGCCAAGCTGCTGAAGGCCTACGGGATGGAGGACCGCGGGAGCCCCAGGATGATGGCCCTCTACCAGGACCTCGTCCACGCCATCCGCGGCCCGAAGCACGCCGCCGCCCTCTTCGCCGAGCACGACGACGAGCGCTGCACCGTCAGGCGCGACCGCTGCATCTACTTCTCCGAGGCCTTCCCCGAGCAGGGCAAGTACACCGGCGCGTTCGAGAGCGGCTGCTTCGAGGGGTACATGAACGCGGACAAGAACCTGGTCCGGGTGGACAACCCGCGCTGCCGCTGGAAGGGCGACAGTACCTGCGAGCAGAGCTGGGTCTACAAGCGCAGCTAGCGTGAAGCTCGGCTTCCAGCTCCTCCACGCGGGTCCGCTCGCCACGGTCCCGAACATGGTCGAGATGGCGCGGCTCGCCGAGCGTCTCGGCTATGACTCGATCGTCGTGACCGACCACGTCGTGATTCCCCGCCGCATCGAGTCCCGATACCCCTACAATGCCACCGGCCGGGCCCTCATCGCGCCCGACGCCGACTACTTCGAGCCTCTGTCCCTCCTTTGCTACCTCGCGGGCCTGACGACGCGCATCCGGCTCGGCACCAGCGTCCTGGTCCTGCCGTACCGGAACCCCGTCCTGACGGCCAAGGCGCTGGCGACGCTGGACCTGCTGTCCGGCGGGCGCCTGTTCGTCGGCATCGGGGCGGGGTGGCTGGCCGAGGAGTTCCACGCGCTCGCCGCCCCGCCGTTCGCCGACCGCGGACGGGTCACCGACGAGTGGATCGAGATTCTCCTGAAGCTGTGGACCGAGGATCGCCCGACGTTCGAAGGCCGATTCTACCGCTTCGAGGAGATCGCCTGCTTTCCCCGGCCGGCGCAGAAACCCCACCCGCCCCTCTTCGTGGGGGGCAACAGCCGGCCGGCGATCCGCCGCGCCGCCAAGTACGGTCAGAGCTGGCACGCCTTCCGGCTTCCCGCGGCGGATCTCCGGCCGCTCCTGGCGGACCTCCGCGACCAGCTCCGGATCCACGGCCGGCCCCCGGACGCCTGCGGGTTGAGCGTGCGCTACGGCATCCGCGTGGTGGGGCCGCGCGGGGACGCGGCCCGGCGCCCCGGGGAAGAGCCGGGACGGGTCTTCGTCGGCGCGGCCGCCCGGGTGGCGGAGCAGCTCCAGCCCCTCCTGGACCTCGGGCCCACCGACGTCATCCTCGACTGCCGGACCGGCTCGTTCGCGGAGGTGCTGGAAACGATGGAACGCCTGGCGACCGAGGTCTGGCCGAAGCTCGAATAGCCGCGGAGAATTGATCTGTACAGACGACAATGTCGGACTGTCCGTACGGAGAATCGCCCTTGGTGAAAAAGCTTACCAAGACGGGCAACCGCCTGGCGCTCGTGCTGGACAAGCCCATCCTCGATCGCGCCAAGATCGACGCCGATACTCCGCTCGAGGTCTCGACGTGCGGCGACGTCATCGTGATCTCTCCCGTCCGTGACAGGCGGCGGACCGAGCGTAGATGGCAAGAAGGAAAGCCAGCTCTGCATCCTCACCGAAGCCGGCGAGCTGATCGAACGCCGGGT
>ERZ1292640.1609-Hain-H43-02um-R1-1609-length-18534-cov-41_pt1 | contig 18534 bp, 16 predicted proteins | sample MGYA00564404_ERZ1292640 | MGnify/ENA primary metagenome ERZ1292640 (study PRJEB36523, sample SAMEA6512636) | groundwater metagenome | collected 2019-01-08 | study: AquaDiva: Metagenomics assemblies of 32 groundwater samples
TTAACTTTCCCTCATAAGCAGGGGGGTAACGATCTATGGTATCATTCCCAAAATTCGCATAATTCCAAGATTAGGCAAAATCAATATTTGTGATATAATAGAAATGGCTTTGGAAGAAGTTAAGGCGCCGGGGAATATAAAGGAACGGGAAAATGCCTCATAAAACAAAAGTTTTAATTGTTAAGGAAGTATTTAAAAAAAGGCGCGAAGAAAGGTAAAAAATGGAAGTGAGAGTCCGAACAGTTCTTTTGATGTCTCCGGATGTTGTTTATAGCCGCCAGTTCAAGAAGTTTTTGGAAGAGGCAGAGAAAGAATGTGGGCAGAGGTTCGCGTTAGAGCACAAAGAAGAATTTTCTCTTGGCATGGAGCGCTTGGCTAAACCGGGGATTGACATGGTTATTTTAGACCTTTCATTTCCCGCGTTCTTCGGATTAGAACCTTTGTCCCGGCTGTACGCTAAAGTAAGAAATATTCCGATCATTGTTCTTCTTGATAAAGATAAGAGCTCATTTATAGAAGGAGCGCTTTATAATGGGGCTGTAGAATGCCTCTTAAAAAATGAGCTTAATTTTGATCTCGTTGTTCACTCTATAGACTTTGGTTTTAGGCAATTCCAGTTATATACGCAATTAATTCACGCCAAAGAAAAAATAGAGATTAAGGAAGCGCAATTTCGCGAGGTAAAGGTAAAGTTAACTATGGAGGGTTAAGAATGAGTAAAAAGATTTTATTGGTAGATGACGAAGAGGATTTGGTAAAAATGGTAGTTTTGCGTTTAAAGAGCGCGGGGTATTCAGTGGTTAGCGCTTATGACGGCCAGGATGCGTTAGATAAAGCATATAAGGAAATGCCCGATTTGATAATGTTAGACTTATTGCTTCCTAAGATGAGTGGGTATGAGGTTTGCGACAGGATTAAGAATGGCTCGCACTGTTTAAAAATTCCTATAATTATGTTTACCGCTTGCACTCAAGAGTATGATGAGAAACTCGGGTATAAATGCGGCGCTGATGCCTATGTTGTTAAACCTTTTGAGCCGGTTGATTTGCTTGCTAAAATAAAGGAATTACTCGGGGAATAATCTGGAGGTTGTCAAAATTAAAATGAAGAGTAGGGGCGCTATCAGTTTTTATATTTGAGGAGGCTCTAAGGATGGGCGGGTTGTTGGTTTTGGTTGGCGTGGTAATTGGGGCATTGGCGGCATGGTTAATAGCGAAATTTAAATTCGCGAGTGTGTCGGTTATTTCGCGAAAGGATTTAGAAGAAAAGTATGTGTTGAAAGAGCTATATGCAAAATTAGAAGATGATATTTTGGGCTCTCGCTTAGAGGCAAGAGAAAAGGACAGCCTCGTATTAAATTTAACCAAAGAATTAGCTTCTAATGGGCAGATTATAAGCAATTTAAATGAGAAGCTCGAAACTAATAAAAAAGATATAGAATCCTTGCAAGATAAATTCAGGCAAGAATTTGAGAATCTTGCCAGCCGGCTCCTTGAAGAAAAGAGCGGCAAGTTTTTAGAGTTAAACAAAACTAATATGGACGCGATATTGAGTCCATTAAAAGAGAAGATTGAGGATTTTAAGAAAAAAGTTGAGTATACCTATACTGAAGAGATACGGGATATAACGTCTCTTAAGTCCGAGATAAAGCATTTGGCAGAGTTGAATCAACAGGTAAGCGATGACGCGAATAAGCTGGCTAACGCCCTAAAGGGAGAATCAAAAACGCAGGGAAATTGGGGGGAGGCGCAGTTAGAGGTTATTTTAGAAAAATCTGGTCTGATAAAAAATACGCATTTCAGGAAACAAGAAACCTTAGAAGACGAAGAAGGGCAGAAGAGGCCGGATTATATAATAAATTTGCCCGAGAATAAACATCTGATTATTGACTCCAAGGTTTCTTTGGCGGCGTATGAAAGATACTTTAACTCTGACAATTTTGATGAGCGCAAGCAGTATTTGAATGAACATCTGGCGAGCATAACAAATCATATAAAAGACCTAAGTAGTAAAAACTATCAGAATTTGTATCAGATTAATCCTCCTGATTATGTTTTAATGTTTATCCCTATTGAAACAGCTTTCACATTGATAATTAAAGAGAATCCTGCTATCTTTGATATCGCGTTGGATAGAAATGTAGTTTTAATAACTATCTCTACGCTTTTGGCTTGCTTGCGCACAGTTTCTTATATATGGCGGCAGGAAAATCAGAAAAAAAATGTGCTTGAAATAGCCAGGCAAAGCGGCGCCCTTTATGATAAATTTACCGATTTTATAAATGACCTTGTTACTGTAGGCAAGAAAATAGAAGACGCTAAAGAAAGCCATAATAGCGCGATGAATAAGCTTTTTGATTCAAAGAAAAAAGGCGATACGCTTATAGGCAGGGTTCAAAATTTAAAAGAGCTCGGCGCGAAAACAACAAAAGCGCTCCCTCAAGAGATGTTGGACAAGATAGATGCGGAATAAGGGTAAAAGAGGAAGTTGTTAATTTCAGGCAAATATGAAAAAGGGAGGGGAAAAATGTTGAAGAAGATTTTGGTTATTTTGTTTTTTGTTGTTTTTATTAATAATGTTAACCAAGGAGCGTATGCTATGAATGAGACGATTGTGGTTTTGGAGACAAGCAAGGGGAAGATAGAGCTTAAACTTATGCCTGATGTCGCGCCTAAGGCGTGCGAGAATTTCGTAAAGTTGGTTGAGAAAGGTTATTATAACGGTATAATATTTCACAGGGTGATAAAACAATTTATGATTCAGGGAGGAGACCCTACCGGAACAGGCAGAGGAGGAGCGTCTATTTGGGGAAAGCCTTTTGAAGATGAGGTTAGTCCGGATGTTGGGTTTGATAAGCAGGGTATTTTAGCCATGGCTAATGCCGGGCCGAATACAAACGGAAGTCAGTTTTTTATTACTACTGCCAATACGCCATGGCTTAATATGCGCCATACCATATTCGGAGAAGTTATTTCTGGTTATGATGTAGTAACAAAAATAGAAAATGCGGTTGTGGACGCGTCCAGTAAACCTCTTACGGAGCAAAAAATTATAAAGGCGTATTTAATCAAAACTGCGCAATAAAAACGGCATTCGCCGGCAAATAAGGGGGGCGCATCAAAGATATGTGTAGAAACGCCCCAATGGGGCGTTTCTACTAGAAATTCTCTTAGTAAAAATATGAAGCGCGCTAGGCTCGTACTGATTACGGTTTTTATATTTTTCTTAGCGCTAGTAATGTTTCTAAAACCCTTGATTATATTTATAGCTAAGAGCCAGGTAGAAAAGCTATTGCCTGGAAGCAGTGTTATTATCAAAGACTGCAGTGTTAATTTCTTCCGACAAGTTTCCTTTTCAGATGTTCATGTTAGTAAAAAACCCGGGTATGATTTTAAGATAAAACAATTTCAGGTCTATTTTAGCCCTGCTTCAATTTTTAAAGGGCTGAAGAAGGGAAATCTTTGGGAATTAATAGAATCTTGCCAGATTAGCGTAGATTCTTTAGAGGTGAATCAAGTGAGGCTGGAGTCAGGCTATTTAAAAGTAACTCAGGGCTATGATGACGGGGTAATCAAAATCAAAGAGGTAAAAGCCGGGAAATTAAATATAAAAGATATCCGGGGAAAAGTCGGGCTTAAAAATGAATATTTGCTCTTAGATTCTTTATCCGCAGAGCTTTTAGACGGGCATCTTGAAGGTGATAGCCGTATTAAGCTCGCTGGATCTATTACTTATGAGGCGAAACTTAACTTCGTTGATCTGTGCGCGGATACTTTTATAAAAGATTTTGAGTTTAACGAGAAGGTTGAGGTTAGCGGAAAAGTAAGCGGTTTCTTGAAATTGCAGGGACAATTGCAAGAAGTAGTTATCTTGGATGGAAAACTTTCCACCGGCAAAGACGGAGGAATATTAACCATTAAAGACACCCGGTTTCTGGAAAACTTGGCTCGCGGTTCTGGGCAGGCTACGGATTTAGTAGCAGAAAGTTTTAAGAATTATCGCTATAATACTGGCATAGCTACTATATCGCTAGAGGATAATAATAATATTATTTTTCTTATTAATCTCGATGGCAGCGCGGGTAAGCGGAGTTTGAATATCACTTTGCGCGATTTTAACCTAAGGAGGATGCAATGAAGAAGATTATGATTTTTGTAGTGATCGTTGCGGCAATTGGATTTGGCTGCGCGCGGGTAAATGTCGGAGGTTCTAAAGAACCGATCAAGGTGGACATTGCTATGCGCTTGGATATTTATCAGCATGTGCAAAAAGACATTGATTCCATAGAAAATATTGTTGCCGGAGATAAAACAAAGCCGATGAAGAAAGCAGATAACCATAGCTTTTTGAATTGCCTGTTACAGAGTGCCTATGCCCAAGAAAGTTTGAGTCCGGACGTAGAAGAAGTAGCTTTGCGCCGTAAAGATCGGCGTGATACTTTATCTATTTGGGAAGCTAAGGCTGTGGTGGGAGAGAATAAGGCGGGGTTGGTGGAAATCAGGAATGCTGTGCTTGCTGACAATTCGGTTGATGAGTTGGTTAAAGTTGAGAACGCTGACCGGATGCTTATTTATCGCTCTTTGGCTCAGAAATACGGAGAGACTTTGGAGCAGATTCAGAAAGTCTATGCTGAAAAGTTGGCTAATCAGGCTCCCAGTGGAACTCCAATTGAGGTTTTAATCGGCTCTACTAATTCGTATGAATGGAAAATAAAATAAGCGCGCCAAAGTAGAGACGTAACATGTAGAGACGCAAAATTTTGCGTCTCTACGAAATGTTATATTCCCGCAAAAATTCTTCTCTAAATACAAATGGATCCTCGTATAAATCAATTTCCGCATGTTGTGATTGTTGAGGCTTCTGCCGGGTCGGGCAAAACTTATGCCCTTGCCAATAGATATATTCAACTTCTTTTAGATTCTAAGCTAACAGAAGGAGCCCCTGTTAGTTTAGAGACAATTCTTGCCATAACCTTTACAAATAAAGCGGCGATAGAAATGAAGGAAAGGATTTTAGAATTTTTAAAGAAAATCGCCCTTGGTAAGTTTCAGGGTTATGAAGAGAACCCTGCGAGTGAGAGGGCCCATTTGGTAATGGATTCTCTGGTAAGAAATTACAACTATTTTCAGGTCCAGACCATTGATAGCTTTATTAACGCGATTCTTTCCGGCTGTGCCTTTAAATTAGGCCTTAGCGCCGGATTTAAGACCCAAAAGGATTACCACGATTATTTAAGTTTTAGCCTTGATAAACTTATAGATCAGGCCAATTCTGAAGAAGCAATCAAAAAACTTTTCCATGAATTTATAACGCAATATTTGCATTTAGAGAATAAGAGCGCCTGGTTTCCCAAGAAAGATATTTTAGTTTTAGTAACTACCTTATTTACAAAAAGTAATAAAAATGCCGGTCAATTCGCGCGTAACGAGATGGACGCTGCAGAGTTAGTATCTTGTAGAAAAGAGATTTTAAGGCTTATGCGGGAACTGCATAATAATTTACCTTCCGGCGCGTATGTGGGCCTTGTTGATAATCTTTCAGCTGTTCTCGGAGGAAATAAAGAGAGTTTTGATATTGAAAAACTCTCAGATTATTTTAAAAGAGAGCTTTTTCCCGCGAAAAAGGGCTGTTTTGTATCGGATGAAACGCAAGGGCTTTGGGAGAAAATCAGGGAACACTTAAGCCAGCTTTGCGAAATAGAGTCGGCTTTAATGCTTAATTGCTATGTGGATATCTTTAATTATGTTTTAAGGAATTTAGAGGATGTGTCTAAAAAGGCAGACATCCTTTTCCTGGAGTCATTGAATAAAGAGGCGGCGAAACTTTTTGACGAAGGCTCTCTTGATTTGCCGGAGCTTTATTACCGTCTGGCCGCGCGCTTTAGGCATTTTCTTATTGATGAGTTTCAGGATACAAGCGCCTTACAGTGGAGCAATCTTTACAGTATGATTATGGAGGCCCTTTCAACGGGAGGATCGTTTTTTTACGTCGGAGACAGGAAGCAGGCGATTTACCGCTTTAGGGGAGGAGAGGTGAGTTTGATTAATTCGGTAAAGGATGCCTTTGGCCAGTATAATCTTATAGAGTGTTCTCTTACTAATAATTACCGCAGTCAGAAAGAAATTGTAGAATTTAATAATAAGGTATTTTCGCGAGAGAATCTTTTAAGGTTATTGGATCAGAAAGAAACAGACAAAAGAGGCGTAGAGCTTTCTTCCGATGATGTTAATGCTGTAGTTGATATTTTTAAAGGCTCTCAACAGGCCTTTTGTATTGATAAAGACGAGGGGTCTGTAAAAGTTGAATTTATAGATCATAAGATAAAGGATGAAAGAGATAGAGCGGTAAAAGAAAAATTGCTTTTACTTCTTAGCGATTTAACTAAAAGGTTTTCTTTTGGCGATATTGCTATTCTCTGCCGTAAAAATAACGATACGCAGTTAGTAACTGGCTGGCTCTTAGAGAATGGTATTCCTGCTGAATCAGAGACAACGTTAGATATAAGAGAAAACGCCTACATAAAAGAGTTGGTCTCGTTTCTTAAATTCCTAAGTTCGCCCATTGATAATCTTTCTTTTGCTTCTTTTATTCTGGGTGAGATTTTTTCTAAAGCCACCGGTATGGGTAGTTGTGAAATCCGGGATTTTCTTTTTCGGTTTAATAACAGATTGTTTCGTTCGTCGGAGAAAGATTGCCACGGCCTCCTTCGGAGGCCTCGCAATGACACGGAAGCGGGGTTGCGACATAACCCGAATGACGGGGTTCTTAGCGGTAATTATTTATACCGCCAGTTCCGTCAGGAATTTCCTGAAGTTTGGGATAATTTTATTGATGAGTTTTTTAAAAGCGCTGGTTTCATTCCGCTTTATGAGCTTCTGATAAGCATCTTAAGTAAGTTTAATGTTGTAAAGGATTTTCCAAATTGTCAGGGATTCTTTATGAGGCTGTTGGAATTAATTAAAGAGCAGGAGGAGGAGCATTTTAATATTTCCTCATTTCTGGAATTTTTTGAGGACGCGAGCCCAGGTGAGTTATATGTAAATGTTACGGCTTGTGAAGCTGTCAGGTTGTTGACTATCCATAAATCTAAGGGTCTTGAATTTAGGGTGGTAATTATTCCGTTTTTGGAGATGGATGTAAAGATAGAGCCAGAGGTGGTTATGCCTGAGGAGTCTTCCGGATTATTGAGGCTTGCATATATAAAAAAGAGTTACGCGAAATATTCTAGCGCTATCGCGGAAATAAGGAAGGAAGAATACCTAAAATCTTTTATTGATGAATTAAACAATGTTTATGTCGCTTTAACTAGAGCGGAAGATGAGCTTTATGTGTTTGTTTCTCCCAGGGCGGGAACGAATTTTAATCTGGCCAGCATACTTTTGGGCGGGGTCGACTTCGTTCGGAATGACAAAATTGGAATTACGACACAGCCCTCGCGCGTTGTCCCCGCGTCAGAGAAACATAAAAAAAATCTTGCCTTAAAGATAAGCCCTTCAGAATACCGCAATTGGATTGATTTTCTAAAAGAGGAATTTATTGACCAGAGCATGCTCAAGGAAAGGACAAAAATCCTAAATGGCGAGGTCTTGCATTATATTCTTTCTTTTATTGGCAATCTTTATCAGCTTGACTCGGCCAGTTTAATTAAGAATGCTTTAGAAAAAGCGCGTTTAGAGTTTCCTTTAATTTTTGATTTTGATGAATTTGAGCTAACCGTTAATAAATTGTTGCAAAAAAAAGAACTTAAGAGATTTTTTGAAGTTGGTCAAGCTTTGGTTTTCCTGGAAAAAGAAATAGTAAGTTCCTCTGGTAACACAAAAAGAATAGACCGGCTCGTTGTCAGCTCCAAAGAAGTATGGGTTATTGATTATAAAAGCGCCCCTGATGAGGCCGCGAATTATAAAGAGCAGGTTAGAGAATATATGGAAATAATGAAAGAGATTTATCCTGAGAAAAAAATAAGAGGGTTTTTGATATATCTGGATGATTTGAGTAGTGAGGAGATTGGCGGGCTTGATAAATCGTAACAGTTTGCGCACTTAGAGATACCTGTCGGTGTCATTGAGATTGTGGCGTAATAAGCATTTTTTGGTTTTGTCATCCCCGAATGTTTTAATCGGGGATTCAGGGTTTCTCGTTATGGATTCCCGCTTTCGCGGGAATGACATAGCTGTTTGGCATATGTCGTAGTGGACAGGCATGCCTGTCCCTTTGGGCGAGCAAGCTCGCCCCTACGGGTCGTTACGTAGTCCCTATGAATCTCCGCGTAGGGGTGGGCTTGCCCACCCTGAGTTAAAGATATCCCTTAATCTTAAACACGAAAGAACCTAAATCAATATGGAAAGAGTAATTACTTATAATTTAACTGATAATTTTATTGAGAAGATCGCTTCTTTTGCCGATGAGAATTTTATAAAGCAGGGTTGTGATTTATCGCGCCTAGCTTTTGTTTTTGGCGGAAAGCGCCCCGCGTTATTTTTAAAGAAGGAACTTTCTAAAAAAATTAAACAGGGATTTTTCTCGCCCCGGTTTTTTTCTATTGATGAGTTTGTTGAATATGCCCTCGCAAAAAAAATGGCGTATACAAAAATCTCTGATTTAGACGCGAAGTATCTTGTTTATAATTTAGCTAAAAAAAATGCCCCAGGTATTCTTGAGAATAAAGAAGATTTCTCTAAATTTCTTCCCTGGGCAAAAGAGATCTTGTCATTTATTGAGCAGTTAGATATTGAGGATATAAAGCTCGAGTCCTTAGAAAATATTCGGCTTAAGGCAAGGATAGGTTACGATGTTCCCGGGAATATCAACGCTCTATTAGAAATGATAATTGCTTTAAGGCAGGCGTATCAGGCCGCGTTAAAAGAAAAAAATAATTTTTCGCGCGGCCTTATTTATTCAAAGGCAAAAGAATTTATTGGAGAAATAGATTTCAGCGAATTTGACCGGATTATTTTCTGCGGTTTTTTTTATTTGCATAAAACCGAAGAGAAGATTATAAAACAACTCTACGATACGCAAAAAGCCATACTTATATTTCAGGGGGATTCTAAGGATTATAGCGTCTTGGAGAAATTAAGTAAAAGTTTTTCCGTTTCTATAAGCCCGTTAAATAAAGAAGAGCCTTCATTTAATCTTTCGTTTCAAACTGGTTTTGACGTACATTCAGAGGCAGGATTAGTAAGGGAGAGTTTGAAAGGAATAACAAAGCTGGATAAAACAGTGGTAGTTCTTCCTGTTCCTGAAAATGTTATTCCTTTGCTCGCGGAAGTTTCATCCTTTATAGATAACTTTAATGTATCAATGGGGTATCCTTTGAAGAGGAGCTCTTTATATTCGCTTTTTGAATCTTTATTCAAGGCGCAAAGTTCTAAAAAGGAAGAGGCCTATTATGCTAAGGATTATCTTAATGTCTTAAGCCACCCTTTGGTTAAAAACCTAAAATTTGATGATATAGAACCCTCGGTAGTCAGCGTATTGGCGCATAAGATTGAAGAGCTTCTTAGGGGGGTAGAGAAAACACCTCTTGGTGGAAGCCTTTTTATTAGATTATCGGAAATTGAAAGCTCGAAAGATTTGTGTGAGTTTAGCCTGACAGCGATGAAAGGTATGGGCATAGAAATTACTTATGATGAAATAAAGAGCAACCTGAAACAATTGCATCAACTTTTATTTAAAAGCTGGGAAGACGTAACTAATTTCCTGGATTTTTCTTGTTCCTTAGAGGTCTTTCTTAAATTCATGGTAGAAAGAAGCCTTATAGCCAATTTCCCTTTAAATTTAAAAATGGCTCAAAGGCTTTTCGCGATTAAAGACGAGCTATCTATTCTTTCGTTTAATAAAGAATTATTCCCTAAAGAAGATATTTTTAAAATTTTTAAGAATAGATTAGAGAATGAAATGATTTCTTTTTCCGGTTCGCCTTTAAAGGAGTTGCAAATTTTGGGTTTATTTGAAACGCGTTCTTTAAATTTTGAAAATGTTATTATTATGGATGTAAATGAAGCGGCGCTGCCTGCCTTAAAAATTCAGGAGCCGCTTATTCCCAGGGAAGTTATGATTAGCTTAGGCCTAAACCGCCTTGAGAAGGAAGAGGAGATCCAGCGTTATCAGTTCAGGCGGCTTATCGGCGGGGCAAAAGACGTGCTTCTTATTTATCAAAAGAGAGACGATAAGGAAAAAAGCAGGTTTATTGAAGAGTTAATCTGGGAAAAACAGAAGATGCTTAAAAGTTTGGATGTTCCCTCTGCGTCTCAGGCGAGTTTTAGGGTTGAGATTCTACCTAAAAGATTAGAGATAAAGAAAAATGCTCAAGTGATAAAATTTTTAAAAGAACGCGCGTATTCTGCATCCAGCGTTAATATTTATATGAAATGCCCTTTAAGATTTTATTATCAGTATGTTCTGGGGCTTACGGAAAAAGAAGACTTGCTTGAAGAGGCCCAAGAGGTGGACATAGGAACCTTTATACATGAATTATTGAAGGAGGCATTTCTTGAATTTATCCAGAAAAAACCCGTTATTAATGAGAAATTTAGGAAAGAGTTTTTTGCCCTGTTAGACAAAAAGTTTAGCGATGAATTTCAAAGAAGGATGAAATCAGACGCTTTTCTGGTTAAGGAGATACTTGATTTTAGAATGGAGAAATTCTTAGATAATGAGTTTAGGAGGGACATAAAAAAACTCATTTGTATTGAGGAGGAGTTTAGTGGCAGGATAGCGCTTGCCTGTGGAGAATTTAAATTTAAGGCAGTGATAGACAGGATTGATGAGCTTTTTGATAACAGCCTTTTAATCCTTGATTATAAAACCGGTTCTACCGATATTATGCCATTAAGTATAGACAGGATAGAAAGCGCCGGGTTTACAAGAGACGCCCTTAAAAATACGATTAAATCTTTTCAACTTCCGATTTATCTTTATTTTGTTACTAACCAACCCTGTCAACCTACGCGGTTGACCCTGTCAACCTACGCGGTTGACAGGGTAAATGCCGCGCTGTATTCTATTAGGGATACGCGGGAGAATTTTGGCTTAAAGATGCTTCTGTCGGACGAGGATATTTTCAGGAAGGATAAGGTTATTTGTGTTTATTTAGATGCCTTAAACGCGATTATGCTTGAGATAATTAATCCCGCGATTCCTTTTGCCGCTGATGAAGATGATCCGCGGGCCTGCCAGTATTGCCCGTTTTTTTATTTATGTAGGTAGGGTAAAAATTAAATATCTTTTTAAAATAATTTTTGGTATAATTAAACAAAATCAATAGGAGGGAATATGGACGATATAGAGAAGGCGCCGGTATTGGTAGCTGATGAGGCTACGCATATAAAAGATCATGAGAAATTACCTATTCATGCGCCGATAATAGTACTGCGTTACCGGACTATCAAAAAAAACAATTCCTTAGGATGGTGGTCAGCGGTCGTATTATTGGAAGATCACGGGAAAAAACAGGTTTGTTTTTATCGCTGGAAAAAAAATAAGGGTGAGTGGAAACGCGATAAGAAACTTCCTTTTAAAACGCCTGCTGAATGGGCGGCGATTAAAGAAGCGGTGGAATCGTTTATGCCGGAACTTGAAGAAAAATTGCAACCGTTACCTTTATAAAATTATGTCATATCAAGTTTTTGCTCTTAAGTGGCGGCCGCGGGATTTTGATGAGGTTGTTGGGCAGGGGCCGGTTATAACCGCGTTAAAAAACGCTTTAGAAAAAGATAAGCTTGCGCATGCCTATTTATTTGCCGGGCCGCGGGGCGTAGGTAAAACCTCTACTGCCAGGATTTTGGCTAAGACGCTTAATTGTAAGGATGGCTCTATCCTGAAGCCTTGCCAGAAATGCGCCTCCTGTATTGAGATATCAAAAGGCTGTTCACTTGATGTTATCGAAATAGACGGCGCGTCTAATCGCGGTATAGATGAGATTAGGACTTTGCGCGAAAATGTAAAATTCGCGCCTGTCCAGGGAAAATTTAAGGTTTATATAATTGATGAGGTACATCAGATTACCCCCGATGGTTTTAATGCCTTGCTTAAGACTTTGGAGGAGCCGCCGCCGTATGTAAAATTCATTTTTGCTACTACTCATCCTCATAAAATAATTCCGACAATTTTATCCCGTTGTCAGCGTTTGGATTTTCGGCGAATTTCGTTAACGGAGCTTATTAAACAGCTTGAGTATGTTGTTAAGGAAGAAAAGATCGCGATAGATAAAGAGGTTTTATCTGTTATCGCGAAATCTAGCGACGGTTCATTAAGGGACGCGGAATCGGTTTTGGATCAGTTGGCTTCTTTTTCCGAAGGTAAAATTTCTTTGAGCGAGGTTGTTTCTTTATTGGGCACCATAGAGCAGGAGGCGCTATTTGGAATAACGGATAAGCTTATTCAAAAGGATGTTTTAGCTGTTTTGGGGCTGTTGAATAACATTATTGATGAAGGAAAGGATATCAGCGTATTTTTATCAAGCCTGATTGAGCATTTTCGTAATCTGATGATTGCTAAGGCGACTAAAGCGGACGCGAAGTTGATAGATTTGCCCGAGGATACTTGCGTAAAGTTATTAAAACAAAGCCAGGCTTTTAGCATGGAAGAGATACTTAACGCGTTTAATATTTTGGTTAATACGCAGGAGATGTCAAAAAGAATGTCCTCTTTGCGTATTCCTTTGGAGGTAAGTTTAGTTAGGTTGGCGCATGGCAAAAAAGAAATTCTGGCGCCGGCGCCGGCGTCGGCTCTGGCGTCGGTTCAGAAGCATGCTCCATTAATTAAGGAGCTGGTTAAGGAATCAATTAAAGAGCCGGTTAAAGAGTTGGTTAAGGAGCCGGTTAAGGAGATAGTTAAAGAGCCGATCAAAGAGCCGGTTAAAGAGCCGGTTAAAGAGCCGGTTAAAGAAGAGATTATTCCTTTTGAAGAAGAAAAAGTAGAAAAGATGGAGTTTGCGCCTGCGCCTTGCGCGGTTTCTTTAGACAATATAAAGGACGGCTGGCAGAGTATAATTGATAATTTAAGCAAGATAAAAATGTCTATCGCTACATATTTAAATGAAGGCTCTCCTATAAGCTTAGAGGCAAACATATTGGTTATAGCTTTTCCTAAAAGTTTCTCTCTTCATAAGGAAGTATTGGAAGAAAATAATAATCGGGTAATTATTGAAAAGAGTATATTTGAGTTGTTTAGTGTTAATTTAAGGGTAAATTTTATTCTTTCGCGGGAAGTCAAAGGGAAAGAAGATAGCCAGAAGCATCCTTTTGTTAAATCCGCGTTAGATATGTTTGGCGGGAGGGTGATTAATAGCGTATAGCGAATAAAGGGAATAAGGGATAAAGGGGGCAGGGCAGAGTTAAAGAAGAGATTCTAAAGCTAAAAGATGAGCAGGAAAACAGAAATGCCCCCTTTCTTTTTCCTTAAATGACATTTGTGCTGAGTGTATTGACATTTAGCACAAACTAACGTATACTTATTTTATGGGAAATATTTATTGGGATCTAGCTAAAAATCGAAAGTTAAAAACTGAACGGGATATTTCGTTTGAAGAGATACTGGTTTGTATTGAAAATCAGCAGGTATTGGCTATTATTCAAAATCCTAGTAAAAAATACAAAGGCCAGAGAGTTTTTGTTGTGGAGTTAAACAATTACGTTTATTATGTTCCATTTGTTAAGGCGGGGGATGATTTGTTTCTTAAAACTATTATTCCCAGCCGTAAATTGACCAAGGAATATTTGAGAGAAGGAGGCGGTTAAGATGCGTAATTATCAACCTGATAAAGGAGAACAGGAGTTAGCATTATCTATTGAAAGAGGAGAGTGGAAACCAGTTAAAAATATGGCGGCTGAGATCAAGAAATATGCTGAGTATGCCAAAAATACTTTGAAAAAAGATCAGAGGATTAGTATTCGTATGTCCAAGCAGGACTTCATTGGCATTCAAAGCAAAGCCATAGATGAAGGCATTCTATATCAAACATTGATTGCAAGCATAGTGCATAAGTATATAAACGGTAAATTAGTGCCCCAGAAATAAGAAAATAGGCCGCAAAAGAATTTTAGGTAGATTTTTCAACTCCAAGCTTTGTGGCGCAGGCCATAATGGCTTGGGTTTTTTAATGAGCGCGCAACTTATATTCTCTCTTAACAGGGTTAAATCCTTTAATTAATGAAATATGCCGCATTATACGGATTCGATAGAAAAACTTATAAATAGTCTGACAAGGTTTCCGGGCATTGGCAGAAGGAGCGCTGAGCGTATAGTGAATTATATTCTTGGCGCTAGCAGGGCTGAGATAAATATTTTGTCAGAAGCGATTAATAAGGTAAAGGAAGTAATTAGGTTTTGTAAAATTTGCAATAATCTTAGCGAGGAAGATACTTGTAAGATATGTCAGGATAGCCGCCGTCAGAAGGATATAATTTGTGTCGTAGAAAATCCTAGTGATGTTTTGGCAATAGAAAAAGCAGGTTATTTTAATGGCGTCTATCATGTATTATTAGGCTCTATTGCTCCTTTGGAAGGCAAGGGGCCGGGCGATTTAAAGATTGATGGGTTGCTTCAGAGGATAAAACAGGACAACACCCAGGAAATAATTATTGCCACCGACGCGGATACAGAAGGAGAAATCACTGCTTTGTACCTTGCTGAACTGCTTAAGCCAAGAGGTGTAAAGTTGATGCGTTTGGGTATAGGTATTCCTATGGGTTCTAATTTAGAATACGCGGACGCCACAACTTTATCTAAGGCCCTTGAATCCCGCCGGCCAATTTAATTAGTTTTCACTAAAAAGCGAAAATTATGATTACGGCGCTCAAATGAAAGATGGCAGAGATTAAAACAGCGTCGAGACTTATCTGTGTAATCTGTATTTTAATCTATGTAAGCCTCATTTAATTAATTGTTATGATATCTATTAATAATTTATCTAAAAATTACGGAAAGAAAGTTCTTTTTGGAAATATTTCCTTGAGCATAAACAGGGGAGAAAAGATAGGGCTTATTGGGCCCAATGGCTCAGGTAAGACTACGCTTTTTTCGTTAATACTTGGGGAAATAGAATCTTCGGCAGGGAGTGTGGCAGTCAATAAAAATATCCATATCGGGTATCTTCCTCAAGAGGCGAGTTTTAAGTCTGGGTCTTCAGTTTTATCTGAGTTGACTGAAGGCGATGAGAGGATTATGCGCCTTAAAGAAGAAAAGGAGGCGCTTGAGGAAAAAAATGAAGCCGGCTCAAAACGATATGGAGATGTTTTGCATAATTTAGAGATGCTGGGATATTTTGAATTGGAACATAAGGCCAAAAAGATTTTAATGGGGCTTGGTTTTAAAGAAGGAGATTTTAACCGGCTTATATCTGAAATGAGCGGCGGCTGGCAGATGCGCGCTTTATTAGGTAAGCTCCTAACCTATCAATACGATATTTTATTGTTGGATGAACCGACGAATTATTTAGACTTAAATGCTGCTTTATGGCTTAAGGATTATCTGGCTGGTATTGATGGGACATTTGTTATGATTTCTCATGATAAGGCTTTCTTAAATGAGGTAACGAACTATACTTTAATTCTTGAGAATGGTTCAATTTTTAAGGTGCACGGTAATTATGAACAGTACGAGAGGATAAAAGAAGAAAAACGCGCTTTTCTTACGAAACAGCTTAAGGAGCAGGAGAAGAAGCGCGAGCAGTTACAGGAATTTTGCGATCGTTTTCACGCGCAACCGAATAAGGCCGCCTCAGTGCGCGCTAAGCGCAGGATTTTAGAGAGGATGGAAGAGGAAGTGATTGTCGTGCCCCAAGATCCTCGTGAGAGTATAAAGAATTTCCGTTTTCCTAGTGTTGCTAGAAGCGGATATAAGGTGATGACGCTGGAAGGAGTAGCTAAATCTTACGGCGAGGTTCCTGTATATAAAGATTTGTGTTTTGAGATAATGCAGGGCGAGAAGGCAGTTTTGGTCGGTGAGAACGGAGCTGGCAAATCTACGCTCTTAAAAATTTTAGCCGGGGTAGTTGATATTAATAGCGGTTCGCGTATTGTCGGCCATAATATAGATGTAGGTTATTTTTCTCAAACGCGTATGGATGTGCTTAGTCCTAATAATACTGTTTTACAGGAAGCGTATTCTGCCGCGCCTGGTTTTATGTCTGAGGAAACTATACGGACAATTCTTGGGGCGTTTCTTTTTACGGGTGATGATTCTGACAAAAAGGTTTCCGTGCTTTCCGGAGGCGAAAAGAGCCGGCTTATTCTGGCCAAGCTTTTGATTAATCCGCCGAATTTTCTTCTCTTGGATGAACCAACTACTCATTTAGATGTAGACGCGGTGGATGCCTTGGTTAAGGCGTTAACAGATTATGAGGGAACGCTTGTTTTTATCAGCCACGATATTTATTTTGTCCGTTCCATAGCAAATATGGTTTTTGAGGTTAAAGACGGTAAGATAAGAAAATTCCTTGATAGTTTTGACTATTATTTAGAAAAAAAGGACCAGAGAGAGGTATCTGTTGAAAAGCTTGGCCAGCGGGACAAATTGGCTCGACAGCCAGAGATATCTATCGCGAAAGAAAAAGCAAAAGAAGAAGAGAGGTTGCGCAAAGAGAAAGAAAATAAACACAAAGCCTCTAATGCCTCTTTACGTAATATGATGAATAAATTGGGGAATGAAAAACAGAAACTTTTTTTAGAAAGTTATGCTAAGGCGCGCGCTTTGTCTAATCCGCATATTTACCGTGATGAGGATACGGCCAGAACATACGGCCGCCGCCTAAAGGAGATTGAGCAGTTAATTTCTGAAATCAATAGCAAGATTAAGGATTTAAAGGCGCAAATTATTTAGTTCTTGATTTTAAAGCAATCTTAAGTTAAAATAATTACTATGGTCAGATTAAGTCCAATTGGACTCAATGCAGGGGGTCGGGTTTATTCGATCCGCAAAAAAGGAGGGATGTAGCGATGAACCTAATTGTATTAACAAGTATTGGGATAGCCGCGATTATTATTATTTATTTCGGTAGGCATGTTTTGGGTGGTTTTTTTGGTTTATACAAAGTAGTTCCCGTGAATGAGGCGCATATTCGTATATTGAAAGATTCAAAGATGACGTTCTCTTCTCGTCAAGGTAAAAGCGCGTATTGGGTAGTTCCTTTTATAACAAAGTTACATAAGTTACCGCTTTGTAATTTAGCCATACCTGTTAATGATATAAAGCTTAATGATAAAAATATGGCTAAGTTTGTTTCTGATATAATGTGTTTCATAAACATAAACAATATAGATTTGGCTGTTGAGCGTTTAATTCTTACTGATACAGAGAAAGAATTAGGTTTTGATTTTGTTAAACTTTCTGAAGATTTGCGGGCGATTATGGAAAGCGTTGGAAGGACGGTTACGACCAAACAGACTATTTTAGATATCTATATGAATAGGTCGTTGTTGGACCATGCAATTACTAAAGAGGTTGAGGTTGTTTTTCCGAAGTGGGGTATTGAACTTGTTGATTTGGAATTGAAAGATATTAAGGATGCTCCTGGAAGCACAATCATCGCTGATATAGAAAGGAAAGTCGCGTCAGAAATCAGGCGAGACGCGGATATAAGAGTTGCCACTACTAATAAAGAAGCGGAACTTATTAAAGCTGAAGCAGAGGAGACTTATCGTAAAAGGCAGATAGAAAAAGATAAACAGATAGGTATGGCGGATCAATTTAAAAATCAAGAAATTGCCACTAAAGAAGCAGAGGCAAATGTTCAGAAGATTGAAGCAATGAGAAAGTTAGAAGTAGGACAAGCTGAAATTGAAAAACAAAAGATGGAACAACTCGCTATGGGGCAGAAGTTAAAATATACCATTGAAGCGGAAGGCCAGGCTAATCAGATACAAAATGTGGGTAAGGCTGAAGCAAATATTATACAGATTAAGAAAGAAGCGGACGCGGCAGGTACGTTGAAATTAGCTGAAGCCTTAAAAGAGTATAATGACGTAGCTATAAATGTAAAGATTCTTGATATCCAAAAAGATATAATGATCGCGAAATTTAACGCGCTAGCTCAAGCGGTCCAAAAAGCAGACGTAAAATGGATTATGAGCGGAACAAACGCTCAAAAATTCTTTGGCCTTAATCTAGACGCCGAAGGCGGAGCAAACCTTCAGCAATTCATCCAGGAGAGCGGCCTGGATTTAGAGAAATTAAAAGACCTGTTAAACATTAACAAAACGAGTAAATAGCTTATTCCCCCGTAGCTCAGTTGGTAGAGCGAGTGGCTGTTAACCACCAGGTCCGAGGTTCGAGTCCTCGCGGGGGAGCCATTGTTGACGAACAGACGCACCAAACTTCTGTTCGGTTACAGCCTCGTTTCGGCATATTGCCGGAGCGAGGCTTTTCTTTTTTATGGCGGCTTGATTGTGGTTGCAGTCGGTGATATCGGCTTGCAAAGTTTCGTCAGGATCGCCGAGGTACATTTTAAGGTCAATTACGTCGTTATGGATCACAATCTCTTCGGTTCTTTCGTGTTTAGGGCGAAAACCTTGGGCTTAAAAGTCCGCAGTGCTG
>ERZ1292640.1610-Hain-H43-02um-R1-1610-length-18529-cov-7_pt1 | contig 18529 bp, 18 predicted proteins | sample MGYA00564404_ERZ1292640 | MGnify/ENA primary metagenome ERZ1292640 (study PRJEB36523, sample SAMEA6512636) | groundwater metagenome | collected 2019-01-08 | study: AquaDiva: Metagenomics assemblies of 32 groundwater samples
GCGCCGTCATCCTGCAGCTTGAGCGCCTGATGGGCTACCCCATGGTGCGCGAGCGGGTCGAGCAGGGCAAACTGGCCCTGCACGGCTGGCATTACGTGATCGAAGAGGGCGAAGTGCATGTGTTCGACGTCAAGAGCGGCCAGTTCGTGCCCGCCTCCAGCGCCTCCCACAGCGGCACCGGCCCCTACCAGATGCCGGACGACACGATGTCCAGCCCGCTGTTCAACGAAATCGACGAAAGCTACCACCGGCTGCAGCCAGCTGCCGACGCCGACTGCTCTTGCGGCAAAGCTTGACGCAACTCAATACACGGTCGGCCGCGCGTACCTAAGCTACGCGCTTTGCCAGATCTTCCGAGCCGCAGGCTCCGGTCTCTCCCATCATGAATGCTTCTGCTTCCTCTCCTTTCATTGCGCCCGAAAGCGCCGCTTGGCTGGCACGCAGCAGCCTGCGCCCTCTGACCCTGGCCGGCCGCACCCTGCTGCCACTGGTGCAGGGCGGCATGGGCGTCGGTGTCTCGGCGCATCGGCTGGCCGGCAGCGTGGCTGCGCTCGGCGGTGTGGGAACACTCTCCTCGGTCGACCTGCGTCGCCATCACCCGGACCTGATGGCGCAGACCGGCCACCTCGGAGCCGGCGAGGACACCAAGCGCCTGATCGACGCCGCCAACCAGGAAGCCTTGCGGCGCGAAATCCGCGCCGCGCGCGAACTGGCCCAGGGCCGTGGTCTGCTGGCCATCAACGTCATGCGCGCTGTCAGCGAATACGCCTCGTCGGTCCGCTGTGCGCTGGAAAACGGCATCGATGCCGTGGTCGTGGGCGCCGGCCTGCCGCTGGACCTCCCCGAGCTGGCACAGGATCATCCACACACCGCGCTGGTTCCCATCCTGTCCGACGCGCGCGGCGTGCAGCTGATCGTCAAGAAATGGGAACGCAAGAAGCGCCTGCCCGACGCCATCGTGATCGAGCACCCGCGCCTGGCCGGCGGCCACCTTGGTGCCGCGAAGATCGCAGATCTGGACGATCCGCGCTTCGACTTCGAGAACGTGATCCCGCAGTCGCTCGAATTCCTGAAGGCGGCCGGCATTGAGAAGGAGATTCCCCTGATCGCGGCCGGTGGCATCCGCAGCTTTGAGGACATTGCCCGTCTGCAATCACTCGGGGCGGCCGCCGTCCAGCTCGGCACACCTTTTGCCGTCACGGAAGAAGGCGATGCTCACCCTGAGTTCAAGCGTGTTCTGGCGCAAGCCAGGGAAGACGAGATGGTGGAATTCACCAGCGTCGCCGGTCTGCCGGCACGCGCCGTGGCCACGCCCTGGCTGCGCGCCTACCTGAAGATCGAAAGCAAGCTGCAGGCGGTGGTGCACCACAAATCGCGCTGCACCAAGTACTTCGACTGCCTGGCCCAATGCGGCCTGCGTGACGGCCTGACCGGCTGGGGCCAGTTCTGCATCGACAACCAGTTGGCGGCGGCACTGCGTGGCGATGTCAAGAAAGGCCTGTTTTTCCGCGGCGTCGGCGCCCTGCCCTTTGGTGAACAGATCCGCAGTGTGCGTGACCTGGTCGAGTGCCTGCTCACGCGCCAGGAACTACCGGCGCCGGCCTGAAGCCCCCCTGCGACGACCGTGCTTTTTTGATCTGCGTCATGAAAGCAGGTCGGGAACAGGCTATGCTGAACTCTGAAATTGGTCGTTTGTTACCTTTGGAGGAATAGCATGCCTGATCTCACTTCAGCCCAAAAAGACAAATTGATGAGCGATCTGCGTCTGATGATTGCCGATGCAGAAGAGTTGCTGCGCGTCACGACCGACCAGGCCGGCGGCGCCGCAGCCGAAGTACGCGGCCGCATCCAGGGCCGTCTGCAGCAGGCCCGTGCCGAAATGGCTCATCTGCAGGACGCGGCCGTCGCCAAGGCCAAGGCCGCCGGTCACGCTGCCGACGAATTCGTCCATGAGAAACCCTGGCAATCGATCGGCGTCGCCGCCGGCATCGGTCTGGTGATCGGCCTGCTGATCGGCCGCCGCTGAGCCCATGGCGAACGCTGACAGCGGCCGTGGCCTGTTTGCATCGGTGCGCCAGTTGCTGGCGACCGCCGTCGAGACCCTGCGCGTTCGGCTGGAGTTGCTGAGCACCGAGATCGAGCAGGAGAAGCTGCGCCTGTTCGATGCCGTGCTCTGGGCCGGTCTGGCCCTCTTGCTGCTGGGTATCGGTCTCTTGTTCCTGTGCGGTCTGGTGGTCGTGCTGCTGTGGGAACAACATCGTCTGCTGGCCCTCTCAGGCTTGGCCGCGATCTTTCTTGGCAGCGGCCTGTGGGTGCTGCAGATCGCACGCACGCGCCTGCAGGCACCCGGCGGCCTGTTCGCCACCAGCGTGGCTGAACTGGAGCGCGACCGCTCCGAACTGGCCCGTGAACGCGCCGGACTCGACGAGGCGGAATAAGATGAGCCGCATGACGCAGCAGCGCGATGCCAAACTGGCTGAGCGCAAGCAGAAGTTGCTGATCCGCAGTGCCGAGCTGCGCGTGACAATGGCACACCAGGCACAGGTAGTACAGACACCGCTGGCGGTGGCAGACCAGGCGGTCGCCGGCGCGCAATGGCTGCGTGACCATCCAGCGTGGCCGCTGGGCACCATGGCCGCGCTCGCTGCCCTGCGGCCGCGCCGCGCGCTCCGCTGGGCTGTGCGGCTGTTGTGGGGCTGGCGGGCCTATGCCAAAGCGCGCGACTGGCTGGGCAGCCCACCCATGAAACGGCCCTGAACCCGCTGGGCCGGCCCACCCTAGCGGTAACTCAGCGCATCCGCACCGGTTCACCCTGCGCATTGAAGGGAATGAACTGCCCCAGGCTGCCGGCCTTGATGGCTTCCACCATGCGCTGCAAGGGTGCATCGGCATCCTGACTGCTGGGCGCGCGACCGTTGCGGCCCGACAGGCCTGCCACGAAAACCAGGTCCCAGGACTGGCCAAATTGGCGCGCCTCCTCTGCCAGTGACAAAAACGAGACGACCTCTTCCGGCGTCTTGTCCACGCACATCAGCGGCACCAGTGCGCCGCCTTGACCGGCCTCAAAGCGAGCGGCCTGCTCAGCCGTGCCGTCGGCAGGCAACTCGGCTGCCGCAAAAACGAAAAGCAGGCGCTGCGGCTCGGGCTGCTGCCGCGCCGCGGCCAGCAGGTCGTCAAAAGTCGAAATATTCATGACTTGATTTTCGGCAAGACCGTGCCACACTGGCAAGTGCATTCCCCTCGAAACAACGCGATGCGGTACTTCGCCAAGGTTTGCGACAGGTCAAACCGCCATGCCGGACCAGGCCTAGCATCCCGTTGAAACAACAGTGGAGTTTTCATGAGCGACACAACGCAGCAGGCGACAGAAGCACTGGCACCGCAAAGCATCAGTGAGGAGGTGCTGCTGGAAAAATACGCCAAGGGCGATGAACAGAGCATCCTGCAGGTCAACCAGCGCGTGGCGCGCGCACTCGCCCAGGTGGAGATGCCGGAGCAGCGCACGCACTGGGAGGGCCGCTTCCTGCACGCACTGCAGCAGGGCTTCCTGCCGGCCGGGCGCATCCAGTCTGCCGCGGGCACCGACCTGACAGCCACGCTGATCAACTGCTTCGTGCAGCCGGTGGGCGACTCGATCTCGCACGACGATGAAGGTCACCCCGGCATCTACGTGGCGCTGATGGAGGCCGCCGAGACCATGCGCCGTGGCGGCGGCGTGGGCTACGACTTCTCGCGCATCCGCCCGCATGGCGCCTGGGTGGGCAGCACGCAAAGCAGCGCCTCGGGGCCGGTGAGCTACATGCGGGTCTACGACCGCTCCTGCGAGACGGTGGAGTCAGCCGGCAGTCGGCGTGGCGCGCAGATGGGCGTGCTGCGTTGCGACCACCCGGACATCGAGGAATTCATCCACGCCAAGGACAGCGGCGACCTGCGCAACTTCAACATCTCGGTCGGCGTGACCGATGCCTTCATGCAGGCTGTGGTGAACGACACCGAGTTCGAACTGGTGCACCGTGCCGAGGCCGGTACGGCACAGAAGGACGCCGGCGCCTACTATTCCAGCGAGCGCGGTCTATGGATTTACCGCAAGCTGCGCGCACGCGACCTGTGGGAACAGGTGATGCGCTCCACCTACGACCACGCCGAACCCGGCGTGCTGTTCATCGACACCATCAACCACGACAACAACCTCTCCTACTGCGAAACCATCGCCAGCACCAACCCCTGCGCCGAGCAACCCCTGCCGCCCTACGGCTGCTGCTGCCTGGGCTCCATCGACCTGACGCGTTTCGTGCACGAGCCCTTCGATGACAAGGTCCGCTTCGACTTCGCCGGCTTCTCCGACCTATGCCGCACTGCCGTGCGCATGCTCGACAACGTGCTGGACGTCACGGTCTGGCCGCTGCCGCAGCAGCAACAGGAAATGCGCAACAAGCGCCGCGTCGGTCTGGGCTTTACCGGCCTGGGCGATGCACTGGTCATGCTGGGCCTGCGCTATGACACGCAGCCTGCACGCGACATGGCGCGCAAGATTTCAGAAACCATGCGCGACGCAGCCTATGACGCCTCCAATGAATTGGCGCGCGAGCGCGGCTCGTTTCCGCTTTTCAATGCCGACCTGTACCTGAGCAGCCCGCGCTTCGCCTCCCGCCTGCCGGCTGCGCTGAAGGAGAAGATCCGTGCGCACGGCCTGCGCAACTCGCACCTGCTGTCGATCGCACCGACCGGCACCATCAGTCTGGCCTTTGCGGACAACGCGAGCAACGGCATCGAGCCGGCCTTCAGCTGGCACTACACGCGCAAGAAACGCATGCCCGACGGTAGCCTGAAGGAATACGCGGTGGAAGACCACGCCTGGCGTCTGTACCGCCACCTGAAGGGCCAGAACGCGCCGCTGACCCCCGCTTTCGTCACCGCACTGGAGATGAGCGCGCAGGACCATGCCGCCATGGTGGCTGCCGTGGCGCCGTGCATCGACACCGCCATTTCCAAGACCGTCAACGTGCCGGCCGACTACCCCTATGCCGATTTCCAGGATCTCTACCTGCAGGCCTGGAAGGCCGGTCTCAAGGGTCTGGCCACCTACCGGCCCAATGCGGTGCTGGGCTCGGTGCTCAGCGTCACGCCCACCGTAGCACCGCTGCAGATCGATGATGCCAACCAGCGTCTGGCACTGGAGCGCCTGCCTGCACCGGTGCTCTCCTCCCTGCGCTGGCCCGGCCGGCCCGAGTTGCCCGGCGGCAACCCGGCCTGGAGCTTCATGGTGCACCACCCCTTCGGCGAGTTCGCGCTCTTCGTCGGCGAACTCGCTGCCGAGCAGGGCACGCCGCCGCAGCCCTTCGAAGTCTGGGTCAACGGCGCCGAGCAGCCGCGCGGCCTGGGCGCCATGGCCAAGACGCTGTCCATGGACTTGCGTGCCAACGACCCGGCCTGGCTGCGCCTCAAGCTTGATGCACTGGCCACGGTGGCCGAAGAGCGCGCCTTCGAAATGCCCTTCCCGCCGCACGGCGAGCGCCGGCTTTTCCCCGGTGTGGTAGCCGCCACCGCGGCCGTGATCCGCTGGCGTTGCGAACAACTAGGCGTGTGGCGCGAGCGCGCACAGCCTCTGGCCACACCGGTGATCGACGCCATGTTCAGCCGTGACGAGCCCATCACCGGTCCATCGGGCACGCTGGCCTGGGCAGTGGACATCGACAACCCGGCTACGGGTGAGGCCTTCACGCTCTCACTCAAAGAGGTCAGTCTGCCCGGCCCCGACGGCAGCCCGGTGAACCGGCCTTGCGCCATGGGCCTGTCAGGCAACTACCCGCGCGCACTGGACGGCCTGGCACGCCTGCTCTCGCTCGACATGCGCGTGGTCGATCCGGCCTGGATCGGCATGAAGCTGCGCAAGCTGCTCAACTACGCCGAGCCGCTGGGCCACTTCATGGCCTTCGTGCCCGGCCTGCCGCACGGCGAGCGCCGCCAGCAGATCTGGCCCTCCACCGTAGCCTACATGGCACGCCTGATCATCCACCGCTATGCCATGCTGGGCGTGCTCGATGAAGAAGGCTTCCCGCTGCGCGAAATGGGCGTGCTCGAAGCGCCGGGCGCAGAGGAGGAGACGACGGCCCTGGCCGGCCGACCCTGCCCCGAGTGCGGCAACCCCACGGTCATCAAGAAGGACGGCTGCGACTTCTGCACCGCCTGCGGTTTCGTGGGCCAGTGCGGCTAGGACGGCACCTCAGATCTGCACCCGTGTACCCAGTTCGATCACGCAGTTGTTGGGCAGGCGGAAGAAGTCCGCCACGTTGCCGGCATTGCGCGACATGAGCGAGAACAGCGCCTCGCGCCAGTGCGCCATGCCGGCGCCGCGGGTGGGCACCACAATCTCACGGCTCAGGAAGTAGGAGGTCTCGAACAGATTGATGGGCAGGCCCTGCGTCTGGCACAGTTCCAGCGCTTTGGGGATGTCCGGCTGGTCAAGGAAACCGTAATTCACCTGCACGCGCCAGAAGCCTGGCACCAACGGCGTAACCTGCACCCGTTCCCCGGCCAGAATCCACGGCACGTCATGGAATGCGACGGTCAGGATCAGGTTGCGCTCATGCAGCACCTGGTTGTGCTTGAGGTTGTGCATCAGCGCCTGCGGCACGGTGTCCGGGTTGGCCACGGCATAGACAGCGGTACGGAGCACGCGGTGCATACGGTCGGCCGACAGGCTGGTGATGAACGGCAGCAGTTCCGGGTCACCCTGGCGAATATTGTCGAGCAGCAGCTCGCGCCCACGCCGCCAGGTCGCCATCACGATAAAGATCAACACGCCCGCGGCCAGCGGGAACCAGCCACCGTCCAGGAACTTCAGCGCGCACGAGACCACCAGCATGCCGTCGAGCAGCAAGAAGACGCCTGTCGCCGCCAGCGCCAGCGGCAGCGGGTAATGCCAGGCGTGGCGAATGACGAAGAAGGTTAGCGCCGTAGTGATCAGCATGGTTACCGTCACTGCGATGCCATAGGCCGAGGCTAGCGCCGACGAGCTGCCGAAGCCCACCACCGCCAGCAGCACGGCACCGAGCAACAGCCAGTTGACTTGCGGCATGTAGATCTGGCCAGCCTCCTTGGCGGAGGTGTAGTGCACCTGCAGTCGCGGCAGCAGGCCCAGCTGCACGGCCTGCTTGGTCATGGAGTAGGCGCCGGAGATCACCGCCTGCGAGGCAATCACCGTGGCCACGGTCGCCAGCAGCACGGCCGGAATCAGCCAGGCGGTAGGGAACAAGCGGTAGAAGGGGTTTTCCAGTGCCGTCGGGTCGCGCATCAACAACGCGCCCTGCCCCATGTAATTAAGCGCCAGCGCGGGCAGCACGAGGCCGGTCCAGGCCAGCTGGATCGGCCGCTTGCCGAAATGCCCCATATCTGCATAGAGGGCCTCGGCACCGGTGAAGGCCAGCACGATGGCCCCCAGCGCCACGAACATGTGCCACCCCTGCGCACGCAGGAAAGCCAGTGCTTCCATGGGGTTGAGCGCAGCCAGGATGGCCGGCTCGCGCAGGATCTCCAGCACGCCGGTCAGGGCCAGCACGCCGAACCACAGCAGGATGACCGGCCCGAACAACTTGCCGACCAGGCCGGTGCCGAAGCGCTGTACCGCGAACAGTGCCATGAGAACGGTCACCGAAATCGGCAGCACATAAGGCTTGAGCAGCGGTGTGGCAACTTCCAGCCCCTCGACCGCGCTGAGCACCGAGATCGCCGGCGTGATGACACTGTCGCCATAGAACAGCGCCGCGCCCATCACACCAATAAGCAGCAGGACCACGCGCCGTCGTGCGGTCTTGCCGGCAGCGTGCGCGGCCAGGGCGGTAAGCGCCATGATGCCGCCCTCACCACGGTTATCGGCACGCAGAATCAGCAGCACGTACTTGAGCGTGACCACCAGCATCAGCCCCCAGAAAATGGTCGATACCGCGCCCACGAGGTGCACGGCATCGAGGGGAATGCCAGTAGTGGGGCCGAAAACTTCTTTCATGGTGTACAGCGGGCTGGTGCCGATGTCGCCATACACCACGCCCAGGGCACCCAGCGTCAGGGCGGCCAGGCCTTCGCGGCCATGTGTCTGTTGATTCATATCCATCCATGCAAAGTGAGCATGGATCCACTGTCACCGCGTGCGCATCAGGAACGCATAAGGAAGGCGAAGGAAGGCAGCGCTTCAGTCGGCCGCCAGCCGGTAACCGACGCCGGTTTCAGTCAGCAGGTGGCGCGGCTCGGCTGGATCGCGCTCAATCTTGGCGCGCAGCTGGGCCATGTACAGGCGCAGGTAGTGCGTGTGCTCGGTGTACTCCGGGCCCCATACATCCGCCAGCAGTTGGCGGTGCGTCACCACGCGACCGACGCTACGCACCAGATGGGCCAGCAGCTTGAATTCGGTAGGCGTCAGGTGTACCGGCTGGCCCTTGCGCATCACCGTGCGGGTGCTCAGGTCGATGTGCAGGTCATCCAGCGCATGCACCGTCACCGCCGCGGTCAGTGCCGTGCCGCGGTGGCGCAGCGCCACCCGGATACGCGCCAGCAGTTCGGCCACGCTGAAGGGCTTGGTCAGGTAGTCGTCGGCGCCGGCATCAAGCAGCTCGATCTTCTGCGTCTCCTGGTGACGCGCCGATACCACGACGACGGGCACACTGGAATTGCGTCGCAGCTCCCGCACCAGTTGCAGCCCCTCTCCATCGGGCAGCCCGAGGTCGAGCACGATGACGTCGGGCGGGCTGTTCTGCAGCAGCGCCACAGCCTCGCTCAGCGTTACCGCCGTCTGCACCTCAAAGCCTTCAAGCGTCAGCGCAGACTGCACCAGTGTTCGAATTTCGCGGTCATCCTCCACCACCAGCACTCGCAGGCTCATTGAAAAACCTCCGTACGGCGCACCGCGGCGCGAGCCCCTTCGGGCGACCGGGCGGGACTCATGGCAACTCCGGCGTCGTGGGCTGGGGTTCAACCGGCAACTGCAGGCAAAAGCAGCTGCCGCCATCCTCGCGCGAGCGCAGCAGCAGCCGGCCCCCGTGGGCGTGGGCAATTGCACGGCACACCGCCAGCCCCAGGCCCGTGCCGTGTCGCCCCGCACGGTCGCCGCGCACATAGGGCTGGAAGATCGCCTCGCGCTCGGCTTCGGGAATGCCTGGACCCCGGTCCTTCACGCAAAGCTCCAGCTTCCCTGGCACGGCATTGACGCTCAGCGCCACCTCACCCTCGCTGTACTTGAGCGCATTGTCCAGCAGGTTGGTCAGCAATTGCGCCAGCAGCACCGCATCGGCTCGCACCAGGGGCAGTCCCTCGGGCACGCGCGAGCAGATGCGGTGCGACGGATCATGCTGGCGCACGCGGCCCAGCACAGCGCCGACAATCTCCTCCATCGACTCCCAGCTACGCTGCAGCACCTGACCCGGGCTGGCCAGCCGCACCAACTGCAGCGTGTTGTCGCTCATCGTGCTCAGGTAGTTCGCCTCGTTGACGATGCTCTGTAGCAGGCGCGCCTGTCCAGCAGCGTCAAGCCGCTCACGCTGCGTCTGCAACGAGGTGGCAGCCGCCACAATGGCCGCCAGCGGGGTACGCAGATCATGCGAGATGGCGGCCAGAAAGGTGCTTTGCAGCTGCTGGCGCTCGGCCTCGCTTTGTGCCGCCTGCATGGAACTGGCCAGGCGCAGGCGCCACAAGGTTTGCGCCACCAGGGCACACAGGGCCCGTGCATGCTCGCGCCCACCCTCGTCATTCGCCGGAGCTGGTCGTACGCAGGCCGCGCCGAAGATCTGCCCCTTCTCGCCCAACGGCAGGTACCAGGCCTCCAGCCCCGGCCAGCGCCCGGTACCGGGGCCCAGCACGGCTCCCTCCTTCATGCAGCAGCGCATGCCGTCGCGCACTGCCAGTTCAAGTACCTCGGCCTGCTCCAGCTCACCCGCCGGATTCGCCAACGCCAGTGCGCACGGCCCGGTAAAGGCTGTCTCCAGTACCGCACGGCCCAGCATCAGAACTTCTTGCGGCGACGTGAGCGCAGACAGTTCAGCTGCCAGGGTCTGCAACTGGCGGGCGCGATGTTCGTTCAGCCGCGCAACCTCGGTTTCGCGTCGTAGCCCGCTGGCCAGCCGGCTGATGACCAGAGCGACCACAAGCATGGAAGCCAGCGCAATGAAATGCTCCCGGTTCTCAACCTCGAAGGTCCAGCGCGGCGGCACAAAAAAGAAGTTCAGCGCTGTCACGGCACCCACGGCACAGACCGCCGATTCAACCCAGGTCAGCTTGTAGGAAGCAATCGCGACAGCCAGCACATAAATCATGGCTTGGCTAGTCAAGGACACGTGCGGCTCAAGCACCCAGCTGACCGCCGTGGCGACGGCCAGCAGACAGACCACAGCACCCCATCTACGAAAGGAGGAAGGAACAGCTTGCAGCTTCATGATTTCGTCAGCGTATCACCTGTCGCATCAGGATGGCGTTAGGATCGAAAATGCGGCTGCATCGTCTTCGGGAAAGCCTGCTGTAGCACTTGACAGTGCTTCCGATGCATGGCGCCGCGCGGCGACTGCCGTGGCAATATCCCTGTTTGCCGACCCTAGTTCGGCAGAACTATTGGCCCCGGCACAGGATTCGGATACGCTGCTGTCTGCCAGAAATACGTCGAACAACCCAACCCAAGGTACTACTGTCATGTCGGGACAAGCCACCCTCGAATCCATCGCCGCCAGCATCCTGCGCTGCATGCCGGAGGCCCTGATCTTCGCCGACAAGGAAGGCATCATCCGCGTCTGGAACGGCGGCGCTGAAAAAGTGTTCGGCTTCTCCTCCGCAGAAGCCATCGGCCAGAGCCTGGATCTCATCATCCCCGAGCGCATGCGCAAGGCCCACTGGGACGGCTACAACCAGGCGCTGGCGCGCGGGGGCGTCAAGCCCGGCCGCACCTCGATGATCACACGCTCGCTGCACAAGAGCGGCGAGCAGATCTACGTGGACATGAGTTTCGAGATGGTCCGGGACGAGCAGGGCCAGATGCTCGGCTCCATGGCGGTGGCACGCGACGCGACGGCGCGCTTCACGGAAGAGAAGAACCTGCGCAAACATCTGGCCGAGTTGACAGCCAAACCGCAAGCCTGAGTCCGTGCCGGCAACACCCTTTCCCGGTTTCGACTCGCCCGCGGTTGGCTTCGAGCAACCCTATGAGATGCTCGAAGCCTGCCACGCGCGCGTGCAGCGCAGCCTGGATCTGCTGAGCCGGCTGGTGACGCATGTCGATGAGCGCGGCCATGACGCGCAGACGCGTTCGGCCGCCGCCGACGTGCTGCGCTACTTCGACATCGCGGCACCACTGCACCATGCCGACGAAGAAGTGCATGTGTTCCCCTTGCTGCTGGCGCAGGGAAATACCGAGGTTCGTGCCGCCGTGCTGTCCCTGCAGGACGACCATCGGCGCATGAGCGCCTTATGGGCCAGCTTACGCCAGACTTTGTTGCGCTGGAGTCAACCCGGCGTCGACGAGGGTGTGGATGAAGCCAGCCGCCGTGCGGTCGCCAGCTTTCACGGCATTTATGCCAAGCACCTCAAGACGGAAGAGGGCTTGGTGTTTCCATCGGCCCGCGCGCTCATGAACGAAAACGACCTGGCGTCCATGAGCCGGCAGATGCAGGCCCGGCGTCAAACCTAGGGACATCGCGTCAATCGCGCACCACGAACACCGGCAGATGCGCATGCGACAGCACGCGCTGTGCCACGCTTCCCAGCACGATCTTCTCAAGCCCATGGCGACCATGCGAGCCCATGACGATCAGGTCAGCGCCGGTCGTCTGGGCGGCATTCAGGATGCCGCGCCAGGTCGAGTGTTCCTCCACCACCCTGGTTTGCGGCGTCATGCCGGCCTGCTGCAAGGTCTGTTTGGCGGCCTGGATCGCCTGTTCGGCTTCGGCCGTGGCGGCACTCAGGTACTCGGCCTGCCCGTAAGCGAAGTCGCTGCCCAGCCCGGTGAAGGGATAGGGGTCGATCACGTAGATCACGGTGACGGCGCTGCCGAAGGCCTTGGCCAGACCTGCGGCTTTTTCTGCCGCCTTCTGGGCTGTCTCGGAACCATCAACCGGAACCAGGATGTGCTTGAACATGGGGTCACCTCTTTCGGATGGACGATGTGCCAGCGCCGCGCCGGCCATCTTGACGGAGATCAAATCAGGACGGCTTCTCGTCGTCGCCCTGGAAGCCGCCGGCACGCAGCGTCACCACCAGCGTATCACGATGGCCGGCCGCCGCCAGCGGCTGGATCGGCGTGGTTTCATGGATCACGCGCGCATCGTCGAGCAGCAACAGCGACCAGGGCTCGCTCAGCGTGAAGCGCTGGCCATTGGGGCCGCCCGCCTCGAACACGCGCGTTTCGCCGCCTTTGACATCCTGGCGCGCCAGCAGGAACACGGCCACCAGGTCGACACCGTCGCGGTGGGCGCCCTCGGGCGTGGGACGGCCGATGCCATCGGTGGTGTCGATGCGGAAGGGATGGGCCTCGACATACCAGGGCTGCGCCCCCCGCAGGGCCGAGCACACCGCCCCCAGCCAGCGCAGCAGGCGCGGCCAGGCCGGTTGCTGCAGCAAGGCCGCTGGCATGGGCTCGAACAGGCGCTGCATGCCACCGTGCAGGGCGTTGTAGGCCAGCGGCTGCCAGTGGGCGCGGTGCGGCGACTGGGTGACGTGCTCGCCATCGACCACGAAACAGGAATGGCGCCGGCGCCGGTAGCGGCCGCCATCTTTCAGATAGGCATCGGGCGGCAGATCATCCCAGAACGGCAGCCAGGCCTGCAGTTCGGCCGGCGTGCAGCCACTGGCGGCGCTGACACCGGCCGCGTCGAGTACGGCATAACCGCGCTGGCGCAGGGTGGCGTCGAGTTCGGTCGGGGAAATGGCAGGCGGAGAAAAGAGGGAATAGCTCATGACAGCCTCAAGCTTACCGCGCGCTAACCGGCCGGGCTGGGACGAGGCGGATTTCCCGCCAGTTTCTGACCTGCGTCAAGCCCGCCCGCAGGCTCCTCACTTACCCTGCCGGCACAACTCAGGAGTTTTGACATGCCTTCACTGCAATGGTCCGACGCGCTGGTACTGGACCTGCCCCTGATGGACGACACCCACCGCGAATTCGTCGAGCTGCTGGCCCGCGTGGGTGAGGCTGGCGATGCCGACCTGCTCGACGCCTGGCAAGCACTGATTGCCCACACCGACGACCATTTCGGCCGCGAGGACGAATGGATGAAAAACACACGCTTCGCCTCCTCCAACTGCCACAGCATGCAGCACGAGGTGGTCTTGAAGGTGATGCGTGAAGGCCTGGTACGCGGCCAGAGCGGCGACCTGGCGACGGTACGGCAGATGGCCAGCGAACTGGGCATCTGGTTTCCGCAGCATGCGCAGAGCATGGACGCGGCACTGGCGCTGCATCTGCGCCGCGTGGGCTACGACCCGCTCACCGGCATCGTGTCGGCGCCGCAGGCCCTGCCGGCCGACATGATCCACGGCTGCGGCGACAGCTGCTCGACCGATACCGCTGAAGGCAAAAAGCCGGCTTTGGTCAGCACCTGGTAATCAAGACGATTCAGCGCTGTTCTACGCAAAATTACGGACTACTTTCGGCCTCGGCCTCCTGCAACGCGCGCCACATCACCTTGCCGCTGCCGCTCTTGGGCAGAGCCTCGACGAACTGCACCACGCGCGGCACCTTGTAGACCGCCATGTTGTCGCGGCACCAGTCGACGATGGCCTGCTCGCTCACCTGCCCTCTGTGGGACGATCGCAGCACCACCACCGCCTTGACCGACTCGCCGCGGTAGCTGTCCTTGGTCGAGATGATGCAGGCCTCCTGGATCGCCGGGTGCTTGAACATCAGCGCCTCCACCTCGGCCGGCCAGACCTTGAAGCCCGAGGCGTTGATCATGCGCTTGAGGCGGTCGGTCATGAAGAAGTAGCCGTCCTCGTCGATCCGGCCCAGGTCGCCGGTGCGGAAGAAACGCTTACCCTCGATCTCGATGAAAGCTTGGGCGGTGGCCTCTGGCCGCTTCCAGTAGCCCTGGAACACCTCGGGCCCATGGGTCACGATTTCGCCGGCCTCGCCCACCGGCAGTTCGACCAGCGTCTCAGGATCGATCACCCGCGAGTCGGTGCTCATGAAGGGAATGCCCAGACACTGCTGTTTCGGCGCATCGGGCGGATTGGTGTGCGAGGGCGCAGCCGTCTCGGTCAGGCCGTAGCCTTCGACATAGCGCAAGCCGAACAGGTCGAACAGGCGCTGCGCCACCGCCTGCGGCATGGCCGCGCCGCCGCCGCCGATGTAGACCAGGCTGGACAGGTCGTACTGCTCGAAATTCGGACTGCCCAGCAGGTCGATCACCATGGTCGGGATGTTGGTCCAGTGCGTCACACGGCGGCGCGAGATCAGGCGCCCGGCCAGGTCGCGCTCCCAGCGCGGCATCACGATCAGGGTGGCGGCCAGGTAGATGCTCGAGTGCATGACGCTGACCATGCCCGTGATGTGGAACATCGGCACCACGGCCAGCGTCACGTTCTCGGCCGTGGCATTGCCCCACAGGCTACTGGCCACCGCGTTGTGCATGATGCTGGCGTGCGTGTGCATGCAGCCCTTGGGCAAACCGGTGGTACCGCTGGTATAGGGCAGCAGGGCCAGGTCGGCCGGCCCCACCTGCAACTCAGGCGCCGGCAGGCTGCAGGCCAGGGCCTGTTCCCAGCCATGAACCTGCCCGCCCTGCAACACCGGCAGCGCATGGGGCGTGAGCAGCCAGTCGCGCCAGACCGGCGGCGGCGCCTCATCGCCGCTGACCCCGGCGTCGAAGGCATCGGTGAACTGCGTTACGACCAGGTGGGCCAGCCCCTGGCCGATCGGTAGCGCGTCGCTGGCGCGGGCCAGTTCGGGCGCCAGATCGGCCGTGGTGAGGGCCACCTTGGCATCGGGGTCGGTGATGTAGTGTTTCAACTCCTCGGCCCGGTTCATCGGGTTGACCGGCACCACCACGGCATTGGCGCGCAGGATGGCAAAGTGGGCGATCACCAGCTGCGGGCAGTTCTGCATGTCGAGCACCACACGGTCGCCCTTTTTGACCCCCAGCCCTTGCAGATACGACGCCAGGCGCTCTGCTTTTTGTAGCAAATCGGCATAACTCAGGATACTGCCGAAGAACACCAGTGCGGCCTTGTCCGGATAGCGGCGGGCACTGACGGCCAGGTTGTCCCACAGCGACGTGGCCGGTGGGGTGATGGCATGGGGCAGACGGTGGGGCCAGAATTTGTGATGGGCGCGCATGCAGAAAAACTCCTCGAAGGCCCCAAGCCTAGCGCCGCGCGGGCACAATCGCATCGGGGTAGCCCCCAGGGTCAGTCGCCGAGGTGACGTCCTGGCGGCCCTCACCTAGAACCATCGACTGTTACGGAGCCACGTGCATGAAACGTCCCTTGATCCAGCTCACCACCATGACCCTGGCCGCAGCCTCGATCCTGCTGAGCATGCCGGCCCTGGCCGGCAAGACGCTCGACGGCATCAGGGCGCGCGGGCAACTGGTCTGCGGCGTCAACACCGGCGTGGCCGGTTTCAGCGCCACCGATTCGAAGGGCAAATGGAACGGACTCGATGTCGATATCTGCCGTGCCGCCGCCGCCGCCGTGCTGGGCGACAGCGAAAAGGTCAAGTACGTCGCCCTCAACGCCCAGCAGCGCTTCACCGCCTTGCAGTCGGGCGAGATCGACCTGCTGTCGCGCAACACCACCTTCACGCTGACGCGTGACGCCTCACTCGGCCTGCACACCACCGCCGTGACCTACTACGACGGCCAGGCTTTCATGGTGCCAGCCAAGAGCAAGATCCGCAGCGCCAAACAGCTCAAGGGGTTCACGGTGTGCGTGCAGGCCGGCACCACCACCGAGAAGAACATGACCGACTACTCGCGTACCAACGACCTCAAGCTCAAGCCGGTGGTGTTCGACAAGCTCGAAGCCGCCAACGGCGCCTATCTGGCCGGCCGCTGCCAGGCCTACAGCACCGACGCCTCGGGCCTGGCCTCGATCCGCGCCAAGGAAGCCAAGAACCCGGCCGATCACGTGATCCTGCCCGAACTGATCTCCAAGGAACCGCTGGGCCCCATGGTGCGGCGTGGCGATGACGAATGGTTTGCCATCGTCAAGTGGGTGGTGTACGGCCTGCTGGAAGCCGAGGAATACGGCATCACCCAGGCCAACGTCGACAAGATGAAAACCAGCACCGACCCGGCGGTGCAGCGCATCGTCGGCAGCGGCGAAGACATGGGCAAGCTGCTCGGCCTGGACCGCGAGTGGCTGGTGCGCGCGCTGCGGGCCACCGGCAACTACGGCGAAATCTTCGAGCGCAATGTCGGCATCGGTTCCGCCCTCAAGCTGCCGCGCGGCGCCAACAACCTGTGGAGCAAGGGCGGCCTGATGTACGCCCCGCCGATCAGATGAAACGGACGCCCCCAAAGCACTGGAACTGGCGCAGCCGGGCTACGCGCGGCCGGGTCTACCAGGTGTTGCTGCTGGCGCTGCTGGCACTGCTGCTCTGGTTCCTGGCCGGCAACACCGCACGCAACATGGCGCAGCGCGGCATCCAGAGCGGCTTTGACTTCCTGCTGCAGCCCGCCGGCTTCGAGATTGGCGAGGGCCTGTTCGGCTTCGAGGCCTCGCAGGCTTACTGGTTGGCCTTTCTCACCGGCCTGGGCAACACCCTGCGCACGGCCCTGGCCGGCATCGTGCTGGCAACCGGGCTGGGCACGCTGCTAGGTGTCGGCCGCTTCTCCCGCAGCGCGCTGCTGCGCAGCCTGTGCTCGGCCTATGTCGAACTCTTCCGCAACATCCCTTTGCTGCTGCAACTGCTGATGTGGTACCTGCTGCTGGCCGAAGCGTTGCCACCGTTCGATGCCCCGGCTCAGTTGGGTCTGCTGACGCTCAGCAAGAATGGTCTGGCCTGGCAGGCAACACCCGAGGCCGAACCGCTATTTGCCCTCAGCCCCGAGTTCCTGGCACTGACGCTGGGCCTGAGCCTGTACACCGCTGCTTTCATCGCCGAAGTGGTACGCGCCGGCATCGCGGCCGTTCCGCTCGGCCAGAGCGAGGCCGCTGCTGCCTTGGGGCTGAGCCGACGCCAGACCCTGCGGCGTGTGGTGCTGCCACAGGCGCTGCGCGTGATCATCCCGCCGCTGACCAACCAGTACCTGAACCTCACCAAGAATTCCTCGCTGGCGGTGGCCATCGGCTACCCGGATGTGGTTTCCATCGCCAACACCGCCATCAACCAGACCGGCCGTGCGCTGGAGTGCCTGGTGATCGTGATGGCAATCTACCTCTGTCTCTCGTTGACCACCTCGCTGCTGATGAACGGGTACAACGCGCGCGTCGCGCTCAAGGAACGCTGATCCGATGACGGCCCAGCGCTTCGAACCCATCCCGCCTCGCCCGGCCCCGGTCCGTCCCACGGGCGCATGGGGCTGGCTGCGCAGCCGGCTTTTCTGCGACTGGGGCACGGCGCTCACCTCGCTGTTCATCGGCGCGCTGCTGCTGTACGGGCTGCCCCAGTTGCTGGACTGGGCGCTGCTGCGCGCCCACTGGCGGCCCAGCGTCGAGGCCTGTCTCGCCGACGGAGCGGGCGCCTGCTGGGGTGTGATTGCGGAGAAGTACCGCATCATCCTGATGGGCCGCTATCCGTTCGACGAACAATGGCGGCCGCTGCTGGCCACCGGACTGATGACGGCCTTGCTGGTGGTCAGCTGCATCCGGTTCTTTTGGCGGCGTTGGCTGGTGCTGTTGTGGCTTGCTGTACTCACCGCCTTCTTCCTGTTGATGCACGGCCAGGCCCTGGGCCTGAGCCCGGTCGACACCGATCAGTGGGGTGGTCTGCCGCTGACCATCCTGCTGTCTTCGCTCTCGATCGCTCTGGCCTTTCCGCTGGCGCTGCTGGTGGCGCTGGGCCGACGTTCCGAACTGCCGGCCATCCGTGCCGTTTGCACCGTCTACGTGGAGCTGGTGCGCGGTGTACCGCTGATCTCCGTGCTGTTCATGGCTTCCTTCCTGTTTCCGCTGTTCATGCCGCAAGGATTTTCCATCGACGTGCTGCTGCGTGTGCTGGTCGGCATCACGCTGTTTGCCGCCGCCTACATGGCCGAGGTCATCCGCGGCGGGCTGCAGGCCATCCCGCGCGGGCAGATCGAGGCCGCTGCGGCACTGGGCCTGTCCTGGTGGCAAACGCAGCGGCGGGTGGTGTTGCCGCAGGCGCTGGCCGCGGTGCTGCCGGGCCTGATGAACAACTTCATCGCCATCTTCAAGGACACTTCGCTGGTGACCATCGTCAGCCTGTACGAACTCACTGGCGCCTTGAGCCTGGCGCTCAACTCCGATGCCGACTGGCGGCCCTTCAAGCTGGAGGGCTATCTGTTCGTCGCGCTGATCTACTTCGTCTTCTGCTTCGCCATGTCACGCTACAGCCTGTGGGTGGAACAGCAACTCAACCGCGGCCGGGTCCGCTGAAGCA
>ERZ1292640.1612-Hain-H43-02um-R1-1612-length-18511-cov-13_pt1 | contig 18511 bp, 15 predicted proteins | sample MGYA00564404_ERZ1292640 | MGnify/ENA primary metagenome ERZ1292640 (study PRJEB36523, sample SAMEA6512636) | groundwater metagenome | collected 2019-01-08 | study: AquaDiva: Metagenomics assemblies of 32 groundwater samples
GCTGGCCGTGCAGGTACTGCAGGTACGCGTGCCGGATGTCGGTGCCCGGATAGTTGGTGCGGTAGGTCTTGTCGTGCATGCCGTGCAGCACGACTTCGGTGTCTGGGCGCGCGACTTTCCTGAAATGCGCGTCGAGCGCGTCCGCGTACGCGGGCAGATTGCCGAGCACGGTGAAGCTTTGGTGCCAGATGCGAATAGCCATCGATTTCCTTCCTTCGGTTTGCGTTTGCGCGGCGCGCCGCTTATTCGACCTGCGCGCCGGACTCCTTGACCACCTTTGCCCATTTCGCGACTTCGTTGCGGAAAAACGCCGCGAACTGCTCGGGCGTGGTGCCGGCCGGCTCGGCGCCGAGCCCACGGAAGCGGTCGCGAATCTCGGGGATCTTCACGATCCTGCTGATCTCCGAGTAGAGCCGGTTGATCACCGCCGGCGGCGTGCCGGCCGGCACGAACACGCCGAACCACGCGTTTGCGTCGTAGCCCGGCACACCTGCCTCCGCGAGCGTCGGGATGTCAGCGGCGGCGGGCGCGCGCTTGATGGTAGTCACGGCCAGTGCACGCAGCTTGCCCGCGCGCGCGAGCGGCAGGGTGGTGACGATATTGTCGAACATGAATATCGTCTCGCCGCTCAGCACCGACGTGGTCGCGGCCGCCGCGCCCCGGTAAGGCACGTGCATGAGATTGACCCCTCCCGCCATGCTCGCGAACATCACCGTGAACAAATGTCCGCCCGAGCCGCTGCCCGCCGAGGCGTAGCTGAGCTGTCCCGGCCGTGCCTTGGCGAGTGCGACGAAGTCCGGCACGTTTTTCACGGGCAGCGAAGGGTGTGTCATGAACATAAACGGCGTGTCGGTCACCTGGCTTACCGCGGCGAAATCCCTTAACGCATCGTACGGCAGCTTTTTATAAAGGCTCCGGTTGACCGAGAACGAAACCGTGCCCAAAAACAGAGTGTGGCCGTCCTTGGGCGAGGTCGCGGCGATCTCGGCGGCGATATTGCTCGCCGCGCCGGCCCGGTTGTCGACCACCACCGGCTGCCCGAGCGCGTCCGCCATGTTCTGGCTGATCGCGCGCGCGACCACGTCGGTCGCGCCCCCCGGCGGGAAGCCGACAATGAAGCGGATCGGCTTGGCCGGATAGGTTTGCGCCATGACGGCCGGGCCCGCAAGCGCGAGGCCGATCAACAAACATGCGAGCTTTGCGATGCGATTCATGACTGTCTCCCTGATTGTCCTGCCGTTTATTTCAGCGCCGCCGCATCGCGGCCTGCGATGCGCCCGAACACGGCGCCCTTCAGCACCGAGGTCCCGCCGGCGTAATTGCCATAGTAAGTGCCGAGGATCTCGCCGGCCGCGTACAGTCCCCGAATCGGGTCGCCCTCCTTGTTCAGCACGCGCGCCTGCGAATCAACTTTCAATCCGCCGAACGTGAGTACGTTCGACGAAATCACGGGATAAGCGTAATACGGCGGCTGGTCCAGCGGATGCGCCCAGTTCGATTTGCGCGGCGTGAGCCCGTGCGTCGCCAGAGCGTCGAGCTCAAGCGGCTTGTACTCGCCCGGCCGGCACGCGTTGTTATACGCCGCGACCGTCTGCTCCAGGACTTCCGGTGCGATGCCGAGCTTGGCCGCCAGCTCGCGCACGGTTGCCGCGTCGATCGGCGGCTGGTCCGATCTTACGCCCAACCGGTAATTCGGAATTCCGGTGTGCCGCTTGTCGAGCACCGCGTAGGCGATGCCGCGGGTCTGGCTGAAGATCTGCCGCGTGATGCGTTCGTAATAAGCGTCTACCGTGCCCGGCGCCTCATCGGTGAAGCGCTGTCCTTCCTGGTTGACGAGAATGCCGTACGGAAAGATGAATACCGACGGTTCGGCAATGCCCGAGCGCGGATCGACCGGTTCCGCGTGGTAGCTGCCGAAATCCCCGCACGGCGCGGCGCCGATATCGAGCGCCATCTGGATGCCATCGCCCTTGTTGTAATAGCCGCCGCGGCAAACCGGCCGCAGGAAAATCGAGCGCGGCCCGATATAGCGCGTCATCATCTCGGCATTGCCTTCGAACCCCCCGCACGCAAGCACCACCGCTTTGCCGGCGAATTCGCGAACGGTGCCGCCCCTGGCCACCGCGCGCACGCCAGTCACCGCGCCGGCAGCGTTGCGAATGAGTTCGCCCGCCGCCGTTTCGTAGACGAATTGCGCGCCCTTCTTTTCGGCGAACGCGGCGAGCGCCTCGATCAGCGCAAGCCCGCCGCCAATCGGCAGCAGCCGCGGCTGCGAGCGGGTCAGAAACTGGGTCGGCAGGAAATCGAACCTGACGCCGAAGGATTTCAGCCACTCGACGGTCGGCCCGGCCTCCCCGGCAAACGTTGCGATCCACTCGGGATCGATGAAGCTCAACGCCTTGACCACCGCGGGCCAGTTCGCGCGCGGCTCGGAAGTCAGGTGCACCAGCGACGGATCAATGTAGCCGCTCGCGTTCTCGGCGAGGTAGCTTTCAAAGTCGTCGGTCACCTCGCGTTCGCTCTTCATGCGGAAGTAGGCTTCCGTATACCGCGTCTGGCCGCCGCGCTCCTCGCGCGGCGCGCGTTCCAGAATCGTAACCGCCGCCCCGCCTTCGAGCGCGGCCGCCGCCGCCGCCATGCCGCCCATCCCGCAGCCCACCACGATCACGCCGGATTTGCCGTCAGACACTATCGCCCCCCTTTGTCCCCCGCATGATCTGAAAGTTGCGCTTCAAGCCGGCGTACATCTTCGAGCGATAGATCACCGTGCCCGTGGCCGCGTCGCAGGTCATCTTCTGCACCGACATCGGCGCGCGTAGCATGTAACCTCCGAACGGCACTTCGCCGCTCAATTTTTTCCGTCGTGAGTACACACCGAAACGCGTGCGGGCATGCTTGAGCGATTGCTCCACGCGTGATTGGCGCCGCGCAGCACGGCGATTTCACCGGCGCGCATGTTGACTTCCTGCGCATCGAGCACGAGCGTGATCTCGCCTTCGAGCACGCAGCAAAAATCCACCGTGCGGGTTTTTTGCGTGTACGGATGCGGCGCGCTCGGCGAATACGTTGACGCGCCGGGCGATCCCATCGCCTTGAAAAACGCCGCGACTTCGGCGGCGCCGACTTTGCCTTTCCATGTGGCGTCTGGTGGATAGTCGATCACGCGGCACACGCTGCCGCGGGGCGGCGGTTCGATGGTGTGCGGCAGGTGCAGCGTTTCGTAGACCATTTTCGCCGGGTGGCCATCGGCAACCCACAGGCGCGCGCACGCATAGCCGGGGCGCGCCGGATCAAGCCGCACGTCGGGCGCCGGAGTGTCACCCACCAGCTCGCCGCGACCTTCCGTACGATCGATGGTGACGATGCGCCGCGCGGGTTTCACGCCGGGCAGCAGCTTGGGCGCGGGCAGCGGCTTGTCGTTGCCTTGCGCCAGACCCTTCGGGCCATCGGGAAAATCCGCGTAGATCATGTCGAAGGCCATCTGCACGCCGTTCGGATAACACCATAGGTGCCACGCGCCGACCTGAATGACGATATCGCCGACATTCATCAGCAGGCGGCAATCATCGAGCACCAGATCGCGCCCGACTTTCAGCACGATGCCGTAGTCGAGCGTCTGCGTCTTGTGCATGGCGGACTCATACATCGAATTGCCACCGCGAACCCACAGTCCTTGGCTGTTGGGTTGGGGCTTCGGCGGGTGCGGCGCAATGACTTCGGGGTCTTTCGAGCGGTCGTAGTCCGCAGGCCTCGCGCGCGCCTGCACCACGCGGAAATGCCCGCCGCCGGGCGGCCCCGCAAAAACATATTTCAGATTGCCGTCGTCGTTGGCGCCATTGATCGGCAGCGGTGTTTCCTCCCAAACCCAGATATCGGTGTGGCCGCGTCCCGATCCCGGCGACGATTCGTGCGAATTGGGCGCGGGGCCGTCCCAGACTATTTTCGAACGGCCTTGCGCGTCGTTGCCGGTAACCACACGGCGGATGGGCGGGAGACTCGACATGGTGATGCTCTCCTTCGGGAACTGAGTGGATTGTAACCCAGCACGCCGACCTCGGACACGGTCGGCATCGAATGCGGTTTCTCTTGGAAGATGCTGACTCTTGACTTTGACGCGCGGGGAACCGCATGATCTGCCGCAACTCGACTCGACTCAATCGAAGGAAGGAATTAGTGATGGCCAGAACAGAGAAACTGAGCGGTGGTGTCGCCGTCGCGAGAACGATGATGAAATGCGGCGTCGATCATTTCTTCTACGAATCGGGCGGGCTCATATCGGACATCGTCTCCAACGAACTCGACCGCCTCGGCGGACACCCGATTCTGTGCCGCAACGAAAAAGCCGCGACCAACATGGCGGACGGCTATTCGCGGGTGACGGGCCGGCCCTCCGTGTGTTACGGGCAGGCGGGAGCCGCGGCCATGATGATCGCCTCCATGATGTACGAGCCGATGTACGCGCGCAGCCCGGTGGTGGCTCTCACCGGCGCGCACCCGCCCAGCGAGCGCGACCGGTGGGACTACCAGGAATGCCCCGAGATGAAGTCCTTCGAGTCGACCTGCAAGTTCAATGCGGACGTCACGCAGATCGGCAGACTCGCGGAGTACATGCGCACGGCGATCCAGGTCGCGGTAAGCGGCTGCCCGGGACCCACCCACATCAACATGGCCTACGACATCAACACGGCCGTCGGCGAGATGCCGGAACTCTACGGCGACCCGGCGTTCTTCAAGGTTTCCCCGTTCCGGCCGCGGCCCGAACCGGAGAGGGTGGCGGCGGCGGTCAAGCTACTTGCCAAGGCCAAGCGGCCCGTGATGATGTGCGGCACCGGCATCCACCTCTCCGGAGCCTACCGCGAATTGCGGGAACTCGCCGAGTTCCTCACGATCCCCGTCGCCGTCAATCCGGGCGCGAAGGGATGCTTCCCCGAAGATCACCCGCTCTACGTCGGCGTCATCGGCGGCTATGGCTGCGAGCACGCCAACGAATTCGTGCGCGGGGCCGATCTCGTCTTTTTCGTTGCGACCCGCGCCGGCGCCCACATGACCGAGGATCTGTCGGCGCCCAGACCCGGGGCGGCGAAGATCATCCACCTCGATATCGACCCGATCGCCATCGGGCGCAATTACAAGGCCGATGTGCCGCTCGTCGGCGACGCGAAGGTTGCGCTGCAGGAGATGCTCGGCGTGCTCAGGAGGGACCGCATGGCGAAGCCCGCGCCCAAACAGGCCCGCCTCAAGGAGGTCGCCAAGGCGGTCAAGGCATTCCAGGCCATCGTGAAACCGATGATGAGCTCGGACGCGGTTCCCGTGTGGCCCCAGCGCATCATGAAGGAGATCACGCAATTCCTCGGTCCGCGCGACATACTCACCTCCGACACGGGCCAAACGCTCTGCTGGACTTGCCGCATGATCAAGCTCAAGGGAACCGGGCGGCGCTACATTCCCGTAGGGGGAACGTTGGGCTCCGGTCTGGCCATGAGCATGGGGGTCGCGTTTGGGGCTGAAAAAGACCAGCGGGTTGTGCATTACTCGGGGGACGGGGGCATGGGATATAACATCACCGACCTCGAGACGATGGTCCGTCGCAACGATGAGCACGCACCGTGGGTCGTGGTCGTCAGCAACAACTCCAGCTTCGCGATGGGGCGAAACCGTTTTGAAGACTTTACGAAAAAACAAGCCCCGTATATGAAAACCTTCGACACTTGCCAAGTCAACTGGGCGAAGGTCGCTGAGGGTTTCGGCTGTTACGGGGCGCGGGTTGAAAAGCCGGGAGAAATACAGGATGCATTGCACGCGGCTTTCGCCTCCGGAAGACCAGGTCTCGTGGAGGTCATCAGCGAGGTGAGGCAGTATATTCCCAACGGACTGCGCCGCAAGACCGCTAAGGAGCAGATCCTCAAAGCGTATGGCGTCCCGGCCATTTACTAATCAATAAACCACAGGAGGATGACCGTGAAACCTGTGCTTCATTCCATGCTTGTCGTCTTGTTGTGCGTGGCCGGCGTAGCGGCCTGGCAGCCCGCTCACGCGCAGTCGTACCCGACCAAACCGATTCGATTGATAATTCCCTATCCGCCGGGCGGCGGCGTGGACACCATCATGCGCCCGTTCGCGCAGCACCTTTCCGCGCGGTTGGGCCAGCAGATCATCATCGACAATCGCGGGGGTGCCGGCGGATCGATTGCCATGGAAGCCACGGCGCGGGCCGCGCCCGACGGCCACACCATCGTGGCGGCGATCACTGCGCAACTCGCGATAAACCCGGCCCTTTACAGGAACCTGGCCTACGATCCGGTCAAGGATTTCGCTCCGATCACGTGGTTCGCCGACGGGGCATACATACTGGTGGTGCATCCTTCGCTGCCCGTGAAATCGGTGAAGGAATTCGTGGAGCTCGCGCGCAAGCGCCCCAACGAGATCAGCTACGCGTCCGCCGGCAACGGCAGCGGCGGGCACCTGGCGGGGGCGCTGCTCAGTAGCATGACGGGGATCAAGATCCTGCACGTCCCGTACAAGGGCGGCGGCCCGGGGGGGATCGCGCTGCTGTCCGGCGAGGTCCAGGCCAATTTCGAGGTTTGGGCGACTTCTCGGGGCTTTATCAAGGAAGGGCGCATCCGGGCGCTCGGGGTCGCCACGGCCACGAGGCGTAAGGCGAGTCCCGACATCCCGACCATCGCCGAAGCCGGGGTGCCCGGCTATGAATCGGGCCTCTGGTATGCGCTGCTCGCGCCCGCCGGCACCCCGCGCGCGATCATCGACCGCTTGAATCGCGAGACCATCGTCGTGCTGAAAGATCCGGATTACATCAAGCGACTGGCGGAGCAAGGGATCGAACCAGTCGGCAGCACGCCCGAGGAGCTTACGCAGTACATGAAGCGCGAACTCGACAAGTGGGGGAAAGTGGTGAAGGATACAGGGGCGCGCATCGACTGACGGCCCGTCGACTGCGGGAATAACATGCGATCGATAATGCACTTGACGTGGGCGCTCATCTGCACAGCCATTGTGGGTGCGACAGGAACGCCTGCGGCGGCCCAAACATTCCCCACCAAGGCCGTGCGGATCGTCGTTCCATTCCCGCCAGGCGGACCTGCGGACGTGCTTGGCCGCATGCTGGGGCAGAAGCTTGCCGAGCGCTGGAGCCAGTCTGTCGTCATCGACAACCGGGCAGGCGCGGCGGGCAATATCGGTGCCGAGTTCGTGGCTCGATCCGCGGCGGACGGCTACACGCTGCTGCTCAATGCCTCGAGCCACGTCATCAACGGCAGCCTGTACACGAAGCTGGCGTACGACCCGGTCAAGGACTTCACACCGGTGACAGAAGTGGCCTCGTACATGCTCGTGCTGGTCGTGCATCCGTCGGTTCCGGCGACGACATTGAAGCAGTTCGTGGCCCTGGCAAAGTCCAGGCCGGGCGAAATCGCTGTCGCCAACGCGGGGACCGGAACACCGACCCACCTGGCGGCCGAACTGTTCAAGATCACCGCCGGGATCAATTTCCTGCAGGTGCCCTATAAAGGCGCCGCCCCTGCGAACACGGACTTGCTCGGAGGACAAGTGATCGCCATGTTCAACAACCCGATCAATGCGCTGCCGTTTGCCAAAACCGGCAAATTGCGGGCCCTCGCTGTCACGGGCATGCAGCGGCTGTCGATAGCGCCGGAACTTCCGACCGTCGCTGAATCCGGATATCCGAACTTTGAAGCAGGAACCTGGTACGGTTTCCTCGGCCCGGCGCAACTGCCGCGCGAGATTGTCGCAAAAATTCACGGCGACGTTGTTACGGCGTTGCGGCTGCCGGATATCCAGCAGAAGCTCGGTGCGCAGGGTTGGGATTCCCACGGCAACACCCCAGCCGCCTTCGCAGCGATTCTCAAAGCGGATTTCGATAAGTGGGCAAAAGTAGTGAAAGCAGCCGGGCTGCGCGCCGATTAAGAGTGCAGCTCACCCTGCCGGAGCTGCTCGCGCGGCATGCGTTGCATCCGTTTCCTGCACTGATCGAGCGTGGCAAGCGAGTTTCATTCGCAGCTTTAGCTGAGGTAAGCCGCCGCGTCGCCGGCGGGCTCTATCGGCTCGGCGTTGCACCGGGTGACCGCGTCGCGCTGTGGCTGCCCAGCACGACTGCGTGGCTCACCGTTTTCTTCGCCTGCGCGCAGCTCGGCGCTATCGCCATTGCGGTCAATACGCGTTTCCGCAGCCACGAATTGAATGACGTTCTGGCCCGGTCCGGCGCCAAGGTCCTCGTGTTCTGGCCCGACTTCAAGGGTATCGACTTCGGCGGTACGCTTGCCGCTTGCGACGCCCACGCGCTTGAGCGCCTGCAAAGCGTGGTGGCCTATTCAGAAGATGGAATGCCAGCGCCGCGTTCCCTCGCCGGAAAGGCCGTCTTCGACTATGCGACGCTGTCCTCCGGAGAGCCGCTTCCTGAAAACCGCGCGAGAGCCGAAGCGGCATGCGTGATGTTCACGACTTCCGGCACTACCAACGTACCGAAGTTCGTGCTGCATAGCCATCGCGCCGTGATCCGGCACGCGCTTGACGTGGCGCGCGGATTTGCCATCGGTGCCGATTCGAAACTGCTCCTGATTCCACCGTTATGCGGTGTGTACGGCTTCTGCAGTGCCATGGCCGCGCTTGCGGCAGGCCGCCCGGCGATCATCTCGCCGGTGTGGGACCCGGAGCAGGCCGCGCGCGACATCGTGGCGCATGGCATCACCCACGCGAGCGGCACCGACGATGCAGTCGTGCAGCTATTGGCACAGAGCCAGGCCGAGCGCCCATTTCCGAGCCTGCGTTTTTTCTCGTATGCGCCATTCAACCCATCGCTCGCCGACATCGTCGAGCGCGCGGATGCGCGCGGCATGAAGCTGGTCGGGCTTTACGGCTCGAGCGAAGTGCAGGCGTTGTTCGCGCGCCAACACGAGGACGCGCCGCTTGCGGAACGCCGGGTGGCCGGGGGCTTGCCGGTGAGCGTGCGCGCCCGCGTGCGGGCGCGCGATCCTCAGACCGCGACGCTGCTCCCGCATGGGGAAGCGGGCGAACTCGAATTCTACGCGCCCACGAGCTCGATGATCGGGTACTTTGGCGACGCCGAAGCGACCAGCCGCGCGTATACCGACGACGGTTACTTTCGCTCCGGCGACTTGGGATACACGCAGCCCGACGGCCGCTTCGTGTTCCTCACGCGCATCGGGGATTCATTGCGGCTGGGTGGCTTTCTGGTCAGTCCTGCCGAGATCGAGTCCGTGATGCAGGAGATGCCCGGCATCGCCGGTTGCCAGGTCGTCGGCATCCCGGCTCAAGATGGGCTCGAGCCGATTGCCTTCGTACTGCTTGAACCGCGCGCGAATCTGGACGAGCGCGCGGCGATCCAGCATGTCGCCGCGAGGCTTGCGCGCTACAAGGTCCCGCGGCGGATATTTGCGATCGATGCGTTTCCGGTCACCCCCGGCGCCAACGCCACCAAGATCCAGAAGCACAAGCTGCGCGACATGGCGCAGCAACTCGTTCGAGGCTAGCCGATGGCGGCATCAGGGAATAGCGATCCAGCAACGCCCGCAAAGTGCGTGGTCATGGCTCGCGGCACGAAATGCCATCGTGCTGCGCCGCAAAGTGCAGCACCTCGATTGCACAGGTTGCGGGCATGAGCACCTGGATCGCATGAAAGCGCGTCGGAAGATTCACGATGCGAATGCCGGGGATCGAGCGTCGAATCTGTTCCTCCTCGAAGCCGGTGACGACGCCCGCAGTGGGGTAGAGCCCCAGCGTCGGAACCTGCACCCTGGCGAGGTAACCGGAAACGTCGACCTTCGATGCCACGCGGGAGAGCGCGATGAGAGCCTCCACGTCCGACTTGCCCATCTCATCGGCATACCATTGCAGCAGTCCGGGATCGGTACCCGGGGGAAATCGCGTCGCGGCATTCACCGCAATCGACCAGCCCTTCGATCCGAGCGCGCGCAGCGCCTCCTGCCATGAGGCATGGCCGCAGCCGAATGCCTGCTGCGTCGCCTTTGGAATCGTGACCGGGGCCGCGACCAAAGAAAGCGTACGCAGCCTGCCCGGCATCTCCGCCGCGACTACGATGCCGAGGATTCCACCCAGCGATTCCCCGCAGTAATGGACCGGCGCTCCCCCGAGCGCGTCCATGATCGCGACCAGATCCTCGACGAACCCTTCCACGCCCATGCCCACGTGCGGATCGAAGTCGAGCGGCGAGCGCCCAAGTCCGCGCAGGTCGGGGCGCACGACGCGATAGTATCGGGCCAGATAAGGAACCCAGCTGCGCCAGAACACCCCGGAACGGCCATAACCGTGCTGCAGAATCAAGTACGGCGCATTTCGCCAGGGATCGGTGCAATCGTCGATCACGTAATGCAAGGTCGGCTTTCCGCCCCGCTTCAGAAAAGGCATGCGATAACTCTCAATAGAGTGAGACAGAGTCAGAATAACGTTATATCTTACGCCACCATCGCTTTTTTTCGGGATGTCCGCATATGCCTGCTCTGAACAGGCCGGGAAAGCCGAGCCTCTATTACGAAGTCGACGATTACACCGACCCGTGGCGAGATGCGCCTTATCTGCTGCTGCAGCACGGCTATGGCCGTTATTCGCGATTCTGGTATAGCTGGATCCCCTACTTGAGCCGTTTTTTTCGCGTGCTGCGGCCCGACATGCGCGGCTTCGGCCGTTCCCGCGAGGGATTCGACCGGGCGCAGGGATTCGATACTTCCGACCTCGTGGCGGATGTCGTCGCCATCATCGATGACGTCGGCGCGGACAAGATTCATTTTTGCGGCGAAGCGTTCGGCGGCACGCTGGGCATGCAACTGGCGGCGCAACATCCCGACCGGATACGGACGCTGAGCCTGGTGGCCGCGCCGGTCTTCCTGCCCCAGAAAATCCAGCAGAACTACGCGCTGGGCGAAGCATCCTGGATCGATGCGCTGCGCAAACACGGCATCAAGAAATGGGCGGCCGCCACCAACACCATCGCGCGCTTCCCACCGCAAGTCAGCGCTGCGTTCCTGGATTGGTACAGCGACGAACTGGCGACGGCGGATCCAGAAACGCTGATCGCGTTTTCCAATATGTGCGCGAACTACAACATGACCTCGTTCCTGCCCGCAATCACCGCTCCCGTGCTGGGAGTTTATCCGCGCTCGCGGCCCGAACAAGTGGCCCTGCTGCGCGAGCATGTTCGCCACTTCACAGTGGTGGAACTGGCAACGGACAACCTCATGATCTACAACGTCTACCCGCGCACGTGCGCCGAAGCGGTTTTGTATTTCGCCGCGCAGCACGACGGCACCGTGTGCCGTGAATAAGAATACTAGTCGATACGGATGCCGGCCTCGCGAACCACTTTCGACCACTTCTCCACTTCCGCGCGCAGGAACGCCGCGAACTTATCGGGCGGATCACCGACGGGCTCGAAGCCTACCGCGAGCATCCGCTCTTTCAAGTCCGGCTGTGCGAGGATCTTCACGAACTCCGCGTGGAGCTTGGCGACGATATCCTGCGGCGTCCCGGCCGGCGCCATTGCGCCGTGCCATACTTCGATTTCGAAGCCCGGGATTCCGGATTCCGCAACGGTGGGAAGCTGTGGCGCAATCTTGGCCCGCGTGCGCCCCGCCACTGCCAGCGCGCGCAGACGGCCAGCGTTGACGTGCGGCAGGGTGGCAACCGCGCTTGCGGAAGTCGCAGAGACGCGGCCGGCGATCAAGTCGGTCATGCCCGGCGCGGTTCCTTTGTAAGGCACGTGCGTGATCTTGACCCCCGTCATCATCTTCAGCAGCTCCAAAGTGAGATGCTGCGCGCTGCCGTTGCCGGAAGACGACCACAACAGCTCACCCGGACGTGCCCTGGCAAGCGCGAGCAGCTCCTTGAGCGAGCGCACCGGCAACGACGGGTGGACCACGACGACGTAGGGGATGGTCACGAGCAACGTGATCGGCGCGAAATCCCGGATGGCATCGAACGAAAGCTTGTAGAGGCTCGGGGTGATGACGTGCCCGGGGGAAGCCATCACGAGCGTATAACCATCGGGTGCCGCACGGGCGACCAATGCCGTTGCGATCGTGCCGCCTGCGCCCGGGCGGTTCTCGATCACCACCTGCTGGCCTAACGCCTCACTCAACTTCTGCCCGACGAGCCGTGCGGAGGTATCGACACCGCCTCCTGGCCCGAGCGGTACGACAATCTTGATCGGTTTAGCGGGATATGCCTGAGCCAATGCATACCCGGCCGGCGGGATAAAAATTCCCAGTAGCGCCGCAAAGGTTGAAATCGCGATGCGTGACATACGTTACTCCTGCTTCAGGCCGATCACCTTGATCAGCTTGCTCCATTTTGCAAGATCGGCGCGCAGATACGCTGCGAATTCAGCGGGCGTGTTGGCAACCACGTCGCCGCCGAGCGCGGCGAGCCGCTCACGCGCCTCCGCGCCTTTGATGCCCTTGACGATCACGGCGTTGAGCCGCGTGATGATGCCGCGCGGCGTCGCCGCGGGCGCCAGCACGCCGAACCAGCCGCTCGCCGCGTAGCCCGGCACACCGGACTCGGCGATTGTTGGCAGCTCGGGAACGAATGGCGAGCGTTGCGCGCCGGTCACGGCAAGCGCGCGCAAGCGGCCGGCCTTGACCTGCGGCAATACCGAGCTCATGTCGCCCGACATGAACTGAACCTGCCCCCCGACCAGATCGGCGAGCGCCGGCGCGACGCCTTTGTACGGAACGTGCACGACATCGATTTTCGCGAGCATTTTGAGCAATTCGGTCGCCAGGTGCGTGGTCGAGCCGTTGCCCGGCGACCCGAAGTTGAGCTGCCCCGGTTTCGCGCGCGCGAGCGCGAGCAGCTCCGGTATGCTTTTCACCGGCAGCGACGGATGCACGACGAGCACGAAAGGCATGCTCGCAACCTGCGTGACCGGCGCGAAATCCTTCAGCGGGTCGTAGCGCAGCCGCTTCATCAATCCCGGTTGTATCGCGAGCGGGCCGGCGCTGCCGAGCAATAGTGTGTAGCCGTCGGGCGTCGCTCGGGCGGCAAGTTCAGTGCCGATCGCACCACCCGCGCCGCCGCGGTTTTCAATGACGAGCGGCTGGCCCAGCGCGTCGTTCAGCTGCTTCCCGACGATGCGCGCGACGAAGTCAGCGCCGCCGCCGGGTGCAAATGGGACCATCATCCGGATCGGCTTCGATGGATAATTCTGCGCTGCGGAACCCGCCGCCCACAGCACGCCGGCGATAAGCCAGAACCAACGATTATGTCTCTGCATTTTTCCTCCCCGCTTTTACAGGTTGCGCGCAGCGCGGTGGCCTTCGGCAATCGCGTTGCCGAGACGGCGCGGCGCGTACGCATCCCCTATGATATGCACGGCGGCAAGCCCAGCATCCCGCAATTCGTACGCGAGAGCGTCGTTCGCGCGCTGCGCGCCGACCCAGACGATCCCGCCGACGTCCTTCAACCGCTCTTCGCGCCGCGAATTGTAATAATGCCGCAGCACCACTTCACCGTTCTCGGTGCGATCCACAAACATATTCGACCGCAGCACCACGCCCAGTTCGTCGAGCGCGCGCAGCGTGCTGATGCGGGTTACCTCCGGCAGCTCCCGCAGCGGTTCGAGAAAGCGCGTCACGTACAGCACCCTGCAGCCCTGCCGTGCCAGCGCTTCCGTCATGCACGCCGCCCAGAAGTAACCGTCCTCGTCCATGACGAGCACGGTGGCGCTGGCGCCAAGCTGGCTGAAGCTCGCCACCGGGACCGAGCCGTCACCCGCCACCGCGGGCGTCAATACCCTGGCCCCGGTTGCGACGATGACCGCATCCGGCTGCTCCGCGAGCACCCGCTCGCGCGTGCCCTCGGTCGCCGTGCGCACGTCGACCCCGAGCGCGGCCACCTGCCGCGCCAGATAATCGATGGTGTAAGACGATTCGTGATACGGCAGATAGTGCCGCGCGATACCCAGTTTTCCGCCGAGGCTCTTGCCTTTTTCGAACAGCGTCACGCGATGTCCGCGCTCGGCCGCAGTACGCGCGGCCTCCAGCCCGCCCGGGCCGCCGCCGATCACGACCACGCGCTTCGGCCGCTCGGCGCGCGTAAGCGCAGGCATCTCGGTCTCAAACCCCAGCGTCGCATTCACGGCACAGGCAAGCCGCTTGCTCGCCACAATTCCGCTCCAGCACCGGTTACAGCTTATGCAGCGCCGGATGTCCCCGGATTGTCCGCGCAGCGCCTTCTGCGGCCACTCGGGGTCGGCGATCAGCGCGCGGCACAAGCCGATGATGTCGGCCTGTCCTGCGCCGAGTATCGCCTCCGCCTGCTCAGGCGTCTGGATGCGCGAGCTCGTCACCACCGGCATGCCGGGCACCGCTGCCTTCACTTGCGCGTGCAGCGCGGCGAAAGTGACGGGCGGATAGTGGCTGTCCGGCAAATGCGTATCGAGGGTGTTGAAATTGCCCTGCGCGAGCGACAGGTAATCAATACTTCCCAGCGCGGCGAGCTGGATCGCGGCTTGCTTGCTCTCCTCGACGGTGATTCCGCCCGGAGTGAATTCGTCAACCCCCATGCGGTAGCCGACGATGAAGTCCGCGCCGACCTGCGCGCGGACCGCGGCGATGATCTCTTGCGCGAAACGCAGCCGGTTCTCCAGACTGCCGCCGTACTCATCCTCGCGCTGGTTGCTGAACGGCGAGACAAACTGCTGAATCAAATGGCCCTGCGCGCCGTGGATCTCGACGCCATCCAGTCCCGCGAGCTTCGCGTGCAACGCCGCCTTCGCAAATCCGGCGACCACCTCCGCGATCTCGGCCCTGGTCATCGCGTGCGGCACGCCGCCGCTGTGGGGACACGCGATCGCAGAGGGCCCCCATAACGTGGGGATTTCGCTGGCATGGTGCTGGCGGCCGCCATGATTCAGTTGCGCAATCAGCAGCGCGCCCTCGGCATGCACCGCTTCCGCCAGTGTTTGCAGGCCCGGCACGATCTCCTTGCGATAACACAGCATCGCGGCATCGCGCCCGGCATTGCTCGCGTGCACCCGCATCGACTCGGTGACGACGATGCCGGTGCCGCCGCGCGCGATACTTCGATAAAACGCGACGGTCCGCGCATGCACCAGGCCGCTCTCAGCAGTGTTGGTGGTGGTCGCGAGCCGCATGACACGATTGCGCGCGACCTTGGCGCCGATGCGAATCGGCTCGAACAGGCGGGGGAAATGGGCGTTCATCGTGTTGTGCCCGCAACATGCGGAGCTTGGTGGCGGTAATGATTCTACCCCCGCCCTCCCGCAGGCGCCAACCCGATACATTTCGTCACTATGGTTTCCCCGCCGGACATCGATTACCATCGCCGATTGAGCTGATGCAAAAAACCGGTTGGGTCACAGCCGGATCGAGGCTTTTCCCGGAGCACAACTGAAAGGAGCAGCGCAATGATCATCGATGTGCATCGACACCTGGTCATCAAGGGAACGGTCCAGCGGTCCTATATTCTCGGCGCGTCGAGAAGCTTCAGCATGATGTACAACAAGTCCAACAAGACCAACGTCACGCCGCGCGAATACATCGACGACATCGTCCGCAAGGAGATCGACGGCCAGGCGGACAACATCATCGTCGAGATGGACAAGGCCGGCGTCGACATTTCAGTCATTTTCGCGGTGGACTACGGCCTGCTGCTCGGCGAAGCGCAGATCCATATTTTCGAGCAGAACAGGATGTATGCGGACATCGCCAAGCGGCATGCAGGGAGGATGATCCCCTTCATGGCCATCGATCCGCGCCGCGAGGGGGGCCTGAAGCACTGCGAGCAGGCCTACTACGAGTGGGGCATGAAAGGATTCAAGCTCCACGCGGGTGTCGGCTACCTGCCCGACGATCCGGTCTGCAACTGGGTTTACGAGAAGGCCACCGAGTGGAACATCCCCATCATGTGCCACACCGGCGGCGCACCTGCGGTGCCGCTGCGCTGGGAGTGTTCCCGACCGTCCTATTTTGCTTCGGCAGCGGCGCGCTATCCCGATGCGACTTTCATCCTTGCCCACGCGGGCGACATCGGCTGGTGGCAGGAAGCGATGCAGGCGGCGGCCTGGCTGCCGAACGTGTACCTCGATCTGTCCCTGTGGCAGAAGCCTTATCGCAAAATGCCTCCGGAACAGTTCTACCAGTGGCTGCGCCACCTCACCGACATGGTCGGTGCGGACAAGATCATGTTCGCTTCCGACGCGCCGCACCCGAATTTCCATTTGCGCCTGCCCGAGTGGGCAAAGGTATTCACGAGTCTGGGCAAGGAGTTCAGCGAGGAGGAGAAGAATCTGATTCTCTCCGGAACCGCCAGAAAGGTGCTGCGGCTGTAGGGCGTGCTTGCGCACCATCCGGCAATCGGTGCGCAAGCGCACCCTACACTGAAACTAAGCCCTCGCGAAAATCGCCGCGAGGCCCTGGCCGCTGCCCACGCACATGGTCTCGAGGCCGAACTTCCCTTTGCGGCGCTGCAATTCATTCAGCAGCGTCGTGAGAATGCGCACGCCGGTGGCACCGACGGGGTGTCCGAGCGAGATGCCGGAGCCATTGACGTTGAGCCTGTCCGGATCGTTCCAGCCCCAGCCTTTCAGCACGGACAGCACCTGGCAGGCGAAGGCTTCGTTCAGTTCCACCAGATCCATTTTGTCGAAACCCAGGCCAGTCTTGGCGAACAGCTTGGTTACCGCCGGCACCGGGCCGATTCCCATCGTCGCCGGATGACAGCCCGCCGCTGCCCATCCAACCAGATAGCCCATCGGTTCTAGCTTCAGCTCCTTCAGCTTGTCTTCCGCCACCACGAGGCACGCTGCCGCCGCATCATTCTGCTGGCTCGCGTTGCCGGCGGTCACGGTGCCGTTCTTCATCAAAGGCCGCAGCTTGGCCAGCGTCTCCATGCTGGCGTCAGCACGGAAGCCCTCGTCCTGCGCGAATACCTTCGGGTCGCCTTTTGACTGCGGCACGCTGACGGGCACGACTTCTTGCATGAACTTGCCTGTTTTCCATGCGTCTGCGGCGCGCTGATGACTGCGCATCGCGTAAGCGTCGGATGCCTCGCGCGGTATCGCGTACTCCTTGGCAAGGTTCTCAGCCGTCTCGATCATTCCCGAAATGGGCCCGAAGCGCCAATCGGGCTGAGAGCGTTCACGGCCGCGCTGCAGCCGGTCGTGCAGCGTCGCCGAGCCCGCGCGCTTGCCCCAGCGCATGTCGGTCGTGTAGTACTCGACGTTGCTCATGCTCTCGACGCCGCCGGCAAGCACCACGTCGGCCGCTCCGGTCTGCACCATCATCGCCGCATTGAGTACGGCCTGCAGCCCGCTGCCGCAGCGACGGTCGAGCTGGTAGCCGGGGATCTCGATCGGCAGATCAGATTCCAGCACCGCATAGCGCCCGATGCAGGGCGCTTCGGCGTTGGCGTAGGATTGGGCGATGATGACATCGTCAAGCTTCATCGGATCAAGGCCGGTGCGCGCGATCAGCGCCTTGATCACCGTTGCGATCAGGGTCTCGACCGCAACGGGACGCAGCGTCCCTCCATAGATACCCACGGCGGTGCGTAACGGGGACACAATGGCTGCACGTCTCATGCTCTCTCTCCTTTTGCACTGGAAACTGAAATCATACGCCGTTCCGGCGGCACGCCGCGTGCAGACCGACTCACCCCCACCCTAGCCCTCCCCCGTCGAGGGGGAGGGAAGCGGCTTTTCTGACACGGTAAGATTAGAATCTGACCATGGCCAAAACCACTGCCAGAGAACTCGCTGCCGATTCCCTCGATCTCTCCGCCATCGTTCGCCCCGGTGATACCGTGATGTGGGGCCAGTCCACCGCCGAGCCGCTGCCGCTCACGCAGGCGCTGATGGCGCAGCGCCATGCGATTGGCCGCTTCAACGTCTTCCTCGGCGTCACCTACTCCGACACGCTCAAGCCCGAATATGCCGACTGCGTATCTTTTTCCGCGTACTGCGGCACCGGCGGCAACCGCGCGCTCGCCAAGGCGGGCAAGCTCGACATCCTTCCCGTCCATTATTCGCAGATCCCCGGACTGATTCAAAGCGGCAGGCTGAAAGTCGACGTGCTGATGCTGCAGCTCGCCCCGGCTGATGCGGCGGGCAACTACAGTTTTTCGATGGCGCACGATTATCTGATACCGGCGCTAGGCGCCGCGCGGGTCGTGGTGGCCGAAGTGAACGAGCAGGCGCCGTGGACCTTCGGCGAGCGGCCGGTGCGCGAAACCGATCTCGATTACATCGTGCGCACTTCGCGTCCGCCGCTGGAGCTGCACCAGCCGCAGCCAGGCGAGGCCGAACTCGCCGTTGCGCGCCAGGTCGCCGGGTTGATCGAGGATGGCGCCACGCTGCAGTTCGGTCTGGGCGCGCTGCCTGAAGCGATACTCGCGGCGCTTGCCGACCGGCGCGATCTCGGCATCCACAGCGGCGCCATCGGCGACAAGGCGGCGGATCTGATGGAGGCGGGCGTCATCACCA
>ERZ1292640.1613-Hain-H43-02um-R1-1613-length-18504-cov-8_pt1 | contig 18504 bp, 18 predicted proteins | sample MGYA00564404_ERZ1292640 | MGnify/ENA primary metagenome ERZ1292640 (study PRJEB36523, sample SAMEA6512636) | groundwater metagenome | collected 2019-01-08 | study: AquaDiva: Metagenomics assemblies of 32 groundwater samples
GGCGAGGGCGGAATGGTTCTGACAAATAACAAATATTTTTATGAAAAACTCAAAATTTTGAGACATCATGGAATAATAAAAAGACCGGAAAAAGGCAAATGGTATTATGAAATAGAAAATCTTGGTTTTAATTATCGCCTTACTGATTTTCAAAGCGCTTTAGGTTTGAGCCAATTAAAGAAAATAGATAGATTTATAAAAAGAAGAAGAGAGATTGTAGCTAAATATAATAAAGCCTTTAAAAATATAAAAGAAATTATATTGCCGACAGAAAAAGATTACGTAAAATCAGCTTGGCATATATATCCTATTCAGGTTCAAGGAGTTGACAGAAAAAAGATATTTGATGATTTGCAAAAACAAGGAATCGGCGTTCAGATTCATTATATGCCTTTACATCTTTATCCATTTTATAAAAATAAATTTAGGTATAAAAAGGGCGATTTTCCAAAAGCTGAAAGATATTATGAAAGAGCAATTACTTTACCTCTTTTTCCTAAAATGGCTAATAAAGATATTCAATATATTATTAATTCAATTAAAAAAATAATATATCGCTACGCTAAAACTATATGAGAACTGAAAAAGAAAAAAATTATTCCGAAGAATTGGATAAACATCTAAACAGGTTAGTTATTGAAGAAAAAAAACCCATAATAGAGATTGTTGATGATTTTTCCAAGTATGCTTCACGACAAGCTCTTTCTCGTTTTTTAGCGCAGCACGAATTGTTTAAGATGATTTTAGACGTAAAGGGTTCTATTGTAGAATGCGGAGTTTTCAGGGGGTCGGGATTAATGGCTTGGGCAAAATTATCGGCAATATATGAACCTGTAAATTATCATCGTGAAATTATTGGCTTTGATACTTTTGCTGGTTTTCCTGACGTTGATGTTAAGGATATAGAAGGGAACGAAAATGTTTCTGCAAAAAAGGGTGGTATATCTGCAGATTCATATGATGAACTAAAGAAGGCAATAGATTTATATGATTCAAATAGATTTCTTTCTCATATAGAAAAAGTCAGATTAGTCAAAGGAGATTTTTCAGAAACTGGGGTGAAATTTCTTGAGAAAAACCAGCACCTTGTAATATCTTTATTATATTTAGATTTTGATATTTATAAGCCCACAAAAGAAGCTTTAAAAATGTTTTTACCAAGAATGCCACGCGGGTCAATTTTAGTTCTTGACCAAATAAATAATCGAAATTGGCCGGGAGAAACAATTGCTTTGCTGGAAGAGTTAGATTTGAATAAGTATACAATTAAAAATTTTTATTATGAACCGGATATATCTTATATTGTTTTATAACCATGATAAATAATATTGGCATTGGGCTGGATATAGAAAATATTGGCAGATTTACTAAATTAGACCTGAAAAAAAACAGGAACTTTTTTGATAGAATTTATACCCAAAAAGAAAAAGAATATTCCCTGTCTAAACCCAACCATCCGTCTCATTTTGCCGCAAGGTTTGCCGCCAAAGAAGCGGTAAAAAAGACAATTAGAGACAATGTCGCTTTTAACGAGATAGAAATAACAAACGATAAAAACGGCGCGCCTAAGGTTAAATTTTTAAACAAGAGAATGGAAAAGAAATATAAATCAATAATTAGCATTTCGCATACCAAATCAATCGTTCAGGCGGTATGCATTACTTTCAAAAAGTAAAAAGTTGGTAAAAAATGAGCGCTAAAAAATGCATAGTATTAGATCTTGATAACACTCTTTGGGGCGGCATTGTGGGAGAGGACGGCTTTGACGGCATCAAACTCTCTCTTGCCGGACCGGGAGCGGGTTTTGTTGCTTTTCAGCAAGCTCTTTTAGATTTATATAACAAGGGAGTAATTTTAGCCATTAACAGTCACAATAATTATGAGGATGCCATAAGAGTTATTAAAACTCACCCAAATATGATTTTGAGAGAAAATAATTTTGCAGCTGTACGAATTAATTGGAATGACAAAACCAGCAATTTAAAAGAATTGGCAAAAGAAATAAATATTGGTCTTGATTCAATGGTGTTTTTAGATGATGATCCGGCAAATAGAGCGCTGGTCAAAGCAATTTTACCGGAAGTTGAAACTCCAGAAATGCCATCTAATCCTTCAGATTATGCAAAGTTTTTAATTGGTCTTCCATATTTTGATTTAGCCGCCTTGACAGATGAAGATAAAATGAGGGGGAACTTTTATACAACTGAAAGATTACGTCGCGAATCTGAGAAATCTTTTAACAACCAGAAAGAGTTTTTAAAAAGTTTGGGGTTAGAATTGCAGATATTTATAGACGATCCGTCTCAATTGGCGCGTTTAGCCCAGCTTACCGGCAAGACCAATCAATTCAATTTTAACAAATATGAGTTGTCAGAAAAAAACATCGCAGATTTTATAAATAACAAAGACTATCGGATATTTTACGGCAGATTAACGGATTGTTTTGGCGATTACGGAATAATTAGCTTTGCTGTTGTAAAAAAAGGCGCTGAGTTATGGCATATTGATCAATTTTTGATGAGTTGCAGAGTTATTGAAAGAGGCGTTGAAGAAGCATTTTTGGCAGCTATCGCAAAAATCGCCAAAGATAACCAGGCTGAAAATTTATCAATAACATTTGTCCAAACTGAAAAGAACAAACCAGCCCAAGACTTTTTGGAAAAATACTTTAAAGAGAATCCGGTGCCAATTGATGATATTATTGATTCGCCATATTGGGTGGCCACAAACTTATTATCAAATGAAAATGGAAAAATTTAATAAAATAATTTTTGATATTTTTAAATTAACGCCGGATAAGATTAAAGATTCCCTGATGGTAGAAGAAATTCCCAATTGGGATTCTATGAATTATTTATTGCTTATTGCCGAACTGGAAAAGCAGTTTAAAGTATCTTTTAATATGGATGAAGTGTTGAAGGTCAAATCTTTGGGCGATATTAAAAATACACTTCGTTCAAAAGGCATAGAATTATGAACAAACAAAAAATTGTATTCAAATGCGGAGAGAAAGGATTTGTTTTCCAAGATATAGTCAAAGCTATCAGGAAATCCGGAATTAAAAAAGGAGATGTGGTGATGGTCCATGCTGATTTGGCTCGTTTTGGAAAGCTTGGAGAAATTACTGATAAAAAAGAGTTCGCAGCCGTTTTTATAGAAGCATTTTTAAAAGTTATTGGAAAACAAGGAACATTGATTGCGCCGACCTTTACTTATTCTTTTTGCAATAATGAGATTTACGATTCAGATAACACGCCCTCAACAGTAGGATTATTCACAGAAGAATTACGTAAAAGAGAGGACGCTCTTAGAAGCATCCATCCTATATTTTCGGTCGCTGCCATTGGAAAAAGAGCCAAAGAATTGACCAGCAATCTTAGTAAAAATAGTTTTGGAAAAGGTTCAATATATGATAAGCTTTCAAAAATAAAAAACAGCAAATACATAATATTCGGGGTTGATTATTTTGCCTGCACCCAAATTCACTATATTGAAGAAAAAATGAAAGCGCCCTATAGATACATCAAAAAATTTAAAGGAAAAATAAAGAACAAAAATAAAATATATGACGACGAATATGAATATTTTGTCAGGCCGCTGGATGAAAGCGCGATTCCAGATTTTGACAAAATTGAAAAATATCTTTTAAATGCCGGTTTTCTTAAAAAAGCTTCCCTTGGCAATGCTTTTATGAGTGCGGCTAAAATCAGCGATATTTGCCGCGAGGGGGAAAAAATGTTTAAAAAAAATCCAGCCTGCTTTATTAAAAAACAAATAACATGATGAAATTAATTAACGATTTGTGGTTTAAAAGAAGGGATATTGTTTCTGACGGATTTGATGAATCTTTAGATTATATTTCAAAGATAATTCCTTTGAAAACCCACAAAATTCCCACGGGGACAAAATGTTGGACCTGGATTGTTCCGGAAAAATGGACAGTGAAAGACGCATATATAGATGATTTAAATGGCAAGAGGATTCTTGACTTAAAAAACCACCCTTTGCATGTTGTTTCCTATTCTTTGCCAATTGATAAAGTTGTCAGCAAAGAGGAATTATTGAAACACTTACACACGGATAAAGAGAGGCCAAACGCTATTCCTTTTGAGTTTAAGTATTATCAAAGAAATTGGGGATTTTGCATTGAAGACAGCAAGCTAAAAGAATTTACGAAAGACAAATATAAAGTTTTTATTGATTCTGGATTTGAAAAAGGGAATTTAAAAGTAGGCGACTATACAATAAAAGGCAAAACTGACAAAACAATTGTTTTGGTCGCCCATCTTTGCCATCCTGCCCAGGTAAATGATGATTTAACCGGCGTTGCAGTATTAGTTGATGTTGCCAAAGAAATGCAAAAAGCCCTTCGGCAAGCTCAGGACAGGAATAATTATTATACCTATAAGTTTTTGCTTGTTCCAGAAACAATAGGGTCGATTGCTTATTTAAGCCAAAATGAGGATATAATTCCTAAATTAGAATGCGGTATTTTTTTGGAAATGCTGGGCAATGATAATACTCATTCTCTGCAATTGACAAGGCAAGGGGGCACGCGGCTAGACAGGATTGCCAGATACGTAATGAAAAGAAAGCTTAAAAATTTTAAAGAAGGACCTTTTAGGACAATTGTGGGAAACGATGAAATGGTATTTAACGGACCTGGCGTTAATATCCCCATGATTTCAATTAGCAGGTTCCCTTACCCAGAATATCATACAAGTGACGATAATCCGGATATTATTTCAGAGCAAAAGTTGGAAGAATCCAAAAATTTGATTTTAGAAATTTTAAAAATTATTGACCAAGATTATTTTCCGAAAAGGCAATTTAAAGGACCAATATTTTTATCAGGTTATGATTTATGGGTTGATTGGAGAGAAAATTTAGAATTAAACCAAAGTCTTGAAAAAATTATGCTAACTCTAGAAGGCGATAAAACTGTTTTTGACATTGCAGAAGAATTAAATATGGATTTCAATGATGTTTTGAGTTTTGTAAGCAAATTGAAAGAAGCTAATCTTATTAAATAAAGCATGAATAAAGAATATAATTTTAAAGTTGGCAACAAAGAAATAGGGCCTGGAAATCCGGTTTTTATAATTGCTGAAATATCAGCTAATCATAATCAGGATTTTGAAAGAGCCAAGAAAATGGTTAAAATTGCTTGCCAATGCGGGGCAGATGCAGTTAAATTGCAGACCTATACTCCGGATACTTTGACAATAAATTCTTCTAACAAGTGGTTTTTAATAAAAGATAGTAATCCCGATTGGGACGGAAAGACACTTTACGAATTATATAAAAAAGCTTATATGCCGTGGGAATGGCATTCAGAGTTAAAAAAAATAGCTGAAGAATATGGCGTTATTATTTTTTCTACCGCTTATGACGAAACATCAGTTAATTTTTTAGAAAAGATGAATGTTCCGGCTTACAAAATTGCCTCTTTTGAACTTAATGATATTGAATTAATTAAAAAAATAGCCGGCACAAAAAAGCCGGTATTCATATCAAAAGGAATGGCATCTTTGGAAGAAACCGAGACAGCTGTTTCAATTTTGCGCGCAAATGGCGTTTGCGGCATTGCGCTTCTTCATTGCGTTAGTTCCTATCCGGCAAAATTAGAAGATATGAATTTAGCCACTATTTCAGACATAAAAGAAAGATTTAATGCAGTGCCGGGCTTATCTGACCATAGTTTAGGAATTTCTGCGGCAATAACTTCGGTGGGTTTAGGAGCTTGCGTAATTGAAAAGCATTTTACTTTGCATAGAACTGACGGCGGACTTGATAGCTCTTTTTCTCTTGAGCCGGATGAATTGAAGGAATTGATTAAATCAGTAAGGCAAACAGAAAAAGTTATTGGAAAAGTTCAATACGGCCTTATTAAAGAAGAAAAGCCAAATATTATTGGTCGAAGATCGCTGTTTGCAGTTGAAAATATAAAATCAGGAGAGGTATTTACCGTAAAGAACGTGCGTTCAATCCGTCCAGGATATGGCCTTGCCCCGAAATTTTTGCCAGAAATTCTTGGCAAAAAAGCGGCAAAAGATATAGAACGCGGCACTCCCTTCAGCCGGAATTTAATAGGAGAAAAATAATATGAAAACAGCTATTATTCAGGCAAGGATGGGTTCTACCCGTTTGCCAGGAAAAGTTTTAATGAATATTGGAAAAAAGCCAGTGTTGCATTGGGTTATTGAACGAGTGAAAAGGGCAAAACTTATAGATAGGGTGATAGTAGCTACATCAAAAAAAGAAAAAGATGACGCAATAGAAAAATTTTGCAACAAATTAGACATCGGATGTTTTAGAGGTCCCGAAGAAGATGTTTTAGCCAGATTTTACCAAGCAGCTAAAGTTCAAAAAGCAGATATTATAGTGAGAATTACAGCCGATGCTCCTTTTATAGAACCTTTTATTATAGATGAAATTATTAAAATTCATTTTAAAAATAAAAACGATTATACCGCCAATAATACCGAGAACAGTTATTCCAGGGGAATGGATGTGGAGGTGTTTAATTTTGAGTCGTTAGAAAATGCTAATTTTAATGCAAAAAAAACATATCAAAGAGAACATATTACTCCTTTTATATATGAACAGCCCTTCATTTTTAAAATAGAGATACCAGAAGCAAAAGGTATTTTAAAAAGACCGGAATTCAGGCTCTGCATAGATACAAAAGAAGATCTGAAATTTATTAGGAAAATTTATAAAGCGCTGAGTGAATCAAAAAAAGAAATCAATATTTATAACATAATTCAATTGCTTGATTCGAATCCTGAATTAGCAGGAATTAATGCCAATGTCAAGCAAAAGAAGTTAGGCGAGTAATATATGATAAATAATAATGTTAAAATTGTTTTCCGGGTTGATGGAAATAAAAAAATAGGATTAGGTCATTTATCAAGATGCCTTGCTCTGTCTCATGAAATAAAAAGGAGGATTAATTGCGACATCTTATTTTTGATGAAAGATTATAGCGATGTTAGAAAAGAAGTTTTGAAACATGGCTGCAAAATTGAATCTAGATTTCCAAAAGGTTTGGTAGATATATTTATAACCAGCGTCCCGAATGTCAGCCAGAAATATTTGGCAAAAGTAAAAGAAAGGGCAAGACTGGTCGTCGTTATGGATGACTCAGCAAGAACTCAATATAGCGCTGATATTGTAGTCAAATCCAGTCTTGCTCCAGAATTAAATAAGTTCAGCCAAAAATCAAAATCTAAATTTTTAATCGGGCCAGATTATATGATGTTGAATAAAGAATTTCAGCGGCTGAATTTGAGAAAAAAGAAAATAAATCCTGAAATTAAATCAATTTTAATTACTATGGGAGGCAGCGATGTGAATAATCTCACTCCTAAGATAATGGAAGCGTTAGATAAATTAACCAATATAAAAAAAACAGTCATTGTAGGACCTGTTTTTGAGAAAAAAGCAAAATTAAAAACAAATAACGGTTATAATTTAAAATATGGAGTTTCCAACATGGCAGAACTTATGTTTTCTTCGGATTTAGCGATTGTCGGCGGCGGAACAACTTTGTATGAATTAGCCTGTGTTGGCACGCCCGGCATTGTTCTTTGCCAGACCAACTTCCAGTTATTAGTAGCAAAGTGTTTTGAGAAAAAAGGCGCAATTGTCAACTTGATTTCAGGCAGGAATTTAATAAAAATTAAAAATGAAGAAAAAAAATTAGGTTTGTCCGGGAACTTAACAAAAGAAACGATAATTTCTAATGTAAAATTTTTAATGAAAAATGAAGAAAAAAGAAAAAAAATGAGTTTTGCCGGAAAAAAAATAGTTGATGGTAAAGGCGTTGTCAGAGTAGTGGATAAAATTTTATCTGCAATAAAATAATATGAATAACAGAATAATATTAATAAATCCGCCGATGACCTATTTTACATCGGTAGAGCCAATAAGATTAGCCCAACCGATGGGGCTTTGTTATATTGCCGCAGTTTTAGAAAAGGAAGGGTATAACGTTAAAATATTTGACGCTCATGCGGAAGGATATCGCAGTCGGCTAGAAAAAGGAGATAGAACGCAGGTCGGTTTAAATGAAAAGGAGATTGCGGAAAAAATATCAGAATTTAAGCCGGCTATTGCGGGAATCTCGTCAATGTTTACAGACCAATATCACAACGCCAAAATGGTTTGTAAGATTATTAAAGAAATAGACTCTAAAATCGCGGTTTGCATGGGCGGAGTGCATCCGAGCCTGGTAACAGAGGAGGTCTTGAAAGATCCAAATGTTGATTATGTTATAAAAGGCGAGGCGGAATACAGCTTTAGAGATTTTTGCGATTTATTGATAAAAAATAAAAATATTGATCCTAAAAAAATTGATGGTTTGAATTTAAATTCTAAAACGAAATGGATTGAAAATCTTGACGACTTGCCTTTTCCCGCTCGCCACCTTCTTAAACTTCAAGAATATTTTTCTGCTGGAAGGGCCTATCGGGAACAATCAAAAAGAGAACCTGCTTTCCCTATAATTACCTCAAGATGCTGTCCCGCTTCTTGCAGGTTTTGCGCTACTCACATAATGCAAGGTCATTATCGGCAGCGTTCGGTTGAGAATGTTATAGCTGAAATAGAATATCTTATTAAGACCTATGGCATGCAAGAAATATATTTTTTGGATGATGCTTTGGCCTTCGGCAATTTTAGGGAAATATTAAAAAAGATGATTGAAAACCAATATAATTTAGCTTGGCACGGAGCAAATGGAGTTGCTGTTTATAGCTTGGACGACGAATTAATAGAGCTATTTGCTAAGTCCGGATGTTACAAAGTTATATTATCAATAGAATCGGGCGTTCAGAAAACATTAGAGTATATGAGAAAACCAGTAATACTAAACAAGACAGAAAAAATCATTAAGAAGATAAAAGATTATGGTATGAAAGTAGAAAGCATGTTTATGATAGGTCTCCCTTGCGAGACAAAAGAGGATATATTAAATACGGTGAAATTTGCGGAGAGCTTAGGGTTGGATTACGTTAGTTTTCCGCTTGCTACACCTTTCAGGGGAACAAATTTTTATAATGATTGCGCTGAAAAGGGATATTTAGTGAAAGATTATAAATATGAAAATCTTAAATTTGGAATTGGAAATATTCAGACCAAAGAATGGGGGCCGGAATTTGTTGAAAAAGTAAGAAAAGAGTCTTGGGAAAGAATTAACAAAATTAATAAAAAATAAATGAAAGGAACGATACTGCAGCCAACTTATTTGCCATGGTTAGGATACTTTGAGATGATCGGCCATTCAGATGTTTTTGTTGTTTTTGACCACGTCCAGTTTGAAAGAAAATCCTGGCAGCAGAGAAATAAAATAAAAACAGCTAATGGAGCAGTTTCTCTGACTGTGCCAGTTCAAAAGATGCCTCGGGAAACCAAAATATCTGAAATGAAAATATCATATGAAAGATGCAATCCATTAGAAAGGCACTGGAAAACGATAGAGTTGTCATATAAAAAGGCGTCATATTTTGAAAAGTATAAATCATGTTTTGAAAATATTTATTCTAAAAAATACGTTTTATTAAAAGATTTAAACGTTGAGATAATTAAATCAGTTTGCGATATTTTGGGCGTTAAGAAAGAAATTATATTTTCTTCCGAGTTTAATTTAAAAGATGAAGGTATGGGAAAAAGCGAAAAAGTGATAAATTTGTGCAAAAAAGCAGGCATAGATCATTTGTACGACGCCAAAGGGGCGGAAGAATTTTTAGATAAATCTTTATTAAAAAAAGAAGGCATTTCAATTAATTTTCAAGATTTTTTGCATCCGGAGTATCCCCAGCTTTGGGGCGAATTTGTCCCTTACCTGTCGATTGTTGATTTATTATTTAATTGCGGATCTGATTCGATAAAATATATTAAACAATAAAAATATGCAAAAACTTGCTTTATTTAATGGAAAATCAATCTTAAAAAAGGCCTTGCCTCGATATAATTCTATCGGCAAAAAAGAGGAACAGGCTGCAGTTAGGGTGGTAAGAGAGGAACTGCTTTCCGGTTTTGTAGGAAGGGCGGGCGATTATTTTTTGGGCGGCAAATACGTAAAGGAATTAGAAAAGAGATTCTGTGAATATTTTAATGTTAAATACGCCGTCAGTTTTAATTCCGCCTCTACCGCTTTGCAGGCGGCCGTAGGAGCTTTAGGCATTGGCCCCGGAGACGAAGTTATTACTTCGCCATACACTATGTCGTCTACTGCCTCAGCTGTCCTTTTCAACAATGCTTTGCCGGTTTTTGCCGATATAGAAGAAAATAGTTTTTGCCTTGACTCTGAAAGCATTAAAAAAAATGTTTCTAAAAAAACCAAAGCAATTTTAGCTGTTAACATGCACGGCGGTTCAGCAGATTATGGCCCTATTCTAAAAATAATTAGAAAGCGCAAACTAAAAATTATTGAAGATAACGCCCAGTCAGCGGGGGCTACTTACAAAAGAAAATTTACCGGGACAATCGGCGACATAGGTATTTTTAGTTTTAATGTCCATAAAATTATCCAATGCGGAGAGGGGGGAGTATTAGTTACCAATAATAAAAAATATGGATTTCGCGCCCAACTTATCAGAAACCATGGGGAAGCTGTAATTAATGATTTATGTAAATTGCCCAATGGCAAAAGAAGTTTTGAGCCAATTTTGGGCAATAATTACCGTTTAAGCGAAATTCATGCGGCAATTGCCATAGAACAATTTAAAAAAATGGATAAACTAAACAAGCAAAGGATAGCCCTTGCTGATTATTTGACTGAAAAACTTTCACAATTCAATTGGTTGGTTTCACCATTAGTTTTCAAAAACAGCATCCATGTTTATTATAGTTATCCTTTTAGGTTTTTGGCGGATAAAATTGGCATTAAAAGAACAACTTTTATAAAAACAATGGAGGCCGAAGGTTTTCCGCTTTTCATAGGATGCGAAAATCCGATTCATTTATTGCCAATTTACCAAAAGAAAAGAATTTATCCTAATTCCAAATTTCCCTTTGTTTCAAAAGAATATCCCCACAATGTCAGTTATAAAAAAGGGATTTGTCCTGTTGCGGAAAGAATGTCTGAAAAGGAACTTCTGGAAACAACAATTTGCCAGCCCCCCCAGACAAAAAAAGAGATTGATTTATTTATATCTGCTATAAAAAAAATTGAACAGAATATCGAAGAATTAAGAAAATATGAAAAAGCATAAAGTCATTTTTACTGCCCAAGATCCCGGAGGATTCAACGCGCTGACTCCTGTCATAAAAAAATTTAAAAAAGACAAAAGATTTAATGTGTCAGTGATTTTAGCTAAGCATGCCTGCCTATTTGCCAAAGAACATAGCATAGGATATTTAGATGCTGATAAAACGCCATTTGATATAACGGGAGCTGATTTAATTGTCACGGGCACCAGTTTCGGCGATTCTATAGAAAAAAAAATAATAGCCACGGCCAAAACCAAAAACATACCGACAATCAGTATTATTGATTTTTGGACTGATTATGCTCCATCTTTCAGCGATTCAGAAACAGGCAATTTTAAATATTTGCCGGACTATATTTTAGCGGTAGACGAAGTAATGAAAAAAGAAATGATTTTGAATGGTTTTCCGCCCGATAAAATTTTTATTACAGGAAACCCATGTTTTGATTCATTTTCAAAAATAACCCGGTCAGAAGCAGATAAAGGCCTAATTTCGTTTTTTTCTCAGCCTTTTTCTGAAATATTAAAAAATAGTAATAAAGATTATAAAGATTATGCTAAGTTTGACGAAGTTCAGGTTTTTGAAGACATTGTAAAAGCGCTGGAGAAGATAGATTTAAATAAAAAAATTATAATTAATTTCCATCCGCGCACCAAAAAATTTGATAAGTTTGACAAAATAATCAAAAACTCAAAATTAGAAATAAGAAAAGAAAAAAAATTATATAATAAAAATTTAATAGAAAAATCAGAAATAATAACCGGAATTAATTCTGTAGTGTTATTTGAGGCTGCCATGATGGGCAAAAAGGTATTAAGTTATCAGCCGGGTCTTAAGAGTCCAGACCTTCTAATCAGCAATAAGTTAGGTTTGTCTGCGCCTGTTTATAAGAAAAAAGACCTTTATAAAGCATTTAAAAAAATGTTTTTTAAAAAAGTTAAAAAACATAATTCAAAAATGATTAAAAAATATACAGGAAATAAATCTACTCAAAAAGTAACAGATTTTATAGCAAATATTCTCAGAAATAATCAAAAAAGAAAATTAAAAGTAATTGCCTGCATTCAAGCAAGGATGGGATCAAGCCGTCTTAAAAAAAAGGCTTTATTGAAAATCTTCGGGAAAAGCTTAATCGAAAATATGTTTTACAGATTAAAAGCAGCCAAAGAAATTGATGATATAGTTTTGGCAACTGCCAACAATAAAGAAAATGATATTTTGGCCAGACACGCTGAAAAAATTGGACTTAAATATCATAGGGGGGAAGAAAAAGACCTGATTTCAAGACATTATGAAACCGCTGAAAAATTTGGAGCAGATGCCATTCTTTTAGTTACTGGGGATTCTCCTTTTGTTGACCCTAAAATAGCAGATAGAATGGTAAAAGTATATAAAAAAAACCATGAAAAATTTGATTTTTTTACCAATTCTTTTCCGCCTACTTTTCCGCACGGCTTGGATATAGATATTATACCCGCTCCGACTTTAAAAAAATTAAACGATGAAGTTAAAGATCCCTTTTATCGCGAATGCTTTTACGCTTATGCTATGGAAAATCATAAAAAGTTTAGGGTTTATAATTTAAAAAATCCTGTTGACCTTTCTTCAATACGTGTGACGTTAGACTATCCCGAAGATTTGGTTCTTACAAGAAAGATTTTTAATGCTTTAGATAATAAAAATAAGATTTTTGTTATGAAAGATATTCTTAAATTCCTTAAGGAAAACCCCCAAGTTTTAAAAATAAACAAAAAAAGAATAGATATGGTTATTGTCAGAAATATCCGGAGCAGGGAATATCATTCAATAGCAAGCAAAAAGACAATAATTCTCGATTTGGACGGGACGCTTGTTGATCTTAAAGTAAATTGGACTTTTGTCAGAAAAGAAATGGCAAATTTCTGCGCTAAAAACGGCATAAAAGCTGATTTTGCCTATCCTAAGCCAATATACGAAGTCGCCAAAACAGCGTTAAAGGCCAAAAATTTTTATGCTGATTTAATCGCGATTATCAAAAAAGAAGAGTTAAAATCAGCAAAAAAAGCTGAATTAATGCCCGGCGCTAAAGATTTTTTAGAATTTTTAGATGCCAACGGCATTCCCTTTGCAATCCTTAGCAATAACAATAGCCAGTGCATTACCAAAATTTTTGAAAGATTTAAGCTACCCAGCCCTAAAATAATAATTGGAAGCGATAATGTTGAACATTTGAAGCCGCATCCTGAAGGACTGAATAAAATTTTAAAGAAAATGGAAGTCAAAAGCAGCCAATGTTTGTTAATAGGAGATTCTGACGTTGAATTGCAGCTGGGCAAGGCTGCCGGCATAGAAACGTTTATCATTCCCGGCCAGCATATAAAAAATTTCAACCAATTAAAAAACACATTAATATGAGCAAAAAAACCATACTTATAACTGCGGCATCTGGAGAAGGGTTCCCAAGTTTCGGACGGTATCTTAAACGGCTGGGGAAAGAATTTAGGATTGTAGGCGTTTCCCCTGATAAAGAGGCAGCGGGTTTTACTTTTATTGATAAGGGCTATTTTGTTTCCCAGCCGGAAGATAAAAATTATATACGAGATCTTTTAACGGTTTGCAAAAAAGAAAAAGTTAAAATTTTAATTCCGAGCGACCCAAAGGAGCTTGTATTACTTGCTGGCAATAAAAATAAATTTGAGAAAATAGGCACTCTGGTTCTGTCGTCATCGTTAGAAAGCGTGCGGACTGCGGAAGATAAAGAAAAGTTTTTTATGTTCTGCAAAGAAAAAGGAATCCCTGTTCCAGATTTTATCAAAGTCAAAAACTATAAAGATTTCCGCAAGGCTGTTTTCCAATTAGGCTATCCTGAAAAAGTAGTTTGCTTTAAGCCCATAATTTCCAGCGGAACCAGGGGGTTTAGGGTTTTGTCATCAAAAAACGATCGGCTGCACAATCTTTTAAAAGACCATCCAGGGGGCGTTATGGCTGATTTTTCTGAAGTTTGTTCAATTTTAAAAACAGCTGAATATTTTCCGGAAATTTTGGTGATGGAATTTTTGCCCGGCAAAGAGTACACTGTTGATGTTTTGGCTGACAATGGGAAAACTCAGATTATCATTCCAAGAACAAGAGACAAAGTCCTTTTAGGAGCCAGTTTTTTGGGGCGAGCCGTCGAGGAAAAAGAAGTTATAGAATACTCCAAAAGGATAGTTGAGGGCCTTAATCTTGATGCAATAGTGGGGATACAATTTAAAAAAGATGAAAAAGATGTTCCTAAGGCGATAGAAGTTAATCCCAGGATTCAGGGCGCAACGCTTCTTAGCGTTGCAGCTGGCGTTGATCTTATTGATTTGGCAATAAAAAACGCCTTAGGAAAAAGCTGGAAAAAACCAAAAATAAAGTGGGGAACCAGAATGATCCGTTATTTTGACGAAATATATCAAGATGAAAAAGGAAAATTTTTCAAAATCTAATATGGTTTGTCCTATTTGCAACAGCGCAGAAAATAGATTTATAAAAGATATTTCCGGATATCAGTTGTTTGGCTGCTCAAAGTGCAGCGGAGAGTTTTCTTGGCCAACAAAAAGTTCTATGGATTACAATCAGCCGGAGGAAAAAAGAGATTTCGCCAAAGTATTGGAAAAATCTATGAGAAGGACTTTTACCTATGCCGTTTTTGCAACCTTCTTGAATTTAATAAAAAGAGGGGCAATTTTAGACGTTGGAGCAGGTCCCGGAACTTTCATATTCCATGCGTATAGGCTGGGATTTGACACCTATGCCATAGATTTATCAGAAAGTTCTTTGGCAGAGTTCAGCCAAAATTGCCCGTTTAGCAAATTCCATGTCAGTAGCGGAGAAAAGTTTGATATGCCCGAAGACTGGCCCGGCGTTTTTAATATTATTTCAGCTTTAGATGTTTTAGAGCATACAGAAAACCCTCTTTTAACGGGCAAGAACATATATAAACACTTGGCTGATGGAGGGTATTTTATAGGGAGTTTGCCCAATAGAAACAGGTATTATTACAAACTTTTGAAAATGATAGATGATTTCGTCTTAAAAGATTGCGGAGGAGATAATCCTCCTTATCATATGACTTTTTGGCGGAAGCCAACAGTTGAGGTTTATTTAGAAAGCTTAGGTTTTAAAGATTATTATATTTTTTCAGGCGGTTTGGCATGGAGGAAAAATATCTCAATTGGCGGCAAACGATCAGCCATTCTTTCAGCATTGGTTAATAGGTTTTATAAAAATACTCCAAAAATTCCATTGCCCGTAATTAATTTTGTAGAACAATTTGGGACTCATTTGATATTTATTGCAAGAAAAGGAGAAGCCAAGGGCGACCTGCGGAAGATTGGAAACATTGTTGAAAAAAAATTATACAATAAGGAAATACCATTTTTTATTGAAGGCGATATAGAATAACATGAAAAAAATATACAAAGCAGCGGTAATCGGGTGCGGAAGAATGGGAGCTGAAGAATGGAATTATTCTAAAGAAACCCAGCCGGAAACCCACGCCGCCGCTTACAAAAATAATTTAAAAACTGACTTAGTGGCATTGGTTGACATTGATTCAAAAAAATTAAAACAAGCTGGAAAATATTTTTCCGGAGTTGCTTTGTTTGATTCTGTCAAAGATATGTTTGAGAAAATAAAGCCGGATATTGTTTCTATTGCTACTAATCCTGATTCCCATGCGGTTTTAGTTAAAATGGCAGCAAAATATAAAACCTCGGCAATACTTTGCGAGAAACCCATTGCCCAATCAATAAAGCAAGCTGAAGAAATGATAAGAATTTGCAAACAAAATAAATCGCTGTTATTTATTAACCATCAACGCCGATTCGATCCTTTGCTTGGGCGGTGGCAATTAGAGATTAAAAAAGGTATAATAGGCAAGATTGTCCAAGCAAATTGCTATTATTATAATGGGCTGTTTAACAGCGCAACCCACGTCGTTGATCTTTTGAGATTTTTTTTGGGCGATATAGATTGGGTAAGGGGGATTATAAATAAGGAAACGTTTTGGAAGGAAAACGACAAAAACGTTGATGCTTTGATCGGTTTTAAAAACGGAACCGTAGTGGCCATGCAAACGCTCCCCAAAAACTATGGTTTTTCAGAATTTTATTTCTACGGCACTAAAGGGCGCTTTGCTATAAAAAATTTGGGTTATGAAATTGAATGCAGAAAATTAGCAGAGAATAAATATTGCAAGGGCTTTTACCAATTATCTGAAAATATAAAAAAAGAAGGTAGCGCAAGGAGTTTGATGAGTTCGGTTGTAAACCATATAGTTTCCTGTCTTGGCGACAAAGCAGAGCCCAAAAGCACGGGAGAAGACGGATTAGCGGCGCTTAAGGCCCTTTTTGCTATGAAAGAAAGCGCAGAAAAACAAAATAAAATAATAAATTTTTAGATATGGAAAATAATAATCAAAAAATCAAGACCATAATTCTTTGCGGCGGCACAGGCACCCGTTTAAAAGAGGAAACCGAATTTAAGCCAAAACCAATGGTGGAAGTTGGAGGCAAGCCCATTTTGTGGCACATTATGAAGATTTATAGCCATTACGGCCACCAGAATTTTATTTTAGCGCTCGGATACAAGGGAAACAACATAAAAGACCATTTTCTTAAGCAGAAATATTACAACACTGACCTCACTTTAAACACAAAAGATGGCAAAGTTATGACCTTTGATAATGATACTCCTGATAATCTCAACGACGATTTTAATATTATTTTTGCAGACACTGGATTAGAGACCCCCACAGGAGGAAGAGTTTTAAAATTAAAAAAATATATTATAGAAGATGTGTTTATGGTTACCTATGGAGATGGAATTTCTGATATAGACATTGGCAAACTTGTAGAATTTCATAAAAGTCATGGAAAAATAGCTACTATCACTGGAGTTCATCCAGCCTCTAGGTGGGGATTGGTAAACGCAGATGAAAGCAATACGGTTACTGAGTTTGCTCAAAAACCAATGCTCTATGATTATACAAATGGAGGTTTTATGGTATTCAATAAAGAATTTTTTAATTTTTTAAATCCGGGAGATATGATAGAAGACGCCTTGATGAGATTAATACCCCAAAAACAACTGGCACTGTATAAACACGATGGTTTCTGGTATGGTATGGATACATATAGGGACTTTTTATTTTTAAATGATCTTTGGGAAAAAGACCCAAAATGGAAAATATGGCAGAATTAAAAAATATCGCTACGTTAAGAAATAAAACAATTTTGGTTACTGGCGGAGCCGGATTTATCGGCAGTCATTTGGTAAACGAACTTATAGGACAAGGCAGTAAAGTAATTGTTGTTGATGATTTGTCTTCCGGAAAAAAGGAAAATATCAGCCCCAAGGCCAAGTTTTATGAAGCAGATGTAAGAAGCAAAAAAATTACTGATATTTTCGAAAAAGAAAAACCCAAAGTTATTTTTCATTTTGCCGCCAGGCCTTTGGTTCAAGATGCTTTTAATAATCCTTATGAAGTAATTGAGGTAAACATTATGGGCACTGTAAATGTTTTGGAAGCGTGCAGAAAAAAAGGGGATATAGAGTCAATTATTGCTGTTTCATCGGACAAGGCGTACGGCAAAGCAGAAAAACTTCCTTATAAAGAGGATTATCCTTTGATGGGCGACCATCCATACGACGCGTCAAAATCATCTGCCGACCTGATTGCCCAGACATATTTTTCAAGCTATGGCTTGCCAATAAAAATAACCAGATTCAGCAATGTTTTTGGGCCTGGAGATTATAATTTTTCAAGGATAATTCCCGGAATAGTAGAGGCGGTGGCAAAAGACAAAGAACTTTTAATAAGAAGCGATGGAAAAATGATTAGAGAATATACTTATGTGAAAGATATTGTTGACGGGTGTATAAAATTAGCTGGCTATAAAAAATCATTTGGGGAGGCGTTTAATTTTGGAAGCAAAAATATTTTCAGCGTTGTAGATGTTGTTGAAAACATAGAAAGAATTTTAGGACAGAAAATTAATTATAAAATATTGAATATCGCTAAGAATGAAATCCCAAAACAATATCTTGATTGGACTAAAGCAAAAGAAGTATTAAACTGGCAGCCCAAAACAACTTTTGAAGAGGGCATTAAAGAAACATTTAACTGGTATAAAGAGTTTTATTATGGAAAATAAGCAATCAGTGGATTTGTGGAACAATTATTATAGGGAGGAAAAAATAAATCCCCGGGCAGGTTTTTTTAGTTCTTACGATATTTTTTTATGCGACAGCATTTTGGCAAAATATCTGCCGTTTAAT
>ERZ1292640.1615-Hain-H43-02um-R1-1615-length-18494-cov-6_pt1 | contig 18494 bp, 13 predicted proteins | sample MGYA00564404_ERZ1292640 | MGnify/ENA primary metagenome ERZ1292640 (study PRJEB36523, sample SAMEA6512636) | groundwater metagenome | collected 2019-01-08 | study: AquaDiva: Metagenomics assemblies of 32 groundwater samples
TGTTCGATCCGCCGCAGTGCAAAGACGTTACCCTGGTTCAAGAATCCGCCCTACCCGAAACCGGCAATAAAGCCGACCGCCGCAAAGTGCCACTGGGCAGGGAGGCAGGAGAAAATGAGGGCGTGGCGCGCAAGCGGAATAAATTCCGCGCTCCTTTGGTTGCGGCCCGATCGCACTGGCGAGGAATGCAGGTTAAAAGGAAACGCTATTTGCTGATACCCCGCTCGCTCTGGCGCGTAAATTGGACCAGGTGCTGCACCTCCGGCAAGGCCGGCAATTCGGCTTCGATTCGGGCCAGCGCATTCGAGATGGTCAGTCCCTCGCGAAACAGGATTTTGTAGGCTTGTCGAAGGGCCGATTGCGCTTCCTCGGAGACGCCTTTTCGTTCCAGTCCCACCTTGTTGATCGTGCGGGTCCTGGCCGGGTTGCCATCGGCCATCATGTAAGGCGGCACATCTTGCACGACTTTCGAGCAGCCGCCGACAATGGCCATCCGGCCAATGCGGCAGAATTGATGCACCGCCGCCAATCCGCCGATGACCGCATGGTCTTCCACGATCACATGGCCGGCCAGTGTGGCCACATTGGACATGATCACATGATGGCCCACCTGGATGTTGTGCGCCAGATGGCAATAGGCCAGAATGTGATTGTGGGAGCCGACCACTGTCACTTCCCCATCGCCCGTGGCGCTGTTGATGGTGACATACTCACGGAAAGTGTTGCCATCGCCAATCTGGGTGCGGGTCAGGCCGCCTTTCCATTTCAAATCTTGTGTTTTCAGTCCGATGCTGGCGAAAGGAAAAATCTCGTTCCCCTGCCCCAATTGCGTGTGTCCATCAACGACAACATGCGAATGCAAATTGCAGCCGGCGCCCAGGACAACATGTTCGCCAATGACACAGTAAGGTCCGATGCAACAATCCGCCCCGATCTCTGCCCTGGGGTGAATAATGGCTGAGGGATGAACCATATCCAGCTTACTGTTCCTCCGGCCGCACCAGCATGAAAGTGACTTCGGCTTCGCTGACCACGTCGCCTTCGACCAGACACACGCCTTTGGCTTTGCCGATCTTGCCGCGGCTTTTGATCAATTCCACTTCGATGATCATTTGGTCGCCGGGGCGGACCGGTTTGCGCCATTTCACACTTTCGGCCGACATGAAATAGGCCAGTTTCCCGAAATTCTCGACTTGTTTCAGCATGAGCAGCCCGGCCACTTGCGCGATGGCTTCCAATTGCAGGACGCCCGGCATGATTGGGTAATTCGGGAAATGCCCTTGGAAGTACGGCTCATTCACGCTCACGTTTTTGATGCCTCTGACGCGCTGTTCATCGATGTGTGTGACTCGATCAATCATCAGGAACGGATAGCGATGCGGCAGCACTTTCATCAGGCCCACGGCGTCGAGCGCGGTGGCGTCTTGGACGGATGGCGCGGCGAGTTTGGCTTCCGTTGGCGCCGTGCCCGCTGCGACGGGCGGCGGCGGCACAAAAGTCTGGACGGAGAGCAACGGCTTGCGCATTTGCGCGCTGAGCTGGCGGGTCAGTTCGCAATTGGCGGCATGGCTCGGTTTGATGGCGATGATATGCCCGCGCAAAGGCCGCCCCAGCAATGTCAGGTCCCCGATGATATCGAGGATTTTGTGGCGCACGAATTCCTCCGGAAACCGGAGCGGCTCGGTGGTGAGCACCGCATCGTCGCGAATGACGACGGCGTTTTCCAGACTGCCGCCCCGGATTAATCCGTTCTTGATCAAGAACTCAATCTCCTCAAAAAAGCAAAAGGTGCGGGCCGGCGCCAACTCCCGCTGCCAGGTCTCCGGCGAGATCTCGACGCTCAGGAATTGGGTGAAGCGCCCCTGTTGGTCCGAGCTGGTGCAACTGATCTTCAAGCGATCATGGGGAAACGCGGAGATGCTGGTCTCGCCAAGCTGGACTTCCAGCGGCGTGGATACTCGAAAGGGCTCGCGCCGTTCGGCTTGCGGTTCGATCCCGGCAGTTTGCACCATCTTGCAGTAATCCCGCGCGCTGCCATCAGCAATGGGCGGTTCACCGGCATCCAGTTCCACCAACACATTATCAATGCCCAGGCCGCCAAACGTGGACAGGAGGTGTTCCACGGTATGGACCTTGACATTGCCTTTGCCGAGGGTGGTGGAACGGTTGGTCTCGATGACATTTTCAATGCGCGCCTCGATCTCCGGCTTTCCCTCCAAATCGACCCGCCGGAAGCGAATCCCGCTGTTGGGCGGGGCCGGCAGGAACGTCATGCTGACCCGGCTCCCGCTGTGCAGACCGATGCCTGCGTAGCTGATCGGTTCCCGTAAAGTTTGTTGTTGCAGCACGACAGGCATTAAACAAGCCGGCAGAATAGTTGGCAAGCATTGGTGGATGAGTCTTATCAGACGCAGCGATGCGCTAAAGTCGGAAGGCCGCTGATCAGTATCAGGCGCCTATCTCACCGCTTTGACCTTTTGGCCTGCCCGCATCGGCCAATGCTCTGATTCCGTGCGGGCCGTTTTCAGATACTCTTCGATTTGGGCCACGATCTCAGGATGCGCAGCCGCCACATTATTGGTTTCTCCAAGGTCAGCGCTGAGGCGGTGCAGTTCAAGCGGCTGGCCTGGACCCGGTCGGACCGCTTTCCAATCTCCCATTCGCACGGCTTGTTTTGATCCGCCCTCATGAAACTCCCAATAAAGGAAATCGTGCGCCGTCTGTTCCTTCCCCAAAAGAGCAGGCAACATGGAAATGCCATCAAGGCGGGCCGGCGGTGTGGTCCCGGCGATTGCAGCCGCAGTCGGCAAGAAATCCCAGAAAGCCCAGATTTGATCGCTGACCAGGCCAGCTTTGATTTTGCCCGGCCAGCGCACCATCATGAGGACGCGGATTCCGCCTTCGTAAAGATCGCGCTTGATGCCCCGCAGCGAACCGGAACTATCGAAAAAGCCGGGGGAATTGCCTCCCTCCTTGTGCGGGCCGTTGTCGCTGGAAAAGAAGACAATGGTGTTCTCGTCGATTTTCAAATCTTTCAATTTGGCCGCCAGCTTGCCGATGTCGGCATCGAGGCGGGTGATCATGGCGGCCTTGTTTTTTTCGGGTTGCGGCCAGGTTTCATCCGCATACGGCGCGTCGCTGGGCACTTCCATCCCTTTGTCTCTGGCCTCATTATTGGCGTGGGGAATGGTGTAGGCCAGATAGAGGAAAAATGGCCGGCTCGCATTCCGGTCGAGGAAGCTCAGGGCTTCGGCGGTAAACAGGTCGTGGCTATATTCAATGTACCGGCTGGCCACGCCACCGCCGTTGCTGTCCATGTTCGGCACCTCATTTGGCAAAGGCACCTTCTCGTCGTTGCGCCAGAGGAACGTGGGGTAATAGTTGTGGGCGTGATGCTGATTGAGGTAGCCGAAAAAGTAATCAAACCCCTGCCGGTTGGGCACACCGGTGGAACCCGCTTCGCCAAGGCCCCATTTGCCGATCAAGGCCGTCCGGTATCCGGCCGCTTGCAGCACTTCTGCCACCGTGACGTCGCCAGGCTCCAATGGAACATTGGCATTGCCGCGAATGCGCGTATGGCCGGTGTGCTGGCCGGTCATCAGGGCGGACCGGGAAGGCGCGCAGACGGTGCTGCCGGCATAACAACTGCGAAAGCGGATGCCCTCGGCCGCCATTCTATCGAGCTGTGGAGTCTTGATTCTCTTTTGTCCGTAACAGCCGAGATCGCCGTAGCCGAGATCGTCCGCCAGGATGAAGATGATGTTCGGTTTCGGAATGGCGGAAAGAGGCAGGCCCGGCGCCGGCTGTGCAACGCCGGTTAGACGACAGGCGAGGGTAAGGAGCACCGCAGTGATAGCAAATCGTTTCATGGCACGACGTTTTTACGCGTACGTTGATTGCCTGCCAATCACAAATCAGACGTCGTTCCACCGCGCCAGCCGGCTCTCGAGTTGGTCGAGATGAGACGCTTCCGGAAGAATATTGGGAATGTCCTGCAATAATTGCTCGCAGCTTGGGATGGTTCCCCAGGCCGTAACCGTAAAAACTTCACAAAGGCGCGGACCGGAAATGCGCAGCTCCCGGTTCCGCCGTTCAAACCGTTTGCGCAACGCGACGCTCCATTCTGCCAGCGATTTGGATGCGGTCATATCGTGCCGGCCCACCCAAGGCAGCCATTCGGAAATCTGGGACTGATGGCAGTAGGACATCTCGCAGATTCTTGGGAACACCTCTTCGACATCAACGGCGAAATCGTAGGCATTGGTCCCAGCCATGTAACCGTCGTACACGTTGATGATCACCGGCACCCGGCACGGAATGGCCAGCGTTTCATCCGCCGGATATTCCGGCGTGAAAGCATGCGGCACATTGATCATGTAAGCAATTTTCCGCACCGCTTCGGCTACGACCGCATGATCGATGTGAATCCCGGCCAACGGATCCGAGGCGACGGGCGGACAAAAGAGGTAATCCGGTTCAAACTCCCGAATCGATTTCCAAAGTGCCGCCAGAAAATCAGGCGCGACCGTTAACGCGGCCTCGCGGGGGACGCTGCCATCGCGCAAGCGCAACAGATCGAACTCGTATCCGCCAAGGCGCGCAGAAGCCTCCTGTTCTTGCAGCCGAATCCGGCCGGTCTCCTCGCGCGAGCGGCAATGATGCCCCGCTTTGCCGTCGGTGCAGATGAGGACGCGAGCCTTCAGATTGCTGCCCGGCTTCCGCTTCCATAATTCAAAAGTCCCGGAGGCAACAAACTCGTAATCGTCAAAATGGGCATGAATGAAAAGAACTTTCATAGCTTTGTTTCACGGCTGGCGCGCAGCAAACCACAGCGCCTTGTTGGTGGCAAATACTTAGCGTGGCAGAGCCGCAGTCAAAAGCTGGTCGGGCGAGACTCGGCGAGCCGTGGCTTCTTGGCAGACGGGATTCCACGGCTGACATCAGCTGACATCAGCTTGCCTATGCCGTGGAATCCTATACGATGCTTCCGATTTCAGGTTAAGGTAACATGACGCTCCGGCATTCCATATCGCTCCTCTTTTTGGCGGGCGCATGCGCCTCGGGAGCATCTTTCACAGTTTTCGCCGTCGAGGCCGGGCCTGCCGAAGGAGCCGAGGCCGCGGCGCTCTCGCATCACCACCAGACGCGGACGCCCGACGACGGCCCACGGACCATTGACCACGGACCACTGACCGCGGACTCGTATCACCGCCAGACGTGGACGCCCGACGACGGCCTGCCGGAGAATGCGGTCGATTGTCTGCTTCAGACCCGTGACGGTTGGCTGTGGATCGGGACGCGCAGTGGGTTGGCACGCTTTGATGGAGTCCAATTCACCGTGTTCAACGGGCGGACCCCCGGTTTCACGGACGATGCCATCCTCGCTCTGGCGGAGGACTTGTCGGGCAACCTCTGGATCGCGACCAAGAAAGGGCTGTATCGGAAGCAAGGCGGTGTCTTCACCAAGTACACGACCGCTGAGGGGCTGGTGCATGATCACGTGGCCGGCCTTCACGTTGCGCGGGATGGCAGCCTGTGGGTGGCCACGCACGGCGGCCTGAACCGCCTCAAGGACGGTGTGCTTACGGGTTACCCGCTGACGGAAACGGTCCATAACGTAAACGGGGAACCGGAGGCTTATCACCAGATCCTGACAGTGACGGATGATTCTGCAGGCAACACTTGGGTGGGCACTGTATGGGGCCTTAAACAATTCGACACGGTCGCCGACCGCTATCGTCCCGTCTGGAGCAGCCCCCTCCTCCGTGTAAGAATCTTCCCGGCACCGACGCAAGTCGTGTTTGTCGATCGGGGTGGGTTTCTTTGGTGTGGCACCGAAGATGTATTGGTGCGACGGGAAGGCGACTCGTGGCGCGAGTTTCAGTTCGAGGCCGATGGCGGGGATATTCGACTGCGCCGGATCGTTCAGGCTGCCGATGGCACGATTTGGGTGGTGCGCGCCGGCAAGTTGTTTCACCTTCAAGGCGACACCCTGGTCCGTGAAGATGAGCGGCTCGGTCTCGCGGACAGTTACGTTACCGATGTGCTGTTTACGCGCGAAGGGATCGTGTGGGTGGGCACGCGATTTCGCGGGCTGCAATGTCTGCGACCGGCTATGCTGCGGCTTTTCACGACGCGGGACGGCCTGTGCCATAATGGCGTGATGTCCGTCAGTCCCAGCCGGGTTGGCGGCTTATGGGTGGGCACCGAACGTGGCCTCATGCGGCTGCACAACGGGAACTTCGTGTTTCCGGAGGCCAATGGGCCGGTGACGGAACTGATCTGCCGTGTGGTGTTCGAGGAGAGCAACGGCGATCTCTGGGTGGGGACGTCGCTGGGTCCGGGAGGGCACATCTATTGCCTGGAAAAGGGGCCCGCTGGCTACCGGCGTTTGCGAGCTCCGAACACAGCACAGGAGCACGCCGCACTCTTCGAGGACGGCCACCGACGTCTCTGGGTCGGCGGGCGCGCGGGCTTCGCGTGCCTCTTACCTGATGATGTGGCCAAGCTTCAAGGGAGGGAAGACTATAATCCGGTTGAGACTTTGCATCGCGCAAACCGCTGGGTTTTCGAGCCAACTCATGTAGTCAAGTGGACGAGGACCTTGTCCGTCGAGTTTGCCACGAACCTTTGGCGCTACGTGGGTGGAGGAGTACCGGGCTGGATGCCTTTATCCGCCGCCCCGGCTGAGTATCTGGCCGATGCCCCCATCCGGCTTGACCAACACTTGTCGTCCTATGATGTCCGCGCCATCCTCGAGGACCGCCACGGCGATCTCTGGTTCGGCACGTGGGGTGGCGGTCTCAACCGGGTCCGGGATCGGCGGATCGACGTGTTTACCGCCCGCGATGGACTTGCGGGCGACCGAATCCAGGCCCTGCACCAGGACGCGGAAGGGGTGCTCTGGATCGGGACGACCGAGGGCCTGAGCCGTCAGGACACTCAACCCTCAACCTTCAACCCTCAACGCTTCTTCTCTTTCACCACCGCGCATGGCCTGCCGGACAACCGGGTGAACCAGATTCTTGAGGACGACGCGGGGCATCTCTGGATTGGCTGCGACGAAGGCATTTATCGTGTGGCGAAACGCGAACTGGCCGAGGTAGCCGCGGGCCGTGCCGCGCGAGTCGAGTGCCTGCTGTTGGACGAACAAGACGGCCTGCTCGGGGGCCAAACCCACAGCGGCAGCCAGCCCAGTGCCTGCAAGACGCCTGATGGCCGCCTTTGGTTCGCCACGCCGCACGGGTTGGCCATGCTCGATCCCGCCCGTGTGTCGAGGCGCGATTCGCAGCCCAAAGTTTTCATCGAGCGGCTTCGCGTGGGCGACGCCTCGATTGAGCTGCTGGATGAGCCAGACGGGGCCGTCAAAGGGGCACGTAGCAGCGGACGTGAGTCCGCTCATTCTTCCCTCCAACGAAGTCAGAGCCGACTCACGTCGGCTGCTACACTTCAGGGGAGCAAGGTCCAACTTTCCGCTGGTTCGGGTCGCTCCATTGAATTCGAGTTCACGGCCTTGGAATATTTCGCGCCCAAGCGGCTCCGCTTCCGCTATAAGCTCGAGGGCTTCGATCAGCACTGGCAAGACGTCGGGAGCCGCCGCACAGCCTTCTACACGAACCTGAAACCGGGCCAATACCGGTTCGAGGTCCGGGCGGGGGGACGGGATGGGCGCTGGACCGACCCTGGCACAAGCCTTGCCTTCATCATTGCCCCGTTCTTCTGGGAAACGCGGTGGTTTTGGGCTGGGTCGGGGACTGGCGTCAGTCTTTTCCTGAGCGGTTTCTTGTATTGGCGTTTCCGACGATGGCAGCACAGGAAGGAAAGGGAAAAGCGGGAGGCGTTGACGGAGCAGCAACGGATTCAACACCTGGAGCATGTGGCCTCGCTGGCGCAGGAGCGCGACCGCCTGGCCCGCGATCTTCACGATGAGTTGGCGGGTGAGTTGACCCGGATTGCCTTGCTCGAACAGCGCGACGCTGCTGCGCTGCCACTGCTGCGCCGGGCCGCCGAGATCGCACGCGCTGCCCTTGACAGCTTGGGCGAGTTGATTTGGGCCACGGACCCGAGCTACGACACGCTGGACAACTTGGCGGCCTACCTGCGCCAGCTCACGCTCCGCATCATGGGGGACACGGGTTTGGCCACCCAGTTTGAATTTCCCGAGACGGTGCCGCCACGGCGCGTTACCGCCCAATTCCGTCGCGAACTCGTGTTGCTGGTGAAGGAAGCGCTGACGAACGCCGCCCGGCACGCCGGGGCCACCGCGGTAACCGTTGGGCTGAAGTTGACCCCGAAAGACGGCAACGGGTCGCCGGACAGGCTCGAACTTTGGGTCCAGGATAATGGACGTGGTTTCGATGCCACTTGCGTCCCGGCGGAGCTCTCTGCTCGCGGCAATGCCGGTCACGGTTTGCCCAACATGAGGCGGCGTGTCACGAATCTGGGCGGTGAGTTCAGTATCGAAGCCACACCCGGCCAAGGAACCGTCGTTCGCGCTCGTGTCCCGTTGCCCGAAAATGAGTGAATTTGCGCCGCCGGAGAAGACTTTGAACGATAAAAGCAGCAAGGAATGCTCGAGCGTAGCCGCCGCATGGTCTTCGCATTCAATATGTTCTACGCGTCCAAACCCAGTGCATCTGCGTAAATCTGCGTCATCTGCGGTCTCAACTCCTTGTCCGATGTTCATCCGACTAGCGGGCCACGTAGCGCTTCGCGTAGAAAGAACATTGCATGTCACCCTGGGAAACAGAACTGCGCCAACCACCATCGGTCGTCGCCTGCTCTGTTCCGGTGGCGCGTGCTGCCCATGACGACTCTGCAGAAACCAATCCGCGTCGTGCTGGTGGAGGACGACGCCGACCAACGCGCGACCTTCTTCCGCCTGCTGCAAAGCGCGCCTGCGCTGGAAGGCGTCGCTGCTTTTGCCAATTCCGAGGAGGCCGAGTCGGCGTTGCCCGGACTGGCGCCGGACGTGGCGTTGGTGGACATCGGCCTGCCCGGCCAGTCGGGCATCGACTTGGTGCGCGCGCTCAAGCCGAGACTGCCCGCGACGCAATTCATGATGCTGACCGTGGTGGACGACCCGAAGCGCGTATTCGAGGCGCTGGCGGCGGGCGCCAGTGGTTACCTACTCAAGAAGACCCCGCCGGGCAAGGTGGTGGAGGCCATTCTCGAGTTGCACTCCGGTGGCGTCCCCATGAGCGCGCAGATTGCGCGCCTCGTTGTTGGGCATTTCCAACAACTGCCTCCCGCGTCTGCGGCGGACGCTGTCCTTGCCCCGCGCGAGCGCGAAGTCCTCGACCTGCTTGGACAGGGCCTCTTGTACAAAGAAGTAGCCGACCGCTTGGGCGTGTCCTTGCACACGGTGAATACCTACATCGAGCGCATTTACGACAAGCTCCACGTCCACAACCGGACCGAGGCTGTGGCCAAGTTTCGGCGGGTGTGAAGTCGTCGCCAAGAATCGCAAAAAGCCAAAAGACGAGTCGTTCACCCAAGAACAACTTCTTGGCATCTCTTGCGCTCCTTCGCGGCCAACTCTCCCGCAGAGCGTTAATAAGGAATTTTCCGTCAATTGAATGAAATCCAATTTCCGTCAGAAACCCAGAACCTCATACAGCAAATCAACCCTATGAAAACAAAAATGGTCTCCTTGCTCCGCGCACTGTGCCGGCCACGCCGCCTTTCTGCCCGTCATCGGGCAGGGAACACATGTGGCGGTTTATCTCCGCAGCCACAATCTGGGGCAGGGGTGTGGTCCGTCAAGGGCATTGCAGGCTGCCTCTTGTGCGCACTCTGCTCAAGTTCAATGTTGGCAGCCGAGGTGGATCTGGAGTTGAGGGAACTGCAGGATCTGGCGCCAAGAGTTGTGGCACCGGGCATGCATCCAAATGCGATCAGAGTTGTTATCCACAACAACGGACCCGGCCGGATCGGGAGCATCATAGGTTTTCCCGGCTTTCCTTTGTACGAGGACGTGGTGGTCAAGCTCTATCTTTCAGAGAACGACGTGTTTGGCGACCGCGATGACACCGCGATTGGCCAATCAACCATCTCCGTTTACCTGGCGGCAGGGGATACTGTTCAGATTACTGTCCAGGGAGGGTTCAATGGGATAACAATTCCTGTAACCGCCCCTGGCCAATATCGATTGTTCGCCGAACTCCAGCATCCGGCTGGGTCCAATCGGACCGATTCAAACCAGGGAAACAATCGCGTGGCGATGTCCAGCCCTTTGATTGTAACTGATGCGATCCCTGACAACGCGCTGGAGTTGGATGGGGTTGACGACCTGGCCGCAGCAGTTTCGACCATTCTTCCCGATTCCACAAGTCTGACGAGCTTTACGGTGGAAGCTTGGGTTTACCCAATGCGACGGGCAGACGCATTCATTATTTCGGACGATGCCTATGATCTGACGACCGTGATTCAGGGCGGGAATCTCGCAATGGCGTTTCGCATCCGGGGTGGGCCCAGTTCTTCGGTTCTGAGTAGCAGGCATTTCAATTACGACCGGGTTACCACCAACGCTTGGAGCCATTTGGCGTTGATGTTTGACGCTCCAACTCGTGTGCTCAGTTGGGCGGTGAATGGAGAAGTCTTTAAGAGAGATCCATTCACGAGTACCCAACTGCGGGACTTTTACAGCATAAGCAGGGATGGCTTTACCATCGGGGGACTCCTGACCGGTACTGCTGAAAGATTCAAAGGTCGCATTGATGAGGCGCGCATTTCCGAGGGGGTACGGTATGGTCAGAACTTCACCCCAAGCCGCCGGTTTGAGTTCGATTTTGATACCCATGCTTTGTACCACTTTGACGAGCCGGTGGGGGCAACAACATTCTACGATTCTTCTGGGAGAGGCAACCACCTGAATGGACTGAATGGAGCAACGGTGACCGTTCTTTCCATACCCGCTCTTCTGTTCAATCCAGTGGCCAAGAGCGGTCTGTTCACTGTGGAGATTCGGACGACGGCAGGAACAAGTTATACGTTGGAGTACAAGGATTCCTTGACTGAATCCGTTTGGAAATCGCTCAACAGCGTCACGGGCGATGGGGCAACTCGCACGCTGAGTGATTCGACAGCGTCCAGTCTGTCCCGATTTTACCGAGTTCGGGCGGATTGAGTATTCAAATAACACTTGAGGAGCAACCTATGAAATACTTGCAGGCAAACTTGAGGGACCGTTTCTGGAGTTTGGTTAGCTGCAAGAGGCTATGAGAAAGATCATGATTTATGAAAACTTTTACTCTCAGTATCGCAGTCGGACTGCTGGCGGCCAGCGCCATCGCTCAAGGAACGGTCAACTTCGCCAATATCGGCGTAGGCTTGAACGCCCCTGTGTTTGATATCGACTGGACGACCAAATTGTCAGGTAACGCGTTTCTTGCTCAACTGTATGTTGGAACAAGCGCAAGCGAAAGTTCACTTATTGCAGTCCCAGGCTCAACTCCATTTCTAACTGGCGGCGGTGCTGGCTATTTTAGTGGAGGCACCAAGACGTTGTTTTTTCCTTCCGGAAGCCGGCCGTTCTTCCAGGTCCGTGTTTGGGAAGCGGCAGGTGGAGGTACCTATGAAGCCGCGCTGGCGGCGGGCAAGAAGGCAGGGAAATCAAGCGTTTTCCAAATTGGCGTTGGTCTTGGTGGCCTTGGACCGCCGCCAACTCCATCTGCTACGCTGATCGGTTTTACCGGGATTCCTGAGCCAGCTCGATTTAGCTTGACGGCCTGGAAAGTGCTGCAGGTTGAGGGAAGCTCGTTTGAACTTGGCATCAATTGGCCTGCCCAATACGCTCCCATCGTAGAGAACTGGTACAAGGACGGGGAAACTCTCTTTCCAGGCCCAGTCGCTCCCGAGGTCCTCCAGTTTCAAAACGCAACTCGCGCTCAATCGGGCGTCTATATGGCCAAAGGCCATCGCGCGTTAATGCCAGGCCGATTTGAAACGGAAAGCGCCAAAGTGGTCATCATTCCGCGGATTGTTTTGGCGGTCTCTCGCCGCGGCGAGGGCAATTTCGCCGCCGAGTTGGATTCGGGTTCCGATGCGCTCTACGCGCTCCAGTACAAACCTGGTTTGGCGGGCTCAGCTTGGACAACGGTCGCCACTGTTACAGGCAACGGATCGAGAATCACTCTCCTCCACACGAACGCTCTTTCAGGGCAAGGATTTTATCGTGTCGAGGCCAGCTTGCTTGAACCCCAGTAAAGCGTGAACTGACATGATTGCGGTTCGAACAACGCTGGTTTTCCAGGCGCGGAAGTGGGTTTCGAGGCAGTTGCCTCTTTCTCAAAGTCAAGGCTCAGAGGGCGGAGAGACCCTGAACCTTGAGCCCTTCATCAACTTCGCACATCCACGTCATCTGCGGGCCGAATTTCTTGTCCGATGATCGGTGTCCATTCGGCTACAGCGAGCACACTTGTGGCTTGGACTTGACGCAGGAACGGCATTTCATGCGTGCGCCCAGCGGCGCATGCAATTGAACCGGTGAGGTATGCCACCGCAAGCTGCGCCTTTCATGGCCGCCAACAGCCTTATAACAGATTCTACCAATGACACACCACACGTACCCCAGCGAATATCCTCCGCAGATTGATTCTGAATTTGGACACACGTTTCATCGTGTTGTGGTGGTCCAATTCTGAGCAGCATTTTCGTTCTCTTCTATGAAGCATCAAGTTCCCACTTTCACCTCCTTACTCCTGATTCTCTCAGCGGTCCACTCGCTGGCGGCAGAAGCGGAGTTTGTCAACTACGTCATCACGGCCAGTGGTACCTCTAACGGCGTGAGCTATCCGCCGCAATCGTTCAGCTACACGGTGACAGGAATCGGCACGGAAACGTGGAGCGAAGTGGTCAATACGAATCGGAGCCTGTCCTTCGAGGTGGAAAACAATGAGTTCGGAACGACGGGCAGAAGTTTTTCCTTCGTGCCACCGCTCAGCGGCGGAGCCAGTGTTCGATACAACCTCAAAGGGCAGCCATCAAATTTGGCCTCACAGGGTGTCTTTATTGGCCTCACAGGGTGTCTTTAGCAGCATGTCATTGGACGGCAATTGGGTTTGCTCAGCCAGGAGTGAAGGGCGAGACGAAGGGGGATCCTGTGCCTTCGATGCCATGGCGGGCAAAACCTACACGCTTCACCTGCTCACCTCGGGCAAATCTGGCAAAGGCCGCGCTTCAGCCACGGTCCGGCTGCCGGACCGAGTCAATGTGACCTTCACCGCCCAACGCACGGCTCAGGATACGCGCGTGGGGAGCGTGAGCGCCACGGATGGTGAAAAAGAGATTGCGCCAGTGGGGGTGAACGCGTTTCCAAAGCCGGAAAAAAACGGCCAGATTGCGGGCGTCACCTACACGATAGCCAACGACAACCCGAGAGTTTCCACGCACATTCAGAATTCCGTCGTTTTGGCCAGCACATCGTATTCGGAAACGCAGCGTCAGCCCTGGAGCTCGATGGAGTCTGGCAGTGCATCAGTCACTCCAGGCGAAGAGGCGAAATTCATCGCCCAATCTACTTTAGCTGCGCCCAATGCCGACACGCTCTGGACCGTCACCGACGACAATCCCCGAGTGGAAACTTGGATCGTGGAGAACCGCCTGTACGCTCGAGTGCTCACGGCGCCCACTATCGTCACGCAACCCCAGAGCCAAGCTGTCACCGCAGGGGTGGATGTCACGTTTACAGTTACAGCGAATGGGAGCGCGCCTCTGGCTTATGAATGGCGCAAAGGCAGCGCAACGATTGCAGGGGAGACCAATGCAACTCTGGCTTTAGCTAATGTTCAACTGACCGACGCCGGGAGCTACTCAGTTGTGGTCAGCAACAGCGCTGGTTCGACCCCCAGCGCCGTCGCCGTGCTAACGGTCACCACCAACTCGACCACAGCATTTGTGCTGCGGCAATTGCCCTCCGGCTATATCCCCGGCGCGGTTCTGACGGTCCAACTCACGGCCACTCCGTCGGCAGGCACTCAGGCTTACGCGATTGAGGACATGCCGCCGGTTTCCTGGCCCGTGAGCGCGATTAGCGATGGCGGAGTGTTTGATGCGTCGTCGGGCCGGGTCAAGTTCGGGCCGTTCTTCGATGCGACCAGCCGGACGGTCAGTTACCAATTGACGGCGCCCACGAACCCCACGGGCCGTGTCACCTTTTCCGGGACGGCTTCCGCCGACGGTGTCGATAGCGTCATCGGAGGCGCTTCCGAGATCGGGCCGGTCCTCGCACATCCGGCGGATTTGAACACGGACTTCAGGTTGGTGATCAGCGAAGTGACCGGTTATGGAGCCACGTGGAAACGCAGCCAGACCTGGACGAACCCGCCGAACCCGATTCCGATCGGTTACGTCACCCGTGCCGGGTATTTGTGGAAGAATGGCGAGCGTTATCGCTATGACACGAATGATGGTCCCGCTCCGCTGTGCTGGGTCATCGCGCCGGCCGGGCAGGCAGCCGGACTGGTCGCCGTCAGCCTTCACGCCATTTCGGCCAGCACGGCCGTCTGCGCCATCAGTGGCACGAACGTCACTCTCAGCATAACTCCAGCATCAACTGTGGCCGCTTACGCAGTCCAGGATGAATTGCCCGAGGACTTCACCGCCGCGGGCGTTTCGGGCGGTGGCACGTTCGACACGGCCACGCGTCAGGTCAAATGGGGACCGTTCTTCGACAGCCAGGCGCGCGTGTTCACTTACGCTTTGGTGCCGCCAACAGGTTTCTTGGGCACCGCGGTTTTGATTGGCGTGGCCAGTTTTGACGGCCTGGATATGACGATCACGGGGGATCGCCAATACACACAAGGCGGGACACCGCCAATCAGTCAGGTCTCCCGCACGATCTCCACAAACGGTGGCACCGCGAACATTACCTTGGCAGCGGCGCCAGCCTCGACGGTGGCGGCGTATGCGGTCGAGGAAACCGTTCCCGCCAATTTCACGGTGGACAATATCAATGAATCAGGCGCCTTCGATCCTGGCACCCGGAAGGTCAAATGGGGGCCGTTCTTTGACAACACCGCACGGTTACTCAGCTACCGGCTCACAGCGCCACCTGGCTTTTCGGGAACGGCCACGATTGCCGGCGTGGGCAGTTTTGACGGTACCGACATTCCCACAACCGGCCAGAGCCAATTCGACATCGGCTCCGGTCCGGAACAGCCCGAATACCAAGCCGCGATGTATGGCGGTCTGGTTATCGAGAGAACGGTGGGGGCGCAATACCGGATCGACTACGCGTCGAGCCTAAATGAGCCCGTGCAGTGGATTCCGCTCCAGACGATTACCTTGACCAACAGTCCGCAACGATGGGCGGATCTCGAGTCCTTGGGGCAATCCAAGCGGTTCTATCGGGTAGTGGCGGTGCCTTAAAACTCAAATCGTTAATAGCAATGACCGATCAAGGCCGGAACCTTTTCCGGCCTTGATTTTTGCCGGCTAAAGCCGGGCCTCCAAACGCAGAGACGCTCCCAACAAAGTGAGCTGTCAGGGGCTTAACCAGAGTCTTGATTCCAACAGAGCCTTATCGGCAGGACAATGGTCGAAGGTGGTCGTGACAGCCGACTCTGCGGCTGACCGCGTCAGAACCAATGTGAATGGCCGGTTGGACCGGGAGGAAGCCAACTTCTCGGTGGACCAATTGACTCCGAGGCGGTTCCATTGCGCTCGGCACGCCCGCCGCAAGCCAATAATCTCTACCTCAACGCTTTGCCAAAAGATGTCGCCATCTGGAACCGCCGCGTCACCGACGCCGAGATTCCGCCTTGGCTGGGCGACAACCATAATCGCGGCAAGTCTCGCCGCTCCGGCGCGCGCATGTCCACAAGCGTCCCCGTCAGGCGATCCTTGCCGGTAGGGCGAGACTGTCGAGCCGTGGAATCCCTGCCGCCAAGAAGTCACGGCTCGACGGAGTCTCGCCCTCCCAGAACATTTTCCTGTCCGCCATTTTTCTGTCAGCCTCTCCAAGCGCTCAGAAAGCAGGCTACTAAACCATGCTTGGCAAAACAAAGTTCGTCATGATGATTTTGCCACCCATGATTCTGCCTTTTCTGTTTTTGCCTCTGGTCCTCGGTTGCGGGGACAAGCTGTTCCCCGCCCCAGTTCGAACGAATCTATCAACTCGCGCCTTCGGGCGGCGGAGGCGGCAACGCGGCGAGGACTTGTGACGGAGTCTGTCGTTGCAGGTCGGTGTGGTCGAAGTCGGCGTCGAAGCTGACCAAAGTAAGGCCCTCGCGCTTGGCAATGGGAACATGGTCAGTCACCCCGCCACTCATTGGCCTTGTGCTGCAACTCGACGGAGGTGTATTGGCTCGCGAGGTCGGCCAAGGCGCCTCCCCAGTCCAGCTTGAGTCTGCGACCCGCGGGCTGGGGCTGCGGTGACGGCCCTTTCTTTCCAGCGTCGACGAGGACGATGACCTCCACTTCTTCGCCGGGCGGCAGAGCCGGGTTGCATACTTCCACGGCCCCGCCAGGTTTGACTTTGGTGATTTCACGGATGGCGGTCATAGGTTATGGTGTCGGTTTTTCAGGAACATTACACGGCCCCGGCTCGTGATGCGAGCAGTGATTTGGAGTCATTTTTCCGCTCCGCTGCAAGTCTGTTGTGATTGGCCGGTCAGTAAACGGGTCTTGATATGCAACTGAGGCAGCGCGGGGCCGCTCTGCCGTCATGGCACGCAAGTTGAGACTCGAGTTTGCCGGCGCGATCTATCCCCTGATGAACCGAGGAGATCGGGGCGAACCCTTCTTCCGGCATGATCCGGATCGGAGGCGTTTTCTCGGAATCCTTGGGTGAAGCGGCAAGTTCCGCCGCTCCGGCACGCGAATGTTCGCAGACGTCCCCTTCAGGCGGTCCTTGCTGGTAGGGCGAGACTCGGTGCGCCGTGACTTCCTGGCGGACGGGATTCCACGGCTTGACGGAGTTGCCCACCGTGAAGGAAAACACTCGGGCATGCTGCGCAAACTTTAATCAATAGTAGTTTAGCGGCGAGAGCAGCTTGACAGAGCGCGAGCATCGCATCAGTTTCACTCCCCGATGCAGCCATCACTCGGCGGTAACAATTCAATGGGAATAGGAGCACGGGCATCCATGCCTGCTTCTGCGGCAATGGACTGCCAGCAACCGAGTGCTGCGAAGACCGCCCGCACGAGGCGGCCTTCACTTTTGGGTGAATTGCCTGGCCGATTGGAAACCGGTTCGCGGCGACCGCAAAAACGGGTCTTTTACCAACGCGCAGGCATGGATGCCCGCGCTCCTGCCGCATGAAAACGCTTTGCGTCCTCGGCATCATGTCCGGCACGAGCATTGACAGTGTGGATTATGCGCTCTGCGCCATTGCCGGCGATCAGGTGAAACTGAAGCGCTTTTGGCAAATCAACTTCCCGGCGCGGCTTCAGTCGCGCCTGCACCAGGCTGCGCGCGGCGAATCGTCCAGTCACGAACTCGCTCAATTGCATCATGACCTGGGACGGTTTTATACCGGCGGAGCCAAGCGCGTGCTGGGCGGCCACAGACCGGACTTGGTGGGGATGCATGGCCAAACGATTTTTCATCATCCGAACCGAAAGGCTCCGGCCACGTTTCAACTGGGAGAACCGGCTTACTTGGTGGAAGCGTTGCAGTCGCCGGTGGTCAGCAATTTTCGCGCAGCCGATATGGCGACCGGCGGCGAAGGCGCGCCTTTAGCGACCGCTTTTCATCGGGTTGTATTTGGCCGGCGCGGCCGGCATATCTGTGTCAACAACCTGGGCGGCATCAGCAATGTGACTTCCCTGGACTGGAGAGATCAGGGCGCAGTCCGAATCATGGCATTCGACACCGGCCCGGCCAATGTCCTCATCGATCTGGCCATGCGCCATTTTACGAAGGGGGCGAAGCATTTCGACCGGAATGGAGCATCGGCCCGGCGGGGTGTTCCCTCGGAAAAGCTGCTGGCGTCATGGTTGGAGCATCCCTATTTTGCGAAGCGCCCGCCCAAGAGCACCGGACGCGAACTCTTCGGCGAGTCGTTTCTGCAAAAGGCCTTGCAGCAGTGTAAACGGGCTCGGTTGTCCAAATTTGATGTGGTGGCGACGTTCACCGAGTTGACCGCCCGCTCGCTGGCGCTGAATTATCGGCTTCATTTGCCGGCCTGGCCTGACAGGCTCATTTTGACCGGTGGCGGCGCGGCGAATCCCGTCCTGGCGCAAGGCATTTGGAACCAACTGCTTCCCTTCAATAGAAAAGTCCAGATGCACACCAGCGATCAGTTGGGCTGGCCTCTGCAAAGCATTGAGCCGGCTGCCTTTGCCTTGCTCGCTTATTGGCGCTGGATGGGGAAACCTGGCAACGTGCCCACAACGACTGGCGCGCGAAGGCCGGTTCTGCTCGGCCAAGTCTCAGAACCTTAAGGTGCCGCCCACCGATTAGCCGAATGAAAACCGTTGCAGCCGCTGAAGAAGCCTCAGACATCCTGACTTGTAGCGGGAAGTGGAATAGGTTGGTGGAAGTAGGATGA
>ERZ1292640.1616-Hain-H43-02um-R1-1616-length-18488-cov-6_pt1 | contig 18488 bp, 21 predicted proteins | sample MGYA00564404_ERZ1292640 | MGnify/ENA primary metagenome ERZ1292640 (study PRJEB36523, sample SAMEA6512636) | groundwater metagenome | collected 2019-01-08 | study: AquaDiva: Metagenomics assemblies of 32 groundwater samples
TCGAGGACATGCTCCGGCGCGTGCCCGACCTCGCCAAGATCCGGCGCTTCACCGGGTACGAGCCCGAGATCGGGCTCGACCAGCTCCTCGAGATCACCGTGCGGGACATGTGCGAGCAGATGAGGCGCCCGGCCCCGGCGGGACTCGCCACGGCCTGACGGGCCGCGCGCGGCCCGGATCCAGGGGAAGCGCATGCTGCCTGCGGCAGCGTTCGGCTTCGCGCTGCTCTTCGCTCTGGTCCTGACCCCGTTCGGGATCCGCGCCGCCTGGGCCGTCGGCTACCTCGACCACCCGGAAGCCCGCAAGCTCCACACCTCGGCCACCGCCCTGCTCGGCGGGGCGGTGGTGTTCGTGAGCGCACTCGCGGCCTGGTTCGGTGCCCACCTCGCGCGCCACGGCAATGCGCGCCACGAGGCGGTGTTCCTGCTCGCCGGCGCCGTGATCGTGCTGCTCCTGGGGATGTGGGACGACCGCTTCGGCATGCGGCCGGGAGTGAAGCTCTTCGGCCAGGCGGCCGCGGGGGCGGCGCTGCTCGCGTCGGGGCTGGTGCCCGACCTGGGCCTGCCGCCGGCGCTGAACCTGGGGCTGACCCTGGTGGCGCTGGTCGCGCTCATGAACGCGGTCAACTTCCTCGACAACATGAACGGGATGGTGGGCGGCCTCGCCGCGATCGCCCTGGCCGCCTTCGGCTGGACCTCGGCGGCGCGCGGGGCCACCGGCCTGGCCGCCGCACAGCTCGCCATCGCCGGGGCGTGCCTCGGTTTCCTGCCCTACAACTTCCCGCGGGGCCGGATCTTCCTGGGTGACGCGGGAAGCCTGTTCCTGGGGTATAGTCTGGGCGCGTCGGCAGTGCTGGCCTTCGCGTCGGCGCCTCCCGGCTGGGGTCGGCTCGGGCCGCCGCTCATGCTGGCCTACCCCGCATTCGACATGATTTTCGTCGTGGTCAACCGCCTCCGCGAGGGCCGCAAGGTCTACGTGGGCGGGAAGGACCACACCAACCACCGACTTGCGAGCGTGATCCGATGTCCGACGAGAACCGTCCTCCTGTTGTGGGTCAGTGGGGCCGCCCTTTGCGCAAGCGGTCTCGCGGTCCTCAGGCTCAACCGGCCGCTCCCGACGCTGCTGCTGTGGGGCCTGTGGACGATCCTGCTGTGCTGGACCGGGCTGCGGCTATCATCCATACCGGTCCGGCCCCGGGAAGCACCGCGGGCGCCGTAGCCCCGCCACCGCGCCCGCGGCGCGAGCCGCAGGAGCCCCAGGCCGAGGACCTCCGGCTGCGCGACCTGGTCACCTACGTGGCGAAGGGACTGGTGGACCATCCCGACGACGTGCGGGTCGAGATCCTCGAGCCCGGCGACGACGCCTCGTTCGAGCTGCACGTGCATCCCGACGACCTGGGCCACGTCATCGGCAAGCAGGGACGCACCGCGCGCTCGATGCGCCTCGCGCTCGGCGCCGCCGCCGCTCGCACCGGACGCCGGGCGAATCTCGAGATCGCCGACTGACCCGGCGGTCCGTATGCCCCTCGTAGTGGTCGGCCGCATCGGGCGGGCGCACGGCGTGGACGGCGAGGTGGCGCTCGATGGCGTCTCCCTCACGCCGCTCGAGCTGCACGCGATCAGGGTCTTCACCTGGCGCGGCCGGGGCGAGGGCGAGCGCACCCTCACGCTCGCCACCGCGCGCCCGGCCCACACCCGGCTGCTGGTGCGCTTCGAGGGGATCACCGACCGCGCCCAGGCCTCGGAGCTCACCAACGGCGAGCTGCTCGTGGAGAGCGGCCTGCTGCCCGACCCCGGGCCAGGCACCGCGTACACGTTCCAGCTCATCGGGCTGCGGGTCGAGACCGAGGATGGCCGCGCGCTCGGCACGCTGCGGGACATCGTCGCGACCGGCGCGCACCCGGTCTACGTGGTGCAGGGCGAGCGCGAGCTGCTCATCCCGGCCACGCCCGAGGTGGTGCGCCGCGTGGACCTCGCGGCCGGCGTGATCGCGGTCGCGCTGCCGGTCGGGCTCGAGGAGATCTTCTGAGGAGGCCGTCCGCGTGAGGATCTCGCTCGTCACCATCTTCCCCGACTTCTTCCCGCCGGCGCTCGCCGAGGGGATGATCCGGCTCGCGCAGGAGAAGGGCCGGCTCGCGGTGGACGTCGTCCCCCTGCGCGACTTCACCGACGACTCGCACCGCTCGACCGACGACTACCCGTTCGGTGGCGGGGTCGGGATGATCATGAAGATCGAGCCCATCGCCCGCGCGCTGCAGTCGCTGGGCGTGGGGGAGGAAGGCGCGCGGCCGGCGGGGATACGCACCGTGCTGTTCTCGCCGCAGGGAAGGCGCTTCACGCAGGACGTGGCGCTGGAGTACGCCGCGCTCGAGCACCTGGTGCTGGTGTGCGGGCGGTACAAGGGCGTGGACGAGCGCGTCGCCGAGCACCTGGTGGACGAGGAGCTCTCGCTCGGAGACTTCGTGCTCTCGGGCGGCGAGCCCGCGGCGCTGTGCGTGGTGGACGCGGTGGCGCGCCTGCTGCCCGGCGTGGTCGGGACCTTCGATTCGGTGGAGGGAGACTCGTTCCACTCCGGTCTCCTCGACGCGCCCTACTACACCCGTCCGGCCGAATACCGCGGCTGGGGCGTGCCCGAGGTGCTGCTCTCCGGCCACCACGCCCAGATCGCGCGCGCCCGCCGGGAGGAGTCGCTGCGCCGCACCTTCGAGCGGCGCCCCGACCTGCTGGAGACCGCCGACCTCACCGACGAGGACCGCCGCTTCCTGCGCGGCCTGGGCTGGCGCGCGGGTGCGAAGGCGTGATGCAGGGCGCGCGTGGGGCCGAAAGTCCCATGCGTGAGGAACCGGCCCCGCGAGTACAGTGTAGGGCGAGCGTCCACCCGGTTCCCCCGCATGAGGAGTTCAATGCGCCGTCTCTTCCTTGCGCTTGTCATCCTGTCCGGGCTCGCGCCTGCCGCCGGCTGCTCGAAGCACCCGACCCGCGCGGCAGCGCCGGCGGCCGCGTTGCCGGCCCCCGCGCCGAGTTCCCCGGCCGGCGTCATCCGGCTCTTCGAATGGTCCTGGAATAACCGGGACACGCTGCGGCCGCGCGCGATCCTCACGGACGACTTCCTCTTCCAGTTCGCGCTCGGCGACTCGGCGGGGAACCAGTTCCGCGACCAGCCCATGGACCGCGAGCAACTGCTCCTCTGCATGCGGCACCTGTTCGTGGGCGGCGGCTCGGAGCCGCCGGCCTCGAGCATCCGGCTCGTGTTCAATTCCGTCCTGAGCGTGCAGCCCGATTCCCGTCCCGGCAGGGCCCCGACCTGGCACAAGGAGATTCTCACGAGCGTGGACCTGTCCATCAGGACGCCGGCGAGCGAGTACCGCATCATGGGCAACGCGCGCTTCTTCGTGGTGCGCGGAGACTCGGCAGCGATCCCGGCCGACCTTGCAGCGCGCGGGTTCGGCCCCGACTCGACCCGCTGGTGGATCCAGGGGTGGTTGGATGAGACGTTCGGGGGCTCCGCGGCCGCGGTCCGGCCGTGGCGGCCGGGCGGGGCGGAAGGTCGCGGCGCCGGCCGCGGCCGGGTGCTCCCGGCCACCAACCACACCTGGGGCCAGGTCCTGTCGCTCTATCGGTGAGCCAGCCGACCACTCCGCAGCGTTCGGCCGGGCCGTGCCCCCGGTCCCCGCGGGACCATCGCGCAGCCAATGCACCCCGGCCACCGCGCCCCGATTTGGCTTCCCGCACCCCCTCGCCTATACTCCGCGGCCGCTCGTTCGCACCAAGGGACCCTCAGGACTTTGGTGGTGAGGAAAGGAGATTCCCATGAGCCTGATCGACAAGATCGAGGCCGCTCAGCTCAAGTCCGATCGTCCCGACTTGCGACCCGGCGACACCGTCGAGGTGTTGGTCCGCGTCATCGAGGGTGACAAGGAGCGGCAGCAGAAGTTTCGCGGCGAGGTCATCAACGTCCGCGGCGGCGGGCTGCGCAAGACCTTCACCGTCCGCAAGATCAGCGAGGGCGTGGGGGTGGAGCGCACCTTCCCGCTCCACAGCCCGTCGGTGGCGGAGATCAAGGTGGTGAAGCACTCGAAGGTCCGCCGCGCCAAGCTCTTCTACCTGCGGCGCAAGACCGGCAAGGCCGCGCGGCTGACGGAGAGGAAGACGCTCGGCACCCGGGAGACCGCCAAGAAGGAGTAGGGCATGAAGCCCTGGCGCCGGCTGGCCCGCGCCGAAGCCAGGCTGGCGGGCGAAGGTGTGACGGTGGCGGGCGTGGACGAGGCCGGCCGCGGTCCGCTCGCCGGCCCGGTGGTCGCCGCGGCGGTGGTGCTCGACGCCACGCGCGACTGGGACGGTCTCGACGACAGCAAGCAGCTCGACGCCGCGACGCGCGACGCGCTGTACGCCCGGGTCCTCGCAGGGGCCCGGGCGTTCGCCTGGGCTGTGCTGGGCCCGCGCGCGATCGACGCGGTGAACATCCGGCGCGCGAGCCTCGAGGCCATGCGCCGCGCCGTGCTGCTCCTGAAGGTCGCGCCCGAGGTGGTGCTGGTGGACGGGCTCGACACCGTGCCCGGGCTCGCCTGCCGCCAGCACGCGGTGGTGCGGGGCGATGGCCACATGCTCTCGATCGCCGGGGCCTCGATCGTGGCGAAGGTGGTCCGCGATCGCATCATGGAGCGCCTCGACCGCGTGTGGCCGGAGTACGGCTTCGCGCGCCACAAGGGCTACGGCACCCCGGAGCACCTCGCGGCCATCGGACGGCTCGGCCCCTGCCCGCTGCACCGTTACTCGTTCGCTCCGGTGCGCGTGCAGGAGCTGCCGTTCTTCGACTCCGTCTGAGCCGGCACGCGCCGTCCGTGCCACGGCGCTCTGCGCGCGCCGCGGCTCACGAGACGGCGTGCTAGTATCCCCGCCGTCAACGCCCCCGCATCTGCCCCCGCGGAGCAGAACCATGGGCATCGCACAGAGGCGCGGCCGCGCGGGCGAGGCGCTGGCCGCGGCGTACCTCGAGCTCGCCGGCTGCACGGTGCTGGCCCGCAACCGGAAGCTCGCGGGCGTGGAGGTGGACCTGGTGGTGGCGGACGGGCGCTGCCGCGTGGTGGTCGAGGTCAAGCTGCGCACCCGCGGCGACTACGGCGGCCCCGCGCTCGCGGTGGACCGCGGCAAGCAGCAGCGCTTGGCGCGCGCGGCCCGCGCGCTGGCGGATGCGGAAGAGGGCCCGGTGCGGGTGGACGTCATCGCGGTGGAGCTGGCGGACGACGGCGCGCGGCTCCTCCACTACCGGAACGCCGTCACCGACTGAGGAACGCTCCCGCACCGTGAAAGTCCCCCGGTTCGGCAGGCTCAGGCTCTCACCGCGTCTGGCGCAGCGCTGGCGCGCGCGGCTGCGGGCGCAGCGCCGCTGGTGGCGTGCGCGCTGGTGGCGGGTCGCGCAGGGCGAGGTGCTGTTCCCGCCCGCCGGCGGAGGCATGGTGGCGGTCGAGACGCTGGCCGGCGCGCCGCCCGGGCCGGCCGCCGCACCCGCGGGCCCGCGCATCGCGGTGCTCCATGCCACCGCGGGCAGCGGCCACAAGCGCGCGGCGCAGGCGCTGGCGCTCGCCATCAGCGAGCTCGAGCCCGCCGCCACGGTGCGCGAGGTGGACACGCTGGTCTACGCCTCGCGGCTCTACCGCGGCACCTACGCCGCCTCCTACAACGCCATGGCGGCGCGCGCGCCCGCGCTGTGGGGCGCGCTCTACCACTCGTGGGCGCTGGCGCCGGTCAACCGCGGCACCGCGCCGGTCAGGCTCGCGATGGACCGGCTGAACCTCAGGCGTCTGGTGCGCGTGGTCGAGCGCGAGCAGCCCGACGCGGTGGTGTGCACGCACTTCCTGCCGGTCGAGGCGCTCTCGCCCATCCGCGGCCGCGGGCGGCTGCTCGTCCCGCTCCACTGCGTGATCACCGACTTCGCCGCGCATCCGTTCTGGGCGTTCCCGCACGTGGACCGCTACTTCGTCGCGAGCGAGCGCGTGGCCGAGGAGCTGGTGGGCCACGGCGTGGACCGCGCCCGCGTCCAGGTGACCGGCATCCCCATCGATCCGAAGTTCTCGAACGCCATCGGCCGCGACGCGGCGCGCGCGCACTTCGGGCTCGACCCGCGCCGCCCGGCGGTGCTGGTGATGGGTGGCGGCAGCGGGGTGGGGCCGCTCGCCGATCTGGCCGAGCGCCTGGGCGGCCTGGCGCTCGAGCCGCAGGTGATGGTGGTGTGCGGGACCAACGCGCGGCTGCGCGACGAGATCGACCGTCTGCCTGCCGGGCGCACGGGCAGGATCCGCACGCTCGGGTTCACCAACGAGGTGGACGTGCTGCTCGAGGCCTGTGACGCGGTGGTGAGCAAGGCCGGGGGCCTCACCTGTTCGGAGGCGCTGGTCAAACGCACGCCGCTCGTGATCTTCCGTCCCACGCCCGGCCAGGAGGTCCGCAACGCCGAGTACCTGGAGTCGGGCGGCGCGGCGGTGCACGCCGATTCGGCGGACGAGGTGGCGGCCACGGTGGGGCGCTGGCTCTCCGACCCCGAGCGCGCCGAGCGGGTGCGCGAGGCGCAGTGGCTGCTCGCCGCGCCCGACGCCGCGCGCACCATCGCGCGGCAGGTGCTCGAAGGGATCGCGGCGGCGAAGGCGGGGGACTGAGGCCCCGGCCGGGCCGCCGGGCGGCCCGCCGGCCCGGTCCCGCGAAGTCCCTCTTGCGCCCCGGCAGCCCGCTTGTGCCCACCCGAGCGAGCTCGAAGGCCGCCGGCCCTTTCGCGAAACCCGTTGCACGCCCCGCCGCGTTCGGGCATCTTATTTCGGTGTTTGGCGAACTAGCGAACGAGGACCCGTCCCGATGAACGAGGTGTTCCGCGCGCTCGGCGACCCGACGCGCCGGGAGATCCTGGCGCTGCTCAAGCGGCGCGACATGACCGCGGGGGAGCTGGCGGAACGCTTCCCGCTCGCGAAGTCCACCCTGTCCGGGCACTTCAACGTGCTCCGTCACGCCGGGCTGATCGTCTCCGAGCGCCGCGGGACGACGATCGTCTACAGCCTCAACCTGTCGGCGCTGGAAGAGGCGCTGTCGGCGGTGATGGACCTGCTCCACACCCGCCGGATGCGCCCGGAGAGGAAGCGATGAGGTTCTCGTGGCGCAACGAGTGGCCGCTGCTGCTGCTCATCGCGGCGATGTTCGCGCTGGGGGCGGTGTCGTGGAGCGGGGCGCCCGACCGCATCCCGATGCACTGGGACCTGGCCGGGCATCCGGACCGCTACGGCGGGAAGTTCGAGGGCCTGTTCGCCATCCCGCTGCTGGCGCTCGGGATCTACTTCCTCATGCGGTTCTTCCCGCGCATCGACCCGGGTCGCGCGAACTACGACGCTTTCGCCCATGCCTACGCCACCGTGCGGCTTGCGTTCCTCACGCTCATGGCCGCGCTCTATGGCCTGATCCAGCTCGCCATCCGCGGCCACGAGGTGCGCATGAGCGCCGCGGTGCCGCTGCTCGTGGGCGGCCTGTTCGTGGTCGTCGGGAACGTGATGGGCAAGCTCCGGCCCAACTGGTTCATCGGCATCCGCACCCCCTGGACGCTGTCGAGCAAGCTGGCCTGGACCCGCACCCACCGCGCCGGCGGCCGGCTGTTCATCGTGCTCGGCCTGCTCTTCATGGGCTTCGCGGTGACCCAGAGCCTGTGGCTGCTGTGGGCGCTCGCCGTGGCGGGCGGCGGCGGGATCCTCGGCCTGGTGGTGTATTCGTACGTGCTGTGGCGCAAGGACCCGGACAAGACCCCGCCCGCGGGCACGCTGCCGGCCTGAGCGCGGCGTCACGACTCACGCTCCGGACGCAGCGCGGGCACGCGGATTGCGACTCGCACTCCACGGCCACGCGCCGTATGCTCGCGGCGCCTGCCCCCACACTTCCCGGAGGTCTCCGATGACGCACCAGGGCCGCTGGTGTCGCAGGCTCGCCACCGCCGCGCTCGCGCTGGCGACGACCGTTGCAGGGGTTTCGAGGACGTCCGCCGATGGCCTGCTCGGCGTCTACGGCGTGCGCATGGTGCCCGACGACCGCGACGCGGAGAGGTTCAGCCGGCCCGGATGGGGCGGCGGCATCCAGGTCGTGGTGCCGGTCAGCGCGACCCACGAGCTGCTCGCCGGCGTGCTCGGGTTCGAGGTGGTGAACCTGCTCGACGAGGACACGCCCTACTTCGATCCGCCGACCGGGCTGCGCGTTGAGCAGCAGACCAGCCAGAACTACTTCCGCTGCTACCTCGGCCCCCGGCTCGGCCTGCACGGCGGCGAGGTGCTGCGCCCGCACATGGGGCTCAACCTGGGCGTCAACGTCTACAACATCAGCACCGACGTGGTGGTGCCCGACGACTACGACCGCGAGAACGAGATCCGCCAGAACCTGCGCAGCGAGACCAACGCTGCGTTCGGCTACGACGGGACGCTGGGTGTGGAGCTCAACATCCGCAACCAAGCCGCCGTGGACTTCGGCGTCCGCTTCGTGAAGACCTTCGGCGTGCCGCAGCAGCTCGGGGAGGGCTCGGTGCGGATCAGCCCCTCGTACTTCCAGTACTACCTCGGCCTCGGCCTGAGCTTTGGCTTCATGCGCGCGCACGGCCGGGACTGAGCCGCAGCCTGGCGGCCCGGGCGCGGGCGGGCGTTCCTTGACCCGTTCTGCGCCTGGTCTTAGCTTCGTGCGCCGTGAGTGACCGTTGCGGCCCCGCGCCCCGACCGGGCGGGGATCCGCCGACGCCATCCCCGGGACTTCCTTGCGCCACGACCTTTCCGCCGACGACCTGATCCGCCGCGCCCTGGCCGGCGAGCGCGTCCCGCTCGCGCGGGCCATCTCGCAGGTGGAGAACGAGGCGCCGGGCGCGGTCGAGATCCTGGACGCCTGCTTCGAGCGGAGCGGCCGGGCGTACCGGGTGGGCATCACCGGGCCGCCGGGGGCGGGCAAGAGCACGCTGGTGACGCGGCTCGCCCAGGCCTACCGCCGGCGCGGCGAGACCGTAGCGATCGTGGCGGTGGACCCCACCAGCCCGTTCAGCGGCGGCGCGCTGCTCGGCGACCGGGTGCGGATGGGCGAGCTCTCGGGCGACGAGGGCGTGTTCATCCGCTCGATGGCCACGCGCGGGAGCATGGGCGGGCTGGCGGTCCACACCGCGCAGGCCTGCGACGTGCTCGACGCCGCGGGCTTCAGCCGCATCCTGATCGAGACGGTGGGAGTGGGGCAGAGCGAGCTGGAGGTGGCGCAGACCGCCGACTCGACCGCGGTGGTGCTGGTGCCCGAGTCGGGCGACACGGTGCAGGCGATGAAGGCCGGCCTGATGGAGATCGGCGACCTGTTTGTCATCAACAAGGCCGACCGCGAGGGCGCGGAACGCGCGGCCTTCGCGGTGCGCTCGGCGCTCGAGCTGCGCCCGGGTGGCGCGGCATGGGCGCCGCCGGTGCTGCTCACCGTGGCCCCCCAGGGCACCGGCGTCGAGGAGGTGCTCGAGCGCTTCGAGGCCCACCTCGAGCACCTGAAGGGCCGCGGCGGGCTCGACCGGAGGCGCCGCCAGCGCCTCGAGCAGCGGCTGCGCGACCTGCTGCGCGACCAGCTCTGGGAGGAGCTGCGCGCGCGGGTGCCCGCGCCGCTGTGGAAGGAAAGCGTGGACGAGCTGGCCGCCCGGCGCTTCACGCCGCACCAGGCCGCCGGGCGGTTGATGACGATCGCGATGCGCGCCGGTGACGACGGCGCGCGGGAGGAGACGGGAACCAGCGCGCGGGAGACACCGGAGCCCGCGTCCGGTCAGGACCCCACGGCCCGGGCCGCGCGCTAGCGGCGCCGCAGACGGAGGAACAGCCATGGCATCACGCACCACTCGAACCGCGGGCCGCCCCGCGCGGGCGCGCACGCACCCCGCCCGCGGCCGCCGGCCGTCGAAGGACGGCGCGGCGAAGAACGGCGCACGGGCGAAGAACGGCGCGAAGGCAGGCGCCCGGAACGGGGCGAAGGACGCCGCCGCCTGGACCGCTCAGCGCCGCGCCTGGGAGGCGCGCTACGCCGCGGCGCGGGAGCGCGAGGGGCTCCACCCGTTCACCATCTCAGGGCTGCCGATCAAGCCGCTCTACACGCCCAAGGACCTCGCCGGCATGGACCTCCCGCGCGACCTCGGCTTCCCGGGGGAGTACCCGTACACGCGCGGCATCCACAGCACGATGTACCGCGGGCGCATGTTCACCATGCGGCAGTTCTCGGGCTTCGGCACCCCGCGCGAGTCGAACCAGCGCTACCACTACCTGCTCTCCCACGGGCAGACCGGGCTCTCGATCGCCTTCGACAACCCCACCATCATGGGCTACGACTCCGACCACCCGAAGGCGCACGGCGAGGTCGGCAAGTGCGGCGTGGCGGTGGACTCGCTGCGCGACATGGAGATCCTGCTCGACGGCATCGACCCGGGCGGCATCTCGACCTCGATGACCATCAACGGCCCCGCATCCATCATGTTCGCGTTCTACCTCGCGAACGCGGAGAAGCGCGGCGTGCCGTTCTCGAAGGTGCGCGGCACGCTCCAGAACGACATCTTGAAGGAGTACATCGCGCAGAAGTGCTGGTGCTTCCCGCCGCGGCCCAGTTTGCGGATCATCGTGGACCTGATCGAGTTCGCGATCCGGCACGTGCCGCAGTGGAACACCATCTCGATCTCGGGCTACCACATCCGCGAGGCGGGCTCGACGGCGGCGCAGGAGCTGGCGTTCACGCTGGCCGACGGCTTCACCTACGTCGAGGAGTGCGTGAAGCGCGGGCTCGACGTGGACGACTTCGCGCCGCGGCTCTCGTTCTTCTGGAACAGCCACCTCGACTTCTTCGAGGAGATCGCGAAGCTCAGGGCGGCGCGCCGCATCTGGGCGCGGCACATGCGCGAGCGCTACCGGGCGAAGCGCCCGGAGTCGTGGCTCATGCGGTTCCACACCCAGACCGCGGGCTGCTCGCTGTGGGACAAGCAGCCCGAGAACAACATCATGCGCACCGCCTTCGAGGCGCTGGCGGCGGTGCTGGGCGGCACCCAGTCGCTCCACACCAACTCGATGGACGAGACCATCGCGCTGCCGAGCGACAAGGCGGTCAAGATCGCGCTGCGCACCCAGCAGATCATCGCCCACGAGACCGGCGTCACCGAGACCGTGGACCCGCTGGCCGGCTCCTACTACGTCGAGAGCCTGACCAACGCGCTCGAGAGCCAGGCCGAGGACACCTTCCGCCGCATCGAGGCGATGGGCGGCGTGGTGGCGGGCATCGAGCAGGGTTTCTTCCAGCGCGAGATCGGGCGCGCCGCCTACCAGTACCAGCAGGAAGTCGAGAAGCGGCAGCGCATCCTGGTGGGCGTGAACGAGTACGTCGAGCCCGACGAGAAGCTCGACATCCCCATCCTCCACATCTCCGAGCGGGTCGAGGAGGAGCAGAAGAAGGCGCTCGAGGAGCTGCGCCGCACCCGCGACGGCAAGGCGACTGCGACCGCGCTCCAGGCGCTTACCGCCGCGGCGCGCACCGCGCCCGGGGAGGCCAACGTGATGGAGAAGATCCTCGACGCGGCGCGCACCTACGCCACCGAGGGCGAGATCCGGAACGCCATGCGCGAGGTGTTCGGCGACCACGTCGAGAGCGCGGATTTCTGAGCTGCGGGTGATCGAATGACCCCGGCGGAGACCGCGATCCTCATCGTGCTCGGGGCTGGAGCGGCGGCCTGGCTGATGCGCGCGTTCTCCGGCGGGCGCGACGAGCAGGTCACGCTGGAGCAGCCGCGGCGCCCCGTGGCCGAGCCGGACGAGGAAGAGGCCGACGAGGCCGGGCCCGCGGAAGCGGTGGCGATGAGCTCGGACGGCTGGGCGTTCCTGCCTGACGGCGACGCGGTGCACCTGATCCCGCCGGGCGAGCCCGAGGAGACGTGGCCGGTGCCCGCGGCAGGCACGGCCGGCCTGGAGCCGGGCACGAACCCCGAGACGGAGGCCCTCGGCGGCCGGGGCACCCCGGTGAACCCGAAGACCGGGCGGCGCGTGCCGGGATGGATGCCGGGCGAGCACCTGGTCGCCGGCGACCTCATCGCCGCGCGCGTGGTGCGCGGCGCCCCGGACCACGATCCGTGGCGGCTCGAGGCGCTGGGGCGCGACCGCGACTACCGGGCGTGGCGCTTCGAGACCGAGGAAGCCGCGCACACCGCGCTCGCGCTGCTCACCGGCCGCATCGTGCGCGCACCGCGCGACGAGGATGGTGATCCCGTGCAGGTGGTCGCGGCCGACTTCGCCGATGCGCAGCGCGAAGCGGAGGAGATCGAGCGCGAGCTGGCGAACGAGACCGGGGAGAGCGGCGAGGACGCCCCACGGTGAGCTTCGACTTCGAGGCGCGCTTCTTCCAGCGCATGCTCGCCGCGCGCCCGAGCCCGGCGCGGCGCGTGCTGGTGGTGGGCTGTGGTGACGGCAGCGAGGTGGCGCACATCGCGAGCGCGACCGGCGCGACCACGGTGGGGCTCGACCTCGGCGTGGACGCACGCGCGAAGCGGCCCGGCGTCCAGTTGCTCAGGGCCGACGCGCGTCGCCTGCCTTTCCGCGACGGCGCGTTCGACGCGCTCTACTGCTACCACGTGCTCGAGCACGTGCCGGGACCGCAGCGGGCGGTCGCGGAGTCGCGCCGGGTGCTCGGCGCCTGCGGCGTGGGCTTCTTCGGCACGCCGAACAAGTCGCGGCTCGCCGGCTACCTGGGCGGACGCGCGACCACGTGGGAGAAGGTGACGTGGAACCTCGCCGACTGGGGCAAGCGCCTGGGCGGCCGCTGGTCGAACGAGCGGGGCGCGCACGCCGGTTTCACCGGCCGTGAGCTGGCCGGGCTGTTGAGCAGCGCGTTCGCGCGGGTGGAGAGCGTGAGCCTGCCGTACTATGTCGCCAAGTATCCGAAGCTCGGGGCCCTCGTGAGGGCCTCGTTCAGGCTCGGCCTGGCCGGGTTCCTCATGCCGTCGGTGTACGTGCGCGCCACGGTCGAGGACGCGGCGTCGGGCCATCGCTGAGTTCGCGAGTCAGGAGAGACCATGCAGCGAAAGATCCGTGTGCTGGTGGGCAAGCCGGGGCTGGACGGGCACGACCGCGGCGCCAAGGTGGTGGCGGCCGCGCTGCGTGACGCGGGCATGGAGGTGATCTACACCGGCCTGCACCAGACGCCCGAGCAGATCGTCGAGGCTGCGGTCCAGGAGGACGTGGACGTGGTGGCGCTCTCCATCCTGTCGGGCGCGCACATGAGGCTGTTCCCCGAAGTGATCGAGCTGATGCGCCAGCGTGGCGTCGGCGACCGTCTGCTGACGGGCGGCGGCATCATCCCGCCCGAGGACGTGGAGACGCTCGCGAAGCTCGGGGTGGGCCGGCTGTTCGGTCCGGGCTCCTCGACCCAGGACATCGCGCGCTACATCCGCGAGTGGTTCGTGGGCGTGCACGGCGAGGGCTCGCTGGCGCCCCTCCCCGTCCAGCCCGCGGGCGCGCAGACCGACCTGTTCGAGGGCGCCGCGCACGGTCCGAGGCCGTCGCCCGCGCCCGCGAAGCTCGACGCGCACCACGCGCGCACGGCGAAGTCGGCCGCGAGATCGCGCGCGAGCAAGGCCGCGAAGCAGCGCACGGGCAAGGCCGCGAAGCAGGCCGCGAAATCGCGCGCGGGCAGGACCGCGAAGCAGGCCGCGAAACCGCGCGCCGGCAAGACCCCGAAGCGGAAGCCCGCGGTGCGCGGCGCGAAGCCGGGGCGGGCGTTGAAGCGGGCGCGGCCGGTCACGCGCGCGAAGGCGGCGAAGCGCCCCGCGAAGCGCGCGGCACGCCGGCGCTGAGCGCGCACGCCGCGATGGACGCGCGCTGGGTCGGGCCCGAGATCGCCATCGCCCGACGCGGGGAGCTGCCGTTCCTGGTCGAGCACTGGTACCTGGGCTCGCGCACCCGGCGCTACATGATGGTGCGGCGCTTCCGCGAGGTGCTGAAGCGCGCCGACCTCCAGCCGGGCCAGCGCGTGCTCGACCTGGGCTGCGGCTGGGCCTACGGCACGTACTGGGCGCGCGCGCTCGGCTGCACGGTCGCCGGCATAGACCTCGGCCTCGACCAGCTGCGCTGGGCGCGCGGCGGGCTGCCGGAGGGCGGAGGCCTGGGGCTCGCGCAGGCCAACGCGAAGGCGCTGCCGTTCCGCGACGCCGCCTTCGACCGCGCGTTCTCGGTCGAGATGATGGAGCACGTGTTCCGTCCCGACCGCGCCACGGTGCTCGCCGAGATCGCGCGCGTGCTCAAGCCCGGAGCGAGGCTCGCGCTCTCGACCCCGAACCCCTGGTCGCCGATCGAGGCCGCGAAGCGCGCCGCGGTGCGCTGGCCCGCGCTGCGCCGGCGCCTGCCCTCGTCGTGCTTCCCGGAGGCTGCGGACGACGCGGCGAGCTACCACCCGTACCGCTACCACCACCCGCTCACGCTGGCGGAGCTCGAGCGGGGGCTCGAGCGCGCCGGCTTCGCCGTGCAGGGCGCGCGGCGCTTCCTGTGGGTGCCGAAGACCCTGCCCGACGCGCTCCTCGGGGCGGGCATCGCGGCCGAGCGCGCCGCCGAGCTCATGCCGCTGGTCAACCGGCTCGGCGCCACCACGCTGGTGTGGGCGGCGAAGCGCGGGAGCGCGACGTGAGCGCGCGCCTGCTGGTGGCACTCAACGGCAGCCCGGTCCGCGGCAGCAGCGTGGACCTGCTGCTGGGCGAGGCGTGCGCCGGGGCCGAGGAGGCGGGCGGGCGCACCGAGCACGTCCGTTGCAACGAGCTTGCCGTCCGGCCCTGCCAGGCCTGCGGACCCGAGCCCACGACCGGCTACTGCGTCTTCCACGACGACATGGACCGCATCTACGAGCTGCTGCGCGATGCGCACGCCGTGGCAGTGGGCTCGCCGGTCTACTTCGACACGGTGAGCGCGCAGCTCAAGCTGGTGATGGACCGCTGCAACTGCGTGACACCGCTGGTGCGCGCCCCCGGCGGGGGCTATAATCTCCGCCCGCTGTGGCGGCGCACGCGGCACGGCCTGTTCGTCACCGCGTGCAGCACCGGCCAGCGCCACGACTTCGCCGAGCGCAGCGTGCGCGGCTTCCTCAGGTGGGTGGGCGCGAAGTGGGAGGAGACCATCGTGTGGCAGCACGACGACGCGGACCTGGGCAGCGTCGCCACGCGCCCCGAGCTGCTGGCGCGCGCGCGTGCCGCGGGGCGCCGCATGATCGAGAGCGCGCCGCTGGAGGCATGAGATGACCCTGCTGCTGCTGGGACTCCTGCTGCTGGCGCCGCCGCCCGGCTCGCCCGAGCTGATCGGCCCGCAGAAGCCGCCCGATCCGGTCGGCACCATGGAACTGGTGGAGAGGGACACGCTCCCGGCCCTGCCGGGCATGGGGAACTTCCTCCACCTCGTCGCCATCGAGAACCTGCCCGCGAGCGCCGCCGAAAGGAACGCGTTCCTCTCCGGCTTCCGCGGCGCCTTCACCGACGACGCGCTCAGGACCGAGCGCGTGCCGCGGAAGAAGCCCGGGCCGCCGCGCCCGAGCCTGCCCATCCGGAACCGCTTCCACCTGCTCGAAGGGAGCGAGAGCAGGGGAACCTGGCAGGCGCAGGTGACGCTCGAGTGGCTGCCGCCCGTGCCGGTCGCCGCCGTGCCGCGCGACACCTCGCAGCACGTGGCCGCCACGCCGCCCGGACTGCGAGTCACCTACTGGGCGCTCACGCCCGAAGCGGTCGAGGCCGACGCGCGGCCGCTCCCGATCCGCGAGGAGCTTTCGTTCGAGAGCGCGGGGGCATCGCCCGCCGGGTTTGCGGAGCACGCGGGCCGCCAGGTCGCGCTGATGCTGCTCGAAACGCTCCACCAGCTCGCGGGCGAGCTGGACGACGACCAGCGCGTGCGGCTCGAAGCGACGGCGCGGCGCTCGCTCACTCCGAGATAATCCGGCTCCGGCCGTTCCCCGCGCGCTGCTCGCTCGCGCCCCGCCGACACGAACGTCCCATTTCCTCCGCCCGCGGCGGCTGGGGTACATTCCCGCGGCCGTTGCGACATCCCGCACCTGCGGGTGGACTTCCCGGCCCGCGGCCGGGTCCCTCGAACACGGAGCCGACTCCGACATGCTGTTCCTGAGAGAAGAGCACCTCCAGGTCCGCGAGATGGCGCGCAAGTTCGCGGACGAGGTTGTGGCGCCGCGCGCCCGCGAGCTGGACGAGAACGAGGAGTTCCCGGCCGACATCGTCCGCCAGATGGCCGACCTCGGCTTCCTGGGCCTGCCCTACCCGGAGAAGTACGGCGGCGCGGGGCTCGACAATCTTGCGTACATGATCGCGGTCGAGGAGATCTCGCGCGCCTGCGGCTCCACCGGCCTCACGCTCGCGGCGCACGTCTCGCTCGGCTGCTGGCCGGTCTACGAGAGCGGCACCGAGGAGCAGAAGATGAAGTTCCTGGTGCCGATGGCGAAGGGCGAGGCGCTCGGCGCCTTCGGCCTCACCGAGCCCGAGGCGGGCTCGGACGCCGCGGGGACGCAGACCCGCGCGGAGCCGGCGGACGGCGGCTGGCGCGTGAACGGCTCGAAGATCCTGATCACGAACGGGAGCGTGGCGAAGTACATCACCTTCACGGCGCGCACCGACGCCAGCAAGGGCACGAAGGGCATCTCGGCGTTCATCATCCGCACCGACACGCCCGGCTTCCGCGTGGGCAAGCGCGAGCAGAAGCTGGGCGTGCGCGGCTCCGACACCGTGGAAGTCGTGTTCGAGGACGTGCTGGTGCCGCGCGATGCGCTGCTGGGAGAGCTCGGCGGCGGCTTCAAGGCGTTCATGCACACGCTCACCGGTGGGCGCATCTCGATCGGCGCGCTCGCGCTCGGCCTCGCCCAGGGCGCCTACGAGTACGCGCTCCGCTACTCGAAGCAGCGGAAGCAGTTCGGCAAGCCCATCGCCGAGTTCGAGGGTGTCCAGTTCCTGCTGGCGGACATGGCCACGAAGATCGAGGCCTCGCGGCTGCTGGTGTACCACGCCGCGGTGCTCAAGGATGCCGGCGAGGAGTACTCGAAGGAGGCGTCCATGGCGAAGCTGTTCGCCAGCGAGGCGGCGAACTGGGTGACCGACAAGTCCATCCAGATCCACGGCGGCCTCGGCTACTGCCGAGACCTGCCGGTCGAGCGCATGCACCGCGACGCCAAGCTCACCGAGATCGGCGAGGGGACCAGCGAGATCCAGCGCCTGATCATCGCGCGCGACATCCTGAAGAACGTCTGAGCCGCACCGCTTACGGGAGCCCCGCATGATCCGAGCGACCGAACGCGGGGAGCGAGGTGCCGCGCGACGACATCGCGGCGCAGCCGGCGCGGACCCCGCAAGGCCCCGGTGACCGACACCGCCATGCGCTGGGCGTCCGCCGCTTCCACCCTGCCCGACACCGCCGCGGCGGCGGACGAGGTGTGCGGCGCGCTCGCGTCCTCGCTCGGCGACGGCCCCGTGGACCTGGCGCTCGTGTTCTTCACCGCGCCCCACGTGCCGAGCGCCGAGGCGCTCGCGGACGCCTTCAAGTCGCGCCTGCGCCCGGGCGCGCTCGCGGGCTCGAGCGCGCACGGCGTGGTCTCCGCGGAGCACGAGATCGAGTCCGGCCCGGCCCTGACCGCGATTGCCGCACGGCTCCCCGGCGTCGCGGTGCAGTCGCTGGTGCTGGTGAACGAGGGCTGGAACGAAGCGGTGGAGGACCCGCTCGCCTTCGCGCGCTGCGCACCCGGGATGGAGGGCGCCGAGCTGGTGCTGATGCTGGGCGAGCCCTTCAGCCTCGACGTCGAGAGCGTGCTGGCCGCGTTCAACCGCCACGCGCCCGCCGTGAGGGTGGTGGGTGGCATGGCGAGCGCGGCGCCGCGGCCGCACGGGAACGCGCTCTTCCTCAACGACTGGGTGGCGGGCGAGGGCGGCATCGCCATCGCGCTCGCAGGCGCGCTGCGCGTGGACGTGGTGGTCTCGCAGGGCTGCCGCGCCATCGGCCCGACCCTCACCGTGACCGCGGGTGAGGGGAACGTGATCGCCGGGCTGGACGGCCGGCCCGCGGTCGAGCGGCTCGAGCAGGTGCTGCAGGCGCTGCCAGCGCGGGAGCGCGAGCGTCTGAAGCACGGCCTCTACGTCGGCAAGGCGGCGCGCAGGGGCGCGGAGGGGAGCGGCGACTGGCTGATCCGCAACCTGCTCGGCGCCGACCGCGACCGCGGCGTGCTGGCGGTGGGCGACCACGTGAAGCCGGGCGAGAAGCTGCGGCTCCACGTGCGCGACGCGGGGACCGCGCGCGAGGACCTGGAGATGCTGCTCTCGCCGCAGGTGTTCGACACGCCGGCCGCGGCGGCGCTGGTCTTCTGCTGCAACGGACGCGGGAAGGGGCTCTACGGCGCGCCCGACGGCGACATCGCGCCGCTGCAGGCCGCGCTCGGCGGCAACGTCCCTGCTGCCGGGATGTTCTGCGCCGG
>ERZ1292640.349-Hain-H43-02um-R1-349-length-37173-cov-9_pt1 | contig 18485 bp, 20 predicted proteins | sample MGYA00564404_ERZ1292640 | MGnify/ENA primary metagenome ERZ1292640 (study PRJEB36523, sample SAMEA6512636) | groundwater metagenome | collected 2019-01-08 | study: AquaDiva: Metagenomics assemblies of 32 groundwater samples
CCACCAAAATCCAATTTACTTGTATTCCAAAATATCACCTGGTTGGCATTGTAAGGCTTTGCAAATCGACTCTAGGGTTGATAGACGGATGGCTTTTGCTTTGCCGTTTTTTAAGATGGAAATGTTGGCCATGGTGATTCCGACTTTCTCAGCGAGCTCGGTGACACTCATTTTGCGTTTCGCCAACATGACGTCGATGTTAATAATGATTGCCATGGTATTAAACGGTTAAGTCATTCTCGGATTTGATATCCACTGCACTTTGTAAGGTTCTTTCAAATACAGCCGCGGCAGTTGCGACTACGACAGAGATAAAAATCATAAAAAGACCCATCATTACACCGCCCGCAATATCATCACTAGGTCGAGCTATAAAAAAGTAGGCTTCTGCTCCTACGATGAAAGCGACGAGGGTGATGGCACAGTATTTTATAGTCCGTAAAGCTCTCACGGAATTCAGTGAGAATACTTTATTTTGCCCGATATATCCGAGCAACTTAAACGCTTGATATAACGCCACAAAAAACGCAATGGACGCTGTATACGCATACGCTAAAAATGGATCATTGAAGTAAATCTCGAAGAGCGTGGAGTTTACGTTCCTCCCCTCAAGCTGTGGTTCCAAAAGCATAAGGGCAAGAGCACCAATACCGATGAGCACAATGACTACCTGAAGAAATATTGTTGAGCTTTTTTTCATGGTTGGTTCTTATAAATTTTTATATTTCTATACTAACTCAGCGTTTATCGTTTATCAATATGTATTTATCGTTATGCCCAGGTAAGTGAAATTTATATTTTTGATATTTTGAAACGTGTTATAATTAGGCTATGAGCGAAAACATTATTGATATAGAAGATTTACTGCTTTTTATTTTGAGTCATTCCAGCCCAAATATGGGTATAAAAAAACTCAATAAACTGGCGTTCTTTCTCGAGTTTACTTACATTTTTGAGAATGATAAAAAACTCACGAATGCTGAATATGCAGCCATTCCAATGGGACCAGTAATCAACGATTATAAAGTTTTGATTCAAAGCCTAATAAAAAGTGGGAAGATAACTAAAAACTCTAAAGCAGATGATGGACTTGAGGATTATTTGCCGATTGTTAAGTCTAAAGAACTTAGTCCTGAATTAACTGGGTTTTTGTTAACGGTATTAAATAGATATAAAGATCTAAGCCCAAAACAGCTTGAAGATTTAAGTCATGGGTTGGATTCTTATAATATTACGGTCCATGAGAATGAGGGTGAAATGGGGAAAATTATCGATAAGGATTTGGCACTATTAGATTCTAGTTTATCTTTAACTGACCTATGACTGGAGTAAATGTGATCTTTCATGTCGATTATGAGGAAAATTCCAGGCAGGTTAAAGATCAGCGAGTTTTGAAAGTAGTAGAAAGAAAATTTAAATTCTTAAGAGTAGTTGGATTGTCGTATCCATCATTAAATGCAAAACCTTTAAATAAGGTATTTGAAAATGGCGTGCCGGTTTGGGAATTTTACATCTCAAATAAATGGCGGTGTCTTTTCACCTGTAACCAGGAAAAGAATGAAATTATCGTATTAAAAGTGTGTAATCATTTGTAGTATAATTGCAGTTGAGATTGAACCTTAAACTTTAACAAAAATTTATGACAATTTCACCTATTACAATTGAGGCGAGCGTTAATGCTCCGGTAGAAAAAGTTTGGGAAATGTATACAAAACCAGAATTCGTAACAAAATGGAATCAGGCTTCTCCAGATTGGCATTGTCCTAAGGGAGAAAATGACATGCGAGTTGGCGGAAAATTCAGCTATAGAATGGAAGCGAAAGATGGTAGTTTTGGATTTGATTTCGGCGGAGTTTATTCAGAAGTAACACCACTTCAATCATTTGCATACGAGATGGGAGACGGCAGAAAAGTAGCAGTTACTTTTGCAAAAGTTGAAAATGGCACAAAAGTTACAACTACTTTTGATCCAGAGACTGAGAATTCTGTTGAATTGCAGCGCCAAGGCTGGCAGTCAATTCTCGACAATTTTAAGAAGTTTGCAGAGGCAAATTGATAAAAAAGCCATTACAAGTCAGAGATGAGAGTTTATTAAATCACTACATGGAAATTAAAAATTTTTCTTTAGTTTTAATGCTAAGTTTGTTTGTTTTTGCTGCTTGTAATCAGCAGACTGAGGAGGTTACGCAGGAGATGAGGACTTTGTATCCCAGTTTATATGCCGATGTGACTAAGATTTATTATTTAAATGAAACAAGCCGAGAGATCGTGGCGTTTTTGCCTAATCGTCATACGAATTACCTCTATTATTACAACGAAGAGGCTGCGGAAAAAATAAATCAGCAAAGTGACCTATGTAAACTTGGCGCAATTTTGCCGGTTGAAAGAGAAAATACTTTTAGAGAAGACCGACTTGAAAATACTATTTGGTTATTGATGAGTAATGAATTAACTGAAGAAGAAAAAGCTCAGGGATTCGTGAATAATTTCCCAGACGGATTTGAATTAATAGGTGCAGGAACTGGTGAAGGGATTGATTTGGAATTCAATAATTCTACAGCGATAAAAGGCGATTCCTGTGATGAACAAATTATGAGAAAGCAGATAGAAAAAACAGTGAATAAATCTAGACCAGAAATTGAGTATGTAAAATTCCTATAGTGTTCTTCAAATTTTTAAATTATCTTGGCAGAGGTCTATAACCAGGGACAATTTTATTATTGGAGAATTTTGCGGTGCTATCAGCGGTCAAAATAATTTTGTATTTTGGATCAATCTGCTCGTTTACAATTAAAACATCATCCACATCAAAGCCAATAACGCCGAATTTGTCGTCAATGTGAGTGACAGCATTACCTTTTTTAATTCCTTCAGCAAAAAAGGAATCTTTGCGGGCAAGAGCTTTGGCCTCGTCTTCGCTGCGCGCCGGTAAAACTAATTTCTTATGATATTCTTCAAGATCATTTGGCTTGTATCCGCCAAGATTCACAAAAAATAATTTCATTTCTTCAGGTTGCAGATTTTTATCTTGGGTTATTTTAACTTTATAACCATCAACTTCTTCAATTGCTACATAAGAATCAATATGCACCAAAATTTTCCAGTGTTTTTTAGCAACTTCCGTTACATCCTTAATTGAATCTCCGACTGCAAAAATAACATCGTGCTGTTCAACATTCACGCCTTTTGGTCTGCCTCCCAACACTACTAAAAATAATTTTGGATTTTTCATGAAATTTAATTATTTTCAAATTTTTAAAATAACGGTAGAATTATATGACTTAATTATATTTATGTACAAATATTCATTTTTCAACGACTACTCTGAGGGTGCGCATCCAAAAGTTTTGGAACTATTAACTAAAACTAATTTTGATCAGGAATCCGGCTATGGTGAGGATGATCTGACTTCGAAGGCGGCAAAATTAATTAAAAAAATTATTAAGAATGAGAAAGCGGAGGTGCATTTTGTCTCAGCTGGGACACAGGCAAATTTGATCGTGCTGGCTTCTATTCTCAAACCTTACGAATCAGTAATTGCGGCTAAAACTGGCCATATAAACGTGCATGAAGCTGGGGCAGTTGAGGCGACTGGTCACAAAATTAACTTAGTAGAATCGTCAGATGCAAAAGTTACGGTGGAAAGATTGCAGGAAGTTCTATCTGGACATGGGGATGAACATATGGTTAAGCCGCGTGTGGTTTATATTTCAAATTCTACAGAGTTAGGAACGGTTTATTATAAAAAAGAATTGAAGGCGATTTCGGATTTTTGTCGAAAGAATGGGCTATATTTGTTTATGGATGGCGCACGTTTGGGCTCAGCCTTATGCAGTGAAGGTGCGGATTTAACTCTAGCGGACATCGCAAAATTGGTGGATGCTTTTTATATTGGCGGCACAAAAAATGGCGCTCTGTTGGGAGAAGCAATCGTTTTAGTTAATCCAGAATTACAAAAAAACTTTAGATTTCACCTAAAACAACGTGGTGCTTTACTTGCTAAAGGTAGAATTTTGGGCGCGCAGTTTTTGGCTTTATTCCAGGATAATTTGTACTTTGAATTGGCGACTCATGCCAATAAAATGGCGGCGAAGTTGACTAAGGCAATTAAAAAAGCTGGCTATAAATTTCTAACAGAATCAAAAACTAACCAGATCTTCCCTATTCTTCCAAATAAGTTAATCGCAAAATTACAAAAAGATTACGGATTTTATATTTGGAAAAAAGTTGATGCTAATAATTCTGCCATAAGATTAGTAACAAGTTGGGCAACTAAGGAAGAAAAAGTTGATGAATTTATTAAAGAATTATGAAGCCACGCATTTTACATCTATCGTTTTTGACACCTGAGATTAGGCGTGAGGTTTATAATCCGCTAGATTTGAGGCATGATGGGGATTTGATTTTGAGGGCGTTGGGAGAATTAGCAGATAGAATCGAGTTGGATGTGCATTTTGTGAATGACGAGCCTTTACTGCCTTTTCCAAAAAATGGACATGAGTATGATGCCTTGATAATTGGTGGAGCCGCTTATCATGTCGATGAGTTGTTAAATGATTTGGAAAACAATTTATGGTTTAGTGTTTTGGCGAATGAGGTTAAAACTTTTGCGGAGCAAAAACCTGCTTTTGGGATTTGTTTTGGTCATCAATTACTTGGATATATTCATGATGGAAAAGTTGCGCCCATGACTGAAATGGAATTTGAAACTAGTAAAATCGTGAGACTAGATTGTCATAAAAAACATCCTATTTTCCACGGAATGCCAGAAGAATTCTTAGCGCATTCTTCACATAGAGATGTTGTTACAATGCCAGTATTAGATGGAGTGTTGGCCCAAAGTTGCATGTGTCATACTCAAGCTTTAAATTTCAAAGAAAATGTTTATGGCGTGCAATTTCATCCTGAATTTATTCCAGAAGTTATGCATACCTATGCCAGTCGACGTGGCAAAAATCCTAAAATTGAGCCTACTCCGCACGCGCCTTTAATTCTGCAAAATTTTGTGCGTTATTGTGTTTTGAGAGAAGAGGTGAAATAATGAAATTTGATTAATTAATAACCTCTTTATATATGAAAATTTTAATTACCTGGCTGTTTAATGCGGCGGCTGTGATGCTGGCGGCTTACTTGTTGCCATCTGTAGTTGTAGATAGTTTTGGGACTGCGCTGATCGTGGCTTTGGTATTGGGAGTTGTAAATGTCTTGTTAAAACCAATTTTGATTATTCTAACTTTGCCGATTAATATTTTGACGCTTGGTTTGTTTACGTTGGTAATTAATGCAGCGTTGATTTTATTAACAGATGGGATGGTGCAAGGATTTGCGGTTGGTGGATTTTGGAGTGCAGTGATATTCAGTTTGATTTTGGCCGTGGTTAACGGAATTTTTGGAAGTTTGAAGAAAGACTAATATCATATGAAATTATTAATAGCAAAAATTTTGAGTAGTGTTTTGAGAGCTTATTTTAAGCTGCGGTTTGGCGGTAGAATAAGTTGGGGGCGGGATGTAATTCTCAATCATCGATTTAAATTTAAAGGCCCAGGAAAGCTAATAATTGGCGATGAAGTAAATATGTGGGCGCACAAAGAAGCTAATGAATTTTTGACATTTTCGAATGAGGCTGTGATCAAAATTGGAAAGAGGACTAGGCTCAATGGAGTGACGGTGCAGTGTCGTCAATCAGTGACAATTGGTGAAGAATGTTTGATAGGCAGTGCGATAATAATGGATAACGATTTTCATAGTGTTTATTTTGAAAAGCGCAAAGACCCTAAGGCGATTAAGTCAGCTCCGGTAGTGATTGGTGATTGTGTTTGGTTGGCTGGGCAATGCGCAATTTTGAAGGGTGTAAATATTGGTACAGAAAGTGTTGTTGGATTTAGAGCGGTGGTTACAAAAGACATTCCAGCAAAAAAAGTAGCAGCTGGAAATCCGGCAGTCATAGTTAAAGATATTTGCTGAGTTTTTCAATCAACTGCTCAAGATTGATTTTTTTGTGGGCGGAAACAAAAACCGGATCGAATTTTTTGTATTTACGCTTGAGAGTGGTGACTGATTTTTTGGCGGCATCACCTTTTTTTGAGCTAGTCCAACCCAAAATCGCCGCGCTATATTCTCCAGCTTTAACTAAATTCGTTTTACGTTGCAACTGACTTTTTAGTTTACGTTTGTCTTCAAAATGTATGCGATGAGCCATCATATCAACTTTGTTAAAAGCATAAATACGCTGGCGGTCTGTAAGGCCAAGTTGATTGAGAATTTCTTCTACTACATCAATTTTTGTGTGCATTTCTTTATCATTAATATCCACTACGTGCAAAACCAAATCAGCGTCGATGGCTTCGGCTAAAGTGGATTTAAAGGCTTGAATAAGCAATGGTGGAAGGTCGCGGATAAAACCAATCGTGTCAGAAATCAAAATTTCCTTACCTGGAATGTATTGGCCGTCTGCTTGGATATGTTGTTTTGGTGGAATGTAAATTTTGCCGATGCGAGTATCTAGAGTCGCAAATAATTTATCAGCGATATAAACGTCTTTGCCGGTGAGCGCGTTAAGTAACGAACTTTTGCCAGCATTTGTATAACCAACAATCGCCACACTTTTAAAATTCTGACGTTTGCGACGCTCGCGATGACCTTTGTTTATCAAATCGTAATGTTTGAGTTTATCGATAATATTTAATTCTTGATTTCTTAAATGACGTTTCATCAACTCGGTGTTGGTTTCACCCTGTCCAGATCTGATACCAACGGCTCCTGATTGCTGGGAAAGCTCGATACCCATACCGTAAATGCGCGGACCCATATGTTTGATTGCAGCTAATTCTATCTGCAATTTTGCTTCGGTAGTCTTGGCATGCTTATCAAAAATTTTGAGAATTAAATCAACACGATCCCAGGCTTTCATTTCGATTTTTGCTTCTCTAAAATATTCGTCGAGGTTATAAATTTGTTTTGGTTTAAGAATATTATTTAGAATTAATAAATTCGCCCCATTCTCACGAGCTTCAGCAATTATTTCATCTAATTTTCCCTTACCAACATAGGTGTCGTAATCTGGTAATCCCCTCTTTTGAATAGTTTTAACAACAACCAATCCACCAAAAGTATTTACAAGATTTTCGAGTTCATAGAGGCGAATTTCGGCTTCAGCTTTTGTAGTCTGTGGAGTAATTACATCCACGAGTACAGCCTTGAGTTGTGTTGAAGTTATATGCATTTTTTAGAATATAACATGGCGCGGTAAATTTGCCTAAAAACTCTAATAGTGGTATGAAGTAAGTTGTTATAAACTTTTAACCAAATTTCTATGAAAGACACTACTAATGAAGGAAGTTGCGGTGTATGCCGTTGGATTGCTCCCCTGATTCTTGCTGTAACATCTCTACTTTTACTTCTTCTAAATTTAGGAGTAGAAATGGGTGTTTTTGGAGAATGGGTAATGCAGTGGTGGCCAGCAGGTTTGTTTTTGTATGCAGTTTCTGGCTTTTGTCCATGTAAGGGCGGATGTAGCTGCAGCAAATAGCATTAGAATTTTTGAAACGTATAAAGAGAGCCATCTTTTAATAGAGGTGGTTCTCTTTTAAGTTAAAGCTGAAATTCTTGATAATTTTTAGATTCTATATCTTTGAGGACGTAATCAAGATTTTTATTCATTTGAATTACGACTTGAGGATTATTCATAGCCATATTCATTCCAAATATTTTATCTTTTTTTAGTCTTATTAGTATTGGAACTATTTTTTGACTTTCAGTAACCATAAAGACCAGCATTCTAGCTCCATTTCGTTTTCCAATCCTGATTTTAAAGAATCGAAAGCCAGAAATTTTACTTGGTGCTTTAGTTTCTATACCCAAGCCTTTTAAAACTTTTCTTGCTCCATCAATTATATCATCTAATTTTAAATATCTATCAAGAGGCTTGAATTCATGAGTAGTCACGTATTTCGTCAAAATGAGCATATCTATTTAAGTAATTTCGCTAATTTAGCAGCTTTTAGATTAATCTGTTTGTCATCAAAAAAGATTTCCTCAACATCTGGCTCGTTTTCATTTGGAATAACTAAGCCCAAAGAAATTTTGCCATCTATAAACCCCTTCATGGCGTAGACTAATAGGGCTTTAAGAGTAATGCCCTCTCGTTTAGCTTTTTCGAGAGTTTTTTCCTTTAGATCCATGTCTGTAGTGAAAGAAACCTGAGTTGTCATATATTTTAAATATATTAATAAACTACATATAGAATACATTATAAATGCAATTAAATCAATCGTCTTCTCCAACCAGCGTCCCTAAAAGTACGGCAAAATGCTGTATTTTTGGAGAAGGAGGCAGGATTTTCTACTGTCCCCCTTAAAGATCTGCTATACTTTCAAAAATTTTACTCATTCTCTAAATGATAAAGCTATATAAACACTTTAAGCAGAATTTTTCATCATGGGCGATCGGTAGTTTTTGGCTGGTTGACCTGGTTAATCCGGTTTTTAAAAAATATGATTACGGTGCGGAGTATCCTTTGGTTTTGGCTTTTGGAGTTTTGATTTTGATTCTGGCGATCGTGGAATTCAAAAAACAACGAGAAAAAAATCATCTGGAAGAAGGATTTTTATTAATTTTTGCGGGCGGATTTATAACTTCGTTTATTTTGTCGCAGACTAAAAATGTTGGGTTTAGTGAAGTACTCGCCTATTTAATGATGGTTCCTTTGTATTTTATTTTTGCCGGGCAGAATTTCATGCAAAAAAAAGAATGGAGAAATAAGATTTTTAACATTGTGGCAATTGGAACTTTGATCGCCGTTTTAATGGGATTTGTGCAGTACTTATTTTGGCCGGAAAACCGCATGTTTGGGCCGTTTTTTAACATTCTATATCATGCAAACGTCTGGCCAAATGCCTTTGCTTTATTCTTGCTAATGACCTGGCCAATATTCTTGAGTGATGATTTAAAAATTAAATCCGGTTTTAGAATTGCTGCGCTAAGTTTGGTTTTGTCTGCACTATTACTAACTTTTTCGCGTGGAGCATTGATTGCTTTTGTGGGACAACTGGTTTTGTTGGGAATTTTTTATTTCAAAAGAATTAATTTAAAAGTTTTTGGCGGACTTATTTTGACTGCTTTTATAGCAGTTGGAATATTTTTTGCGAGTAATTATGTTAGAAGTTTGCAGTACAAAGTTATCAATGTAGAAGAAAGAGTAAACTTTGAAAACAGTGAAGGTTTGACTTCAAAAAAAGAAAGGCAGGATTTCTGGGAAGGGGCCGTGGAGCTTACGAAAGACAGGCCGTGGTTTGGCTGGGGACCGTTTAGTTTTAGAGATGCATATAATCCAATTCAAGAAGATTTATTAGCAAATTCCGATCATCCACATAGTATTTTTTTAAAGTTTGCAGCGGAGAATGGGCTGGTTACTGCGGGAGCTTTTGCAATGTTCTTAGTCTCTCTTCTGCTTATGGTAGTAAAAAGATTTAAGAACTTAGATGCGGGGCAAAAAAGTACGGTTTATTTATTAACGATTGCAATTGCCGGAGGATTTGCGCACAACATGATCGATTATAATTTTAATTTTTTAAATAATTTATTATTACTTTTTGTTTATTTGATTCTCCTTAGATCCTTACTTGTAAAGAAGGTGCTAAAGCGCAGTGGACAGAGCTTTTTGGCTTTAATTCTTGCGACAATTATTGCGTTAGTTTCTTTGTATGAAGGAAGTTTATTGGTGATGGAAAAAATGGTTTATGACAAAACTTTTGCGAATGAATCTTTGTTTCCGAGAAATGCATATTTAGATTCTGCGCAGGCGAATATGGAGAATGAAATGTATGATTTTGCGTTGGTTGATTTGCAAAAACAGTTGGAATTAAATCCTCTGGATGCGCAGGCACTACATTTAAAAGCCGTGATTTATTGTGATAAAGATTATGAAAAAATGGATTATAAAAAATGCAATGATTTGATGGAGGAAGCGCTGGATTTAAATCCCTTAAATAGTTTGAGTTATTATGTGGATTTTTTGCGGCCGGTGGCTGATGGTAATTTAAATATTGAGAAAAAAGAGTTGAATTTAGTATTAATTGAAGCTGAAAAAATTCTCAATATTTACTTTGAATATGTTGAGAATAACGTGCATTTTACGGCTTATACAAGCAACGTTGAGTCGGCATCTGAATTGACGGATTTATTGATCAAATTGGCTGCGTTTGATTCTGAAAAAATTGCAGAGTTAAAAATTAAAAAGCAGAAAATGATTGAAGAAGCAGACAAGCTGAGACGAGAGAAATCGTTTTGAAAAAGCCAAAAACAGATGTAGAATCAAGAAATCTCGTTCTTAATTCTTTAATTAAAAAATCTATGGAAAAAAACACAAAGTCAAAAGCAACAGTGAAACCTACCGGCGAGACAAGTAAACCAGGTGGCGTGCTTAGGGCAGTTTATCTTTACCTTGTGAGCGCAATCACAATTGTGATGGTGATTATTTCTTCAGTTGGATTAATCAAAATTGTTTTGGAACGTTACGTATTTGACGTGAAGACATGGGGTGAAATTGAGATAGCAAATCCAAAATCATTTTATGAATGTACCGATGATACACTTTTTTATACTTACGATACTAAAGGCGTGAGAGTCTTGAAGAATGCATCACAAACTCCAGAACAGATGGAAACTGAACGTCAAAAATGTATAACAGAAACTAAAGCAAATCGTGAGATGCAATCAGCTAATGAAGTGAAGAGAGATTTAGTATGGTGGTTATCAATGTTGATTGTTTCCCTACCTCTTTATTTGATACATTGGACCCTAGCTAGAAGAAAAGTATAAATAAATAATGAACAGCGTAAGTAAAAATTTTAAAGCAGCAATCTTCGATTTCGATGGAACCTTAACCGAAAAAGGTCACTACGAACCGCCGCACGAGCTCTCACGAGAGCTCGTGCGGCTCTCTCAAACTACGCCTATTGGATTTTGCACTGGCCGTGAGGTTAAGTCTTTTGAGTTACATGGATTAAGTCAGCTGCTATTGGATATAACTCCCTCGGATCGAGAACAACTTCTAAAAAATCTATTTTTATTTGCTGAAAACGGCGCGATTGGTTACAAGTTTGATCTGGAGAAAGAGCAATTTGAGGAGTTTTATAGAGTCCCCTGGCCAGATGAATTCATGCCAAAAGAAGAACTAAAACATCATTTAAACGAGGCTATTAAAGACTTCGGCAAATTATATGACAACAAGCATCAAGTAATTATGGTGATGCGGACAAATCTGGATCACGACTTTCACAAAGGAACAATTGAGGAAATTTATGGATTGGCGGCAAGTATTTACGATATAACTATTAAGCTTCTCAAAAGAATCGCACCTGATTATGAAAAATACGTACACGTTGGCAACTCTGGAATTGGCGTAGTAATTGGACCGGCTAATGGTGACAAAGATGGAGCGATAGTCAGATTTGGTGAGTATTTGAAACAAGATCGTGGAATTAAATTCGGGGAGAATTTCTCTGAAATTCTTTGTGTTGGAGACAGTCCCCAACCAGGTGGAAATGACTTCCATTTTTTGAATGGCAAGTCCGGTACTGTATATAATGTCGGAGAGTATGTGGGAGATGTGGATATTTTAAATCCAGTTTTAACTGATGATGGCCAAAAAATTCTACATGCAGCAGGAACTTTAGCTCTATTAAAAAAACTTTTGGGCTAAATTTGGACTAATTTTTGCTTAGACGAGCCATGATTTTGGTAAATCCCCTTGACTAGACGGGGGCTTATTCTTTAATATGGCCCTCCACGGGATAATCAATTCCTGTTAGTACTAAATACTTAACAAATTTGTATGTTTAAAAAGATTGTTTCAGCCTTGTGTCTTACGGCAGTATTAAGCCTAATTATGCCTGCGAGCGTAATGGCTGCAACGACGGATAATAACGCATTAATACAGTCAATAACTTTGACTGTGCCAAATGCAACTGCACAGACTTTTAATCCGGCTACGTCTGGACAGAGTCTTAAAACTGCAATTGCTTTTGATTCCGCATCTTCTTCTCAACTTAGTAATTCATCAGGTTTTGTAAGAGTAATTAAAGGAAGTACTGTTATCAAAACTTTAAAAACTTGGACTAATGAAAATGTAACTACTGTAACTGTACCAGATTGGGATGGTAAACAGATTGATTCAACATCAGCTGCTCAGGGTGTTTGTGGAACTGCTGTAGCTATTTGTCCAGTTGGAGACTATCAAATCGAAGCTAGCGTAGAATTCAGCCCAAGTGCTGGAGATACTACTTTTGATTTGGATACTGCCGATTTCAAAATTATTTCAGGAACAGTTACAATTAATACTTTTACTTTAACTCCAGAACCAGCGGTAAGTGGAGTAACTACATTTGACCCTTCTTCAAAAGGCGCAAATCAGGATCTAAAAATTGCTTACAATCTTTCAGAAGCGGCTACTGTAAGCGTTGATATTAAAGATACAAAAAATACTACTATTAAGAGTTTTGTTTCAAGTCTACAGAGTGAAACTTTTAGCTGGGATGGAGTTTCAGCTAATAAACTTGTAGCACCAGGAGTTTATAGCGTTGTTTTAACAGCATCAAAATCAGGAACAACTCAATCTACACAAACCAAGACATTCACGGTTGCTTACAATAATACAAGCAAACCTAGCATTACAAATTTGACACTTTCAAACGAATCTTTTGACCCGGATAGCGACGATACCGTAATTGAATTCAAAAACTTAAAAGAAGCTAATATTACTGTAGAAATTCAGGATGCTAATGGAATAGTGGTAAAGACTTTTTCAAACTACGATGACACTTCTTACAACGCTGATAAAACACATTCATTCCCATGGAGTGGTAGAGATTCAAATAATAATGAAATAGCTACAGGTTCATATAAAGTAGTTATAATTGCTCGTAACGAATTTGGTGTAAGTACAACTGAAAAAGCGATTACATTGAATAATAGTGGTGGTTCAACTACTAGCAGCAATTTACATATTTCCGGAATTTCCTTTAGTCCTTCTTCAAAATTCAAACCTGAAGATGACGAAGAATTAAAGATAGAATTTGACGTGGAACGTGATCTTGATAGCCTGATAATTACAGCTATTCATGGTAGTGAAAAAATCGAAATTTATGATGAGGATGATATTGAATCAGAAAATAATATAGAAGTAACTTGGGACGGTACTGATGATAGTGATGATGGATTTGTGGATGAAGGTTCATGGAAAATTGAATTCAAATCAAAACAAGGTTCAACTGAACTTTTGGCTTCAAAATCAATTACTGTAGAATATGAAGCACCTGAAATCGATGAGGTTTATCTTTCAAAAGACAAAATCGACAATGATCAGGATGAATCAACCTTTATCATCTTTAAAGTTGATATTGATGCAAATGTGAATATTAATGTGTTGGAAGGTGGAGATGTGGATGATGAAATCGAAGAAGATATGGAAGTTATCGGAGACCGTTGGTACGCAGTAGAATGGGATGGTGGAAATTACGATAAAGATGATGATTTACAGATTCAGGTAATAGCAGAAAATTCTTCAAACGAGGATATTTTTGATAGCCAAAAAATCAGTATTGATATAGTTGAAGATGAGGTTTCAGACAGCAAATCAAATGTTTTGAACGATTATATCTCCCCTGTTATCAGCAATGGCAATGAAGAATTCACTCTTTATTTTGATCTTGAAGACGAAGCTGATGTAGAAGTTACTATTCACAAAGGTCAGAATGGTTCAGGATCAACAGTTGATACTTTAATGAATGAAAACGATGTTTCAGATGGAGAACATACTATTGATTGGGATGGAAAAAATAAGGATGGCAACAAACTAGCTAATGGTGTTTATTCTTATAAGATTGTTTCAAAAAAGAGCAGCTCAGAGACTGAAACTGGTTTATTTGTAATCGGACCGGTTGGAGATTCTGATGATAGTGGTAGTTCTTCTTCAGACGATGATGACGATGATGATACTTCAGGAGGCACTGGATCTGGTGTAGTTATTGATGGTGGAGATGATGATTCTACAGACACTGATACTGACGATTCTGCAGATGAAGAAAGTGATTGTGGTGGTTTTGATGACGTGAGCTCAAATTCTAAATATTGTAAATCAGCTAAATGGGTTAAAGATGCAGGAATCTTTAAAGGATATGATGATGGAAGTTTTAGAACAAGTGCGCCGATTAACAGAGCTGAATTATTAAAGACAATTATGGAAGCTTTTAGCGTGAATGCACAGGCTACAAGCAGTACTTTAGGATTTAAGGATGTAGAAGTTGGAGCCTGGTATATGGGCTATATCAACGCTGCAAAAATTCTAGGTATATTTAATGGTGATGCCGGTAAGAACACTGCAAGACCTGCGTCAACTATCAATAGAGCTGAGGCTGTTAAATTGGTCTTTGAAACTATGAAAGCTTCTAAGGCATATAGTATTGAGACTTGTGGTAATAGCTACGCTGACGTCAAGTTGGGAGCTTGGTACTTTAATTACGTTTGTGAAGCTAAAAAATATGATCTATTGGATACTTTGAATGGTAATTTCGCCCCTGAAGCTTTGACTACACGTGGTGAAATGGCTGAATTATTCTTTAGATTACATGAGGCTGGACAGATCTAATTGGGTTAAGTTGGTCATTGGTATTGACAAATCCCAAAAGCCTGCTATCATTCATAGCCTTTTGCACAACAAAGGGATAAACAAGACAACTTAAAAATTTAATATATATAACTAAATATGCAAACTTATAACTCAAACAATATGTTCAAGAAATTCCTAGCAGCGGTGGCGCTTATCGCTACATTTGCTACAAGTACTGCTTCTGCTCTAAGTAGTGGTGATGAACCATTTACTGGTCCTGCAAAGTCAGATGGTATTATCAGTAACTTTACCGTTACTAATGGTACTTTCAGCCCAGCTCTAGGTGAAAAAGCTGTTATCAGCTACAAACTTTCTAAGGATGCTGTAACTAGCGCTTACGTTGTTTCAAAAGACAATGGTATCGTTGCTAAATTCTCTGACTATAAAAAAACTGTTTCTCAACCTGCACCTGCAACAGTAGATGCATCTTTTCCTTGGAATGGTAAAGTAGATGAGAACAATGATAATAGTGCCGCACTTCCAAACGGAATTTACTACTTTAAGGTAATTGCTTACGGTGCAGATGGTGTTACTGTAGTTGGAAAGATTGAACAGGCTATCGTTGTTGCTTCTGTAACTTCAGACAACAATCCTGCTCCAAAAGTTTCTAATACAGTTGTATCTGACAAAGCTTTCTCAGCTGTTGAAGGTGAAGCTACTGACGTTTCTTTTGAAATCGACAAATCAGCTTATACTAAAGTTGTTGTTAAAGACGGTTCAAAAGTAATCGCTACTTTGGACAACGGAACTAAATTCCACCTAGCTACAGAAAAGTTGTCTGTATCTTGGAATGGTAAAGACTCAACTGGTAAAGTTGTTGCTAATAAAGTTTATACAATCAGCATTACAGCTTCAAACGACCAGGGTGATACTTCAGAGTTTGTAAACGTTGAAGTAATCACTGGTGGTGCTCAGAGCAAAGGTATTATCGAAAACTTCTCTTTGAACCCATCAAAAACTTGGAATCCAGAAGATGGTGAACTAGAAATTAACTATGAATTATCTGAAGATGCTAGTTTCGTAGTAATCGAAGCTAAAAAAGGTAACAAAGTAGTTGAAATCGTAGACGATGAATTCGTTAACGACGAAGATTATGAAGAAACTTGGGATGGTACAGACGATGATGGTGATATCGTAGACGAAGGAACTTGGACAATCACTCTTAGAGCTGATGCCTATACTGTTTCTGAAACGATCGTTGTTTCATACGACAAACCAGATTTCGTAGAAGCTTTTGTTACAAAAGATTCTATCGACCCAACTAAAGATGAATTCACTAACTTGGTTTTCAAGGTAGATACAACTTCTAATGTTACTGTTGAGGTTTACCAGGGTACTAACAAAGAAGCTACTTTGTTAAAAGACGAAGAAGTTAGAAAGAACAAATGGTACGCTGTTGAATTCGACGGTGTTGATAACAATGGTGATGAAGTTAACGAAGGTACAGATTGGAGATTTAAGATCACTGCAGAAAGCACAGCTGATAACGACATTGACTCTTCTACAACTGTAGGATTCACTGTTGCTGAAGATGATGTTTCTGACAAAAAAGCTAACATTACTAATGACTACACTTCACCAATTATCTTTGATGAAGAAACTAATTCTGAATTAGTTTTCAATTATGACTTGGACGAAGATGCTGAAGTTTACCTAGCTATTTACGAAGGTAACTCTACAGCTGGTGATGAAGAAGCTGAATTGATGGATTACAAATCTCAGGATGCTAAAGAAGGTCACACAGTAAAATGGAATGTTCAAAACGACGACGGTAAAGAATTAGACGATGGTATTTACACTTACAAGCTTATTTCTAAAGCTGAAGATGGTGGTTCAAAAGAAACTGAAATCGGTAGATTCGTAGTTGGTAACGTTGGTGGATACACTACTGACGATGACAACGATGATGAAGACGATGAAGATGAGGACGATGATGATGATGTTTTGGTAACAACTTGTGGTGGATACACTGATACTCAGTTTGTAGGTACAAATGACTACGAGACTTGTGTTGCTATCGAATGGGCTACTGCAAGAGGTATCTTTAACGGATATGCTGACGGTAGTTTCGGTCCTTACAACAACATCAGCCGTGCTGAAGTATTAAAAGTTGCATTTGAAGCTTTTGATAACGTTGTTATCTTGCCATCAGATGGTACTAAACTAGGTTTCTCTGACACTGATCATAGCGCTTGGTATATGCCATACATCAGAACTGGTAAATTCTACGGAATGGTTGCTGGTTACCCAGATGGAACATTTAAACAGGCAAACAATGTTAGCAGAGTTGAGTTCTTGAAATTTGTACTTGAAGCTAGTGAATCATTCACTGGTTACAAAGTTCCAAACTATTCATTCTCATACTTCGCTGATGTTGATACAAACGCGGCAGATCAGGCATGGTTCAAGAACTACGCTGGTGTTGCATACGAAATGGGATTGATGAATTTCTCTGATAGTTACGGTTACGGCGCAGCGGTTAATTTGAACCCAGCTAAACCAATGACTAGAGGTGAAGTTGCATTGACTCTATATAGAATGTACAACGCTGGATTGCTTGGATTCTACGATGAGATGTTTGCAGAGTAAATTTGTGAGAATAGAGGAATAAGAGAGAAATTACTTTACGTACGATAGACATTTTTCATAGGAATGAGGGGAAAAAACCCGCGCCGCAAGGCGTGGGTTTTTTCTTTGTGCTGAAAGTATCAGATTGTATTAGATTTCCGTTTTTGCTCACCAGAAAGACCTTCCACTACCCATTGACAAAAGATGATTTCTTGATATAGTGATCATCTCTGATTTTTGCTGTCTTATCGGGTGCGAGCTTTGTCTCAACATTCATAGGTCATTTAAAAAAGGCTTAGATCAGAAAGTTCTTTTACAACTCGCAAGATAAACATTTAATTTTTGATAGAAATATTTTATTTTTTGATTCGACTGTTTTTGTATGTGAGAAGTCGGAGCGACTAGAGTTAAGAATTTTTACACTTCTTGATTTTAGCAGCTTCGACTTTACCATATTAAAAATGGTCTTGAGTCGAATGCACCAAAAAGGCTGCTGTCCATTGTTTGGATGCCGGCCCTCGTCCTCTATGTCCCCGGGGACTTAAATCGCGGGGACACGTCAGGTAACAGAAACCAACAGCCACTCCTCAAGCGCACGACACCCGTGGCGCGAGAAACCCAAGGAGGGGTGGCACATCTCAGGAGATCTCCGTGAAAATTGTGAAGATGATCGTCGCCTTGCTGGCGATCACCGGCCTCGCGGCCGGCTGCGAGCAGGGAACCGAGGCGTCCAACGCCCCGGTTCAGAACGAAGGCGGCAAGTCATTCGGGTGTCTGGGCAACTGCCCCGACCCCTCGACGGCCATCACCGCCGATCAGGAGCCGCTCGACCAGTGTATGGGGGGAAAGAAGGTCTGCGATGACCTCAACCCCTGCACGGACGACGGCTGCGACCCGGCCAGCGGATGCACGAACACGCCCACCAACGAAGGCGGGGCGTGTGATGACGGCAACGCCTGCACGCTCGGCAACATCTGCACGTTGGGTGTGTGCGGCGGTACTTCCGTCGTCTGCTCCGCAATGGACCAGTGTCACGATGCGGGCGTCTGCGACACCGCTACCGGCTCCTGCTCCAACCCGGCCAAGCCGGACAACACCGGCTGCTCCGACGGCAACGCCTGCACGATGACCGACATCTGCATGGCTGGCTCGTGCCTCCCCGGCCCGACCACCGTCTGTTCCGCCACGGATCAGTGCCACGATGCGGGCGTCTGCGACACCGCTACCGGCTCCTGCTCCAACCCGGCCAAGC
>ERZ1292640.1353-Hain-H43-02um-R1-1353-length-20283-cov-6_pt2 | contig 18482 bp, 18 predicted proteins | sample MGYA00564404_ERZ1292640 | MGnify/ENA primary metagenome ERZ1292640 (study PRJEB36523, sample SAMEA6512636) | groundwater metagenome | collected 2019-01-08 | study: AquaDiva: Metagenomics assemblies of 32 groundwater samples
GTGTCAGGATGACCGAGAAGGTCGTCGGTTTCAGTTTGCCTTGAATGAAGTAGTAAAGCGAGCCGAAGGACACCACCAGCATTCCGATCGCGAGATAGAGATCCGTTCTTACTAGTCCGGTCACGTGAGATACGAGCTGGGTCGAGACTTGAGCGGGGATTTGGCGATAGATCTGCTCCACAATTCTATCCCGAGGGAGTTCGTAACGAAAAACTGTTGAAAAAAGATTTTGGATTCCCTGGCGCGGCAGAAGGCTCTCGTACGCCGCGGCCAAAGCCAGACAGATGACAATCGATACACCGATCGCAACAAGGACGGATTTCTTCCGTTTCTGCAACGCTGCACCGTGTAGCTCCTCGCGTCTCTTCATCAGTGATACAATCCCGTACGCTGCAAGGATCGGGATGAAGATCTGCACCAGAACGAGAATCATTGAAGGAATGCGGAACTTGTTGAACATGGGGAAGTAACGATACATCAGATCGTAGACGAGTGGAAATTCCTTTCCGAACGCGACCAGCAGTGAAAACACGATCATCACTCCAAGATACTGGACAAAAGGATCCTTTCGATTCTTGATGAATCCTATCACCGCCAGCAGAAACACAATGAGCCCCATATACTGCGGGGCATGCGTGAAGGGCTGCGGGCCCCAATAGAAATTCGCCATCGTCAGCTGGTTGTTGCTGAAAATCCCCTGATATTTCTGGTAACCGAATCCGTACCACGAAGGCACAAGCCAGGTGATCATTTCACCAGGGGAGAAGGACCAGCTCGTGGCGTAGTCATAGCCGAGCCCTCCTTCGACCGTCTTCGCTTCCGCCTGTTGTGTTGAGGGCACGATGGGATTGGATCCGCGGATCGAGTACGAGCTGTACTCCCACACGGAAAGGTACTTGTCGGCGTCCATCGAAAATGCCAGGAGACTCGCCAGTGCGAAAACCACGCCAGTCCGCACAATTGGCTTCCATCCTGCCGTTGACGCTGCTTCGCCAGTCGCGTCTTTTCTCTTGATAAGAGATCGAACGAGGAAGAAGAGGAAATACACACCTACTGCGAGATACATATAGAAGATCATCTGCACATGGCTCGGGAGGAACGAATAGTGGAGCAGTAAGACGAGTACCAGCGCCAGAGGGATGCTGAAGCGTTCGCGAAGCTTTTCAATGGAATACAGGATGTACGGGAAAAACGCTATCACGGCAATTTTGGTGTTATGCCCCGTCATGACCCAAATGATGATGTACATCGAGAAGGTTGCCGCGAAGGCCGCCACGAACGCAGCGAACTTGCTCTTCAACTTGCTGTATGTGAACAGATACATTCCGCACGCGAAGACAAAGTAGAAGAAAAACACCCACCCCGGTGGCGGATTGAAGAGAATCAAGCTGAATAGCTCTGAAGCCTTCCCGAGCACAAGCGCGGTCAAATCAAAGAGCCGCTCGCCACCGACAGTCAGACTGCCATAAGCGGGCATCCCGCAAAAGATGTAGGGATTCCAGAGCGGGAAAACGCCGGCTTTCTTCGCGTCGGCGAGGAACGTGTCAAATGCGTGCGAGGCGATGGTGTCGACATCCAGAAATGTCTTGCCGCCGAAGGTGATCTGGTTGAAGAAAAGGACGATGCTAAGAAACAGCAGTGCGATCGCGACGGCATGCTGATACCTGACCGGAATCAATTCCTTTTCGTCACCAGCCTGTCGGCTGCCGATTCGCTCTTTCTGTGTTTTGCTCATAGGAGAATTCGTGGTGGGCTAGGACAGGGGGCTCAAGGTATCGAGAAGCGTTGCCAACTGGCGGGTAATCTCTCGTCGATCGTACCGCTTCACTGCTTCCCGATCCTGCTGAAAGTTTTTCTTATCATAGAGAAAATTCTGGTAACATTCAATGAACGCTGCCTTGATGGCGGGGATGTCCTGGTTAGGTGCGACGTACCCCGACCGAGTCTCGCGCATCAGCTCAGCGATGGCGCCTTCAGGCGCAAGAGCGATGATGGGGCGCTGAGCGCCGATGTATTCAAACACCTTCCCCGGGACAATCTCTTCACTCCCGGCGGCTTCATCAACGATGAGCAAGAGCGCATCTGCCCGCAGAAGCTCTTTCACGCTTTCGCCGTGAGGGAGATACGAGACGATCTCGATGGCATCGCGCACGGATGATGTGCGAAGCATCTCTTGCACCTCAGAACCGAACCTTCCGATGAATTTTAGATAGACCATCCTCGTATCAACTTTTCCCTCAGATACCAGTTCTTCGACAGCCTTCAGAAATGTCTTTGGATTACGCTTGCCATACAACGAACCCGTGTACGTCACGGTGAATCGCTGATTGCGTTGATGCTCAAGTCTCGGATAATCCTCTCCGTCGAAGCCATTTGGGAGATGCACCAACTTCTGGCGATTGATGTTGGGCATTTTGCCGGTGATGTCGTGAAGAATTCCCTTCCACGCCGCTTCAACAATACTAGCATCTTCGAAGACCCCGCGCTCGAGGTGGCGGTCTATCATCCGGGGAATTAACCAGCGATCGGGTGTTGAGAGAAAACCGGTCCACGGATCGCGGAAGCCAGCTACCCATGGAACCGTTGTTTCCCGGTGCAGCTTTCGAGCAATAACGGCTGCTGTGTAGGGGGGTGAGGATGAGTAAATCGCATCGATGCGTTCACGCTCGATGATGGCACGTCCTGCCGAAACTGCGTGCGGATACCATCCGATGCGTGCATCGGGGATGAAAAAGGTTTCGCGAACGAACTCCGCGAATGATTCCGCGATGGATTTTCTCCTGTTCGGCTGAGGAATGTTTTCGACGTCGACAGGTGCGTTTGCTGGTTTGCCGGTGAGTTTGCGGTAGAGCTTGTACGGCTCGAAGATCTTGGTACGGTAGACGGTCGCGTGCTTAGGGATCTCGGCCAAGAGCGATTCATCGCGCGCGGGGAAATCAGCATCTTGGACTGTGAGGACGACCGGATGCCATCCAAACTCTGGCAGGTATTTCACGAACTTCAAGACGCGCTGGACGCCGGGGCCACCGGACGGTGGAAAATAGTATGTGACGATCAGCAACTTTTTCATGCGCCGATGATCGCGGATGAACGCGGATACTCGCGGATGGGCATGATGAGAGCCCGTGTTGCTATTTGCTAGAGTTTGCGCGCAAGGACGAGCAAGCCAGTGCCCTGGACGTTCTCCAGACTGTAATCAAGATACATAAGAAGGAGTGTAAATGGAAGCGTAAGGAGGTAGTAGATGGGCAGGAGAACAAAGAACAGCTTGCTGATATTGAGCATGAGCATCGGATACTTGATACCAAGCCTCCATGCAAACGAACCCCACGGCCCGTAGGTGAACTTGATCTGATCGACTTTGAATCCCACTGATTCCAGCTTCGTTCGAATTTCATCGACGCCATAGCCGCTGCGCGCGTGCTCCTCAATAAAGCTCTCCTCCTCCGGTGCGTGAGCGTCTGAGCCGCCGAGATTAGACGGCGTGTTGACAAGCAGGGTGCCACCGGGTTTCAACGAGCGATGAAGATTGCGAAAGGCTGTCACGTCGTCGGCGATATGTTCCATAACATCGACAGAGAGGGCGACGTCGAATTCATTCTCGTGCTGCATGTTGGTCAAGTCTTCGACGGTGCACCGGACATTCAAGATCCCTGCTTTTGCAAAGAACCGCTTGCACGCCTCGATCTCTTCCGCTTTGACGTCAACAGCATGGATGGTGGCTGAGGGCGAACGGGTCGCGCAGTAGTACGAGTACTGGCCAAATCCGGAGCCGGCATCGAAGATGCGAAGAGGTTTGTCGGCCTTGCTCAGAAGGGATCGGAGCTCGCGCTTCACGTGCCACTCTCGCAGGAACATCAACCCGAGCAGCTTGTAGAACAGCTTGCGGAGCAGAGGGCTGTCGCCGACAACGCTGCCAAGGATTTTTTTGATCGGATCGTACTTCAAGACAATGAAAAATGAAAAAGTAAAAAGGAAAAATTCAGAAGACAGAATACAGGAGTCAGGAGTCAGAATTCAGAATGCAGTATGGAGTATGCAGACTGCAGTAGGCAGACTCCCTCCCCAAGATCATTGAGAGCAGACTCAAAACTCTAAACTTTGAACTTGTCCGCCGAAGGCGGATCCCCGCCAGACTATCTAAGGCTGGTAAAGCGGGCTGGCGCCTATGTCGGAAAACTTTAGAGTTGGAACTTGAAATTCGGTTCATTCAACTCGCCAACTCTTCAATGGCTCGTACTAAGGCCTCCCAACTATACTTCTTCTTCTCCTCCCTCACGTTTCGAACGAATTCCTCTTCACGTTTCTCCTGATAGAATCTCAGGACGGCATTCGCAACCTCAGCTGGCTGTTGAGGCGGTACGATAAAGCCAGTTTTCCCATTCAGGACAACCTCGGCCAATCCTCCTACATCAGTGGCAATGACAGGCTTATCGAACTGATACGCAATCTGCACGATCCCGCTCTGTGTCGCCGAGACGTACGGGAGAACCACAACATCACAAGCCGAGAAGTATAATCCTACTTCCTCATTCGGCACGTAGTCAGCCCTGACGATCACATCATTCTGCAAGCTGCCTTCTGCGATCTGCCTTCTGTACTTCTCCTCATCATCATAGAACTCCCCCACAACCAACAGCTTCAGTTTCACTTTTTCAAGAATCGTTGGCATCGCATCGAGTAGCGTGTGAAGGCCTTTGTACCGCCGCACATATCCGAAAAAGAGGATAATCCGCTCATCGGCCAATTTCAGTTTCGCTCTCGCTTCCGCCTTCGGAAAGCCATCCCCGAAGATTTCATACACAGGGTGAGGAACAAGCTTATAGCGTGCGCGAGGCTGAAATGCGTTGAGATCATCCTCAACGGCCTTCGATTGCACGATGAAGTAATCGACATACCGAAACGCAAATCGTGTAAATGCTCTGTCGCCGATTCGCTTTTCGTGCGGAACGACGTTGTCACAGACAAATAAGGTCTTTGCTCCTGTCCAACGCCGCACCAGCATGGCGATCGTGCCAAAGCACGGGCCGAAGAATGGCATCCAGTATTTGAAAACGAGCAAGTCGGGCTTCTTCCGGGCAATTGCCCGCGCGGCGGAATACCACGTCAGCGGATTGATCGAATCGATTATTTGCTCGCTGGGGACCATGCCGCCGCCTCCGCGTTCTTCTTGAGTTTTGCCGGGGAACAACAATGTGGGATACTGTCGTGAGAACGTCACGATCTCTACATCGTGCCGTGCGGAGAGATGTTTGTAAAGAAGAGCGATGTAATGAGCAATTCCCCCGCGTAACGGAAAGGCGGTACCAACGATGACGATCTTCATGGTTTTACAGTGAGCTCGACCCGGTACAACACTGCAGGTGGATAGGCCGTGAACGTGAGCGGCTTCAGTTCCCGCGGAGCGTTGCGTGGGTCAAGCAGATACTGGAACTGTGGTCGCATGCCGGCTTCCATCAGGCCGAAGTAGAGATATGATGCCTTCACGTTGCGCATTTCTGTCAGGAGCTCTTCGTACGAATTGACGTACGGGAAGAGCTGCATCTTCATATCAAGATAATAGGCAATATGAGGCTTGCGTGCAATGATGATCCCTCCGCGTACAGCGTGCGGCATATTCTTCTCAAACCATTGAGCAATACTGACGACTTCTTTCGGGCCGGAGTCGATATTCAGCGAATTGAATTGATAGGAGTTGACTGCAGACCAGCCGAGCGCGATCACCGCCACGAGTCCGCCGATGTGAATGCGGTTCCAGAACCGATACTGCGACAGCTGGGTCCACGTCAGGGCTTTCAACGCAAGCGCAACGTAGAGCGGAAGCAAGTACAAGGAAAACCGCTCGCCGTAAAAGACGAGCAAGAGAACACCGAAGAAACACACGCTCAAAATGGAATAGGTCAGCACCCTTGGATTCGGTTTCTCTCTGATGAACAGCGCGATGCCAAGGATCGAGAATACTCCAACGTGCCATCCAACCAGCTTGCCCAAATCGCCCAGCAGATGCTCGATCACGTTTCGCACCATCGTGGCGATGAAGAGGCCGGGATCTGCGAAGATCACTTTGGTGAGCGACGTGAATTTCTGTGCCTCGACGCTCCAGTACTGATCCCAGGACATCTTCCCCTTCGCGAACATTTCATACGCAATGTTCAGGTAGTTTCGGTTGTAGAAAAAACTTCCTTTCTCAACGAGGCAGTAGATTCCCCAGGGAGCAATGACCAAGAGGAACACGGCGAGAAACAGCGCCGATGCCCTGAATCGCTCCCTCATTGGAAGCTGAAAAGGATTTGCCAGAACGATAGCCAACGGTGCTGCCACGGCGGCGAAGATGCCGTTGTAACGAGTGAGGTAGGCGATTCCTGCGAGGATAGCCGCGACGACAATATTGAATCCTTTCATGCGCTCCTCGCGGAGGAGGAAGAACGTCGAAGCGGTCACGAAGGCCATGAAGAGCATATCCGTCCCCGCCGTGTACGAATATTGCACGAACGTGGTGTTGACCGCGACGATCAGCGTGCCAACCAACGCAATGTCGGACCGGAAGAGCTTCTTCAATATCTCGAAGATGAGGAACAGAGATATGGCAGCGGCCAGCGTTGAGAGAACAACACCAGCGTGGAACAGATCTTTCGTCACCAGTGAGATCAGTGCGAGGACGATTGGGTAGATCGGTCCGTGGAAGTCTTCGATCGGTATCGCGCCTTCAAGGATATGTCTTGCCTGAGGTACATAGCTCCAGTAGAAATCCGTCTCAACACCGTAATCACCGACGAGGTGGTACTTCAAACTGATCGAGAGCATGACGAGGAAATAGAGTGCGGCGATTCCAAATCCCGCATACGGATGACTGACCACATCGGTGAAAAAGGGAAAGAGCGAGGTCTGAGGATTGTTGTATTGTCTGGGTGGCTTTGCCATTGTGCGTTATTTGATTCCTATGCCCAGGAGACGATCGCCAAACACACCAAGCGATTTCGTGATCATATAGTTTGGATACTGAAGAGTCTTCTTGATGACTTTTTCAAGGATACTTCCCCGAAGAGTCATGCTCGGCGGAGGCTTGACCCGTTGAACGATCACAGCCTGCTTGAACCCGGCTTTCTCAATGATGGCTCGCAAGGATTTCGGTGTAAACTCATTCACGTGATACGGAGGCATCGGCATGCTCTTCTGCATCCCGAGAAGACGAAATCCGGCGACTGCCAGCCGGCCGGTAATACTATTGAACATTGACGGCACCTCAACGGCCACGATGCCCGACTGCCTCAGCATCGTGTGAGCTTTCTTGAGCATCTCCAACGGTTGGATAAAATGCTCGAGGACATCCCCCATAAAGACGACATCGAAACGATCAGGTTGGGCAGGAAAGTCCTCAAACGAGCTTCGTATGACGTCCAGGCCAAATTTCTCCCTGCAGCTCTGTGCACCGAGCTCGGCGTATTCGATACCGCTGACGGTGTAGCCCTCGTTGCGCGCGTAGTCTAAGAAGTACCCCATTCCGCAGCCGACCTCAAAGAATTCTCCCGATGGCTTGAACTTCTTTATCCAGCCAAGAATCTCAGGGAACTTCACCGAGCCCTTCATTGCTGCGGTCTCGTAATCTGTCGGTGAATGCGCTCCAAAGTCCGCACCATCGTGAAGAAAGTACTCATCACTATAGAGGAGCTTGAGCTCGTCTGCAGCCGGTCGGGGATCAATAAACACAAAGGCGCAAGCGGAGCATTGTCTCGCCTGAAACCGCTTCTGGTTGAACTCATAGTAGATCGGGAAATTGCGGGAACGATCGTGTTTGCACAGCGGGCAGGTGCTCAAGGCTGCACTCCGGGTGAGAACACAAGCACGTTACGATCGCAGAAGCTGCTCACACGCTTCAACGACTCGATGGACGGAGAGATAATCCATACACCGGTACTGCGGATTCGTGCAAGTGGCTTGATAAAAGCATGTGCACGGCTTGTCGGGCTCAAGGATGACGCCTTGTCTGTACAGCTCAAACTCATGCTTGTTGAAGATGTTGTTGAAGAGGACGATCTTCTTCCCCAACCCGATGGTAATGTGCATCGCCATCGTGACGGCCGTGACGATGAGATCACAGTGGTCGACGAGATTGATGAATTGCTGAAGCGGGTAGTGTCCGAAATACTTCGCTTTGGATGTCCGCGCGAGTTGCTGATTCTTCCTGTGCTCTTGTTCACCGCCGAGCAGGACAACTTCATATCCTTTCCTCTTGAGTGCTCGTGCGAGCGCAATCCAGTTCCGGTCATCCCAGAGTCGTGAAGTCCAACGTCCGCCGCAGCCCGTATTCAATCCGATGACTTTCCTGCGCCTGCTGATCTTCCATTTCGCTCCCTCCGAAGGCCGACGTTCCAGAATGTACCGCTCGCCGTTGAACGTGAACCCGCAGATGTCGAAGATCTCCTCAAGATAGCTCCTCCTGTTTGCTTTACTGATGTCGTCGAAGACCCCAGTGAGGTACTTTGCCTCAGCCGCGGCATCGATTGGCGTGATTACTCCATTCTGTAGTACAAACCCTTTCTTTGTTGTGGCAGAGATCTGTTCGCACAGTGCGCACGCTTCCCGATCCTTGTCAAGGTTGTACATGATGTCGAAATGCATTGAGCGAAGAGCGACGATGTTCTTCAGCGAGAAATCGAGAGGCTCATCGACAACGGAGGGGAGCACCTCGGGAGAGAGGGTAAGCCAGAAGATCTTGGCGTGCGGGTAGACCTCCTTTAGCTTGTGAAGGAGCGGCGTGGTGCGGATAACATCGCCGACGGCACCGAGCTTGATGATAAGGATCTTTTCATCGATGGGATCGTAGTGCTGGCAGTCATTTCCTGCTTCGTCGGTGCAGTGAACGCCAAACTGTTTGTGCGGCTTACAAGGGACATCACCTCGAAAGAATCGGCAGTCGGTGTTGAGCGGAATCACGTCTCGTTGATGCCCTAGCTATTTGAGAGTTTCACGGATCGAGTAGGTTGTCTCGTCTCGCTGTTGGCGGTTGATCATTTCCCCCAACAGGCCGAGCGAGATGAACTGAATGCCGATAATAATGAAGAGAAAGCCAAGGAGGAAAAGCGGTCGGTTGCTCAGGGAGGTCTTGCCCAGAAACCACTCAAGAGAGAGGTAGCCGTCAATGAACACGCCGATCACGAACGAAACGATCCCCCAGACCCCGAAGAGGTGAAGCGGTCGGCGTATGTATCGAGTCGTGAACAGGACTGTCAGAAGATCGAGGAACCCCCGAAAGAATCTGCTGATGCCGAATTTTGTGTGACCATATTTTCGGGGGCGGTGGTTGACGACTCTCTCGCCGACACGATAACCGGCCCAGTGAGCGAGTACAGGAATGTAACGGTGAAGCTCGCCGTACACGCTGATTTCCTTCACAACCTCTTTTCGGTACGCCTTCAGCCCACAGTTCATATCGTGAATGGAAATTCCGGTCATCGTCGCGGTGACGAAGTTGGCCAATCGCGACGGGATGGTCTTTGAGATCGGATCGTGCCGTTTCTTCTTCCAGCCGGAGACGAGGTCGTAGCTGTTGCCGATCTCCTCGATGAGCCCGGGAATTTCCGCGGGATCGTCCTGAAGGTCCGCGTCCATCGTTATCACGTATTCTCCGTGAGTCTCCTTGAAGCCGACGGAAAGCGCGGCGGACTTTCCAAAATTCCTGCGGAAGCGGATCACCTTCACGCGGCGATCGTTCTTGTGGAGTTCTTCCAGCACGGCGAAGGAGCCGTCGGTGCTTCCGTCGTCGACGAAGATTACCTCGAAGGATTTGCCCGTCTTCGTCATCACGGCAGCGATTTCGCTGTACAGCTCGCGGAGGGACTCCTCTTCATTATAAAGGGGAGCGACCACGGAAACTAATGGAGTTCCATCCGTTCGTTGAGGAGAGCGAGCCAATGTCGGTGTTTTCTTCTCTCTCAGCTTTGCCATAGATGCGTGAGATCAACCGGCGTCAAAGTAATCGAAATTCGTCCGAAATGCAACGGGAACACCAGCACAGTCGCAACGGTTTTTTCATTCACCTTTCATTGAAATTCCACGCACCGATGATTATATTGGCCTCGTCGAATGCTCGCGCCAAAGAAATCCCTCGGCCAGAATTTTCTCCGTGATGAGAATGTCGCCCGCAAAATTGTGGACGGCCTCCATCTTCGGCCGAGCGATGCTGTGATCGAGATTGGCCCTGGCCAAGGGGCACTCACGAAGCACCTCTGCTCTCAGACAGCAACCGTCGTTGCGATCGAAGTTGACGAGCGGGCAATCGCTGTCTTGCGGGAGACACTGGGGGGTAGCGTCAGGCTCATTCATGCGGATGTTCTCGATGTCTCGCTTAAGAGCCTCTCGCACGAATTGAAAAGCGGTCTCCGAGTTGTCGGCAACATTCCGTACAACATAACCAGCGACATCCTTTTTTGGCTTTTTGAGAACCACGAGGTCGTTGAAGACGCAACGCTCATGGTGCAGCTGGAAGTTGCGCATCGTTTCGTCGCGCAGCCGCGAAGCAAGGACTACGGAATTCTTGCCGTTTCTGTCCAGCTGTACTCGCGTCCGGAATTCCTATTCAAGGTTTCGCGGAATTCGTTCTATCCAAAGCCGAATGTCGATTCAGCCGTCGTGCGATTGTCGTTTAGGCGGGAGCTCCCTGACTGTAATGAGCAACTCTTCAGGACAGTCGTGCGTGGAACGTTCGGCAAGCGTCGGAAAACCCTCCGCAACGGATTGAAGTATATGGGTTTTTCCGATGAGCAGCTTAGCAACATTGCGTTTGATTTGAGCAGGAGACCAGAAAGCTTGACGCTCGAGGAGTTCCTTAGCTTAACACGAGAGCTGAGCCATTTTTCTGAATCACTGAGGGTGAAATTCTAAATGCGAAATAGGAAATCCTAAACAAACTCAAATGGCCAAAACACAAAATTCTAAACACTATAATTTGGAGGGTCGGACACTAAAGTTCGCTAAGGACTTCATTGAGTTTGTGAACAGTTTGCCCAAGACGTTGTCGAACGCGGAAATTAGCAGGCAGCTGATACGGTCTGCTGGTTCGGTTGGAGCTAACTACATCGAAGCGAACGAATCGCTTGGCAAAAAAGATTTCTTGATGAAGATTCGAATCGCACGGAAAGAAGCCAAAGAGAGTCGATACTGATTGCAGTTGGCTGAGTGTGGCGATAGCGTGAAATCGAGTCAAGCCAGACTGATGCAGGAATCTACTGAGTTGATGAAAATCTTTGGTGCAATACTTCAAAAATCTATGTGATGACCTTGCACTTGTAACTCAACTCCAGTGTTTATCTTTGGTGCTTGCTATTTGTTTTGAGCTTCGGATTTTGGATTTGTTTAGTGTTTTCCGCCAGTCCGAAGGACCCCTTCGGGGAGGCGGACCCGCCAGACTGCGTAGCGGGTCCCGCTATTCGGGATCCCGTAAAGCGGGACTGGTGCGCCTTTGGCGCACGATATTAGGATTTTGAATCTCTCCTATGATTGACGAAGAAAGAGATACTGAGCAGGTTCCAACCCAGCCTCGGCACCTCATTGAGGTGGACGATGAGTTGATGGATGATCTTGAGGACCTTGTCCGTTCGCGATCGGATTTCTTGATTCTCAATATCCTGCAGGATCTCTATCCCGCCGACATCGCCCATATCATCAATCGTTTCGAGACGGAAGAAGCCGAATACATCTTCAAGCTGATTCCGACCGAAACTGCCAGTGAGGTCATCCTCGAGCTTGATGATGTGCATCGCGAGGATCTGCTGCAAACCATGTCCCAGCCAAAGCTTACAGAGCTCGTTGGCGAAATGGCATCCGACGATGCGGCGGACATCGTTGCCGAGCTTTCGGAGGAGAAAGCCGAGGAAGTTCTCGAGACGATGAACGTTGAGGATTCCTCCGAGGTGCAAGAACTGTTGCGCTATGATGAGAACACCGCCGGCGGCATCATGGGGAAGGAAGTGGCCGTTGTCAATGCAAAGGATACGGTCAAGCAGGCTATCAGGGTTGTGCGAAAGATGGCCAAGGAGCACAAGAACATCTACTCAGTCTACGTGGTTGATGAGAAGGGGCTACTCCTCGGCGCTGTACCGCTGCAGGACCTGCTCGTCAACACACCGAACCGGCGGATGTACAAACTCATGAACGCCGAAGTCATCAGCGTGACGACGGATATCGATCAGGAAGAGGTTGCGCGGATCTTCAAGAAGTACGATATCGTCTCCTTGCCTGTAACCGACAAGGTGGGAAAGCTGCTTGGCCGCATTACCGTGGATGATGTTGTTGACGTCATGGAGGAAGAGCATCAGGAAGATGTTGCGCGGATGGTCGGTTCCGATGCCGATGAGCTGGAACGTCGTTCGCCAGCCGAAATTGCTCTTCTCCGTCTGCCCTGGGTACTCACGACGTTGAGTATTGAATTTGTGGCGGGGGTGGTTATTCACTTTTTCGACCAGACATTGTCGAAGGTCATCCTCCTGGCCTCGTTTATGCCCATCATTTCTGCGATCTCGGGAAACACCGGCCTGCAGTCGGCCGCGATTATTGTGCGCGGACTCGCGACAGGTCATGTTGATCTAAACCGGTGGTGGAACCCGATTGTGCGTCAATTCCAAACGACGCTTATCATCGGCTCCGCGTGCGGCGCTCTCATCGGTGCTATCGGTGCGATCTGGCATGGAAGGGCATTGTTTGGACTGGTGGTTGGGTTCTCGATGTTCATTTCCATCAACATTTCAGGCTTTGTCGGGACAAGCGTTCCAATGATCTCCAAGCGGCTCGGTTTCGATCCGGCGATCACCGCGGGTCCCTTTGAGACCGCATTCCAAGATGTTGTCGGAATCACCATTTTTCTGACGATTGCCACTGCGCTCCTGCGCTGGCTCTAGTCCCTTTCACCCGTCACCGTCTGGCCCCCCTGCATGAAATTCCGAAAGCTCGTCTCGCTCCTCTCGCCGGGTGACTTTGTTTCAATCTTGTTCCTGCTGCTCCTCACCGGCCTCAATCTCGCGTTCCAGTCCCGTGTGCCGCAGTGGCTCACACTCGTGGCGATCAATCTCGCTATTGTCGTGGTCATCTGTATCCTCGCCTGGCTCGCGGAGCACAAGAAAACGAAGCTGCTCGTCGGGCTTCATCGATGGTACTGTTATGCGATCATCCTCTTCATCTTCAAAGAGCTGTATGTGATGATTCACCCCATTCACCCTACGGACTACGATCAGCTCTTTATCGCTATCGACCGATGGGTGTTCGGGGTCAATCCAACCGAGTGGCTCGCGCGGTACGCTCATCCGGTGATCACAGAAATTCTGCAGATTGCATACTTCTCCTACTACATACTCTTTATCATCCTCGGCGTTGAGCTCTATCGCCGTTATGCCATTGAGGAGTTCGACAAAGTAGCGTTCCTTGTGGTGTATGGCTTTTATCTTTCCTACATCGGCTACTTTTCGCTGCCCGGTGTGGGTCCTCGTTTCACGCTCCACGACTTCTCAACGATTAATACAGATCTTCCCGGAATTCTTCTCACGAACATCCTCAGAGAAATTATCAACGCGGGCGAATCGATTCCGAAGAACCATCCCAATCCGATCGACATCGTGCAGCGCGATGTTTTTCCGAGTGGACACACGCAGCTGACGATTGTCGTGATGGTTCTCGCCATCCGATACAAGTTGAGGGCGCGATGGTTGCTGACGGTTCTCGGAACGCTTCTTATCATCGGCACCGTCTACCTGCGCTACCATTACGTCGTTGATTTGATTGCCGGCGGGCTGCTGGCGTGGTTTACGATCTGGAGTGGTGACAAACTCGAGTCGTGGTGGCGGATGTCGACACGGCACTTAGCCAAGCGATCTATGACTTGAAAGTCAGCGCAAAATCCCCTATGTTTTCGGCAACAACGTACACGGCTCGCGAATACAGTCTGTCCAAGCACATATGACACAAGACCAAATCGTCAAAGAACTTGAATCCCTTGCTGCAAACTCCGGCATCACCGTTCGATATGAGAAAGGTGACTTTGAGGGGGGCTTCTGCGTGCTCCGGGCGGAGCGCCTCATTGTTGTGAACAAAAAACTCCCCCTGTCGAAGAAGAGTTCGGTGCTCGCTCAAGCTTTGGCGGAGATCGGCATCGAAGAAAAGTATCTCAAGCCGGCGATCCGTGAATTCATTGAAGATGAGCTTGCTCGCATTGCGCGTGCATAGGGCGTCATCCACCACATATGCCTGCCGCTGACGTGATCCACCCATATCACATCACAGCGTACGAACCATCGGCAGCCCGTGAGACTTCGCACCTCACCCACATGAGTGGGTAAGTGCTCCTTCGATCACCATCCTAACGAGAAGCGTGTGGAATATACTCTATTCTTGAAGGGGATCATCATCGGGTTTGCGCTGGCGTTGCCGATTGGACCGATCGGCATTTTGTGTATCCGCAAAACGGTTGCCCAGGGTCATCTCCCCGGAATGATCATCGGTTTCGGAGCAGCGACCGCTGATGCGATGTATGGATGTGTTGCCGCATTGGGGCTGACATTCATCTCTGACCTTCTCGTCACGCAGCAGATGTGGTTCCGGTTAATCGGTGGTGCGTTTCTCCTGTACCTCGGGATTAAGACGTTCCTCGCGCGCCCCATTGAGGAAACGCCGCAGGCAAACGGACGAGGACTCTTCGGCACGTACATCTCTACGTTGCTGTTGACCTTGACGAATCCGCTCACCGTCTTCGCGTTCCTGGGTGTGTTTGCAGCCCTTGGTTTGAGGAACGGTAACCTCGGTTATGGCTCTGCGGCGACGCTCGTCCTGGGAGTTTTCCTGGGATCGTGTCTGTGGTTCTTCATTCTGAGCTACGGCGTCACCCTGTTCCGGAAGAAGATTAACTCCACGGGGCTCGGCTGGGTCAACAAAATTTCTGGGCTTCTTATCATCTTGTTTGGCATCATTGCGATCGTGAGTTTTCGTTAACGCACGATCACCCCATGGCGATCATTGAGCTTGTTGTTCTGCAGAAGCTGGAGAGAGGGCGCATTCTGACCCCATGGCTGCGGGAGACCTCTCGTCGGTGACCGGATAGTTATGGAAAAACTCAAGAACCTTTCTCCATTTTTCGTTTTTCTCGTTCTGGCCATTTTCGTTATCATCGAGATCTTCCCTTCTTCTCATCCCTTTGGTGGTATTCGATTGCCGCTTGATGTCAATGCAATCCGAGAACGGTCGCGGGAAATCCTGATTGAGCTCGGGGTCGATCTGGCCGGACTCGATGCTGATGCGCGCCTGAAGCACGATCGACCCCTCGTGCGCCAGACGCAACAACTCTTCGGCATCGAGCGCTCGAATGAGCTGTTGGGGGACAAAGTGCCGGGCTACTTCTGGGAGGTGAGCTGGAAGAGGCGGGAGAAAATCGACCTCACAGTGAGTTCGGGCAGAGAGGAAGATGCATCGAAACAGGCGGAAAAGGTCATCAGTATGCTCAAGGGGGAGGTGTTTCTGAATCTTGACACCCGCGGAAGGCCAAGCAGCACGATGATATGACCATCGTCGTTTTCAAAGTGACATGAACTCTCTGAACACACAGATGTGCCGAACGCACCTCCATCGTTGTTTCATCGGAAAGTCTTTCTTATATACCTGTGGCCATCACGGGTCTTGACCCATCAACTGAGGAACACCTATGCGCATTCTCATTATCAATGGACCGAACCTGAACCTCCTCGGCAAGCGTGAGACCGATGTTTACGGAACTACCACACTCTGGGATGTCGAGACCCGCCTTAAGAAGAAGTTTCCGGATGTGAAATTTGAGTTCTACCAATCGAACAGTGAGGGGACGATCATTGACATGCTCCACAGCGCGAAGGATGGAGCGTTTGATGCGGTGATCATCAATCCAGGCGCGTATGCACACTACGCGTATGCAATTCGTGATGCAATATCAGCGCTCGAGATTCCGGTTGTGGAAGTCCATTTAACGAACATCCATGCTCGCGAGGAATTTCGTCACAAGTCGGTCATCGCTCCGGTATGCAGCGGCGTGATTGTCGGCTTCGGCGGCATCGGGTACGAGCTCGCGGTGCAGTTCCTGGTCGAAGCGTGAGTACGGTTTCGAGTTCAGGGTTCTCCGCCATAGGCGGATGCGCCTCCCCGAAGGGGTCCTTCGGACCGGCGCAAGAGTTTTGAGTTTGCTATTGTGATCTTGAGAATGCAATCTGCCTACTGCATTCTCCATTCTGATTTCTGTCTTGCTGAATTCTGACTCCTGAATTCTCTATTTCTGACTCCTGACTTCTGTATTCTGATTTCTTGCTTCTGATGAGCCAATGATCAAAGCCGTCGTCTTCGACCTCGATAACACGCTTGTGGACTTCATGGCGATGAAGAATCAGGCAGTCGCGGCCGCGATCCACGCCATGCGCGACGCCGGGCTGCGGTTGTCTGCCGAGGAGATCCGTCGGCGGATTGATGCAATCTATGCCGAGCGGGGCATCGAGTTTCAAAACGTGTTCGACCAGCTCCTGTTCGACGAGTTCAGCAAGGTAGACTACAAGATCCTTGCGTCGGGCATTATTGCCTACCGCCGCGCACGGGAGGCGGCGCTGGTGCTCTACCCTCACGTTTACCTGACGCTGATCGAGCTGTTGAAAATGAATCTAAAGCTGGCCGTCGTGTCGGATGCACCCGGTCGTGAAGCCTGGCTCCGTCTGTGCTACCTCAATCTCCATCATGTGTTCGACGCGGTGGTGACCTTCGACGACACGCACATGCGAAAGCCGAATCCGGAACCGTTCGTCGAGGCGCTGAAGCGTCTGAGGATCCGCCCACAGGAGTCATTGATGGTGGGGGACTGGGCTGAACGCGATGTCGTCGGCGCAGCACAGGTTGGCATGAAGACTGTCTTTGCGCGCTACGGCGACACCTTCGGCACCGTGAACTCGCATGCAGACTACGACATTGATGACATCACGCAGTTGATCGATATTGTTCAGCAAGAAAACGAAAGATCGGAATGACCATGGGAGCAATTCAAGGCATCGGCGTCGATGTTGTTGACGTGAAGAGAATGAAAATGGCACTCGAGGCGTGGGGTCCGGCGCTTATCAAGAAAATGTACACGGACACAGAAATCGCCTACTGCAAATCGAAGAAGAAACCATATGAGCATTTTGCAGCTCGGTTCGCAGCAAAGGAAGCGGTGAGCAAGGCGATGGAAACCGGATGGAGTGGAACGTTTCGATGGCGGGACGTCGAGGTGGTCAATGAGCCTTCCGGCGCTCCGAAGATCATTCTTCACGACTACGTTGCAGGACAGCTGGCGCAATGCCGTGTCCATCTCTCTCTATCGCACACAGAAAATACCGTTGTTGCCTTTGCAATAATCGAAAAGATGGAGTAAGCGTTGAGGACTCTTCCAGCCGATCCGGTCTGATGATTGCAAGTATAGCCAATTTTCTCTACTTTGTAAGCAGAACGTTCATGAACATCCTTCACTGCTCCGCTTAGACCTATGAAACACATCGGCATCAAGAAGCTCTACTATTCGATCAGTGAGGTCAGCACCATTACGGGCCTCGAGCAGTACGTGCTCCGCTATTGGGAGTCCGAATTCCCACAGCTCAAGCCGGCGAAGAACCGTGCGGGGAACAGGATTTACACGAACAAGGACATCAAGCTCATCTTGTACATCAAGAAGTTACTGAGGGATGAGCGGTACACGATTGAGGGAGCGAAACGGGTTCTCGAGGCGTACGTTCCGGAGTCCGATGGGGCCGAGCAACTGGAGCTCTTGAGCGTTCCTCCGAAGAAGAAGATCCAAGATGAAGAGATCCGCGCCGATATCGTCGAAGTAAAGCAATTTCTGGAGGAGCTGGCAGAACGGCTAAAATAAGTTTGGGGTTTCGAAGTTTCGAGTTGAAAGTTTCAAGTTTCGAGTTCAAGGCTTAGAGTTCGGGGGCCAGGCAACAACCTGCGGTCTGCAAGCTGCAGTCTGTCTTCTGAATCCTGTATTCTGCCTCCTGTATTCTGAACGCTTTTACATTATTGCTTTTTGATATTCATCAGCCGGAGGCTGACCCGCCAGACCGCACGGTGGGCTGGTCTGCCTTTGGCGGAGATTTTTGATCTAGCATCGGAACGTGGCGCAGCCCGGTAGCGCACTTGCTTGGGGTGCAAGGGGTCGCGGGTTCAAATCCCGCCGTTCCGACGAAATGGAGAGACGGAGGGAGGGTTTCCCGCACGAACAACGTGCGGGATCCTCAAAATCACAGCCACTCACTGGGAAGCGTTCGTGGGTGATTTTGGGACAAGGGGTCGCGTCCGCTGAACGGCAGCGGGATTTCGCGAAAAACGCTCAAGGTTCTCAGCCGAAGGCTCATCCCCGCCAGACCATCTGGAGCTAGTGAGGCGGGTTCCGCTTCCTGCACCGATGTTGTCTATCGGGGTGGCGGAAAATCTGCGTTTTGTGCATCCCGCCGAAGCGA
>ERZ1292640.1617-Hain-H43-02um-R1-1617-length-18480-cov-12_pt1 | contig 18480 bp, 16 predicted proteins | sample MGYA00564404_ERZ1292640 | MGnify/ENA primary metagenome ERZ1292640 (study PRJEB36523, sample SAMEA6512636) | groundwater metagenome | collected 2019-01-08 | study: AquaDiva: Metagenomics assemblies of 32 groundwater samples
CGCCGAGGGGAGGACTTTCATCAACTTTTGCCATCGTTCCGTGGCATTGTTAAATGCCACATTGCATGCATTTTGTCAATGTTTTGGCAAAAAGTTGTTTTGAACCCCCGAATCCTTGCGGACAGTGGATCTTTGTGAGCCATATCCAAAGGAATAGCCTTAGCAATCATACGGTTTATTTTCATAAATCACCGCAATACCAGGCTATGCGACCTCGGCATTAATGGAGAAGGTTAACTAATGGCTTTATAAAAGTTGTTGGTTTGGTTAATAATTAATAACGCAAATTCGACGCTCGGCGCTATTTGCATGAATTATTACGCGCCTCGCAAATATGGTCGAATTTGCGGGATTGAAAATTGTCGGAATAAAGCCCAAGATATTATACGATACGGTAATTTTCAATAATAAAACTTATAAAGAAGGTTATAAATTCAAGTGTAATGAAAAAAGCCGGGATAGTTTATTTTTTTATTTTGTTTTTAATAATCCCGTTTACATTTGCAGACTGGTTTCACAACAGCGAGAACGTGCTTGTCCATATTGACATAAGCGGAGATGCAGAGATAGTTCCAACCGGGGCCTATGTGGATACTGCTGCTGTCAACCTTACTTTTTTTCCCAAGCAAACAAGCACGCAGGATTTGGTAAGGCTTACGACAGAGCCAATTGCAGAAGTATCTGATAAAACTATAATCTTCAAATGGAAAAATCCTCAGGATAATTTTGGCTTCAAAGTTTCTTCTGATGTCAAAACAACAAACACAATAGTCCAAGTTAACGAAAAAATTAATTTTCCAATAGCGGAGCTGCCTGAAGACATAAAGATATACACAAAGCCCAGCGCAACAATAGATTCAGGCAATGAATACATTATACAAATAGCTTCTGAGCTTGTCAAAGGAGAAGATGACTTGTATTCTGCTGTTTTCAAGATTGCGCAATGGACAAAAAGTGATGTGAATTATAACCTCAGCACTATGTCATTGCCTGTAACGCAAAAAGCGTCTGAAGTTCTTAAAAGCAGGCAGGGAGTCTGCGGCGACATATCATCATTGTTTATGGCATTGGCAAGGTCTGTGGGAATTCCGGCAAGGTTTGTTTCCGGCATTGCTTATACAAATTCTGATTTGTTTCCGGAAAAATGGGGCGCTCACGGATGGGCTGAGGTTTATTTTCCTGATTATGGATGGGTTCCTTTTGATGTGACATACGGCGAATTCGGGTGGATTGACCCGACGCATATAAGATTCAAGGATTCTTTTGATTCAGATGAGGCATCAACTTACTACCAATGGGTTGGAAGAAATGCTGATTTGAAGACAGGAAAACTGGATATAAAGGCTGAATTAATTGACGCAACTGGAATTGTTAATGAGCCTGTAAATATTGAAGCAAATGTGCTGAAAAAATCAATCGGGTTTGGCTCTTACAATATTGTTGAAGCCGCAATAGAGAATACCGCAAATTATTATTACAGCACTGAACTATATTTAAGCAAGTCAAGAGAAATAACAATAATTGGAAATGATCTTAAGAGCATCTTATTGCTGCCTCACGAGAAAAAGACAGTATTCTGGATTATAAAGCTTGGAGGAGATTTAAGCAACAGGTATGAATACACTTTCCCATTAGTTGTCGGAACTCTGGATAATACTACGTCTGAAACGAGCTTTGAATCCGATTACAGGCAAACTTATGTTTCACAGGATGAAATGCAGCAGGCTGCCAAGCTGCTTGAAGAGGAAACAGAAAAAAAATATTCAGGAAATGTAATGTTAAATTGCAGTGTTTCGAAAAATGAATTTTATGAATATGAAACTGCGAAAGTTTACTGCACGGCCAAGAACACAGGCAATATTTTTTTAAGTGAGGTCAGCGTTTGCTTTGAGAACAAATGCAATGCAACAAATCTTGGAATTTCGCAAACAAAAAATTTTGTTTTTAATGTAGATAAATCAGCTGCAGGAGAAAAAGAAATTCCAGTCATTCTTAAAAATGAATTAGTTTCAAAGGCATCTTACATTGATTTTAAAATCAATGACGCGCCGAAAATTGAAATTGAAAATCTAAAATTCCCAAATGAAACCGCTTATGATGACAATTTCAAAGTTGAATTTACTTTGGCAAAAAAATCTTTATCAAATCCTAAAGAGGTTGAATTAAGTTTTGTTCAGAATGGCGCAGAGAAAAAATGGTTTGTAAAGGACTTCAGTGAAGACCATAAGTATGTTGTTGACACTGAAGCAAAGCAATTGAAGTATGGAAGTAATGATTATAAAATAAATGTTAATTATAAAGATGGATTAGGCAAGCAATACAGTACAAATAAGGAGTTTTCAATAAGCTTGACCAAAGCTACCTTTTTACAAAGAGCTATTCTGTTTTCAAATGGTTTGGGAAAAGGGGCTATTATAATAGTGCTGGCAGGTTTTGTTGCTTTTGCGGGATTAATTTTGTGGATGTTTAGAAGAACAAAAACAACTTGATTTATTTATTTTCTTTATTGTAAATAACTAAATTTGATAGTATTATCATAACTTTCTATATTGTAAATTAATAAAAAAGGAAAGTATTATATATTCTTAGATAATTTATACAGATATGGAACAAAAAGTAGATCAAGATAAAATAAATTTCATAGAGAAGATTGTGCCTGATACTTCGGTATTAATAGAAGGCCTTTTGTCAGACAAGATAAAGAATAATCGCATCAAAACTAATCAGATTATAATACATGAAGCTGTGATTGCAGAGCTTGAGCATCAGGCTAATTCCAATAAAGCAATAGGATTTCTTGGGCTGGATGAGATTAAAAGGCTGAAACAGCTTTCAACGGAAAAGGAATTTGAGTTTGCTTTCAAGGGCACAAGGCCAAAAGCAGCTGAAATAAGGAACGCTTCGCTTGGCGAGATTGATTCTTTGATAAGGCAGCTTGCTTATGATGAAGATGCGACTTTGGTTACATCTGACAAGGTTCAGAGCGAGGTCGGATTAGCAAAAGGAATGAAAGTCATTTACTTCAAGCGGACTGATAAGGGCTTCAGGAAGCTAAAGCTTGAAAGATTTTTTGATGAAACAACTATGAGTGTGCATCTTAGGGAGAATGTTCCGCCATACGCAAAGAAAGGAATGCCGGGCAACTGGGAATTCAAGGAATTAAGAAAGGCTTTATTGAAAAGAGATGAGATACAGGATATTTCACGAGAGATAATTGAAGATGCTAAATTAAGAAAAGACGGCTTTATTGAAATTGAAAGGCCGGGCTCAACAATCGTGCAGCTTGGAAATTTCAGAATAGTCATAACAAAACCGCCACTCTCCGATGGATGGGAGATAACTGCTGTAAGGCCTGTAAAGAGGCTTAACCTTGATGATTACAAGCTTAGTGAGAAGCTTATGAACAGAGTTGCCAAGCAGGCTGAGGGCGTGCTGATAGCAGGCGCTCCCGGAATGGGAAAGTCTACGTTTGCGCAGGCGCTTGCTGAATACTATGCTAACCAAGACAAAATTGTAAAAACGGTTGAAGCTCCCCGTGACCTGATTCTGCCGGAAAGAATAACCCAATATTCAATTTCTTATGGAGATGCACAGGAGATACATGACATATTACTTCTTTCCAGGCCGGATTACACAATTTTTGATGAGATGAGAAACACCGATGATTTCAAGCTGTTTGCAGATTTGAGGCTAGCAGGAGTCGGAATGGTTGGTGTTGTGCATGCAACTTCTCCAGTAGATGCAATACAAAGATTTATTGGAAGAGTTGAGATGGGCGTTATCCCGCAAGTTATTGATACTGTTATTTTTATTAAAAATGGGTTTGTGAATAAAGTTTTGGAATTAAAGATGACCGTAAAAGTTCCTTCCGGAATGACAGAAGCGGATTTAGCTCGTCCAGTCGTTGTTGTAAATGATTTTGAAACTGGTAAATTAGCTTATGAGATATACAGCTACGGCGAACAGACTGTAGTTATTCCTGTTCAGGAAAACAGAGAAAAAAAAGGAGTGCATAAATTAGCTGAAAACGGCATAATGCAGGAATTCCAGAAATACTCCAGAAATGTGGAAGTTGAAATGGTTTCCGACAACAAGTGCGTTGTTTACGTTCCTGAAGAAGATATTGCAAGAATCATAGGAAAACAGGGAAGCAACATAACAAGAATTGAAGAGAAACTTGGAATCAGCATTGATATCAAAAGTATTGAAGAAAAATATCCTAATAAAAATAGCAATAATACAAATGCCGAAAGGGGAGCCAAAGAGCAAAAAGAAGTTGAATTTGAAATTGCACATAAAAAAAATAGCTTATTGATTGAACTTGGAATAGATATGCAGAACAGAGAGGTTGATGTTTATATCGGAGAAGAGTTCTTATTGAGCGCAAAAGCCGGCAAGACCGGAATTATCAAGATTAAAAAATCAAATAACATAGGCAGAAGAATTATGCAGGCTTTGCAGAATCAGGAGAAGATTAGCTTGAGAGTTTAAAGTTATTAGGATGAGAATCTAATGTCTCGTTATCTGTTTTGTCAATATTGGGTACAAGTATCTGTTCAGTTCCCAGAATAAAGATCTTATTGCCTTTTCATAATCAGCATAACCTAATCTTGGGTCATTTAATCCTACACTGGGGTATAAGCTACTGGGTGTGCTTCCAATTGTACCGGTTTCTTGAGGTGGATTTGGTGTTTGCGGTATAGCGTATAGTGGATCTGTCAGCAGGTCTACCATCACATGTCTTAATTCTATTAATCCCTGGAGACCAAATCTTTCTTCAAACACATCCAAGTCGGCCTTGCTTATATGCCCAAGCCGGTTAAAAAGAGTCTGATTATGCCTTATTTCCGGAGTACTAGCCGGCTTGATTGCAGCATCTATTGAAGTGTGCATTGGGGTCAATCAGTTCTCTATTCTTGCAATGGGTTACTTATATACTTTTCTTTTGAACGCAGGAAATCCTTTCCAAAACATTTTTATACATTCTAAATTAATTTATTTCTATGCTTGACATAAAATTTGTTAGGGAAAATCCTGACATCGTAAAGAAGGATTTGCAGAAGAGAAATGACAAGGAGAAGCTGGAATGGGTAGATGATTTGCTAAATAAAGATTCTGAATACAGAAGATTGCTTCAGGATAATCAAAGGCTAAGGCAGGGAAGGAATACTATAACTGATGAAATCAACAAGTTAAGAAAGCAGGGCCTGGATTTCAAGGAAAAAGTGCAGGAAGCAAAAGACCTGCCTGATAAAATAAAGCAAAGTGATGAAAAATTAATTGAACTGAAGAATAAAATTGATTATTATCTGATGAGACTGCCAAATATTTTGCATGATTCTGTTCCTGTCGGCAAAGATTCAAATGACAATACTGTTGTAAGGGCATGGGGAGAAAAGCCAAAATTCAATTTTGAATTAAAGCCTCATGGAGAATTACTGCAGGAATTAGGAATGGCTAATTTTGAGAAAGCTGCCGAAGTTGCGGGGCATGGTTTTTATTATTTAATGGGTGATGCTGCAAGGCTTGAACTGGCTTTGGTGCATTTTGCAACTGAATTTCTTACAAAAGAAGGATTTACTTTAGTGGAACCGCCTTTAATGCTGAGGAGGGAACCATATGAAGGAGTTACAGATTTAAAGGATTTTGAGACGATGATGTATAAGATTGACGGCGAAGATTTGTTTTTAATTGCTACATCAGAACATTCGATTGCTGCTTTATTAATGAATGAAGTTTTGGAGGAAAAACAACTGCCTTTGAAATTAGCTGGTTATTCACCTTGTTTTAGAAAAGAGCTTGGAAGCCACAGCATTGACACAAAAGGAATTTTTAGGGTTCATCACTTCAACAAAGTTGAGCAGTTTATTTTCTGCAGGCCTAAAGATTCCTGGAAATTTCATGAGGAATTGCTGAAAAACGCAGAAACTATTTACCAAAAATTAAAAATTCCTTATCGTGTTGTTAATATCTGCACCGGGGATATTGGAATTGTTGCTGCAAAGAAATATGATATTGAAGCATGGTTTCCGCGAGAGAATTTGTATCGGGAGGTTGTAAGCTGCTCAAACTGCACTTCTTATCAGGCAACTCGCTTGAATATAAAATATAGGAAAGGAGAAGAAAAAGAGTACATTCACACTTTAAACAGCACTGCGATTGCAACTTCAAGGACTGTTCGTGCAATTGTTGAGAATTACCAGCAGAAAGACGGCACGATAAAAGTTCCAACTGTTCTACAGAAATATTTAGGAAAGAAGATAATAGGAAAAAAAGATTCTGCAAAATCATCTAACGGCCAATAATTTCTTCTCTTTCAAATCTCCATGCACAGAATGTTTTGTGGTTTCCCAGTAGAAATCCCTAAATTTTTTCACAATAGGATTTTCAAAGTTAAGCCTGTACATCTTTGCTTTTCCAACCACTCTTGTTTGCTTTACTATTTTGCTTTCTTCAAGCTTCTTCCAAAATAATTTTAGTGTGGAATAACCGACACCAGATTGGGACGCTATATCAGTCATGCTGTAATCAAAGTCCTCATTGACTATTAGAAAATCCATTACCTTAAGCATCGGGCTGTCTCCGAATATCTGCAAAAATGCTGTTTTTGTTTCCATGTGAGATTGATACGTTTGTAAGTATATAAATATTTCTATTTATAGCCCATATTGGCTACTTATTAACATCAAAATAAGAAGGATTATATACAAGAAATTAAGTGTTCTGGAGATGGGAAAAAAGCTCTCAGACGCAGATTATTTAAAGATAAAGAAAAATATAATAAAGAGATTGTATGCAAATAAGGCATTCAGCAAAGGCCATTTGCTTTATGAAAGATTAACTTCAGGAATTCCGCCGCATCTTGCAGGATTTGTCGATGAAGTGCTTGATGAACTTGTTAAAGAAGAAATAGTTATCCATTATGGAAGAACGAAACATGGTGATGCTTACCAGTTAAATGTCCAAAAGTTAAAAGAAATTGAAGAAATTATTTTTGAAAAATAATTAATTTTATAATTAAAAAAGAGGAATAATGGCAAAAATACACGGAATTGTTTATTTGATAATTGGATTATTCATTTCTATTGCTTCTTACTATATTAAATATGACAAACTTTATCCTTTCTTTTATGTCGGATTGCTGTTTATCACTTTTGGCGTTGCTAAAATTGTTATTGGATTTATTAATAAGGAAGAGAAAAAACAATCTCCATTAAATAGATTGAATCCAAATCAATTTAGACAAGCCCCTAAACAGCAATACAAAAGATGCCCAACCTGCGGGAATGTTGCAAGGGCTTCTGACAATTTCTGTGCGAGATGTGGAAACAGATTGTATTAATTCTATTTTTATCATAAATTATTTAAACCATTGAAAATAAACAGAGAATAAAATGGGTGGCTTGTTCAAGGATATTTTGGGAAGCAGCGAATCTCTGTTTAAGAATGATGTTTCATTAGATTATTCTTTCATACCGAAACTTGTGCCTTACAGGGAAAGGGAGCAGAGGATAATCGCAAGTTGCATCAAGCCTTTGCTCCAGGAAAAGTCAGGCAAAAATGTTTTCATATACGGCCAGCCCGGTGTTGGAAAAACAGTTGCACTGAAAAAAGTTCTTGCAGAGCTGGAAGAAGAGACAGAAGAGGTCATCCCTATCTATGTAAGCTGCTGGCCGCACAACACGACTTTCAAGATATTTACGGAAATATGCGAGCAGCTTGATTTCAAGTTCATACAAAATAAAAAAACAGAAGAGCTTTTCAAGCTTATTAAACAAGTATTTAACAAAAAATCAGTTGTTTTTGTCCTTGATGAGGCCGACAAGCTGGAAGATTTAGATTTCTTGTACATGATTCTGGAAGATATTTACAGAAAAACAATAATTTTGATAACTAATTACAAAGAATGGGTAATAAATCTGGAAGACCGCGTAAAATCCAGACTAATGCCTGAAATGATTGAGTTCAGGCCATACAATTACGAAGAGACAAAAGGAATCCTGAAGCAGAGGGCAGAATATGCTTTCCATCCGGGAGTTTTAAGCAATGAATCATTTGAATTAATAGCCAAGAAAACATTTGAACTGCAGGATATAAGAACCGGATTGCATTTGATGAAGGAATCTGCCTTAATTGCAGAAAACAAATCATCAAGAAAAATATCGCTTGAGCACGCACAGCAGGCACTGAATAAGATTGATGAGTTTACCATCAAGAATCCTGAGGAGCTTGCAGATGATGAGCATTTAATTTTGGATTTGGTTAAGAAGAATTCCGGGCAGAAAATCGGCGACTATTTCAAGATGTATCAGGAGAACGGCGGCAAACTTGTTTACAAATCATTCCAAAGAAAGATTGAGAAGCTTGAGCAGGGCAAATTTATCACTGTTGAAAAAACAGCAGGCGGGGAAGACGGGAACACTACAATAATAAAAAGCAATTCTGAGAAGAAATTGACGGATTTTTGACGAGTATAATTTAAATTACCTAAGCACTGCCCCCACACCATGATTAACTATATATTCTTCAAGCTCCCTAAAATGTTCCAGACCGTATGACTTCCTAAAAGCCCTGATTAAACCTTTAACCTGCTCATTAGTATAAGTTTTATTTTTGCGTTGTAAAACTGCTTCAGTGATTTTAGTCATAATGGTATCATTTAATATTAATTCCCTTATGTGGTCTCCCCATTCCCTTATATCTCTTTCAATAGATGCTGATAGTGGCATCAATTTAGCAAGTTCGATGTAAATATCTTCGCCCAATTCCCTGTATTCATGCTCGGAAGTTGGATCTTCCATTATCTTAACTACAAGTTTTACAAATATATGTTCGGCTGTTGCCAATTCATCTTTTAATTCTTTACCCAAAAAAAGTGCAGTAGCAATTCTTTCTATTTCAAAAAAAGCAGGTTTGTCAAAAACAAAACCTTCTTCTTTGAATATTCTATAGATACGGGGTTCTTCCTGGAAAATAAGCTGAAAAATCCCCCTAAGCAATTCAGGAAAGTTTTTGGGTTTTTCTCTAATTAATCTAATAAGATGAAGCTCTAGTTTTATTATATCGTGAACTTTTTTAAAAAGTTTGATTAGTTGTCGATGTTTGTTAAACTCGTGGACTATGCTATCAGTTAAATCAACTGTTTCTGCTCTGCTCTCTTCCGATGTCAATCTTTTCAAGTCAGATAAAATTTCCTCCTCACTCCTTTCTTCTTTATGTATATTTACAAAGTCTTTAGAAATTAACGCTTCTATTTTATCAAGAACCGGCTGAAGATCGCCCCAAAATCTTGGCGAATGTACAACTTTTGAGTCATTTAAGTTCCCAGGCTTGAATAATCTTGCGAGATCTTCCCTATGAGCAAAATCCTGCAAATGTTCTTTCCATAAATCAAGAATTTTTTTTCTATTTAAGACCAAATCTTTCGCTATACCTTCTTCACTCATCAAATGCACAAAATGGCTGAAGGAACTCATAAATCAAGAATTAGATTATTACAATAAAAACTTACCGCTTATTTTATCTCAAACCCACTGAAATTTTCCAGTTCCTTGTGATTGATTTTGACTTCTTTAACTTTTGAATGCCCGGGATTATTTTTTATAAAATTAATCAATTTATTTATTTTTTCTTCTGAACCTTCGGCAACAACTTCTACATTTCCATCCGAAAGGTTTCTCGCGTATCCGTTTAATCCAAGTTCCTGCGCTTTTCTTCTAGTGCTGTCCCTGAAGAAAACACCCTGCACTTTGCCTGAGACTATAAGATGAATGCATTTCATGCTTTTAGCAGTGTTTTTAGATTTTATATATGTTTTGATTTATTTTCAATATTGTAAGTAAGCACTGGACACTGGACATCTTCGGCTGAACTATTTAAAGGAAAACTTCCTATATGGTATTGCAGGAAAAAAAGAGCAGCGATGTTCTTTTCACCCCCTCCTGCAAATTAAACAAAAAAGGTGATATAAAATGGAATTAAGCAATGAGTTTATCGAGGATTTATTTTTCAGGCAGATGAAAGAGGTAACATTAAGGTCAAATAAGCAGCTGAGGAGCTTTGACGCCCAGTTCAGCGGCATCAGATTAAGGAGGTGAATTAGCATGAAACAAAAATTTTTGGATGAATTTGAGGTAAAGCTTGACTTTTACGATGAAACATACCTTGAAGATGATCTTGAGAATGATGAAATCAGCAGCATCGAAGAAGGTTTTATGTTGGGATATTTAGGTTAAATTTTTATTTTTTCATAAACTATTTATACCATTGCCTTTTCCTGAAATTCATGAGAATTTTAAATCCTGATGAGTTTAAGATGGAAAAGGCTTCCATAATTGAATCTATTTCAGACGGTGCCGTCTTTATTTATCCTACCGATACAATTTACGGCATTGGGTGCAATGCGCAGATTTCCAATTCTGTAAAGAAAATAAGGAAATTAAAAGCAAGAGCATCAAATCCTTTTTCTGTAATCGCCCCTTCTGTGGATTGGATAAAAAATAACTGTGTTGTTACAAAAGATGGAGAAGGATGGATTAAAAAGCTTCCCGGCCCTTATACTTTAATATTCAAGCTGAAAAATAAAAAATGCGTTGCTAAAGAAGTCAATTCCGGATTAGAAACTCTTGGAGTCAGAATCCCAAAACACTGGATAAGCAAGGTTGTTGCCGAAGCAGATATTCCTGTTGTTACGACTTCTGTAAATAAAAGCGGCCAGGATTATATGACCTCAATTGAAGATTTGGATGAAACAATGGAAGAAAAAGTTGATTTTGTTATTTACGAAGGTGAGAAGGAAGGAAAGCCAAGCAAGATAGTTGATTTAACGGATAATGTTAAGATTATTGAAAGGTAAATTCTAAAAATTCTTACTTCAAATGAAAAAATTCAATTAATACTCCAAGAGGCTTCATCCAAAAAATAGGTTAGCGGCCTTGAAGTCGAGTCCCTTTGCGTATCACATAAAAGGAGGTCAGGGGGTTGTCCCTTACGGGGCTTGACCGATGCTTTAAGTAAAGATGAACTGGGCTCGAACACAGCGAGCAGAGATTTACATGCGGTTGATAGCTTACAATTTAGGAGCTATAATTATGGAGATTTTCTACTAAGCCGGCAAATTCGATATATTAATATACAAGTAAGTCTAAAATGGAGATTATAATTATTTTTTTAGAGACAAACCAATAATGAAAAAGATTATTGTATTATTTCTAATGTTAGTGTTAAGTGGTTCAGTCGCTCACGCAGGTATTTTTGATTGGATAACTGGAAAGGCAACTGGCGAAGAAAAGCCTGATTTAGTAATAACTGATTTGACGTGGTCTGAGCCAGTCGTTGCATTACAGTCTTTTGCAGCTACTATAACTGTAAAAAATATTGGAACTGCGCCCAAGCCAGAAGGAGATATAGTATTTGCAGTATCCACCCCATTAACAACTTCAAGATGCATTCATAATGGCATTGTGGGTATTCTAGCCCCAGGCGACTTTATAACAAAAACATTTACTTTTACCTGTTCTGAGCTTGAAAAAAACAATTATGGTTTTCCAGAAGGAAATTATGAAATAACCGCCGTCATTGATTATGATAAGGCATTGGATGAATTGGACGAAACAAACAATGCATTTACAAAAACCCTTGTTGTTGGAACAGCCAAAACCCTTGTTTCAGAAGTAAAGGAGCAAGTTAAATGCACTTTTTTGGATTCAAGTTCTGAACAAAAATGCTACACATCTGATGGAAAATTTGCATGCTCAGGAATAGGAAGCTGCGCAATAGGTGTTTCAGGTCAGCAAGGGCAGCAATTGCATTGGAAAAATTCGTGCGGAAGCGAGGCTTATACAAAAATTGACGGTGTTGATGACAGCCTAGAATTCAAATGCGAACCGATAGCAATCCCGCCGCCAACCTCCACAGAAACAGTAGCAGTGCCTGCAGGCGCTGTATATGAAGAAGTTACATGCGACTTTGCATACTCAAATGCAATCCAGCAGTGTTATAGCGAAGATAAAAAGTTCAGCTGCACAGGAAAAGATAGATGCCTTGCTAAAATTTATGGAAAGAAAGGAGAATGGATAATCTTTAAAGGCACATGTAAGGAAGGGTACAGTGAAATTTTAATTGATGGTGTTTATAATAATGTATGGTTTAACTGTAAACAAGCTCAAACACAAACTCCAACCCCTACGTCAATTCCAGCAGAAACTGTTAAAGAGCAAGTAAAATGCATGTTTTTAAATTCAGAAACACTTCAAAATCCCCACACCTCAAAAGAAAAATGTTACACTGATGATGAAAGATTCGGATGTGTATGGACGGGAAATGTGGCTGAAGAGCAGATTAGCGGAAAATCAGCCAAATATTCTTATTGCATAGCTGACGTTTCTGGAACACAAGGAGAAAAACTTACATGGAAAAGCTCCTGCGGCGGTTATGCTTATACTGTTATTGATGGAAGCAATGAAAATGCTGAATTTAAATGCCTTCCAGCAAAGGACGTAACTGCAGAACAAATCAAGGGGCATGGATTTAAACACGCATACTGGCAGTGCTATGATGGTACAGAGCAAAAGCAAGCAGTTTCAGCAAGTGTTTCCTGCCAATCTTCAGAGACTTGGCAAGAAAAGGCTAAGGAATTCTGTAAGGATCATTGTTATAAGGATGGAAGCAAATGCGGTGTAAATACTTTCAGTGTTTCAGGAGAATGTTATTTTGCAAGCGAGGCTGAAAGAAAAAAAGAAGAAATTAAAATGAGAGAGGAAGCAGGGCAGAGAATGATGGCGTCTGTTTTAATTTATTCCTATCTTGGAGATTGCCCAGAATGCGCTGAATTGGAAGCATTATCTGTAAACAAAATGCCTCTTAAGACAGAGGATAGGGCAAAAACAACTGATTTCAGATATGCAAATTTTAACTACAAGCAGTTCTTAGACAAATATCAGAATGAAAATGTTTTGTTATACCTTGATATAATGGCAGAGATTAAGGAGGGTGAAGCCAAAGCTTATGCCAAGGTTTATGAAAGGCCTGGAAAAATTGATTTCAAAACAGCAGAAGAATGGTGGCGCAATCAAGTTTTAACCAAAGCAATAAAGCCTGTCTATGACACTTTGTCTGATAAGGTGATAACTGCGCCAGAAATAAAGACAGACTTTCTGGTTTATTATTATTCTGGAGATTGTCCTGAATGCGAGAAATTAAAAAATATCCAGGCAGATATAGGAGACAAGAAAGTTGTGGTTGGCACTGAAAGCTCAGGAAAAACAAGCATGTCTTTGGCTATAGTTGCGGCATTAAAATCCTTTTTGGAAAAACATAAAGATGAAAATTATCTCATATACGGCATGTATTCTGGAGATAATGACCTTAGTTTATATGCAAAAGCAGGAAAAGCAGATTATTGGGAAACAGGAGAATGGATAAGGCAGATCAGAGCAGGCAAGCTTTCTCCTACTGGCGTTGTCGGAAAAACAGAGGAGGAAATAAAAAAACAACTAGGGCAACAAACAGAAAAACAAAAACCAGCAGAAGAAGTTATAATTTGCAAGGATTCCTGCCCATTGAATGGAAAATGCTATCCTTTTGGTTACAGAAAGGGAGGAGAATACTGTTCTGATGAAGGGGCATTTAAAGAGCAGTTAAAAGCAGATGCTGTTTGCGATAATAATTTTGAGTGCTCGACAAATGTTTGCATAGACGGAAAATGCATTAGTTCTGGTTTGATCCAAAAAATTGTTAAGTGGCTTAAAAATTTGCTGCCTGGCGGGAAAGAAGCAAAAGAGAATGCAAAAAGCGTGGACTGCGGAACAAGCAGCGAATGCATGGAGGACGCATTCAAAGCGTGCAAACCGGCCAAAATGAGTCAGAGCCAGGGTGGGCCGATATCTGAGATTGCGATTGTCGGGCTTGAAGGCAAAAAATGCGTGCTAAAATGGACAGCTGGCAATGAGTCTATGACGTGCAAATTCGAGAATTATGCGCTTGGCATGAAAGATATGGGATCTGGATCTATGGAACAGTACTGCGAAGGTCCGCTTACTTATAGGCTTGCATCCGCACCAAAAATGGCGAGAGCGCCAGTGTTCAATTCTGTTATGGTTGCAACAAAATTATCGGCAGATCCAAACGATCTAAGATACAGCTTTACTGCACAAGATCCGGACGGCGTCAGCGAATTTAGTATAGTGAAGTCAAACTTCGGCGAGGTAGCCGTAAAAGTGGAGCCTCCATGCGCTAAAGAATTCACCACTGAGCTCAAATTCAATCCTTCAGATCTTCCCCTTAGTGCTTCAGTTATAGATTGTGGCACGCAGGTTACTAGACAGGAGCTAAAGGTGGATATTCAGATTCCAATTAGTCCTGCATCTGCTCCTAAAACAAAGCCCAGCACAGAAATACAACCTCAAAAAACTGAGCAAATTAAGAAAGAAAATATACAAGAACCAATTTCAGCACAACAAAAAACTCCAGCGCCTGAACAAGTCTCTACAACACCAAGTTCTTCTAAACTTTCCAAAGAGCAAGTAAGATGTAAATTTATAGATCCAGAATTAGTGCAAAGATGTTACGCTGATTTTGGTAAACTGGGATGCCAAGACATCAAAAGAAAATGTTATACAGATGACGGCAAATTTGAGTGCTCTGATATAACTGTAGCGTCAACACCACTTGGAAGCGGATTTATGTATGTGCCGTTTTGCATAGCTGAGGTTTATGGTGAACCAGGAACAAAGCTGGCATGGAAAAGCAACTGCGAAGGATATGGCTATACAATAATTGACAGGAGCAATGAAGATGTAACATTTATGTGCATGCCATTAGGAAGCCAAATAAAAGGATTTTTACACGCATATTGGAAGTGTGGCAACGGGGTAGAGGAAAAATCAATTGAAGGTGTTGACCTAACGACTTGTAAATCTTCAGAAATATGGAAAGAATATGCCAAAGAATCTTGTAAAAACCAAGGCGGGATAAAGGATTTCAGTGTTTCAGGGGAATGTTCTATAGCTGTACAAAAAGAAGGAGTCTTTATTTCTACTTGATAAATCGGAGAAGAAATATGGTATCAACCAAGAGAATATGAAAAGGTTTATAATTCCTACTTTTGTTGTTTTTTTATTAGTTTTCCCCTCTGTTTCTGCAGCTATTTTTGATAGGATAACTGGAAGAGCTACAGAAGAAATCATAACAGAAGAAGTCAAATGCGTGTTTAAAGATACAAAGCTAGAGCAAGGATGTTATAGCACAGACAGCCAGTTTCGCTGTTCAGGAATGGATAGCTGTACAGCAAATGTTTCAGGGAAAAAAGGCCAAAAGCTTAAATGGAAAAGCAGCTGTGAGGATAGAGAAATAACCACTAAGATTGATGGAATTCACGAAATTGTAGAATTTAAATGCAAGGAAAAATACGAATTCCTGCGGACAGCTCCACTGCAACTAATGCTTTTTAAAGAGCAGGTCAAATGCATATTTGCAAATTCCGACTCAGAGCAGAAATGCTATAGTGATGACAACAGATTTAGCTGCTCAGGAGCAGGCTCCTGCATAGCTGATATTGCTGCACCCGGCTATGGCATGAGAATTATATGGAAGAGCACTTGCGGAGGCTTTTCATACACATTCCTTAATCAAACAAACAAAACTATAGAATTCAATTGCCAGGGAATTAAAGATCCTTATGTCTATGAAATTATAGAAGAGGAAGTCAAATGCATATTTGCAAACTCAAGCTCTCAGCATTCCTGTAATCCTTTCATGGGCAAGGTTTCCTGCTCTGGAGCAGAGGAATGCACTGTCAGAGTTTCAGAAGAAAAAGGAAAGATGCTTGAATGGCATAGCAGCTGCGACAGGTATGACTATTTATTTCGGCCTATTCAGTATACAGTGATGGACGGGAATCCTGAAGAGGTTAAATTCATCTGCAGGCCGCTTCCAAACATTATACTTAACAGCGGCAAAGTTTATGCCTATCTTTTTTATAGGGGAGAATGCAACAAAGACTGCAAAAAGATTGAGAAAGCCCTGCTGAAATATAAGGAAAAATACCCTCAGCTTGAAGTCAAGACATTTGACATGGCAATTCCTGAAAATGCAGAATTATTCTCAAATATATTTTTTAACCGCGGACATGGCCCGGAATATCTGCCTGTTCTTTTTATGGCAGGGGCTATTTCTTCTTCAATGAGATATGATAAGCGGTATATGGAAGGCACAGATATGTTTGGCATGGATTCCCGTATACAAAATTGCATTGAGCAGGGCACTTGCCCAAAGCCTTTTCGCTCTGAGCAGGAGATTTTTGTTGAAAAAAATTATGAACGTTATATTAGGCAGGGTGTATGGTGCCTGTTTGATGATCCTGAATTAGTTGAGAGATGCACTGAAAACTTTGATATTCCAGAGTGTTCAAATATAGTAAGGGAATGCTATACAGAGAACAATGAATTCGGGTGCAAATGGGATGGAGGCATTGTTGCAGCTGAAGATGGAAGAAAATATGCATACTGCATAGCAATGACTGCAGCTCCTGAAAATGTAACAACAAAACTTAAATGGAAAAGCAGCTGTGAGGGCTCTGCTGAAACTGTAATAGATGTTATGCAGGATTATATTGAATTTAAATGTGCTCCATCCACAAATGTAACACCAGAGGATATAAGCGGAAAAGGATTTCTGCATGCTTACTGGGAATGTTATGACGGCACTGAGCAAAAGAGTGCAGAAGGTGCAGGAGTTTGCAAAACATCAGAAGAATGGAAGATGGAAGCTAAAGAATTTTGCAGGTACAAATGCCACAAAACCAGCAATTTCTTGTGCGGTATAAATCAATTCAGCGTTTCAGGAGAATGCTATCCTGAACCAAAAGAAGAGCCTGTTCCTGCGCCAATAGAAGAAGAATTTGAAAAAGAGCAAATAGAGAAGGGCAAAGAAAAGGAAGAGCAGATCAAAAAAGAAATAACTAAAGAACCTGAAAAGCCAGAAGAAAAAGAGGAATTTCTGTTCTGTAAAGATTCCTGCCCTTTTGAAGGGAAATGCTATCCTTTCGGACATAGGCAAGGGGAAAAATACTGCTCTGATGAAGGAGTTTTTGTATTTCAGTTGGAAGAAGATTCAATATGTGATAATAACTTTGAATGCTCAACAAATGTCTGTGTAGACGGAAAATGTGTAAGCTCCAATGTAATCCAGAAGATTATTGATTGGCTTAAGAGATTGTTTGGTTAGCCATCAAATGTTCTCTAGTTTCCCATAATCTCTGCCTTTTTGCTGATTAACGCTTTCTGCGTTTAATGTTAATAAAAAAGTTGTGGCTTACAAGAGATAACTTTTTAAACAAATATATTTTATTCTGATGCATGGACAAATCAAAGCTAAGAATACTGGCCGCAGGGGATATTCATGGAGACACTTCTGCAGCTAAGAAATTAGCAGAGCAGGCAGAAGAGGAAAACATTGATTTAGTTGTGCTTTCCGGTGATTTAACGTACGCAGAGGCATCTACATCAGGCATCATAGGGCCATTCATCAAGAAAGGCAAGAAAGTCATTCTAATTCCAGGCAATCATGAAACTGTTGCAACTGCTGATTTTCTTGCTGAGCTGTACGGCGCAACCAACCTGCACGGCTATTCCATCAAATGCAAAGATGTAGGGTTGTTTGGATGCGGCGGAGCTAACATTGGAATGTTCCAGCTTGGGGAAGATGAGATTTTTGAACTGATAAAAAAAGGATATGATAGAATAAAAGATTCCAAAAAAAAGATATTGGTAACACATATCCACCCATCCGGATCATTAATGGAGAAATTCACCAACATTTTTCCAGGAAGCGACGGAGTAAGAAAAGCAGTAGATACTTTCAAACCCGATATTCTTCTTTGCAGCCATGTGCATGAAGCAGAAGGCATTGAGGAGATGATAGGCAAAACAAAGGTTATTAACGTCGGCAAAAAGGGAAAGATAATTGAAGTTTAAGATTGATTTCTAATTTTTATATTAAAATTGGGTTTCAAACATTAAATTAATAAATTTAAAAATAATTGTCAATAGAATTCTATATCAGGCTTTTTGGGTTTTGGCTTGGACTTGGTGTTGATCTCCTCTTCCTCGTCTTCGTCTTCCGGCGCCTTGACTGGCTCCATTTTTTTAAGCTCATCCTCGCTGAAAAGCTCTGCAAACAAATCTTCTGTGGATTGTGAAACTTCTTCCTTTGCTTCAGTTGAAGATGGTGCACTCGCTTGCTCTGATGAGCTAATTTCAACAGTGCCTGATGAAGAATCTCCAAATATATTTGCAATAGGGGATTCATTGGAAGGCACAGAAACTGAAGGCTCATTAGAAAATATTTCTTGCGAATCACCGACAAGATTCTGGAGCATCTTGATTACTTTTTTAATCTCCTCATGTGAATCCTCTTTCGTGTCTATGCTGACTTTCATGCCCCTGAATTTGAGTTATTAGCTTAAAAATCTTTTGGTTTCAA
>ERZ1292640.1618-Hain-H43-02um-R1-1618-length-18477-cov-44_pt1 | contig 18477 bp, 30 predicted proteins | sample MGYA00564404_ERZ1292640 | MGnify/ENA primary metagenome ERZ1292640 (study PRJEB36523, sample SAMEA6512636) | groundwater metagenome | collected 2019-01-08 | study: AquaDiva: Metagenomics assemblies of 32 groundwater samples
AAGAACCGGTACACGGTGAACCGCTCGCCGCACGTGGACAAGAAGTCGCGCGAGCAGTTCGAGATCCGCACCCACAAGCGGCTGCTGGACATTCTGGAGCCGACCCAGGAGACGGTGGATGCGCTCATGAAGCTGGACTTGCCGGCCGGCGTGGACGTGGAGATCAAGGCGTTCGGGAAAGAGAAGAGGTAGGGGGCGGGCATGCCCGGCCTCTACAGGAATTTGGCTATGACCCCAGGCATTCTCGGCAGAAAGATCGGAATGACGCAGGTCTTCCGCGCCGACGGGCAGGTGGTGCCCGTGACGGTGCTCAAGGCCGGCCCGTGCGTGGTGGTGCAGCGCAAGTCGCCCCTGGCCGACGGCTACGACGCGGTGCAGCTTGGCCTGCTGGAGTTCGTCAAGAGCTCGCGGATCAGCAAGCCGCTCAAGAACCACCTGAAGAAGGCGGGGGCGGACGGGGTGAAGTTCTTCCGCGAGCTGCGGCTGGCGCCTGGCGACGACGATTTCAAGGCCGGCGACCGGGTGCTGGTGGACCAGTTCAAGCCGGCCGACAAGGTGGACGTGATCGGCATCAGCAAGGGGCGCGGCTTCGCCGGAGTGGTGAAGCGGCACCACTTCCGCGGCGGCGGGGCCGCGCACGGCTCGATGTTCCACCGCGCGCCGGGATCGATCGGTGGCTCCAGCTACCCGTCGCGGGTCTTCCCCGGCATGCGGATGGCCGGGCACATGGGCCACCAGCGGGTGACGGTGCGCAACCTCGAAGTGATCGAGGTCAACGCCGAGGACAACGTGCTGGTGGTGAAGGGGGCCGTGCCCGGGCCCAACGGCGGCTACGTGGTCGTGCGCCGGGCCAAGAGGTGAAGCCATGCCGACGGTGGATGTTTTCGATCTAAACAACGCGAAGGTCGGCGAGCTTGAGCTGGCCGACGAGGTGTTCGCCGCCGAGGTCAACGAGGCGCTGCTCTACGAAGCGGTGCGGCACTACATGGCCGGGCGGCGGCGGGGCACGGCCAAGACCAAGACGCGGCACGAAGTCTCCGGCTCCGGCCGCAAGCTGTGGCGGCAGAAAGGAACGGGGCGGGCCCGGGTGGGCTCGATCCGCTCGCCGCTGTGGCGGCACGGCGGCACGGCGCACGGGCCGCAGCCGCGGGATTACAGCTACCGGCTGCCGCGCCAGATGCAGCTCGGCGCGCTGCGCTCGGCGCTCTCGGCCAAGCTGCGCGACGGCGAGCTGAAGATCGTGCAGTCGTTCTCGCTGCCCGATCACAAGACCAAGACGGTGCGGGCGGCGCTGGATACGCTGGAGGCGCGCAGGAAGGTGCTGCTGGTGGACAACGCCGACAACCGCAGCCTGAGCCTGGGAGCGCGCAACCTTCCCGGCGTCACCCTGCTGGGCAGCCGCGAATTGACCACCTACCACCTGCTGGGACACCAGCAGGTGCTGATGTCGGAAGCGGCCGCCCGGAAACTCTCGGAGGGCCTGTCGCGATGAACGCCTATCAAGTGATCCGCCGCCCGCTGCTGACCGAAAAGAGCGTCCAGAAGAAAGACGAGGCGCGGACGCTGTGCTTCGAGGTTCCGCTGGCGGCCAACAAGACCCAGATCCGGGCGGCGGTGGAGCAGATCTTCAAGGTCAAGGTCGAGCAGGTGCGCACCGCCAACATGGCCGGCAAGCTGCGGCGGCGCGGCCGCTACAGCGGTTACCGCTCCGACTGGAAGAAGGCCTACGTGAAGCTGAAGGAAGGCCAGAAAGTGCCGGAGTACGCGGAGATCTGACATGGCAATCAAGAGCTATCGCCCCACCACGCCGACGCGGCGGTTCCAGACGGCGATCTCGCGGGAGGACATCACCAAGCAGCGGCCGGAAAAGGCGCTGACGGTGGGCAAGAAGCGCAGCGGCGGGCGCAACAACCTCGGGCAGCTTACCTCCTGGTTCCGCGGCGGCGGGCACAAGAAGGCCTACCGCGCCATCGATTTCCGGCGCGACAAGACCGGGGTGGAAGCGCGGGTGGCGGCCATCGAGTACGATCCCAACCGCTCGGCGCGGATCGCGCTGCTGCACTACCGGGACGGCGAGAAGCGCTACATCCTGCAGCCGGTGGGCCTGGAAGTCGGGCGCAAGGTGCTGGCCGGCCCGGAGGCCGACATCCTGGTGGGCAACGCGCTGCCGCTGAAAAACATCCCGGCCGGCACGGTGGTGCACAACATCGAGTTGCGGCCGGGCAAAGGGGGGCAGATGGCGCGCTCGGCCGGGGCCAGCGCCCAACTGGTCTCCAAGGAGGGCGGCTACGCGCTGCTGAAGTTGCCTTCGGGCGAGGTCCGCAAGGTGCTGGTGGAGTGCATGGCCACCATCGGCCAGGTGGGCAATGTGGATCACGGGAAGATCTCGCTGGGCAAGGCGGGGCGGAACCGCTGGCTGGGCCGGCGGCCGCACAACCGCGGCGTGTCGATGAACCCGGTGGACCACCCGCACGGCGGCGGTGAGGGCAAGACTTCGGGCGGTCGCAACCCGGTGACGCCCTGGGGCCAGCCCACCCGCGGCTTCAAGACGCGGCGGAACAAGCGCACCGGCAAGTGGATCGTCAGCCGCAGGGGGAAGAAGTAAATGGGCCGTTCAGTAAAGAAAGGGCCGTTCACCGACCAGCACCTGGTGGTCAAGGTCGAGGCGTTGAACGCCAAGAACGAGAAGAAGGTGGTCCGGACCTGGTCGCGGCGCTCCACCGTGCTGCCGGAGTTTGTCGGCCACACGCTGGCGGTGCACAACGGCAAGAAGTTCATTCCGGTCTACGTCACCGAGAACATGGTGGGCCACAAGCTCGGCGAGTTCGCGCCGACGCGGACCTTCAGGGGGCACGCGGTCAAGTCGGGCGAGAAGACGGCCAAGCCGGCGTAGAGGAGGAAGGCGAACCGTATGGAAGCACGAGCGGAAGCCAGATACATTCGGGTCTCGCCGCAGAAGGCGCGGCTGGTGGTGGACCTGATTCGCGGCAAGAAGGCTGGCGAAGCGATCACGATTCTCCAGACGACCAACAAGCGGATCGCGCCGGTGGTGGAGAAGGTGCTGCGCTCTGCGATCGCCAACGCCGAGCAGCGCGCCAGCGAGGTGGACGTGGACAAGCTGGTGGTGGTCGAGGCGTACGTGAACGAGGGGCCGCGGACCAAGCGCGTGCGCCCGGCCCCGATGGGCCGCGCCTTCCGCTACCAGCGGCGGACGGCGCATATCGCCGTTACGGTGGCTGAGGCGGAGGCATAGGAGCGCGATGGGACAGAAGGTTCATCCTTACGGATTCCGGGTCGGGTACACCAAGACCTGGCGGTCGCGGTGGTTCGCCAAGCAGGATTACGCCAAGCTGCTGATGGAAGACCTGAAGCTGAAAGACAGCCTGCGCAAGCGGCTGAAGGCGGCCGGGGTGAGCGCGGTGGAAGTGGACCGGGCGGGCAACAAGCTGCGGGTGACCATCCGCACCTCGCGGCCGGGCATCATTATAGGCCGCAAGGGGGCCGAGATCGAGAAGCTGAAGCAGGACCTGGCCAGGAAGACCAAGCGGGAGGTGTTCATCGACATCCAGGAAGTGCACAAGCCGGAGCTGGACGCGCAACTGGTGTCGGAGTCGATCGCGCTGCAACTGGAGAAGCGGGTGGCCTTCCGGCGTGCGATGCGCAAGGCGGTGGACTCGGCGCTGCGCTTCGGCTGCAAGGGGATCAAGGTGCGGGTGTCGGGGCGGCTGAACGGGGCCGAGATTGCGCGCAGCGAATGGTACTTGCAAGGGCGACTGCCGCTGCACACGTTGCGGGCCGACATCGATTACGGGTTCAGCCAGGCCTACACCACTTACGGCGTGATCGGGGTCAAGTGCTGGGTGTACAAGGGAGAGTTGCTGGAATCGGCTGCGCGCCGCGGGGTGTTGAGCGAGCCGGAGCCGCGACGGGCGCCGCGCGAGCGCCGGGAACGGGAGCGGAGGCCGCCGCTGGCGGCCGCGCCCGAGGCGGCCGCGCCGGTGCAGACGGCGCCGCCGGAACTGCCGCAGTCGGCGCGGGGCATGCCGATCGTGCCGCCGCTGGCCCCGCCGCAGCCGTCCTGGAAGCAGGAGCTCAAGCAGGAACCGCGCCCGGCCGAGGAAGTCAAGCCGGCCGAAAACCAGCCGGCGGCCGAGCCGCCCAGCGAAAGACAGAGCTAGGAGACGCCCTTCGATGTTGATGCCCAAGAAAGTCAAGTACCGCAAGCAGCAGCGGGGACGCCGGACGGGCAAGGCCTGGCGGGGCGGCTCGCTGGCTTTCGGCGATTACGGGCTTAAGGCGCTGGAGTGCGCCTGGGTGAGCGACCGCCAGATCGAGGCCGCCCGCGTGGCCATGACCCGCTTCATCAAGCGCGGCGGCAAGGTCTGGATCCGCATCTTCCCCGACAAGCCGATCACCAAGAAACCGGCCGAGACCCGCATGGGCAAGGGCAAGGGAGCGCCGGAGGGATGGGTGGCGGTGGTCAAGCCGGGCCGGGTGCTGTTTGAGATGGAGGGCGTGTCGCGCGAGGTGGCCGAGCAGGCGATGCGGCTGGCCGCCCACAAGCTGCCGATCCCCACCAAGCTGGTGGCCCGCCCGGGAATCGAATAGCGGAGGGGCGATGGAACCGGAGAAGATTCGCGAACTGGAGACCAAGGAGCTCGAGGGCCAGGCCGGCGAGGTGAGGGAGCAGCTTTTTCACCTGCGCTTCAAGATCGGCATGGGGCAGAGCGAGGGGCTGAAGAAATACCGCGCGCTGAGGAAGGACCGCGCCCGCATACTGAGCATCCTGCGGGAGCGCCAGGCGGCCGCGCAGAAAGAGGGCAACCAGTAACCCATGGCGGAACCAACGGCCAAGAGCCGCAAGAACGAGAAAGTGGGAGAGGTGGTATCGACCAAGATGCGCAAGACCATCGTGGTCGAGGTTTCCCGGCGCGTGCCGCACCGCCTCTACAAGAAGATCCTCACGCGGCGGAAGAAGTTCTACGCCCACGACGAGCAGGAGACGGCCCGGTTGGGCGACACGGTGCGGATCGTCGAGTCGCGGCCGCTGAGCCGGCTGAAGCGCTGGCGGCTGGAGGCCGTGATCCGGCGGGCGGCGCTGGTGGGGGTCGAGGACACGGTGACGGCGGCGGCGGAAGCGAAGCTGGAGGAGTAGAGCCATGATCGGAATGCGAACGATGCTGGACGCGGCCGACAACAGCGGCGCCCGCCGGCTGCAATGCATCCTGCCGCTCGGCGGCGACAAGGGGTTGCGGGCCGGGCTGGGCGACGTGATCACCGCCAGCGTCAAGGAAGCCGCCCCCGACTCGGCCATCAAGAAGGGCAAGGTGGTGCGCTGCGTGATCGTGCGGATGCGCAAGGAGACGCGGCGCCGGGACGGCACTTATATCCGCTTTGACACCAACGCCGCCGTGCTGATCAGCCCCGACGGCGAACCGGTCGGCACCCGCGTGTTCGGGCCGGTGGCGCGCGAGCTGCGCGAGAAGCGGTTCATGAAAATCGTCTCGCTGGCCCCGGAGGTGATCTGATGCCGCGCCCCATTTCCGCTCGCAAACGGAAGGCCGGCGGGCAGCCGCTGCGCATCCTGCTCAAGAAGGATGACACGGTGGCGGTGGTCAGCGGGCGCGACAAGGGCAAGACCGGCCGCGTGCTCAGCGTGGACCGGCGGAAGGGCCGTCTGCTGGTGGAAGGCATCATGATGGTCAAGCGGCACACGCGGCGCAATCCGGCCAAGCAGATCAAGGGGGGGGTGGCCGAGCGCGAGAGCTCCATCGCCGTCTCCAACGTGATGCTGGTCTGCCCGGCCTGCGGCCCCACCCGCATCGGGCACAAGGTCGAAGTCGTCGGCGGCAAGGCGCACCGCACCCGGATCTGCCGGCAGTGCGCGGCGCCGCTGGACAAGAAGGCATAAGCGTTATGGGAGCCAGGCTCAAGGAACACTACAAGAAGACGGTGGCGCCGGCGCTGATGAAGGAGTTCGGCTACACCAACGTGATGGCGGTGCCGAAGCTGGAGAAGATCACCGTTAACATCGGCTTGGGGGAGGCCAGCCAGAACCCGAAGCTGATGGACGGAGCGGTCAACGAGCTGGCGGCCATCACCGGCCAGCGGCCGGTGGTGACCAAGGCGCGCAAGTCGATCGCCGCCTTCAAGCTGCGCACCGGCATGTCGATCGGCTGCATGGTGACGGTGCGGGGCGAACGCATGTACGAGCTGCTCGACCGGCTGATGAACGCCGCCCTGCCCCGCGTGCGCGACTTCCGCGGCGTCTCGACCAAGTCGTTCGACGGGCGCGGCAACTACACGCTGGGCCTGAAGGACCAGTTGGTGTTCCCCGAGATCGACTACAACAAGGTGGACAAGGTCAAGGGGATGAACATCACCATCACCACCACCGCCGGCAGCGACGCCGAAGGGATCGCGCTGCTGCGGCACCTGGGGATGCCGTTCCGGCAGTAGGAGTCAGGAGTCAGGAGTCAGAATGGCGACGACAGCAAAGATCGCGAAGGATGAGAAGCTGGCCAAAGCCAAGGCGGCCAAGACGCCGAAGCTGCGCTGCCGCCACCGCAACCGCTGCTGGCGCTGCGGGCGGCCGCGCGGCTACCTGCGCAAGTTCCAGCTCTGCCGGATCTGCTTCCGCGCGCTGGCGCTGGCCGGGGAGGTCCCCGGCGTGATCAAGGCAAGCTGGTAGGGGAAGAAAAGCAAGATGACCAACGATCCCATTGCCGACATGCTCACCCGGATTCGCAACGCGCTCCAGGCGCGGCATCCCAAGGTGGACGTGCCCGCCTCGCGGCTGAAGACCGAGCTGGCCCGCATCCTCAAGGAAGAGGGCTACATCCTGAACTACAAGCTGGCCGAGGAAGGCGTGAAGAGGACGATCAAGATCTACCTGAAGTACCAGGCTAACAACCAACCGGTGATCTCGAAGCTGGCGCGGGTGTCGCGCTCCGGCTCGCGCGTGTACGTGGGCCACGACGGCATCCGCCCGGTCCTAGGCGGGCTGGGGATCAACATCATGAGCACGCCGCGCGGGCTGATGACCGGACGCGAGGCGCGCAAGCAGGGCGTGGGCGGAGAAGTCCTCTGCCAGGTGGAGTAGGGTCGAACCATGTCTAGAGTCGGGAACAAGCCGATTGCCTTGCCGAAAGGCGTGAAGGTGAAGATCGGCGCGGAGCTGGAAGTGGAAGGGCCGAAGGGGAAGCTGAAGGTGCCCATCCCGGCCGGCGTGCGCGTCGAACAGAGCGACAGCCAGTTGCTGGTGAAGCGGGACGCCGACCGCTACACGGCGCTGCACGGGCTGACGCGGGCGCTGGCCGCCAACGCCGTCCAGGGGGTCTCGGCCGGGTTCGTGAAGGAGCTGGACATCGTCGGCATCGGCTTTCGCGCCGACATAAAGAGCCGGGTGGTGACCTTCACGCTCGGCTATTCGCATGCCATCGAGTTCCTGCTGCCGGCCGGGATCGAGGTGAAGGTGGACAAGCAGACGCACCTGGTGGTCAGCGGCGCCGACCGGCAACTGGTGGGGCAGGTGGCCGCCAACATGCGGGCGCTGCGGCCGCCCGATCCGTACAAGAACAAGGGCGTCCGCTACAGCGGCGAGCTGCTGCGCAAGAAGGTCGGCAAGACCGGGGCGGGGGCCACCAAATGATCCGGAAGACTCCCAGGAACGAGTTGCGGCTGCGGGTGCACCGGCGCATCCGGAGGCGCGTGCGCGGCACGCTGGAGCGGCCGCGGCTGGCGGTCTTCCGCAGCCTGAAGCACATTTACGCCCAACTGATCGACGACGCCCAGGGCCGCACGCTGGCGGCCGCCGCCTCCGACGAGAAGACGCGCAAGATCGGCGGCGGCGGCAACGTGGCCGGCGCCAAAGAGGTGGGGCGGCTGGTGGCCGAGCGGGCGCTGGAGAAAGGCGTCCGCCGGGTGGTCTTCGACCGCGGCGGCTACCTCTATCACGGGCGCGTCAAGGCGTTGGCCGAGGCGGCCCGCGAGGCAGGGCTGGAGTTCTAGGCAAGTGGTGACTATGGCAACAGCAAAACTGATCGAGGCGCAGGGTCTGAACCTGAAGGAACAGGTGGTGGCGATCAACCGCGTGACCAAGGTGGTCAAGGGCGGCAAGAACCTCAGCTTTTCCGCGCTGGTGGTGGTGGGCGATCCCGAAGCCAAGGTGGTCGGCTTCGCGACCGGCAAGGCGCGGGAGGTGCCGGCGGCGATCAAGAAAGCGATCGAGGCGGCCAAGAAGAACCTGCACAAGATCAACGTCAAGGCGACCACCATCCCGCACACGGTGCTGGGCCGCTTCGGCACCGGCCAGGTGCTGCTCAAGCCGGCGCCGGAAGGGACCGGGGTGATCGCCGGCGGCCCGGTGCGGGCGGTCATCGAAGCGGCCGGCATCGCCAACGTGGCCACCAAGTCGATCGGCTCGCACAACCCGCACAACGTGGTGCGGGCGACGGTGGACGCGCTGATGCAGCTCCGCGACCGCGCCGCGGTGGCCGAGATGCGCGGCTTGCCGGTGGAGAAGCTGTAGACCACGAGGGTGACAGCGATGGCGGAAGGCAAGATCAGAATCAAGCTGGTGCGGAGCACGATCGGCGCTCCGGAGAAGCACAAGAAGATCGTCCGCGGCCTGGGTTTGCGGAAGATGAACCAGGTGGTGGAACGGCCTGACACGGCCGGCTTTCGCGGCATGGTGAAGAAGGTGCCGCACCTGCTGGCGATCGTCGGGTAGGGGAGAAGCACATGAACCTCAGTCAACTGAAGCCGCCGGCGGGACAGAAGCACACCCGGCGGCGCATCGGGCGCGGCATGGGCTCGGGGCGCGGCAAGACGGCCGGCCGGGGCCAGAAGGGCCAGAAATCAGTCTCCGGCTACCATCTGATGCGCGGCTTCGAGGGCGGGCAGATGCCCTTCCACCGCCGCCTCCCCAAACGCGGCTTCACCAACATCTTCAAGAAGCATTACGCGATCCTGAACGTCGGCCGGCTGGAGCAACTCGAGGGCGACCGCTTCAGCCCCGCGCGGCTGCTGGAGCTGGGCGTGATCCGCAAGCTCGCGGACGGGCTGAAGATTCTGGGCACGGGTGCGCTGACCCGGCCCCTGACGGTGCGGGCGCACCTGTTCTCAAAGGCAGCGTTGGAGAAGATCCAGGCCGCCGGCGGGACCGCCGAGCTGATCGGCGCCCGCGGCCGATAGCCTGGAAGCGGGTGAACGATGCACAAGTTTCTGGAAGCCGTGGCGAACATGTTCCGGGTGCCGGAGCTCCGGCGACGGATCCTGTTCACGCTGGGCCTGCTGGCCGTCTACCGCTTCGGCGGCCACATACCCACGCCGGGCATCAACACCCTGCGGCTGGAGCAGTTCTTCGAGCAGAACCAGGGCACGGTCTTCGGCTTCATCGACCTGTTCAGCGGCGGCATGTTTCGCCGGCTGACCATCTTCGCGCTGGGCATCATGCCCTACATCACCGCCTCGATCATCCTCCAGTTGATGACGGTGGTCGTCCCCACGCTGGAGAAACTACAGAAGGAAGGCGAGCTGGGCCGGCGCAAGATCACCCAGTGGACGCGCTACCTGACCATCGGGCTGTCGATGATGCAGTCGTTCGGCATCGCCACCGCCCTGATGGGCAGCGAGGGCGGCTTCGTGCTCAACCCCGGCCCCGGCTTCATCCTGATGACGATGCTGACGCTGACCACCGGCACCACCTTCATCATGTGGTTGGGCGAGCAGATCTCCGAGCGTGGCATCGGCAACGGGATGTCGCTCATCATCTTCGCCGGCATCGTCGTCGGCTTGCCGCACGCGATCGCCGAGATCTACACCAATGTGTTTGTCACACGGCAGTGGAGCGCCTTGCATCTCATCGTCATCCTGCTGGTGATGGTGGCGGTGGTGGCCTTCATCGTGCTGGTGGAGCGGGGCGAGCGGCGCATTCCGGTGCAGTACGCCAAGCGGGTGGTGGGCCGGCGCATGATGGGCGGCCAACAGACCCACCTGCCGCTGAAGGTCAACGCCGGCGGCGTCATCCCGGTGATCTTCGCCTCCTCGGTGCTGACTTTCCCGCAGACGCTGGCGCTGGTGCCCTGGGTGAAGAACAACCCCTGGCTGAGCGCGATGCTGAGCGCCATCCGCCAGGCCGAGCCGCTCTACATCGTTTTGTACGTGGCCGGGATCATGTTCTTCTGCTTCTTCTACGTCTCGATCATCTTCAACCCCAACGAGGCGGCCGACAACATGCGCAAGTACGGCGGCTTCGTCCCCGGCATCCGGCCGGGGCGTAACACCGCCGAGTACATGAACAAGGTCCTGACCAAGATCACGGTGGTCGGTGGGCTGTACCTGGCGGTGCTCTCGCTGATCCCGGAGATCATGATCTCGGGGGTCAAGCTCCACCACCTGCCGCTGCTGGGCAACTGGATCGACACCTACTTCCCGCGCTTCCTGCTGGACGGGCTGGGGGTGACCTTCTACTTCGGCGGCACCTCGCTGCTGATCGTGGTCGGGGTGGCGATGGATACGGTGAATCAGGTGGAAGCCCAGCTCATTATGCGCCATTACGAGGGCTTCACCCCGCGGGCCGGCCGGATTCGCGGCCGCCGCAGCGTGTTCTAAAGACGATGACCAGCGCCGCCGTCATACTGTTCGGACCGCCCGGGTCGGGCAAGGGCACCCAGGCCAAGCTGCTGGCCGGCAGCCTGGGGATTCCCCACATCTCCACCGGCGACATACTGCGGGAGCACGTGGCCGCCGGCGACGAGCTGGGGCGCCAGGTCCAGGCCATCATGCGGGCGGGCAAGCTGGCGCCGGATGAGCTGGTAAACCAGATCGTCGAGGCGCGGATCTCGCGGCCGGATTGCGCCGCCGGGTTCATCCTCGACGGCTACCCGCGGACCCTGCCACAGGCGCTGTTGCTGGAAGGGCTGCTGGAGCGGCGCGGGCTGCCGGAAGTGGTGGTCAACCTGGCAGTGGATTACAATATAATTGTTGCCCGGATCAGTTCGCGCCGCCAGTGCCCGCAGTGCGGTTCCGTCTACAACCTGATTTCGAATCCGCCCCAGAGTGCGGACGTGTGCGATCGGGACGGGGTTCGATTGCAGGCCCGCGAGGATGACAGCGAGGCGGTGATGCGGAAGCGGTTTGAGGCTTACGAGCGGGAGACGCTGCCGCTGGTGGAGCATTTCCGGACGTCCGCCCGGCGGTTCCACGAGGTGAACGGGAGCCAGAGGGCGCCGGAGGAACTGGTGCGCCGGATCTGCGGGCTGATCCAACAGGAATGATCGTTCGCAAGACGGCCGCCGAACTGGAGAAGATGCAGCGCAGCGGGCTGCTGGTATGGAGGATTTTGCGGGAACTGGAAGCGATGATCCAGCCGGGCGTCACCACGCTGGACCTGGAGCAGGCGGCCGAGAAGATGATGCGCGACGCGGGCGCGCGGCCGGCTTTCAAGGGCTATTTCGTGGCCGCGGCCGGCAAGCGCTATCCGTTCGTGCTGTGTACGTCGGTGAACGAGGAAATCGTGCATGGCATGCCGTCGGCGAAGAGGGTCTTACGGAAGGGCGATATTGTTTCGATCGACACCGGGGTCGAGTTGGGCGGCTATTACGGCGACTCGGCCATCACCATCCCGGTGGGCGAAGTGAGCGAGGAGACGCGGCGCCTGTTGAGGGTGACCCGGGAGGCGCTCGAGCTGGCCATCGACAAGGTGCGGCAGGGCAACCGGCTCTTTGATGTCTGCGGGACGGTGGAGCGACACGTGACCGGCAACGGTTTCGCGGTGGTGCGGGAGTACGTGGGGCACGGCATCGGCACCCAGCTCCACGAGGAGCCGCAGGTGCCCAACTACATAGACCGCAAGAACGAGAACCCGCGGTTGAAGGACGGCATGGTGCTGGCCATCGAGCCGATGGTCAACGCCGGCGCGGCCGAGGCGCGGTTGCTGGGGGATCGCTGGACGGCGGTCACCAAGGACGGCTCCTATTCGGCCCATTTCGAGCACTGCGTGGCGGTGACGGCTAACGGCCCCTGGGTGCTGACGAGGCCTGAGGGTTGAAGGGCGTGGGCGGGCAGCCGCAGCAGGAAGGTGGAGTGGTGGCAACGGTGTTGGAGTTGCTGCCGAATGCGACCTGCCGGGTGGAGCTGGAGTCGCGCCGGCAGGTGCTGGCGCACGCGGCCGGCGCCGCCAAGGTGAATTTCGTCCGCCTGCGGCCCGGCGACCGGGTGCGGGTGGAGGTTTCCCGGCACGACCGGACGCGGGGAAGGATTACGGAGTTGTTACAGCAGCGGGAACGAGCATGAAAGTACGGGCATCGGTGAAGAAGATTTGCGACAAGTGCAAGGTGATCCACCGCCGCGGGGTGGTGCGGATCATCTGCACTAACCCCAAGCATAAGCAGCGGCAAGGATAGCGGGAGGGACGAATATGGCGCGCATTGCCGGAGTGGATCTGCCGGCCAAGAAGCGGGTCGAGATCGGGTTGACCTACATCTACGGGATTGGGCGGGGCCGGTCGAACTCGATTCTGTACCGGGCCGGGGTGGATGCGGACAAGAAGGTGGCCGACCTGAACGAGGACGAGGTCAGCCGTATCCGCCAGATCATCGAGGAAGAGGGCGCGGTGGAAGGAGACCTCCGCAAGGAGGTCTCGATGAACATCAAGCGCCTGATCGAGATGGGATCGTACCGCGGGCTGCGGCACCGGCGGGGTCTGCCGGTGCGCGGCCAGCGTACCCACACCAACGCGCGAACCCGCAAGGGCCCGCGCCGCGGCACCATCGCCAACAAGAAGAAATCTGCGTCGAAGACCTAGGACAGGCGTTTTCGCCTGTAATGTGAGAGGTTATGGCCAAAGCACCAGCGAAAGCAGCGAAGAAGAAGACCTTCAAGAAGAAAGAGAAGAGGAACGTGCCGGTGGGGATTGCCTACGTTCGGGCGAGCTTCAACAACACGATCGTGACCATCACCGATCCGACCGGCAACGTGGTCGCCTGGTCCAGCGCAGGCTCGCTGGGCTTCCGCGGCTCGCGCAAGGGGACGCCGTTTGCCGCCCAGCAGGCGGCGCTGACGGCGGCCAGCAAGGCCAAGGAGTCCGGGATGCGGCAGGTGGAAGTGCGGGTCAGCGGCCCGGGCGGCGGGCGCGAGTCGGCGGTGAGGACGCTCGGCACGGCCGGCCTGGAAGTGCGGCATATCGTGGACGCGACCCCCATTCCTCACAACGGGTGCCGCCCGCCGAAGAAGCGGAGAGTTTGATCGTGGATCGTGGAGGTGGCGCCGGTATTCGATCCACGTTCCACGATCCACGTTCCAACCAAGCAGGAAGAAGGTCCTGAGACCGTAAACTGCACCGTGAAGGAACGGTAAGAGGAGGGAGATTGTCTCGTTATATCGGTCCCGTTTGCCGGCTGTGCCGGCGCGAAGGTATGAAGTTGTTTTTGAAAGGGGAACGCTGCCACAGCGAGAAGTGCGCCATCGAGAAGCGCAACTTCGTCCCCGGCCAGCATGGCCGCGACCGGAAAGTCAAGAAGGTGGTAGGCTACGGCCTCCAGTTGCGGGAGAAGCAGAAGGTCAAGCGCATTTACGGCCTCGGCGAGACGCAGTTCCGGAATCTGTTCCAGAAAGCGGCGCGGGCCAAAGGCATCACCGGCGACAACCTGCTCGGCATGCTGGAGCGGCGGCTGGACAACGTTGTGCACCGCATGGGCCTGGGCGCCAGTCATGCCCAGTGCCGCCAACTGGTGCGGCACGGACACTTCCTGGTCAACGGCCGGAAGGTGAACATCCCCTCGTACCTGACCAAAGTGCACGACGTGGTCGAGGTGCGCGAGCGGAGCCGCAACAACCCGACCATCCTGGCCGCCCGCGACGCCACCGCGCACGCCCCGGCGCCCAACTGGCTGGAGGTGGACCGCGAGGCGATGAAAGGCCGCCTCATCGGGCTGCCCAAGCGCGAGGAGCTGGTGCAGATCCAGTTGAACGAGCGGCTGATCGTCGAGCTGTATTCCAAGTAGGAGAGGCATAACGCCCGCGCCGGAGAGCGCGGCAAAGGAGCCAATGATGTTTCGAGGCTTTCAGAAACCGAAAAGACTGGTGGCCAACACGGAGTCGGCGACGGACCGCTATGGCATGTTCACCGCCCAGCCGTTCGAGCGCGGCTTCGGCACCACCATCGGCAACGGGCTGCGGCGGATCCTGCTGAGCTCGATCGAAGGGGCGGCCATCACCGCGGTGCGGATCGAGGGCGTGGCCCACGAGTTCAGCCCGATTCCCGGGGTGGTGGAGGATGCCACCGACATCATCCTGAACCTCAAGCAGGTCCCGTTTAAGATGACCGGCGAGGGCGTCCGCACCGCGCGCATCCGCGTGGACGGAGCGGGCGAGGTGCTCAGCGGGCACATCGAGACCGATGCCGACGTCGAGGTGCTGGACCGCAACATGCACGTGGCCACCGTCAGCGACGGCGGCAAGCTACACATCGAGCTGCGGCTGAAGCTGGGTCGCGGCTATGTCAGCGCCGACCGGAATTTCGACGAGGATCTCCCGCTGGGCTACATCCCGATCGACTCGGTACACTCGCCGGTCCGCAAGGTCAACTTCGCGGTCGAGAACGCCCGGCTCGGGCAGATGACCGACTACGACAAGCTGACGGTGGAGGTCTGGACCAACGGGGCCATTTCGCCCCCGGACGCCGTCGGACAGGCGGCCAAGCTGCTTAAGGACCACATGACCATCTTCATCAGCTTCGAGGAGCTGCCCGAGGCGGTCGAGGAGCCCGCCGAACGCGCCCTGGACCAGGTGGACGAGCTTCTCAACCGCTCAGTGGACGAGATGGAGCTGAGCGTTCGCTCTTACAACTGCCTGAAGAACGCCAGTATCCAGACCCTCCGCGACCTGGTCCAGAAGACCGAGGGGGAGATGCTGCGCACCAAGAACTTCGGACGCAAGTCGCTGAACGAGATCAAGGAGATCCTGTCTGGGATGGGCTTGCAGTTCGGGATGAAGGTGGACGCCCAGGGGCGGCTCGTATTCCCGGTTGGTCCAGCCATCGCACCGCTGCCCTCCGACCAGTTCGCCGAGGCCGGCGAGGAAGAAGAAGAGTTGCCTGAAGAGGGCGAACCGGCCCAGGGCGAAGCCGAGGCCCTGCCCCCGGCCGAGGAAGAGCACGGCGACGGCCTCAGCGGGTAGGAGGATGGCGTGAGACACAAGCGAGCGGGATACAAGCTGGGACGGCCGCTGGACGCGCGCTACATGCTGCTGCGCAACCTGGTCACCAGCGTGATCGAGCAGGAGCGCGTCATCACCACCCTGCCCAAGGCCAAGGCGGTCAGGCCCTTGGTGGACAAGATGATAACGCTGGCCAAGAGGGACACGCTGCACACCCGCCGCCAGGCGGCGGCCTTCTTGAAAACACCCGGCTCCGTCAAGAAGCTCTTCGACACGTTGGGCACCCGGTTCGGCCAGCGCCAGGGCGGCTATAGCCGCATCGTGCGGCTGGGCCCCCGGCAGGGCGACGGCGCCGAGCAGGCCATGATCGAGCTGGTCGGCTCCGAGCTGGTCAAGCGCGCCGCCGAGCGGGCCAAGCGCAAAGAGGAGCGGCTCAAGAGGGTGCGCGAGGGCAAGGAGCTCGAGGAGGGCGAGGAGAGCGTGGAGTAAGCGCCCCCGGACACCGCAACATTACGGGCGCAGGCTCGCGCGCGAGCCTGCGCTTTTTTTGTGCCTGGATCGAGGGCGGGCTTGGGGTATTGGCTGTTGCGACCCGCGGTCCAGGCCCCGCCGGCCGACGTGTGGCTGGCGAGACGGCGGTGAGGGTCGCTACCCCGCTTGATGTCGTGGGCGGCGAAGTCCCACTCCACCACTCCACCCGCCGGCGCCACCGGCCGGGTGTCATAATGGGCTCGTGGCCGCCCGGAGAACGAATCCCCCGAATCGGGGAGGCGCATCGCAGCGGGCGCCGGGGGAAGATCCGCCCGACATCGACGTGACTCGACGGGACGCGAGACCGGAGAGACCCTCCACATCCGTCGGACCAGCCGCTCGTTCGGGACAGGGACCTAAGCGCCAACCCCTGGAACGCTCACCCGCGGCCGTGAACACCGGCGGCCGCCAGGTGCGCTTGCAGTAACGCCTAGAAGATAAACCGCACCGTGAAAGACGTTTCACGGTTGCCATCGTATTGCTTGGTGGATGTGATCCTGCCGTAGGTGGGGGTTCCGATGGTAGCCCCCGGGTCGTTGTAGTTGGGATGGTTGAGCGCGTCGGTGGCAACCGCCTCCAGCTTCATCCGCGCGCGTTCGTGCAGCACGATCTCCTTGAACAGTCCGGCGTGAAACACATTAATGCCGGGGCCATTCAGGATATCGAGGCCGGCCGTGCCGAACCGTCCGATTCCCGCCGGGGGCGCTACGAACGCGGTGGTGTCGAACCACCGGTTGATCGTCCGCTGGCCAGCCGGGAGGTTGCCGTCCGCGATGCGGTCCGGCCGGCCTGACAAGCGATTGGTGTTGGAGGCGTCCACGCCGCTGTAGGACGGCGTGAACCACGTCCCGCTCTGGAGAATGTAGGTGCCGGCAACATTCCAGCCCCCGATAGCATAGTTCAGCGCGGCGGGTATGGAACTGCCCCAGCGCCTGTTCCTGCCGTACGGCAACTCCCAGATGCCGAGCATGACGGCCCGGAACTTCGCGAGTTGGGCGCCCTGGGTGGTGTCGCGCTTCCGATCATAGGCGTTCTCCGGACCGCTCCAGTCATCGCCCATGCTCTTGCACCAGGTCAGGTGGGCCTGATAGTAGAGGCCAATCTTCGCCTTGCGCTCGGCCTTGAGCATCAGGCCGTGATAGTTGTGCCCCGATCCGTTCTCCCTGTAGGACATGGATAACAAGTACGGGAACGGAACGAGGTTACGCTTCACAAGGTAAGGCGTCGTATCGGGCCTCACTTGATTCAGATCCCGGCTGTAGATGCCTTTGCGGTAGTTGGTCGAGATGTAACTCAGCGCGATGCCCATGTTCCCGGCCTGCTTCTCCATCGTGAGGTTGTATTGGAGAGTGTACGGAGTCCGCACACGCGGGTTGATGCCGCTCGCGCCGGTTCCCCCGAGCACATACTGCGTCGAGGGGAACGGGTTTGGAAAAGCGAACGCCGGCTTGCAGTCGGCGATCGAGTTGGTGAAGTTCTCGTTCACCTCGTAAGGCGCTCCGCCGCCTTCGCCCACATTTGGATCGACGGTCACGTAATAGATTCCCGTGCCGCCCCGAATCACAAGATTCTTCCAGAAGGTGGGGCTCCAGGCGAAACCGAAGCGTGGCGCGAAGTTGTTCTTGTCCCGGTACATCAGCGAGGAGCCGAGGCCGGCCGAGGAAGCGGTCGCGATGGGTACGTTCTTCGGGAAACCGGGATGCACCTTGGCCCGGGCCTCGTCATCAGGCACCACCAGGGCGTTGAGTTCCGGAATGAAGTTCGCTAGCAGATTGCCCTGCTCCCGGCCCGGATCCAGCAGCGAGTAACGCACGCCGTAGTTGAGCGTGAGCCGCGGGGCGATTTTGAAATCGTCCTGAAAGAACCCTTCCCAATTGACCTTTACCGAACGTACGATGCCGGCGGAGGTGCCACGGGAACTCGAGCTCATTATACCGAGCAGGTAGTCGGCGTATGGGTTTCCGGAGAACCGGCCGTCGAAGTTGTAGGTCCCATACACCGCACCGGGGGAGGTGGTGTATGTTCCATAGCCCCTGTAACGGATGATCTCCGCGCCGAACCGGAAGTTGTGCTTGCCGCGGGTCCAGTAAACCGTTTCCTGCACCTGGTGGGTCCTGGTGCCGTAGGAGTTCACATTGGTCCGATACAAACTGGCATAGCCGGTGATGTTCATCCTCGGACTGCCCTGAACGTCCGCCACGCCCGGGAGGTTGAGACCGGAGCCCTGGACCAGTTCCAAACCCTTCACACCGCCGTACTCGCTGGCGTCCCCGCCAATCCCGAAGCGGGCCTCGTTTACGACCGAAGGTGAAACGATGTGGGTGTCGGAGATCACGCCAGTCCGCTGCTTGCGCCACTGATTGTACCTGCCGGCCAGCGGATTATTGCCGCCGTCCCAGTTCTCGATGATGAGCGGCTGATGCACGTACCGGCCGAAAATCGTGTTCTGCGATGTCATTGTGTGATCGCCGCGGAAGGCCAACTGCTCGGACAGTTGGGGGTACACGAAAGTCTCCACCCAGCTATTCGTGCCGACGTTCGCCACCGGCATGAACTTGTCCTGGAAGTACTTTGAAACCGGGCTGATACGGTTCTGGGGAATGATGTTTCCCGGGAACGGCTGGCCGGTCAGCGGGTCTTTGATCTGCGTCGGCAGAGAGGAGAAGTCGCCGCTGCGGAAGGGCGTGCGGGGTACCGTCAGGTTTGCCGTCGTGGGCTGCTGGCTTGCCCGAATGCCCTGATAACTGAAGTGCCAGAAGGTGCGGTTGCGCCCGTCATGGAGCCCTC
>ERZ1292640.1626-Hain-H43-02um-R1-1626-length-18449-cov-5_pt1 | contig 18449 bp, 19 predicted proteins | sample MGYA00564404_ERZ1292640 | MGnify/ENA primary metagenome ERZ1292640 (study PRJEB36523, sample SAMEA6512636) | groundwater metagenome | collected 2019-01-08 | study: AquaDiva: Metagenomics assemblies of 32 groundwater samples
TTTCAAATGATCTATTTCTTTTACTTTATCAGACTCAGACATTCCTAATATATCTATTATTTTTTCTAACCTTCCTTTTTCATCTTCTGCAAATGCATCTTCTCTAAGATAAGTAAATTTTGCATCGATTTTATCTGGATATAGTTTAGACATAAAAGTTAAAACTAGTCTGGGTAATTTTGATATATTTTCTAATTTATATTGCAAACTTGCACTACCGGTGCTGCTTCCTCGCCAATATAGTTTATCAATTTTACTTTCCCAACTAGTTTGCTTATTAGTTTCTTTTATCTGTGATAAAACTTTGCGATGTTTACTCAGCAACATAAGAGGATCAAGTATTAATAACCTTTCAGATTCATATTCATCCTTTAAATCTATAGCAAACATAAAACTAGGTATTTTATTGAGCTTTTTTAAAAATTTATTTTCATCTTTACTTTCCACTTGAAGTTGATCCGCTGTATGAATAATAAAATCTACATCTGGAATCTTATATTTCTGAACTAATCTCTGAAAAAATTGAATATAGGCTCGAAAATAGGCCCCTATTTCTTCATGCCCGGTTCCTTCAGCATAAAGTTTTTGATTTATTACTTGAAATCTAGCTAGGTTTAAAGCCTCTCTAGTTTCTTGATTATTCCATAAATCATCTAACTCCGCTTGGCTTACAGATCTTCCTTCAAATTGTTTAATTATAAGATCTACTACAGCTTCCCTCTCTAAAGATGGGTTTTCTTTCAAATAGCTTTCAGGGGTAACTATTTTAAGCTCTTGCGCAAAGCTTAAATTATATATAAATAATAAAATACCTAATATAAGTTTCATAATAAATATCCGTTTAAACTAATAGTTCAGATAATATAACATATTGCTTAAGAATATAAAATAAAACCTTAACTAAAACTGTTCTGAGGTGCCATTGCTGGAATCACCAGTTTTTATTTTGGTATAACATCAAGAATCCTCATACACATCTTTACGATGTTTTATGGCCACTATAACAACAGTACATGCTTCAGGTTCGATGCGATATACAATACGGTGGTCACTCACGCGTAGCCGACGATGCCCCTTTAAACTATAGCGCAAAGGCTTGCCAAAACCTATAGGATCTAACATCAATCTCTCCTCAATAGCTCTTTTGATTAATGTTCTTGCGCTTGATGGAAGATGAGGAATATGTTTTTTGATTACTTCCTCTATATAACGAATTTGATATCTTATTTCCATGCTTCATCATGACTATAAGTTTTAGCATTATCCAAATCTAATTTTTGAGCAACTTTAGATAGATATAAATCTTCACGCAGCTCTAATCCTTCAAGAGCTAACTCTCGAACAAGACCTGCTAATGATTTACGCTCTTCTTGAGCTAAAGCACTAAGGAATCTCACAGTAGATTCTTCAAAAGTTACATTGATTCTTGGGTTTTTTATATCCATTTTATACTCTCTATTAATTATTTATTCAAGCAATCAAAACGTAACACTTTTACATCATTTTGTAAAGAGCTTATTTTGATTAATACCAATCCTCACTAAATAAAAATATTTTGATTCATGGCCTAAACTATCAGCCTTTAGGCGATATTTTGTTTTGGTAATCGGTGGATAATCAGAATTTTTTTGGCTAAATAGATCCATAACTTCTAAAATGGTTTTAGCAATAGATCTAGCATAATCTTGGTGATCAGTTATCATTAGAATTTCAGCATTATTTTTCATTTTGCTAGCAATTAATTTTAGAAAATCAACATTGATTAAACGACGATTATGATGCTTGCGCTTCGGCCAAGGATCAGGATGTAAAATATAAACTAAATCTAAAGAATCATTAGGTAGACGCATAATTAGTTCCAATGCATCATCATTCCAAATTCTAATATTATTTACATTATTTTCTTTTATGTCCTTCAATAGCTTGATTGCGCCTGCTTTAAAAACTTCACAACCTATATAAGCATAATCTGGATTATTTATAGCATTAAATAATATATTTTCTCCAGAGCCAAATCCTATTTCAAGAACATATTTATCATATGGTCTTTTCTCGTTATGAAATATATCAGATATTTTTCCTAGCATCCCACCATCTTCAGGAATAATGGCAGCGTAATTTGGTAAATTTTCTTGGAGATATTTTGTTTCTTGTGGCAGATTTTTGCTGCGCTTACGAGCTAAAGAAACTATTCTTTTAAAAATCATGATGTAACCCTAAAATTTTATTGTCCTGGATCCTTCGGCTAAAGCCTCAGGATGACGCGCCACTCGTCATATTGAACGAAGTGAAATATCTAGTTTGGTTCGTTCTGGATCCTTTGTTTCACTCAGGATGACGGTTTTCTTTTTCTCTAACTACTTTTGAAAAACTCTTTAGCAAATACTCTAGCAGATCCTAAATCCTCTGGCACATCAACAGAAACTGGAATTTCATTGGTAATTCCCACTTTAATAATCATGCCATTCTCAATAGCTCTTAATTGCTCTAATTTTTCAGCCAATTCTAAACCACTTTGTGGCAAACTAATAAATTTCTCTAATGATGCACGCCTATATCCATAAATCCCTATATGGTGATAATATTCAGGATTATATGTACCCATTGTTAAAGGGATTGGAAGTCTTGAAAAATAAATAGCGTGATGATTAATATTGAAAATTGCTTTTACAAAATTAGGATTCTTTATATCTTCTAAATTCTCAAAAGCCGCAAGCATTGTGCTGATGTCAGCTTTCTCATCTTGATATAATTCCAAGATAACAGATCTTATAAGTTTTGGATCAACGAAAGGAATATCTCCTTGCAAATTTATAACATATTCAAATTGCTTTTCAGGATCTATAAGTTCAAGAGCTTCAAACACTCTATCAGAGCCTGATTGATGCGCTTCATCAGTCATAATAGCATGAGCCCCATAATCCTCAACTAGCTTAAAATGATCAAGATGATCGCAAGCTACAAAAATATTTGTAAGATTAGTTTCTCTTGCTCTGTCTATTATATGCAGAATCATAGGTTTTCCTTCAATATCTGCATGAAATTTACCAGGCAATCTTGTTGATGCCATACGGATAGGAATTATAATTGCGACTTTTTCATTAAAATTATGCATTATTTACTCCTTCGTAGATTCTATTAACTCTTCTATTTTTGCTACATGCTCAAGCGTATCATCATATCTAAATATAACTTGAGGAGATGATTTTAGTTTAATTTGCTTTGAAATAATAAATCTAAATTTTGGAGCAAAATTATTTAATTCTGCCATTAGCTCCTTAATATTATTACAATTGAAAGCTGTTATATAAATTGTGCAATTATGTAAATCAGGGCTTAAATTAACTTTAGAAATAGTTATAAAATTCTCAACTATAATTTTGCTATCTACCAAATTCTCAATTAAAGCTTCTGCTACAGTTTTCTTTATTAATTCCGCAATTCGTAACTGTCTTACTGATGTTTTTTTTGGAAGTAATTTTTCTAATTCCAACATTTAATACCAATCCTCGCCTATAATTGAACGTTTATTAACTCTTAAAGAGTCCTTGCTTCTTCAACAATTTTGAATACTTCTACTTTATCACCTTCTTTAATATCTTCGTAATTCTCAAAGGCAATACCACATTCAAACCCTTCTTTCACTTCTTTCATATCTTCTTTGAAACGACGAAGTGTTTTTAATTTGCCTTCATGAATTACTATATTATCTCTAAGCAATCTCACGCCTGCACCACGCAAGATATGACCATTTAAAACATAAGAACCTGCAATTTTTCCAAATTTGGTAATATTGTAAACCTTTCTAATTTCTGCAAGACCAATATATTCCTCACGAATAGTAGGTGAAAGCATGCCAGAAAGAATGGCTTTAACATCATCTATTAAGTTATAAATAATAGAATAATACCTAATATCAACGCCTTCACTTTCTGCTTGTTGCCTTGCTTGTGGATTAGCTCTAACATTAAATCCTACAATAATTGCTTGCGAAGCTTTAGCTAAAGCTATATCAGATTCATTAATTCCACCAACAGCAGTATGGAGAATCTTAACTTTAACTTCATCGCTATTAAACTTCTGTAAACTTCCAGAAATAGCTTCTATGGAGCCTTGTACATCAGCTTTAATAATAATAGGTAATTCTTTAAGTTTTCCATCGCCGGATCTCATAAACAATTCTTCTAAACTTCCACGCTTATTCATAGCGTTCTTAAGTAAAGATTTTTTCTGGCTTCTATATTCAGAAATTTCTCTAGCTTGCTTCTCTTGATCAACCGCATTAAAGCTATCTCCAGCATCAGAAGCCATATCCAAACCTAAAACTTCGACAGGAGTTGCAGGAGTTGCTTCAGATAAAATTCTTCCCTTATCGTCATGGATAACTCTAACTCTACCGTAACTAGTACCAGCAACTACTATATCTCCAACTCTTAAAGTACCTCTTTGCACCAATAAAGTTGTTATAACCCCTTTACCTTTATCTACTTTGGATTCAATAACCATACCAGAAGCTTTAGTATTATAATTTGCTTTTAAATTAAGCATCTCAGCTTGCAATAATATAGTCTCTTCTAATATATCTAAATTTGTCTTCTGTTTTGCAGACACTTCAACTATAAGAGTTTCTCCACCAAGATCTTCTGCTATTAATCCATGTTGCAATAATTCACTTTTAACTCGAGTTGGATCAGCGCCTGGTTTATCTATTTTATTAATTGCTACGATTATAGGTACCTCAGCTGCTTTAGCATGGTTTAGAGCTTCCACAGTTTGCGCCATTATTCCATCATCAGCCGCCACAACTAATATAACAATATCAGTAGCTTTTGCCCCTCTTGAACGCATAGCTGTAAACGCCTCATGCCCAGGAGTATCAATGAAAGTAATGTGTTGGCCATTTTTAAGAGTAATTTGATAAGCGCCAATATGCTGCGTTATTCCTCCAGCTTCACCCAAAGCTACATCAGAAGAACGTAAAGCATCTAAAAGCGAAGTTTTTCCATGGTCCACATGCCCCATAATGGTAACCACTGGCGGACGAGTTTTTAAATCTTCTTCACTATCTTTAAATTCTAGAATTTTTTCAACATCACCTTCGGTTACTCTTTTAAAGTTATGACCAAAAGCAGAAATTACTAGCTCTGCTGTATCCGCATCAATAATTTGACTACCAGTAACAAACATTCCAAGTTTCATTAATTCCTTTGTTACATCGGCCAAACGCTCGGTCATACGATTTGAAAGTTCTGCAACAGTAATAGTTTCAGGTAATATGACATCTTTGATTATTTTTTCTTGAGGCTTCGAAATATTATTATGATCACGTCTGGCCTTCTCTCTACGTCTTTTAAGAGCAGCTAAGCTTCTTGGACGGAATTCATCCAAATCATCATTTTCTCCAAATGAATTAATTTTACCAGCTAATTTCTTTGAATCGTCATATTTAGACTTAGTTACAACTTTTGCTTTATGCTCTAATTTCACGTGTTTTTTTGAGGATTCTTTTTCTTCTAGCCCTACATCTTCTTTTTCCACATGTTTCTTTTTTACATGATCATGTTTTTGAGAAGCAGCATCTTCAAATATATTTTCTAAAGTAATCTCAGCAATTACAGATGGCTCTAGTTGCAGATCTTCTTTTGTTATTTCTTGTTCAGGCTCTTTTTTCAATTGCTCTAACAATTTTTCTTCTTGAACTTGCTTTTCTCTAGCTTGTTTAATTACTTGAAGACGCGAGCTAAACTCATCATTTGTTAAATTATCAGGCTTTAAGGAAGCGTTCAAGTCTTCAGAAAATTCTGTTTTTGCAGGATCTTTTACAGCAAAGCGCTTCTTCTTTACCTCAACAGTAACGTTATTAGAACTAGTTCGAGTAAATCCTTGCTGAGCCCTGGAAGGATCAAAACTTCTGCTCAACTTTAGTGTGCTCGTAGAGAGGCCTAATTTTTTCTCGCTCTGTGGGCTGTTTTCTTTTTCGCTCATAAATACTCTTAAATTACATAATTATTTTTTAGCTGAGTTAATTAATACTCTTACCTTATCATTATTCAACCCGCTATTTGGTAAAATTTCATGGAATTCTTTAATAGAGATTTCAGCTAAATCTTCCATAGTTTTAATCCCAACTTCAGCAAGTTTAATTATATTGTCTTGAGAAAAACCCTTCAAGGCATCAAGCAATTCTTCTTCTATTCCTAAAGCTTCTACCTTTTTATTAAACTCTTTATTAGCTTTATCTACGTAGACTTTCGCCCTATCTTTCAATGCTTGAGCTAATTCTTCATCAAATCCATCAATTGAAGTTAAATCATCTAAGCTTACAAGCGCAACTTCTTCAACTGAAGTAAAACCTTCTGCTGCCAATAATTGACCTAGAATTTCTTCTACATCTAATGCTTTAGTGAAAAGCGCAGTTAAGTTAGTAAATTCTTCGCTACGACGCTTAGATTGCTCATCTTCTGTTAAAATATCTATACTCCATCCAGTAAGTTTAGAAGCTAGACGGACATTTTGCCCTCTTCTTCCAATGGCAAGGCTTAATTGTTCAGTTGGAACTATAACTTCAACACTTCGCTTCTCCTCATCAATAACTACTTTACTAACTTGAGCGGGGGTTAAAGCATTTACAATGAAAGTAGCTGGATTTGAAGACCAAAGGATGATGTCTATTTTTTCACCTTTTAGCTCGTTAACGATAGACTGCACTCTTCCACCTCTAACGCCGACACAAGATCCAACCGCATCAATGCTTGAATCTCTACAATATACTGCAATTTTAGCTCTAGAACCAGGTTCACGCGCTACTGATTTAACTTCAATTACACCATCATAAATTTCTGGAACTTCTTGAGCAAAAAGCTTTGCAACAAATTGATCATGGGTTCTAGATAAGAAAATTTGCGGACCTTTTGGGACTCTACGCACATCTTCTACATACATAAGAATTTTATCGTTAGGTCTATATATTTCCCCTTTAATAAGACTATCTCTTCTTAAAATAGCTTCATCGCGTCCAATATCAATGATTAAATCACCAAATTCAAGCCTCTTAACGACCCCACTCATAATATCACCAATACGATTTTTAAATAATTCATACTGACGATCCCTTTCAGAATCTCTAACTTTTTGTATAATAATTTGTTTTGCAGATTGAGCAGCCACCCTTCCCAAATCTATAGGTGGCAATAATTCATATATAAAATCACCCAATTTTGCATCTTTATTGCTTAATAAAGCATCTGTTAAAGAAATTTCTGTGTGAGGATTTTCTATATTCTCAACAACTTCAAACCCACGAAATAACTTAACTTCACCAGTTTTAGCATCGATTTCTGCTTTAATATCATGCTTATGACCGTATTTACGTTTACCCGCCGCTTGTATAGCGCTCTCCATCGCTTCAATCACTGAATCTCTGCTAATAGATTTTTCGCGAGCTACAGCATCTGCTACTTGCAAAATTTCATTATTTCCTACACTAACTGAACTGTTCATCTTAAAAGTCCTTTTTAATTAAATTTATAATATAAATTAGCTGCTTGCACCTGTTCAAACTCAATATTTAATATTTTATCTTCACAGGTTAATGTAATTTGATTAGTTTTTAGATCAAAATTTGTTAATTTTCCAACAAATCTTTTTTGCCCTTCTACTAATATATTTGTTTTTATCTTTACATCCTTTCCAACAAATCTTGTATAATGCTCAGGTTTTATAAGCGGCCTATCAAGGCCCGGAGAACTAACTTCCAAGCTATATAAATCACCCATCTCAGAGACATGAAGAATATTTCTAATAAGTTTTGTAGCTTTACTACAATCCTCGATTCCAACACCTTGCTCTGAATCTAGCATTATTTGGAGAATATCATCTCCAATAGGTTTAACTCTAACAATTTCAAACCCAAGAGTTTTTAAACCTGGTTCTATAAGAGCCTCTATTTTTTCTTCTAATGTCATAAGTCTTTTATAAAAAAAGGTGGATTATTTACCTAACCCACCTCTCACATTATTCTATTTCTGCTCTAACTTATAACAAAATTTATTAAAACATGCAAATAAAATTTTTTAAATATTTTTTAACCTATACCTTTTAGACTGCTAGATTCTTAAATATAGGAAAGATTATGCCAAATCAAGAACTAAAAGGACTTTTAGATGCTCTAAGAAATAATAATTTTGAAGAAATAAACAAAAAATATAAACAAGATAACATCACCAGTGCGTATAAATATGTTCAAAATAATTTACAAGAATTTGATAGTGCAGCTGAACAATTTATTAGCGATTTACATATTAGCAAAATAGTAGGAACTATAAAACGAAGAAGTTTGAATTACGCAGAGATCGAAGGTTGGGAAAAAGGTGTTTCTGATAGTCATTTAGTTAAAAAATCTGTAGAAGGTGGAGATCCTAATGCTCAGAAATTTATAAATATTTGGATTCAGAAATCTTTAGGACCAGATGCACCAGATCCTTCAGAACATGTATGCGAATATATTGGTAGCAACATGATGAGATTGCTTCGTCATGAGAATTCACCTAAGTTTAGAATTTATGCTGATGATCAGAATATCACAGTAACTTCAAAATTTATTCCTCGCTTCGAAAGCTTTAATAAAAAAAATGCCGCAGCCAAAGAAAAACTAATAAAAGAAGGCAAGGGATTTGCTAATTTTCTAGCTTCAAGCATAATTTGTGGAGATTATGATTTACATGGAGACAATGTGGGATCTAGGACAGATGAGAATGGAGAACTTCATTGGGCGGGAATAGACCATGGAAGAGCGCTTTCTTATTTTATGAAAATGGATTTTAATCCTCCAAAGTCTCTTACTCCTATACAAGACCCAAATTCAGCCAAAGATTTTATAGCTGGCATGGATAGAAATATTTATCCAAAAGAATTATTTAAAGGCCTTAATTTTGCTTGCGAACTTGCAAACGAATTAAATCATATTGATGAAGATAAACTAAAAAAAGTCGCTACTGCATCTCTGGATGCACTGAAAAGAGCCTATGGAGAAAAATTTCTAGAAAATATAGAAATTGAGAATAATTTAAGAGAGAAATTAGGCATAGGAAGAAATAAACCACTCTCTATTGAAACGATAGAAGAAGAAATAATAAATAATATAAAAAGGTTAAAAGATGAACTCCAAAAAATAGCACAACAAGAATTTTTAGAAACAATAAAAGGAAAAACTATTCAAGAGCTAAACCCTAGACCAGAGCAGTTTGATCTTTTTATGGCTTATGCAACTCATACAAAAAATCAAGAATGGATTGATTACCTAAAAGCAAAAGGAGCGCAAGATTCTACTGTAAAATGGCAAGCTGAGAATATAAACGCGCAGGATGAGAATGGAAGAACCGCAATAAGTAACGCCGTTGGAAATGGAAAATTAGAAGAAGTAGATAGGCTAATTCAAGAAGGAGCCGATCTAAATATACCAGACTATAATTCAGGCTGGACTCCACTACATTATGCTGTCATATCATGGCAACAAGATTGTATAAATCAGCTCGTAAATGGTTCTGGCATTAAATTAGATTCTCAAGATAATGAAGGAAAAACTGCCCTGCATCATGCAGCTGAGAATGAAAATATAGAAGCTATTGAAGCATTAATTAAAGCTGGCGCTAATCCTAGTATACAAGATAATGAGGGGAAAACTGCCGGAGAGTACGCGCAAGATGCTATTTCTAAGGCTTTAGCAAAAAAAGCTGCAAGTGAAGTAAACTTAGGAGCTTTTCTAGAACAAGGCCAATCCTCTGTTGTCCGTGTCTTAAGTAGAAAAACTAGCTTTAGGGACAACAGACGTTAGTAATCTTTCATAAAAATATATTGCAAAAAATTTAATTAGCCTATATATTCATTGTTTTAATTATTTAATTTAACTTTAAAAGGATTTTTTATGAGTGATGTAGAAAAGAAAGTAAAAGCTATTGTTGCTTCGCATTTAGGAACAGAAGAAGCCAAAATAACAATGGATTCAAGCTTTGTTTATGATTTAGGCGCTGATAGCTTAGATCAAGTAGAGTTAGTAATGGCGTTTGAAGAAGAATTTGGTATTGAGATTCCTGATGAAGCTGCAGAAAAAATTGCTAAAGTTTCTGATGCTGTAAACTTCGTTAACTCTGCAAAAAAATAATTATTATCTTCCGCGCGCGCGAACATACCCAGCAAGATATCTATAATCTTTATTAAGCTGAAGATCTGTTAGGTCCCTGCCCTTTTCTAGCCTACCTCTTATTCTGGTAACCTGGAATTGTAGGCTAGTTAATTTGGTTTGTGGGAGTGTACTCCTGTTCGCATCCTTAACAATTGCTTGATATTCCACGCACTGATCTACAAAATTATTTAACATTCTTTCCGAATCTCTATATAGATCCTCAATTTCTATAAGATCTGTCGAAAGAACGTCAATTTTAGGATTTTTCTTTGCAGTTATAAGCGCAACTATATTGGACCTCCATTCCCTTAAAAGGGCTTTAGTCTCTTGGATTATCATGAAGAAATCTTTTTGTATAAACTCTTCATACTTTTGAAGAGCCTTGCTTATAGAAGATATAGAATCATCTAAACCATCACTTTCAGGTGATTTTTGTTTTTTCTTTCTAAGAGCTTTCTTTTTATTTTGAGGATTAAGGTTTTTCTTCTTTTTCAAAAATAATTTTCTTAAAAGAGATAGAAATGAATTTTTTTCTTCCTTTTCTTTTTTCTTTTTTTTAGGAAAGAAACTTCTAAATTTTACTAAGGCTCTTATAAAAAACATGCTTTATATAATAATTAATTTATTTCACTATTATTTAGTATGCAGAAAGATTAATTCTTAAGCAAGCTTTATCAGCGCGTGTCTCTTTTTACCTGCGCTAAGTTTAATAATACCATCTTCATTACAATAGGCTAGATTAACTAATAAATTCTCATCCGAAACTGTCTTATCATTTATTTTAGCCCCATTACCACGAATTAATCTACGCGCTTCTCCTCCAGATTCTGCAAGTCCTGCTTGGTTAAATATGCTATAAGCTGCAATACCTGGCTCCAATTTTTCCTTAGCGATTTCTAGCGTTGGAAGATCAGCAGACAAAGTTTTTTCTTCAAACATTTTTATAGCAGTAGCAGCTGCAGTTTCTGCAAAATCAACGCCATGACATAATTTAGTAACTTCAAAAGCCAGAATCTTTTTAACATCATTAATTTTATTAGTTCCAACAAATTGATTATAATTCTCAATTTGTTCTAAAGGTAAATCTGTAAAAATCTTTAAGAATTTTATTACATCTCTATCATCAGTATTGCGCCAATATTGATAATAATCATATGCAGAAAGCAAGCTTTCAGTTAACCAAACTGCTCCATTAGCGCTTTTACCCATTTTTGCACCATTTGCCGTTGTCATCAAAGGAGTGGTTAGGCCGAAAATCTCTTCACTATTGCCAATTCGACGATTAAGCTCAACTCCGGAAACAATATTCCCCCATTGATCAGAGCCACCTATTTGTAGCCTGCAATTATATCTTCTGTTTAGCTCCACAAAGTCATAAGCTTGTAATAGCATATAGTTAAATTCTAAGAAGCTGAGGTTCTGCTCTCTATCTAATCTTAATTTAATGCTATCGAATTTTAACATTCTATTGATAGAAAAATGCTTGCCATAATCACGTAAAAATTCTAAGTAATTTAAATCTTTTAGCCAATCATCATTATTTAAAATAATAGCATTACTTTCATCTGTACCAAATTTTATATATTTAGACAAATTAGATTTAATTCCGGATAAGTTTTTTTCAATTGCTTCAGCGTCCAGCATCTTCCGCATTTCATCTTTCCCAGATGGATCACCAACTTTTACAGTTCCGCCTCCAACAATAACTATTGGCTTATGGCCGTGCTTCTGCAAAAGTCTTAACATCATTATTTGCATTAAATTACCAACATGCAATGAAGAGGCTGTGGGATCAAAACCAATATAAGCTGATATTTTTTTAGATGATGTAAGTTCTTTTAATCCTTCCAAATCTGTAGATTGATGAAAAAATCCACGCGCGATAAACTCTTCTATAAAATCCATAATATTCCTTATATCTAACTAAATAATTTTCTGGCCAGTTCTTTGCCAATCACCGAGAAAAATATCCAACCCTTTATCTGTTAAAGGATGTTCTACCAACTGCTTTAGAACTTTAGCCGGAGCAGTAATTACATCCGCACCAATTTTTGCAGATTCTACTACATGGTTAATGTTTCTGATTGAAGCAACTAGAATCTTGGTATTAAATTCGGAGTAATTTTTATATATTTCACAAATTTCACTTATAAGCCCAAGACCATCTTCTCCTATATCATCCAATCTGCCAACAAAAGGAGAGACAAAACTTGCTCCAGCTTTAGCAGCTAAAATTGCTTGAGCGCCTGAAAAGCATAAGGTCAAATTAACCATAAGCCCCTTATTTGCAAAGTCCCTGCAGGCCTTAAGCCCTGACAGAGTCATGGGGAGCTTAATCACAACATTTTTGGCTATTTTACTAAGCCTCATGCCCTCGGCGATCATTCCTTCATAATCAGTTGCAGCAACTTCTAAACTCACTGGACCATTTACAATAGAGCAAATTTCTTCGGCAACTTTAAAGAAATCTTTACCTGATTTTGAAATTAAAGTTGGATTAGTGGTAACTCCATCAACTAATCCGTAAGTATTTAATTCTTTTATCTCATTAATCTCTGCTGAGTCAATAAAAAACTTCATTTATGTTCTCCCTCATCTGTATTTTTAACTTGCATATTAGTATATCTTATATACAATGCAAAATCAAAATTTAAATCTTAAGGAAAGATTAAGAAATGAAAAAAAATCAAACAATTTTTGAAATGTTTCATGAACATTATACGCAGCAGCCTTGGTTTGTCACGATAAATAATCTTTATCAGGAAATACCTATTATTTATCCATTCCCAACAGAGAATTTTATCGTTGCATCTTTTAAGTCTTGGATATTAGCTGCTATTTCAGCATTTGCTACTCCTTTCGGGTATAATCCTGGAGATTTAAGAAAAGACTCTACTTATTCTGGACAATTCATTCAAAATGGAGTAAGCGCAGGAAAAAATACAGTTCTAAGCCTAGCTGGAATCAAAAGAGGTACTAAAAAAAATGACATTCAAAGACCGCTTGCAGATGTTGCAAAAGGCTTGTGTAAGATGTGGTTGTTATCATTTCCAACTTTAAGAAATAATGTTTTTGCTTCAAATACTATGTGTGAAATACCTGCTTGGGCGTATTTAAATGGCTTAGATAGAATTAAAGATGCAGGAAAAGATCTATTAGATTATAATGCCTGGCTTGAAGCTATGAATAACACTCCTTTCTGGGCAGACACCTTAAGAAAATCAGTTGCGCAAGTTATTTCAGCAAAACTTACTCAAGAATATGTTCTTCAACCTTCTCTTGGAATATTTAAGCATGTTTATAAAATTTTGCCTGAGAGCTTTAAAAACTTTCTTGAGCATGATTTTCTACTTAAAGATATACCAGGGATAACTAGTACTGCGGCTATATTTTATACCCCTCTTGTTCCAAGCATAGCAACTATTATTAGAGAAATATATACAGGCACGATTATTGTACCGATAGTAAGAATGAGTACTTATACTATAAATGGAAGAATCAAAGTAATTTCTGAATTTGATGGTAAACTCTCTTGTGATACAATTGGTTCAGTTTTTGAGCAAGTTCAGAATAATAACCTTACAATAGAATATAAGTATGATGCATCTAAGCCTAAAAACATTACAGGACAAGAGTCATTATTCATTTGTGAGAATGTAATAATCTCTAATGAGCTTTTAAGTCATCATGCTGATCATATCATTGTGCATTATCCTAAGGAAGATAATTTAGTAGGAAAAATTACTAATTATATTGGAGAGATGAGTGAGTATTTCTTTCCTTCTACCGATAGTACAGATCTCTAACTCTTATACCAAAACCCATTTTTAATCAGGCACATGAATTTAAGAACGAGGATGCACAGCCGAGATTCGCAAAATTCATTTGTATCATTAAAAATGGGAAATGATATTACTCATTAACGGCAATTTTATTTAGCAAATTACTTATTAGATCAGGAGAGTTAACATTAAATTGATTCTCTTGATCTGGCATTTTTGCTAACTGATACCACGCAAGCACTACTTTAGCATGAGTTACAGAATCCAATTTGATATTATGATCTTTTATATATTCAGCAATATCTTTAAAACTTTGGATAAATAAATTATAGTCAACATTTGACATATCGACTTGATTGCCGCTCCTATCTCCGCTTAGTAAAGAATCAGATTCAACACCAGCAGCTATTGCTAATTTTTCAATATTCACAGCAGTTATAGATTTATTTCTTCCACTTAAGTAATGTCTAATGGTCGCCTCTGCAACTCCAGCTTTCTTACCCCAAGAATACGGAGTTAACCCATTCTTCTCCATAAAATTTCTAAATTTTTCTCTTTGCCTTATTATGATGTCTTGGTCTATCATATTATCTATTATAATTTTTATAGAAATTATAATAGCCTCTTTATTTTTGTCATTATATTTTTTCTAACAGTCAAAGAATCCTAAACCAATAAAGCGCAGGCTTCTTTGATCCGCTTAACTCCTTCAAGAATATTTTCTTCACTTGTTGCGTAAGAAACCCTGAAGAAACCTTCTAATCCGAAGGCGCTACCAGCCACAACCGCTACATATACTTGCTCAATAAAATAATTAGCCAAATCATTACTATCTTTAATGATTATTCCTTTAGGCGTTTTTTTACCAAATATTCTAGAACAATCTACAAAAAGATAAAACGCTCCATCTGGAAGATCGCATTTTAAGCCCTCTATTTTACTGAATTCTTCATGAATCATATCACGTCTTTTCTTATATATGTTTTTTGAGTTTAAAACAAAATCTTGCGGCCCATTTAAAGCTTGAACAGCTGCCATTTGGCTAATTGAACAAGCTCCAGAAGTGCTTTGAGATTGAACAATTCCCATAGCTTTTATAAGCTCTGCGCTTCCAGCGCCAAAACCAATTCTCCATCCAGTCATTGCGTAAGTTTTTGAAACGCCATTTACTATCAGTACTCTATCTTTTAACTTGGGCTCAACTTCTACTAAATTATAGACTTTTTTATTATCATAAACGAGATGTTCATAGATATCATCGCTCAAAACATGCACATGATCATATTTTAAAAGCATATTTGCTAGCCTTCTTAATTCATCGTAACTATATACATACCCACTTGGGTTATTTGGCGAGTTTAATATTAACCATTTTATTTTTGGAGTAATAGATTTTTCTATATTTTCTATGTCTAAAGAAAAACCCTTACCCTTATTATTCTCAACTACTACAGGCACTCCATTTGAAATTTTAATCATCTCTGGATAAGAGACCCAAAATGGCGCTATGATGATTACTTCATCTCCTGGATTTAAAGTGGCCATTAATGCATTAAAAATTACTTGTTTTGCTCCTGAACTCACGCATATTTCGTTCTCAGCGTAAGTTATATTATTATCTCGTTTAAACTTATTTATTATTGCTTGCTTTAGCTCCTTCATGCCTCCTGCTGGAGCATATTTTGTATAGCCTTTTTTTATAGCATCAATTGCTGCTAATTTTATATTTTCTGGAGTATCAAAATCAGGCTCTCCAATAGCTAAACTAATCACATCTTTTCCTTCAGCGTCTAAAGCTCTTGCTTTGCTATCCACTAACAAAGTAATGGAAGGTTTAATATTATTTTTTATATTTTCAGATATGAAGCTCATAATTGATTCCTTGTTAAGCGATGAAACTGTTAGTGGCTATTGCTAAATTACTTAATTTATGTGATTATTATTTAATATATAGTAAAACGAAATTAAAATGAAAGAAAAATTACTTAAATTTAAAGAGGCTTTTTCGAAAGCTCCAGCGGTTATTAGAAATTTTTATACTGAGACAAGAGATGGGCTTCTTGAAACTCTAGAAAAGAGTAGAGACTTAACAAAAACCAATTATGAGTTAGGATTATTTCATCTAGAAAAAGGAAACATTGCTGATGCTAAAATGCGTTTCTCTTTTGTGATACGCTTAAATAAGCAATTTGCTATGGCTTATTATCATTTGGCAAGATGTCATTTCTATGAAATGAAAATTGAGAAAGCAAAGCAAGCTTTAGAAACTTGTTTAGAGCTTGATCCTAATAATCTTTCGGCTCAATATAGATTTAAAATTATAAATCATCAATATAATGAGAGTTATATTCCAGCTGAAATAGTGAAAGAAGATTATAATTCTAGCGCTCATTCGTATGAAGATATAATGGTAAATAATTTTAAATATGAAGCACCAGATATATTAGCTAAATCTATAGCCACATATATAAATAAAGAAGATAGTTACAAAGCCCTAGATATTGGTTGTGGAACTGGTCTTGCAGGTTATTCATTAGCTCAGGAAGTGTCTTTAAAATCACTTATTGGAATTGATATTTCTACGAAAATGCTAGAATTAACAAAAACATTAGAAAAAGATGGCAATAATATTTATACTGAACTCAAGGAAATGGACTTCCATGACCTTGAGCTTTTAAAAGATAAATATGGAATTATTCTTGCTTGCCTAAGTTTAGGCTATGTAAATGATTTTTCTAATTTCTATAAGAAATTGGATAAATTAGTAAAAAATGGAGTAATATTTGGTATTGTAGTTTTAAAATCAAATGCTGGTGACATAGAATTTAATTATGATCAAGCATGTTTTGCTTATAGTGCTAAATTTTTAAAAGAAATTTCTCAGAAATTTAATTGGGATATTCTTGAGGAAAAGGAAATAGTATTATTTTGTAATAATACAAAAGGTTTAATGTTTATTTTAACAAAGAAATGATTATAAGATTTTTACAGATATTATTTTTCTTTATTATAGCTTCGTCGAAAGCAATGGCTACCACTGTGCCCAGCTACTCTTATTCTGAAATGTATATGTATGATAATCAGGATGATAATAATGAATGTGACCATAATGTATCAGATGATTTAATACCTGATCCTTTTTATATAATTAATAAGAATATTTTTAATATTAACCTTTTAATAGATAATGCTTTTATTTCTCCTGCAACCGAAATATATATTTTTGTCGTTCCAGCTCCCGCGCGAAATCGTGTAGGAAATTTTATGAGCAACCTAGGGGAACCGATTAACTTCTTTAACTTACTTCTTCAAGGTAAATTCAAACAAGCCAATATTTCTTTAACAAGATTCACAACAAACACAGTTCTTGGATGTCTTGGGGTTTTAGATGTGGCATCAAAGGTTAACTTACCATATAAAGGCGAAGATTTTGGTCAAACCTTAGCGCAGTATAAAGCTCCAACTGGTCCTTATATTGTGGCTCCAATTTTAGGACCAACTTCACTAAGAGATCTAACAGGGAAAGTGGTAGACTTCTTTATAGATCCTTTTAAATATGCTATGAAAAGATCGGAACGAAATGCGATAAATGTCGCATGGTTGCTGCATAAACGCGCTGGAGCTAAAAATGTTATAAAAACTATTAAATCTAGTATAGACCCTTATGAAACAGCTAAGGTCTTATATATTCAAAATAGAGTTAGCTTAATAAATGATTAAGAGGAATAAATGCAATTGATAAAAAATTATATAATCCGTATATGTTTTATATTTACTATAATAATAGCAAATATTTCATTTGCTACGGCTTCTAATGATGCTGCAAATTATATTAATGATTTAGCGGAAAGAGTAATTAATATTGTTAAAAAAACTGATTTAGAAGAAAAAGAAAAAGAATCAATATTAAATGAAATATTTATTCAGAATGTTGATGTAAAATGGATAGGTAGATTTGCTATGGGTAAATTCTGGAGAAGAATTACTCCAGATCAGCAAGAAAAATTTTTAACAATATATTCTGATTACCTAACTGGCCTATACGTTCCTAATTTTCGTAAATATACAGGAAATAAAGTAAAGATAGTTAATGCAACAGAAGTAAGGCCTAATGAATTTTTAGTTCAAACTTTGCTCACAGATAGCACAAATAATCTAGAAATAAAAATCAACTATATGATTATTAAGAATGGCAATGATTTTGATGATTTTATAATTTTTGATATCATCGCCGAAGGCGTAAGCTTAATTACAACTCAACGAGCAGAAATCAACTCTACCATGAGTAATAATGATTTTAATGGTTTAATAAATTTACTAATTAGAAAGACAGCTTCTTCTAGTAAATAATAAAATAAGTTCTAATTATATTCTTTACAAGTATGTAAATCTGATTTATATTGCCTAGACAAATTTGATATTTGTCTTTTATCGCGGGGTGGAGCAGCCCGGTAGCTCGTCAGGCTCATAACCTGAAGGTCGTCAGT
>ERZ1292640.1627-Hain-H43-02um-R1-1627-length-18444-cov-4_pt1 | contig 18444 bp, 14 predicted proteins | sample MGYA00564404_ERZ1292640 | MGnify/ENA primary metagenome ERZ1292640 (study PRJEB36523, sample SAMEA6512636) | groundwater metagenome | collected 2019-01-08 | study: AquaDiva: Metagenomics assemblies of 32 groundwater samples
GGCGGACACTAACGGTCGATGATCTCTCGTCCGTTCCTTTCGATCACGAAGGCAATCAGTCACGCAATTCGATCTTGGCCTTGGTGGCGTTTACTCTTATTAACGTCGCGGGGCGGTTCAAACGCCGTCTGCGTTTGGCACTCTTGCCGCTCATCAAATGCCCCATGCCGGCCCGCTTGTGCTTCACCTTGCCGTTTGCGGTAATCTTGACTCTCTTAGCCAATCCCTTATGGGTCTTTAGTTTTGGCATTTAGCTCATCCTTATTATTTATGAACAAACCATCTGAAATTCTGCACCAAAAGGCCGTCTTACCACAACCGATTTATTGCAGAAAAATACAAAACTGAGATTCTATGCTATTTTTCGCCGCAGGTCAATAGGGTAGAAAACAGATTTTGCTGAAAATTGTCGCTTTTTACCGAAGAAACAAAACCACCCCCATGCCCCCGGCGTGTCCATCCGGGTCATCCGCCCGATGTGCTTGACGAAACATGTACCGCACCAGGGCCTGGCCGGCCCGGACTATCGCGGCACAAGCAACAGGCTCATGCGCCTGCCCATCACGCCCGCCGGCCGTTCGATCTTGGCTATATCCTGTAACGACTGGGTGATCTCTTCGAGCATTGAATAACCACCGTCCCGGTGTAGCATCTGACGCCCGCGGAAGAACATCGTAAACTGTACCTTGTGGCCTTTTTCCAGAAACTCGTGCGCATGCTTGAGCTTTATTTCCAGATCACGCGTGTCGGTCTCAGGCCTGAGCCTGATCTCCTTCAGCGTCGCAACGTGATGATGGTGTTTTTTGTGAGCTTCGCGAGTCTTTCGCTTTTGCTCATACACCCACTTGCCGTAATCCATGATTCGGCAAACGGGGGGGTCGCTCGTAGGAGCAACCTCGACAAGATCCAGGCCAATCTCCCTCGCCTTAGCCAGCGCCTCTTCGGTCTCAATAACGCCCACCTGATTGTTCTCTCCGTCGATGAGCCGAATCATCCTGGCCTGAATCCCTCCATTTATCCTTAAGCCTCGTTTACTTATTGTGCGCCACCTTACCTTTCTATAAAGGAACAAATAATTCGTCAATCAAGCCGAACATCCCTAACAAACGTTTATTATAGACGGAACGCTTCAAAATGCCAAATCTATTTTCTTATCGGCAACTATATGTTTGGCCATTGCCAGGAACTCATCAATTCCCACCGTTTTGTTCTGCTGAATTCCTCGAATTCTCACATTGACGGAATTTGACTGGGCCTCCTGGGGGCCGACAACCAGCATGTACGGCAGCTTATCGCCGTGGGCTTTGGCAATTTTCGCAGCTATTTTCTCGTTCGAGAAGTCACAGCTACAGAGTAATTTGGCCTCTTTGAGCTTCGCCTCGACACTTGCAGCATAATCATTGCTTTTTTCGCTGATCGTCAGAACCCTCACCTGCTCCGGGGAGAGCCAAAGCGGGAAGTTGGCGCCATAGTGCTCGATGAGAATTCCGATAAAACGCTCGAACGAGCCCAGAACCGCCCGGTGAATCATGACCGGGATTTTCTCCGTGTTGTCTTTGTCGGTATAGACAAGGCCGAAACGCGCCGGCATCGAAAAATCCAGTTGTATGGTCCCAAGCTGCCAGGACCTTTTCAGGCAGTCCTTAATGTGAAAATCAATCTTCGGCCCATAAAAAGCACCATCGCCTTCGTTAATCTTGTAGTCAATATTCTTGTGCCGAAGGGCTTCTTTGAGGGCGTTCGTCGCCGTCTCCCAGATCTCATCAGAGCCGATGTGCTTTTCGGGCTTGGTGGACAGCTCGATATGAAAATCCTCGAAACCGAACGCCTTATATATCTCGAAAGTAAGCTCAATAACCCCGACTATTTCGCGCTCTATCTGGTCGGGGGTGCAAAAGATATGGGCGTCATCCTGCGTGAACTGCCGGACTCTGAAAAGCCCGTGCATGACGCCGCTGGCCTCGTGCCGATGCACCAGACCCAGCTCGGCCACGCGCATCGGAAATTCGCGGTACGAATGTTGCCGCGTGCCATAAACCAGACATCCCCCGGGGCAGTTCATCGGCTTTATTGCGTAATCGCAATCGTCAAAGCGGGTGAAGTACATGTTCTCTTTGTAGTTGTCCCAGTGGCCGCTCTTGTGCCATAACTGTTCGTTGAGAATGATGGGCGTGCGAATCTCCTGGTATCCATACCGATGATGGACGCCCCGCCAGAAGTCCACGATGGCGTTCCAGATAATCATTCCCTTGGCGTGGATAAACGCAAAGCCGGGACCGGCCTCGTCGAAACTGAACAAATCCAGTTGCCTGCCCAAAGCGCGATGGTCTCGTTTCCTCGCCTCGTCCAGTCTGTGCAGGTAATCGTCCAACTCCTTTTGCGTAGGCCAGGCGGTACCGTAAACGCGCTGGAGCATTTTTTGAGTCGGGTCGCCGTGCCAGTAGGCGCCGGCAACAGACATGACCTTGGCGCATCCGGCCTTTGCCGTGCTCGGAACATGCGGCCCCCGGCACAAATCCTCAAAGTGATCGCCGTGCGAGTAAAAACTGATGACCTCGCTGTCCGTGCGGTCTATATTGTCGGTCTTGTACCTGTCGGCGGCCAGCTTCCCGAGCGCTTCGGCCCGGGTCATTTCCCTGCGAACGAAGGGCCTGTCGGCCTTGATAATCTCGGCCATCTTCTGCTCGATTCGCTCAAAGTCGGTCGGCCGGATAGGCTCGTCAAGATCGATGTCATAGTAAAAACCGTCTTCGACGGTCGGACCATATACAAGCTTCGTGCTCGGCCAAATGCTGCATATCGCCTCAGCCATGATGTGCGAGCAGCTATGCCGCATCACTTCGAAACCTTCAGGATCTTTGACGGTGACGATTTTGACGGCCGTCTCACCGTTGACAGGTGTGGACAAATCCACGAGGCGCCCATTGAGCTTTGCCGCCACGGCGGCCTTCGCAAGGCCCGGTCCTATCTGCCGGGCTATCTGCGCCGCCGTCGTGCCGTCGGCAACCTCCAATATACTGCCGTCGGGCAGAGTGATTTTTGCCATGTATTTATCCGGTATTTCCAGTCTTCTCTTTGCTTGGGCCCATGTTCAGCGTAAATTTACAGGAATTTACCCCTCCGGCCGACGGCTGTCAACACTTTTATCCCCCGATTTTATTTCTTGCCAAACAGTGATTTTGTCTGTATAATAGTAGGTGTCGTGGCATAGCAGCGACGTTTAAGGAGGAAGCCAAATGGATGTTACTTTGGTTCTGTTCAAGAAAGACGGTTCACAGAAAGCTTTTTCCTTGCCGAGCAACGTCTCAGTCATCGGTCGACGCCATGACTGTGACTTGTGCGTTCCCCTGATGGTCGTCTCCAGGCGGCACTGCCAACTGACCGCCAACAGCGAGGCGGTGAAGATTCGCGACCTCGATTCGCAGTCCGGCACGTTCCTGAACGGCAAACGCATTAGCGATGGGATCATCAAAGCGGGTGATTACCTTACCATAGGCCCGCTTACATTCCTGGTACAAGTTAACGGCGAGCCCAAGCAGGTCGTCCCGCCCCCGCAGGCAAAACCGGCGCCCGCCACCAAGAAAACACCGGCTCCCAAACCGCCCAAAGAAAAGCCGGCCGACGGCGTTCCCGAGCTGGAGCTCGATGACTCAGACTCCTTCCTGGGCGAGCTTAAAGACATCTGAGCCTGCTTGTGTTCCAAAGCAAACCGTAGAAAAAACCTTGTCACCTGCATCGGCCGATTTGCCCGCCACAGACTTGCTCAACAGCGGAAGGGATTACTGTACCCCTGCGCTTCGCCAGAACCTTTAAGCTTGATATTGCCGGCGCGATATGGTATTTTACTTTAAGCGGGCGCTTTATCTTTCGTATTCGCCGAGAGAAACTGTATGCAAGTAGCGGACCTGTTTCAGAATCTTATGCACACGCCGGCCTGCCCGTCAGGCCTCGATGCCCGCTCAATTCTGGCCGTGACGTCGCTGCCCTTTAATCCCATCAAGCTGGTCGGCCTCATAGCATGGATATATCTTTGTCTGTATCTTGTCCAGCGATTTCAGTTCAGCCCCCTCGTGCCGAAGCGGTACAAATCCATTGCCTATATCGTCGGCCTTTTCGCAGGGCCCGTACTTCTGCTCCTGCTGCTGATCGTGGACATGGCAAGAAAATCCGCCAATAGCGGCGACGGTATCGCTGCGACCGTAAAGCAGCAGGTGAAAAACGCCCTCGCCGGCATGCGATCCAGAAAACTCAAAACCGGCGAGAAAATATCAACGATAAGACTGCTCGATTCATCGGGCAGAAGCATCAACGAGATATACGGGCACGGCGACAGCAAGCGACAAGATAGCCACGTTCTCGATCTGACCGAACAGATCATCGCCGATGCTCTCGAACAGCGTGCCAGCGATGTTCTTATCGATCCGGCGGATGAGCTGACCTATACGATCAGGCTGCGAATAGACGGAGTACTCAGGCCGGTCAAACAGCTCAAAGCAGAGACGTGCAAGGCGGTTGTGAATAGTATCAAGGCCGTCTCAGGCATGGACATCTCCGAAAAACGAAGACCGCAGGATGGCGCGTTCATAGCGAAAAAGGGCGAAATGACCGCATCCTTTCGAGTCGCAAGTGCCGGAGTTCTACATGGCGAGAAGCTGTCTATACGCGTGCTTAATCAGAACGCAAGCACCCTTGTCCTGGCGGACGTGGGATTTAGAAAAAAGCACTGTGCAACCATCCAAAGCGTCTTGAGCAAACCATCCGGCATGGTGCTGGTATGCGGGCCTACGAGCAGCGGAAAAACCACGACGATGTACGCCATGCTCAACGAAATCGACCGCCTTACGCGTAACGTTGTCACGGTGGAAGACCCTATCGAGGCCGTCCTGAAAGAAACCAGTCAGATCGAGATCAATCCCAAAGCGGACATCACATTCGCAAAGGCTCTGCGCAGTATTTTAAGGCAGGACCCTGACGTGATCTGCGTCGGCGAAATACGCGATGAGGAAACGGCGGAGATTGCTCTTCGAGCGTCCCAGACCGGTCATCTTGTGCTGGCAACCGTGCACTGCTACAGCAACACCGCTGCGATCATTCGCCTGCTGGACCTGGGTGTATCGCCGCTCCTACTATCATCAGGGCTGAGCCTGCTCGTTTCGCAAAGACTCCTGCGCCTGCTCTGTAAAGACTGCAAGAAGCCGGCGGAGCTGAGTGAGGGCTTAGTCAGCGAATTCCAGAGAAAAGGAATAGATTACACGCATATATTTGAAGCTGGAGGCTGCAAAAGGTGCGAAGGAACCGGCTATTTCGACAGGACGGCCATTTGCGATCCTCTGGTCGTAACCGACGAGCTCAAGCTTGATGTCGCCAACAACGAAGTGTTGATCGCTGAATTAAAAACCGAAGGCAGAAGAAAGGACAAGTCCAACCTGAGAAAAGAAGGATTGAAAATGGTAGCCTCGGGACTAACAAGCCTCGCTGAACTAAAAAGGGTGGTGGGATAGGCTCTATGGTGTTTTGGCTGAGCATATTGGCAAGCGGACTTTTCGTTTGGCTTGCCATCAGAATGGGTTTCTTCGAGATATGGACGATGCTGTTCAACATCGTTATCTCCGTCTATGCCGCCATCTTCCTGACGCCGGTGCTTTTGGACATTCTCCCTGCAGCCGGCGACACTTCGTACGGCGTCGCTTTGACTCTGGCCGTTACGGCGATTGGCCCCTTCTGTATTTTGTGGGGAATATCCTACGTATTCCTTACAGGCCAGTTCAAAATCTCTTTTCCAAAGGCATTTGAGATTCTCTTGTCCGGCCTGCTGGGCTTCCTCGCCGGATTCCTTGTCTCAAGCTTCGTTTCCCTCACAATCACCATCGCTCCTGTCTCTCAGAACAGGCTCGTGAGCGCAGCAGGCTTCAACAGCGCATCTCAACAGCCTAATATATCGTACATTTGCTGGTGGTGCGACCTGGTTAACTCGATAGTATCCCTGCCGGACAACAAGATAACGAGTCATCAGGCCGTCAGTCAATTATTCAAGATATCCCAACCGGAAACAGAGAATAAAACAGACTCAACAGGGCCAACCGGACCTGTTGAGCCTGATCGCCCAAAGATGGATGAAATCATGGAAGACCCGCTATCCCCGCCATAGTCTGTCAATTCATAGCTAAATAACTCAAACTGACCGTTTTTAATCGAATACTACTGCAAGTCATTCAATGACAGTAACATATCACAATCTGTCATTCCCGCACCTGCTTTCGCAGGTGTAAACTTGTCCCCGCAAAAGCGGGGAGCGGGAATCCACTGAGCCGGCTATCTTCCTGGATTTCTGCTTTCGCAGGGATGACAGCGAGAATCGGTCAGTTTGAGTAAATAACAAATCTGTGCGGCACAAAAGCCAAAACGAAAGAAATTCGCTTGTCGATTTCGACTCCTTGTGCTATTGTCTGTAATCATGTTGCCACAGCCGTTCAGACCACAGGTGGCAGTCATATTGGAAGGAGAGACTTTTTAGGAATGGAGTGATGCTATGAAACTCAAGTCCATGCAAGTCAAGAATTTCAAGTGTCTCGAAGATTCGACGCGATTCGATATTTGTCCGGTGACGTGTCTTGTGGGTAAGAACGAGGCGGGCAAGACCTCGCTGCTCGAAGCGCTGCACAAACTGAACCCGGATGTCGCCGAGCTGGGTGAATTTGACGTGCTGCTGGAATACCCGAGGCGGCGGCGTAAAGAGTACCAGCGCCGCGCAAAGACCGAGCCGGACGACGCCCTGATCACCCGATGGGAACTCGAAGATAAAGACGTCGAAGCCATCGAGCAGAAACTCGGCAGCGGCATCGTCAAATCCCGAATCGTGGAGGTCCGCAAAGGGTACTATCCGGGCCGGCGATGGATTTTCGAAGGCGGGCAGTCCCCGCAGGAAGGCACTGTGCCGGCCTCAATCCAGACCATACTGGAGACGCTTTTGCCGAAGTTCCTGTATTTCTCCAAGTGCAGCATACTGAACGGACGAATCGCTATCGACAGTATCATCCGGGACCATGAGCGAGGCAGCCTGTCCGGGCCGGAACGGATCTTCCTGGCGCTGCTTGACCTGGTGGGGACAAAACCCGAACTACTGACCAGCATCGCCAATTCGGAGGAGCTGATTGCGGACCTGGAGGCGGCCTCGGCGCCTATCACCGAGCAAATCTCCAGATACTGGAGCCAGAACACCTCTTTGCGGGTAAGCTTTCAGCTTCACCCCGGCAAGCCACAGGACCCGCCGCCCTTTGACAAAGGGCAGGTCTTCGAGACGCGAATCCTCAACACAAGACACAACCTGACGCTCAACTTCGACGAGCGCAGCACCGGCTTTGTTTGGTTCTTCTCCTTCTTAGTCTGGTTCTGGCAGGTCAGGAGAACCCTCGGTGATAATCTGCTCATCCTGCTGGACGATCCGGGTATCGGCCTGCACGCAAGGGCACAGCAGGACCTGCTCCGGTTCATTGCGCTGGAGCTTGAGCCGCACTACCAGGTGATTTATACGACGCACTCACCGTTCATGGTTGATTCGAACAACCTGGAACGGACCCGAACGGTAGAAGACGTCGTTGCCATGACAGACCACGGGTATGAACAATACCTCGGCACCAAAGTCGGCGACAAGGCATTCAGCACGGATCCCGATACCCTCATCCCGCTGCGCGCGGCGCTGGGCTATGAGATTACCCGGTCGCTGGCCTCTCAGCACAAGACGCTGCTTGTCGAAAGCCCGGCCGAAGCGCTTTATCTGAACTGGTTCTCGTCGCGGCTGAAAGAAAAAGGACGAACGGGATTGGGACCCGAGTGGAAGATTGTGCCGTGCGGAGGCGGTGAGAAAATCGGGGCGTTCCTCGGCCTCTTCGGAGCCAATAAAGATAACATCACCGTGTTGATGAACGCAGCCGGTGAAAACAAGCTCACTGGGCAGCACGAGCCGTTGCTTCTAAAAGGTTGTGGCGTCCTTACGATGAACAAATATACCGAGGGCCAGGAAGGCGGTATCGAAGAATTGATAGGCCGCCGGACGTATTTTGGACTCGTGAACTTGTGCTACAAACTACCGAAACGGAGCCGTCTGCCGTTGGCGGCGGCCGCGCCCGACGCCATACATGGGCAGTCGAAGCGCATCATCGAGCAGGTCGAGGAACACTTTGCAGCACACTCACACGGCGCCGGGACTTTCGACAGCAGCAGGCCGGCTGAATTCCTCCTGGAGAACACAAGAAAATGCAGGAGGAAACTCCCAGACCTTTCGCAGTCGCTCGACCGCTTCGAAAAGCTCTTTGCAGAGATTAACACGGTTCAGCAATTCCGCCAGGAACCAAAGACTCCGGCTGCTGCACCGGCCGCAGCGCATCCTATCGCCGATCTTAGTCGCGGAAAGAAAATAAGCCCATTGCCTGAAACAGAAAGAGTCTCGTGATCGTACGAGAAGTAAAACGTCCCGCCTCAAACTCACAGACTGTGCGGACAGCTACCGGACTGGCAGATGTCGGTTGGGCATGGGCCGCTGGGGCACGTTTGGCAGGCATGACTCGTTGCCTTGCCGCGGCCGACGGCAAAGCCGGAGAGCAGCTTCTGCAAATCAGGGCTGCCGCATTTCGGACACGTGTGTTTTTGGGGAGTCCTGGACTTTTCGAGAAACTCCATCGTCTGTCCGCATTTGTTGCACTTATATTCAAATATCGGCATGTCTCAACCTCATCTGACTGGTCGTAATAGACTAATCCTGGGATAAGAGTTTCAGCAGTTTGCCATACTGAGAGAAATCGGGGATGATAATATGAGCGCCGGCCCTGACCAGGCGAGTCCGTTTCTCGACGTTCAGGCCGTGACGGCGGATTTCGTCGCTTGCGATGCCGACGGCGATTCCCGCGCGTTTCCTGCACTCGCGCATCTCGACGGGGCCGTCGCCGAAGACCGCCAGCTCAGGGCCCTGGAGGCCGTTCTCGATCATGATTCTGTCGATCACCATCCTCTTGCAATGCGTGGCGACGTTGCCGAGACTGCCATATATCCCGCCGTCAAAAAGCCCGGCGTAACCGAGCGATTCAGCCTCGGCCGCAACGTCGGCGCGGTCTGTGCCGCTGGCCAGGTAAAGCTTGACGCCTCTGTCGCGCAGCGCTTTTAAGAATTGCAGCACTCCTTTAACGGTACAGTCGCTGACGTCCAGCTCGCCGCATTTGAACTTCTCGATGCGCTTACCGATCTGCTCCATCAGCGTATCATTGTAGATTCGCTTGTAGCTGATCGCATCGCGAATTCTGTCGGCGGGAACAAGCCCGAACTCCCGGACCATCTCCACCAGGGCCTCCATCTGCACAATGGTCTCGATGCCGGTCGATTGGTCGATGTATTCGAGGACTCGCTGGCGCGCCTTCTGATAGACCGTCTCGCCCGCTGTTTCGTACTGGTCGCCGAGAATCGCCCTGATCATCACGGGCGTCATGATTTGCTCCCAGCCCTGCCTGAGCGTACTGATGGTGCCGTCGTGATCGAAGACAGCGTGTTTGATTCGGGCCGGCGGGATCGATTCATAGCACAGCTCTATTTCGCTGCCGTCGAGATACCGAGCGTGCCGCGGGTCGCAGGCAAGCTCCGGCTGATAAATGTAATCGACGTCCTTTGCCACTTCCAGGACTTCCGCTCCCGATGCGGTGCCCGTCTGAAACAGCTTTTGAACGGTAACGGCGGCGGCAAAATTGGCAAACTCGGCCGCCTCGGCAGGCCGGACGCCCGCCCCAAGGCACAAAGCCAGCGCGCTGGTGACCGTGTCTCCTGCGCCGACAATGTCGAGTTTCTTCAGCAACTGGATACCGGGGATCTGGTGAAAACCGTCCGAATCGACTGCGACAATGCCTCGCGAGCCGCGGGTCAGAAAGACCGGCTTATCGAATTGCCGATAGAGAGCCCCGGCATATTTCTCCACGTCGGCCAGGGTCAGCACGTCGTCCAGCTCGACATCGACGTGATTCAGCCGGGCCGCTTCCAGATCATTTGTCTTGCGCCAGATGTGCTTGAACTTGTGGCCGTAGTGTCGCGAATCGAGCAGAACCACTTTGTTGCCGTATCGCTTGAAAAGGTCGTTCGCCCGGTCTATGAACGATTCGTTCGGGATGCTTCCGGGGACCTGCTGATTGACGATCAGAGAATCCACTCTTTGCAGAGCACTCTCTATAGCCGCCAACAGGACCTTGTCGGTCGCCTCAGCTCGCTTGTTGAAAAAGCCAAAATCCATCCGGGGCTGCTCGCCGCCCTCAAGGTACGGCTTGCCGAAAGTCACCGTGTTGAAGTTCTCTTTTTGGACAACCAGACAAGTCGTATCGACACCTAACTCGTTGAGCTGACGCGTCAGCTCTCTGCCAAATATGTCATCTCCGATAACACCGATAACCTGAATCGCCGCCGGCTCCAGGGCGGCCAGATTGGCGACGACATTCGATGCGCCGCCGAGCGAATAGTAATGTTTAGCGACCGCGCGAGCCGACAGGCCCGTTTCGAGCGAGACTTCCGAGCCGCGAGGATCGAGCAGCCAGTAGGCATCGAGACAGAAATCCCCGTAAACAGCCACCTTGGCGTTCTTAATCCGAGCCAGGATTTCCCTGATACGTTCTTCGTTCATCGTCCTGCACCTGATAGTTGCGACGCTTGCAGCACCTTCTTATAGAGCAGAGGAAACGTCTGTTTCTGGTCACCTTGAATGTAAAAACCTTTTCCGGCAAACGCCTGCGGGATGCGGGTTACAATGCTTTTCTGGTCGCGGTAGTAGTAGCCCTGTGAAGACTCATCGCTCATCGCCTCGCGGTCACAGTCTCGCAGATCAAAATCAGCGGTGATAATACTGCGAGGGACATTGCCCGTATTGGCGGCAATCGAGACGGCCTTGAGGAGAACTTCGGGGCCGGTCACGGCGCTTCCGATGTTCAAAACGACCCCGCCGTTCGTAAGGGCGGCGATTTCGTGCGTGTAGATAAGAAAATCCCTGCCGGAGCAGCCGCCTTTGGCCTGCCCATCGAAGGACGGGTGCTGGTCCACCACGTCCGTCCCTATCCCAACATGAATGGTGAACGGAATGGTCTTCTCATAACAGGCGGCAAGGACACTAACTTCCGGATGCGCAAAACCATCCGGCGAGTCGCCTTTCTTAGCCAAAGCAAGAACCTCGCTGCGGAAAGCTTTGTCACAAATCATCCTGCCGAGCGATTCGCCGGCGCCGAGTTTGTATTTGTTGCCGATGGAGAGGGCATGATTGAAATAAGCAAACTCGTATGCCATCCCGAAGCGGCCTTTGTCGAGGGCGTCGGGGACGTTTTCGCTCGTTTGGCCTATGAGCGCCAGCTCGAAATCGTGAATGGCCGTCGCACCATTGCCGGCAACGAGACTGACCAAGTCACACCTGACAAGGTCGGCAAGCAAAGGGCCAAGGCCGTTTTTTATCAAATGTGCGCCGGTAAAAACGACGACCGGTTTTCCGGCCTTCCGGCTCGAAACGATCTCCCGGGCGATGGACTCGATGTCGGCGCAGACCTTATCCGGCAAATCAAGTTTGAGCTTGTCGATATTCCCAGGCCGGACAAGGTCATCGAGCACGACCTTGTTCGCTCGCGTCCGCAACGGGTACGTACCAACTCGGTTGAGATCAAAGGCGTTATATCTGCCGTCATACTGCATGGTAAGCCCCCGTCAGCGAAGCCCGGCAAGAAGCCGCTCAAGCCGCTTGATGCACTGAACCATACAGCGTACGGTGTGATAGTTCACCTTCCACGAATGGCTCATGTGCGTCCAGATCGGTTTGCCTTCTCTGGTCGTCAGCGGCCACCACTCGCCGACCGGATGATTGATCATCTTATCGAAAACGAAACGGTGCACGTTCACGTAAGCCGGCCAGTATTTCTTCGGCCCGAAACGCAGGCATGCCTCCAGCATCCCGATCATGACCTCCGCCTGCTGCCAGAATTCCTTTTCCATATCATAGACGCCGCCGGCGTGCGGCCCCTCGACATAGACGCCGCCGTACTCAGGGTCGATGCCGTTCTTCACCCCATGGTCCGTCGCCTTCTTTACTATCTTCTCATACTGTTCGAAGGCCCCGGCGCCGAGAATGTCCGAAGCGTGGGCCAGCAGCCAGGCAAACTCGACGTTGTGCCCTGCGGAGGTATTGTCCTGGGCATTGGGTTTCTGCCCGCCTTCGGCAAAACGGTCCCAGCCCCAGACGATATCGAACTTGATCTGCGGGGCCACCTTCCAGTCGGGCGTAAACTGCGGTATGCCGGTGGCGTACCTGGGATGCATGATTCTCTTGATGAGGAGGTCTATGTCTTCCAGCAGCTTGCGGCGGTGCACGTTCTGGCGGCTGCATTCGTAGAGCGTCGTGAACGCCTCCATCAGGTGCATGTGGGCGTCGAGCGTTTTTCTGTCTCCGCCGCCGCTGCCCGGACCGCACAAGTCCCAGTTCCGCTCGAACATCTCGAAGTACCCGCCGTACATCGTGTCGGCGGCGTATTTCTGAATAAGATCGAAAACCTTCTCAGCGTACTCCAGGCCCCTCGGGTCGCCCGTCGCCAGGGTGTATTCGCTCAGCGAGTACATGGCGAAGCTGAAACCGTACAGGATCTTCTTGTCGATGGCCACGTTGCCCTTGTGGTCCATCATCCAGTAGAAGCCGCCGTATTTCTTGTCCCACATCTTATCGATGAGAAAATCGACGCCGTGCCGGGCGTACTCGGCGCACTTGCCGCCGCCATACCCGGCGCGATGGGCTGCCGACATCGTGTAAACGGTTCGCGTCTGAGAGATGAGCGACTTTTCATCGGTGCCGGCGTCTTTGCCGTCCTTATCGAAATGTGTGATAAAGCCGCCGTATTTATCGTCCTTGCACCGGTCCAGCCAGAACGGAAGCAGCTCGGTCGTCAGGTGCTTCCTGCACTCCTCAAGACAGGCGGATACTTGCTTTACATTCATGGCCATTTTGCAGTCCTTTCAAACACTCGTCTGGATACCCATCATCAACACATCCACTCATCGCACAAGATGTGTATGTTAGCAGAAATATAGAGCCACCGCAACCTGCATTTGGGGATAGAATACAGAGGTAAAACATTGCCGGTTTCGGAAGTCTGTACCGTTTCTACCGTGCCAGCGGCACACACAAGTTGGCGGACACGTTCAAGCAGCACATCACGGCTTTTGGGGCGGGTCGGGCAGAGGGATTGGCGAGGTGCGATTGGAGCCGTAGTCGAATCCGAGCTTGGAAGGTAATTGTCCGGGCGCCGTTTCAGCGCCAAGCAACTTGTTATGCTCCTCCAGAAGGGCCGTCATACTGTCACGCTCCACGGCCCTCCGAATGGTCGTTTGCGGCCTTTCCATAAGCCTGCTGACGCATTTGTCCTCCGTTTCGATAATCACCGAAAGCAAGCCGCGTTTCTGGTCATCGTTCAAGATGCTCTTTTCTTTGCCCTTGATATACCTTTGGATGACGTAGGAATACAACTGAGCAAAGCGTCGAGCGACCTCGGGCTTGCCGGCGCTCGCCGTCGGCGATAGGGCGCCCGAGCCGGCCGCGGATAAGGGTATCTTGCTTTCGAGCAATTTCAGGATGCCCACGTCGTAGAATTCATGCTGCACCGTCCACTCGGCGTAGCTCTTGATCCGCACGTCAGCCACCTGCACCAAAAGCCCTTCACCCTGCGGGATATTCACACTGGCGGCAAATCGCGCTATCTGAGCCAGTATCTCCGGGTTGCTGGTCTCGACAATCTCCTTAAGCCTGTCAACAATGGTCCGTGCGAGGGTGGGATCTGACGATGCAGTGGAATTCAACTGCTGCACGGCGGCGGGATTCGTCAGCGAATGGACCGCCCAATATCGCGCCACCATGTTCTGATCTTTCAGCCACGGGATGGCCAGGTCCGCCAGCCGCATGTCCTCCAGGCCGTCAATCAGAATCAGAAGATTGATGATTACGTTGGTCTTACGATCATCCGGCCTTAAGGCCTGCGCCTGTTCGAAGCCGTTTTGGATCTGCTTATAGGCCGACTCGGAAAATCGCTGGGCATACTGGCCCTGGGTGCTTTTCTTGCTCAAGATGACCGCTCTGGCCTGGGCGATGGATGTAAAATCTCTCGTCTTGACCAGCTCCCGTACCGCCTCGCCGAGAAAATCATCGATGATCTTGAAATCTGACTCGTCCAGCACGGTTTTCTTGAGTACCTTGTCAATATCGGCCGTGTTGACGGCTTTCGAGCTCGAACTGGTCGCCAGGACAAAAAACGCCGTTAGAACGGCGAAAAACGGCCATTTTATCTTCATTTCGCAAGCACCCTAAAAGATCGCCAGCCTCACCTAAACACGTCCCCCAGCTTATATCTGCGTTCAATATTATCTACTTTAACGTTAGAATCAGTTTCTGTCAAGCGAATTCAGGGGCGAGAATGAAAAGTCCAGCGTCCGGGCCGTGCGGCCGCTTTTGGTCTTAACTTTCCGGCGAACTGTGGTAGAATCGGGGCCGTATGAGCCCAGGAAATTGATGGGGACATAAGCATGGCTGAGCTGTATTCAAAACCTGTTCGGATCGATCCATACCGCCTTCGGCTCGAGTGCCGCGGGCAGATGGTCACCGATGCAACCATTTTCGCATCTGAAGCTATCAACCTGGAACCCGATGCCGTCCATCAGCTCTGCGATGCGGCTTGTTTGCCGCCGGCAAAAAAAGTCCTCGCCACGGCCGACATTCACGTCGGCTTCGGCGTACCCATCGGGGCTGTTCTGGGACTCGATGGCGCGATCATGCCCCCTGCCGTCGGGTACGACATCAACTGCGGGATGAGACTCCTGCAGACGCCCTTTCACAAGGGGGACGTCGATACCGATAAAATCGCCGTCGATATTGCGCGGGAGATTCCGCTCGGCGAGGGCAAAGAAAACGTCACGCTGAACAAGGCGGGAATCGAAGCGGTCATCAGTAAGGGAGTCTCCTCGGTGCCCGAGCTTGCCCGGACGACGAGTCACCGGGCATGGGAGGCCTTCGACCCGGAGCAGTTCGCCGACGACCTGCGGAGAATCGAGGAGAATGGCTGCCTGCCGGCCGATCCCGCCGCCGTTCCGAAAACCGCAATTCAAAAAGGAATGAACCAGCTTGGCACCCTGGGCGGCGGAAACCATTTCATCGAAATCCAGTACATTCAGAGCATTCTGGACCCAGCTCTGGCGAAGTCCTTCGGCCTTTCGAAGGACCAGATCGTCGTGATGATACACTCCGGCTCGCGCCGCTTCGGCTACGAAATCGCCGATGAATATATGAACGTCGCCGCCCGCAGACCCGAGAATTCCGGCCGGCCGAAAATGCTCTCTTATCTGCCCACCGACAGCCGTGCGGGCGAGGATTACATCGCCGCCATGGCCGCCGCCGCGAACTTTGCCTTTGTCAACCGTCAGATCATGGCGCTTCTGGTGAGGCGCTGCTTCAACCGGATGTTCGGCCCGACACCGCTCAAGCTCGTGTACGACGTCACTCACAACATGGCCAAGCTCGAGACGCACGGTGGCGCCCGCCTTTGGGTGCACCGCAAAGGCGCCACCCGCGCGTTCGGCCCGGGGCAAATGGCCGGGAGCCTCTTCGCACAAACGGGCCAGCCTATCATCATTCCCGGCTCCATGGGGACCGCCAGTTACCTGCTCGTTGGAACAGGTGATTCCGCCGAGTCCTTGAATTCGGTTAACCACGGCGCCGGTCGGGTGATGAGCCGTACCGCTGCCCGCGGAAAGGGCCGCAGAGGCAGAACCGCCGGCCCCGGCTTGATCAGCGACGAGCAATTCAGGCGCAGCATGGAAGGCATCAGGCTCATCGCCGGCGACAGAAGCAAGATCAAGGAAGAAGCACCGGACGCTTACAAGGACATCGACGAAGTCGTCCGAATCGTCGTCGAATGCGGCTGGGCCAAAGCCGTCGCCCGAATGGTTCCCCTGGCCGTCCTAAAAGGCTGAGAATTACCCTTTATTATAGCACGATGAGAATTATTGCAGGTTCGAAACGAGGAATGAATTTGTTCAGCCCTAAGACGCAGGCGTCCCGGCCGATTACCGACAGGGTCAAGGAATCGCTTTTCAGCGTCCTTTATAACTACGACTTGCCGGGCGAGGCGATTGTCGCCGATTTATTCTGCGGCGTCGGCTCTTTGGGGCTGGAAGCGCTGAGCCGGGGCGCCAAATTCGTTACGTTCGTCGAAAAGGACCCGATGATCATCGAGACCCTCAGGAAGAACGTCGAGAAAGCAGGCTTTGTCAGGCAGTCAAACGTGATAAGAGCAAACGCCTTCAAAACCACCGCTCCTGTCGGCTCGGGCGAAGCACAATACAGCCTTGTCTTTGTTGACCCGCCGTACGCGGCGACGCAGGATGTGGGAACGAATTCGGACCTCGCTGGATTGCTGGATGTTCTGAGCAAGCAGGTGACTGACAATGGATTAGTCATCGTGCGCACCCGGCGGGACGTGGCTCTCCTGGAAGAATATGGACAATTTCGAATCGCCGAGCGCCGTGAATGGGGAACGATGGCGGTGACTATCCTGACAAAACAATGACAAACAAACAGGCAGCAATAAACGTAATCAAGCGATTGCAGCGCAGCGGCTTCGAAGCCCTGTTGGCGGGCGGCTGCGTGCGCGACATGCTCCTGCGCCGGCGGGCCAAGGATCATGACGTGGCCACCAATGCCCAGCCGATGGACGTAATAAGATTGTTCAAACGCACGCTGAAGGTCGGCGCCAAATTCGGCGTCGTAATCGTCCTGATCGAAAAGCAGCAGGTCGAAGTCGCCACGTTCCGCACCGAAAGCGGCTATGCGGACGGCAGGCACCCGGGCTCAGTCCGGTTCTCCGGCGCCGCCGAAGACGCCGGCCGCAGAGACTTCACCATCAACGGGATGTTCTACGATCCTTTAGGCAAGAGAGTCATCGACTACGTAAACGGCCAGGCAGACCTCAAGAATCGTGTCATCAGAACCATCGGTGCGCCCACCGAGCGCTTCGGCGAAGATTATCTCCGCATGTTGCGCGCAGTGCGATTCTCCGCCCAGCTTGGCTTCGCGATAGACCCGGCTACATGGTCGGCGATTCGCGACAACGCGAAAAAGATCGCCAAAATAAGCGGCGAGCGAATCGCCATCGAGTTAGAGGGCATATTAGCCTGCCCCAATCGCGCTGAGGGTTCGTCGATGCTCTTCGAAAGCGGCCTGGTGGATGCGATCTTCCCCGGCCTGACCGCCGAGCACGCCAAATCCGCCGTCGAGGTCTTGCGCCAACTGCGAAAGAAAGTCGATTTCGCTCTGGCTCTGGCCTGCTTATTTGCAGGCTGCCGGACGGAATTTGCCTTACAAAGCTGCGAGGCCCTCAAACTCAGCAGAAATCAGACCAAACACATAAGGTTTCTACTGGACAATGGAGGCAAACTGCTCGATGAGCAGATGTCTCTGGCCGGCTTGAAGAAGATTCTCGCCGAGCCGTACTTCGGGGACCTGTACGAGTTTCAGAGAGCCATTCAAAAAGCCAAGCGTGACAGGAAAGGCCTCGCTACACTAATCGCCTTGCGAAAGAGAATAAAAGCCTTGGGCGACGTCGAGCTCAAACCCAAACCTCTGTTGGACGGTCACGACCTGATGCGATTGGGCGCCGTTCCCGGTCCTACCGTGGGGCAACTGGCCGAAGAAATGTACATCGCCCAGCTCGAAGGCACATTGCAGACGCCAGCGCAAGCCGAGCACTGGGCCCGCCGCTGGCTCCAAAAACACGCGAACCACTAATGACCTTTTCCGCAATGTCGCACATTTGGTTCCTAAATTTGCAGTTGACAAAGACCTCATGAGGCGATATTCTTTACCTAACGAAACAAGGATACGATATGCCAACAGCCCGGAGAGAAAGTGTATTACAGTGGCAAAGAAGGCACGGGAACTTGTTATACAGAAAGAAACTCTCTGTGTTTGCCGGTTTATAGAAACTGTATGGGTACTGTTGGAACAAACAGGCATCATGAGGAGTGTTGTGTGTCAACGTTCATAACGCCGGAAATTCGTAAGACTTCCGAACTGCCCTATCATAGCGATTTAGCGCCGGGGAGGCGCTACGTATTCTTGGAGCAGCGAATGTTTCCCCTGAGCCAGTTTTATATAATCGGGAGGTACACCGAGTCAGTCCCAACGAATCAGCCGCAATACGTTGATGACCATCGCCACAACTGCAACTCCTTCTATGTCTTCGCCGGAAACGCGAGCGAACTCTCTGGGTTGCGCGCCGAGGTTTCGATCGAAGGAGTTCTCCACAACGTGGCATCGCCCTGCGCGGCGATGGTGCCTGCCGGAGCTCTCCATCACTATCGCTTGACTGGTGGTGCCGGCTGGTTCTTCCACATTAATCTGTGTCCGTC